>Ga0208357_1002718_pt1 | contig 11465 bp, 13 predicted proteins | sample NGESurdeep092012_6_FD_184487 | JGI IMG/M metagenome (GOLD analysis project Ga0208357, IMG submission 184487) | Arctic peat soil microbial communities from Barrow, Alaska - NGEE Surface sample F52-2 deep-092012 (SPAdes) | ecosystem: Environmental > Terrestrial > Soil > Wetlands > Peat ... | reverse complement strand
GGACGATTCACATCACCTTGCCAAGGTGAGGGTCGCGGGTTCGAATCCCGTCGTCCGCTCCAAAGAAAGTCTAGCTAGATAGGTATTTCGGGGGCGCGATTGCGTCCTTGGGTTCGCGTCATCGCCCATGGTCTGCCAATGGCTTGCCCATGGTCCTCCAAAATCATCACTACCTCTCTGGAACGAGGTGGCCGTGGTAGAGCGCCAATGAAGTGGTAGGCGATCCCGGCTGGGGGTAGCGATCCCTGCTCGTCAATACCGATGTCCTTAGGTGCCGGGCGTCGTGTCATCGCCTGGTGCGACCAGGCCCTGTTCGTATGCGTAGATCACGGCTTGGATGCGGTCGCGTAGGTCGAGTTTCATGAGTATGTGCGCCACATGGGATTTCACGGTGGTCTCGGCGAGGAACAGCGTCTCGGCGATCTCGAGATTAGATCTGCCTCGCGCGAGGAGTTTGAAGACGTCGACCTCGCGGGCACTCAGTCCGCGGAGGACCTCGACGCCGGGATTTGACCGACGAGTCGAGGTGAACGTTTCGATCAGGCGCTGGGTGATACTCGGCGAGAACAGAGCGTCACCGGATCGGGCTGTGCGCACCGCGTTAACGAGCTGCTCGGGCGGGACGTCTTTCAATAGGAATCCGGTGGCTCCCGCTTGGAGAGCGTCGTAGACATGCTCGTCAGTATCGAAAGTGGTGAGGACCAAGATGCTCGGCTGCTCCGCGCCAGTTCGACCGAGGATTGTCCGAATCGCCTGGATGCCATCCATGTTCGGCATCCGAATGTCCATCAGAATGACGTCTGGTTGTAGTGACGTCGCGGCGGCCACGGCCTGAACTCCGTCGCCGACATCGGCGACTACTTCTATGTCGTCTTGGCGTTCGAGTATGAGCCGAAAGCCCTCGCGGACGAGTTGCTGATCATCCGCAATCAGCACGCGGACGGTCATCCGGGAATTGTTTCGAAAACGTTTGGACCGTCGAGCCTAGGGTCGGAGCGCAAGATTCCGAGGATGTGGCGCGTCTGCGCCAACGCGGCGCGGCCTGAGAGCTCGATCGAGGCTGCACTCTCGGCACGGTTGCCTGGTTCAGCTCGCGACTGGTCGAGAAGCGTCTCGGCGATGCGGACCATGGCGGTCACCTGTCGCGTTATCGATGCTTGGAGATTACTTACGATGCGGCCCCGCTCGTCGGAGACGGCGATCTGCTGACGTTCAGCTCGTTCGGCGAGAAGGGCGGCCGAGGCTCGCTCCAGCGCCCCAGCGAGGGAGCGGTGATGACGGATCATTCGGCCGACTGCCCACAAGCCGAGCGTCAACAGCAAGTCGGCGATGATCTCTGAAGCCGTTGCATGGTGCCAAACGCCGAAGCTGACCATTGCCATGACGGTCACCGCGAGCGCGACGGCGGCCGGACGAAGCGCCGCCCAGGCAGCGGCTGAATACACGGGGACCACGAACACGAACGTGCTCACCACCGTGGCCTGTGTGATATCCGCCAGACCGCCGGACAGCGGAATAGCCAGAGCGTTGATGGCGATGCACGCCGCGAGCGGTCGAGCGCGACGCCACAACGTGGCGACTGCCATCGCCCCGACTAGGATGACATTCTCGGCCAGTGAGCCGCGTCGCCACGCGCTAAGAGCAGCATCGAGCTCCAGCGCTACCAGTGTTGCGGCGGCAAAGGTGATCGAACGCCAGGGATTCGAGGCCGACCACAGAACGCGGAGTCTCGACTTTCGCCCGCGCCGCGGCTCGAGGTCGGCAAGTGGGACATGGGCATGAACTTCGAATCCCCCATCGCGCAGCTCTCCAGATTGCAACGTCCCGCCATGGTCGTTTACCCGCTCGGCCATGCCCACCAGGCCATGGCCACCGCCGACCAGTCGCGACAGCTCCACCGGCCGCCCCGATGCACTGTTCGCGATCCGAACATCGGTGCTGTCGTTATGGACATGCAACGTGATGAGCGCGGATCCGCGCCCAGAGTGCTTGAGGGCATTGGTCAAAGCCTCTTGAACTACCCGGTAGACGAGCTGCCCCACGTCTTCACTCAACTGCTCAGGCTCGCCCACGACAACAAGCTCCGTAGCCAAGCCAACTGACGACATCGCTTGCATGAGTTCTGACAGCCGGCTCAAGTTGGCGGGCCGTCCGCTTGACGGTTCGTCGTCGCGACCTGCGGGCCCGATCAAGCGACGTAGGTCGTCGAGGGCCTCTTTGCCGGCGCTGACTATCCGCCGGAGCGCCAATTGAGCTGTCGACGGATCGTCATCCATCGACAAGCGCGCCAGCCCAGCTTGGATCACCATGACACTTACGGCGTGCGCAACCACATCATGGACCTCGCGGGCCAGGCGGTGTCGCTCCTCCACGGCTGCACCAGCTACCCGTAGTTCCTGCTCGTCCTCGAGCAACGCCCGCGTCAGAGCCAGCCGACGAGTGAGGCTGCGGTACCACGCGACCATCACTCCGGCCGTGGCCGGCGCCACCACGACCGGTAGCGCGGCCTGCACCACAGTTGCCACCGAGAAGTCCGGCGAGTTGGAGGCAACAAGAACAACTGCACCTAATGAGACGGTAACCAAGCCGAACAATCGGATGATCTGACGACGGCTGAGGTCCGCGACAGCGGCGGTATAGATGTCAAGCAACAGAGCAGCGGCCGGGACCAACCCCGTCACCGCCTGGCGTGTCAAACGCTGATATGCGACGACAGCGAGCAAACCCACCCACGCGGCAGGGTAGGGCGCGACGCGACGCCAGGCGACCGTGGCGCTAGCCATCACCACAGTCGCCACCATCAGGACGGCCGGAGTCGAGGTGTGCAGCGACGCCAGAGAGACCAACACGGCAGTGCAGATCACCGCAGCAGCTAGGCCGTCGGCGACGACGAGCAGCGACGCTCTCGAAATGCGTTGATTGCCCCAAATCAGCCGGGCGGCCACGGCCGCATCGTAGTGCCGGTCCCTCCCACCAAGCCTCCTCCTGTCGATCGATCGCACTCCTCCTCGAGAACGAATCACAATCGTTCGGACGGCCGCCGACATCGCTACCCAAGCTGGATGACCAACGCCGCCATATTGGTCAGGGTCTTCTAAGGCACCGCACGGTCGCCTACACACGCAGGGAGGCATGCAATGGCACTCAACCGATTCCGTATCGCTGTTGCGATACTGATTCTTTTCAACGCCGTCGGCACGGTGGTGTCCTGGGCAGCGCATCTCAGCAAGCCGGGCACATCCGCAGCGAATGCCATTGTGGGCGGCACCGAGTTCACGGCCCCCATCGTCTTCATCGCCCTTTGGATCGGCTTCGTTGCGATGACGTCGATGACAGGTCGGATTGCCACCATCGCGCTGTGGCTGATGACCCTATTCGCAGCCGTCTTCGCTTTCGGCGCCATTACCGAGTTGTTCAAGAAGAACATCGGAGTGACCACGGGCAAGTGGCACTTCATCATCGGCGCTGACATTGTCTCGCTGGCCATCGCTCTGGCAGTTGCTGTCCTAGGCATCGCAACGATCGCCCGATCACATCAGGTAAGCACCTCGTCGGCCCTGCCCGCCTCCGGCTAAACGCAAGGTCCGAACGTGCGACGTCCACCATCAACAACACGGGACAGATGCTGTCCGCAGATTCTCCCGATAGCTCTCGGAAGTAACGCTCGGTTAGCTCCGGACCAAGACGATGTAGGAACCCGTTCGTTCGAGCGAGCGCTACGACAGGGCCGTCGCCCGCACGCTCTTGCGCTCGAGAAGCACCGAATCGACGACGATCTGCGCCAGCACCATGTGGACACCCCCACTTCGGAGTGTCCACTATGTCTTGACACATCGTCTCCACTATCTAGTGAACTCACACACCTTCGTCCGCTCCAAAACCGCAGGTCACACCATGCTGTTTCTGCGCCATAGCCTCGGATCGTGGTATAGCGCTATACGATGGGCGAGTAGCTGACCTGGTTCTTTGCCGTTAGAACATCACTACGCTGACGTGATGATTTGCGCTCATGACGCTTGTGTCCTGGCGTAGGCGTTGTAGGCAGCGTTCGAGGGCATGTACGGCGGCCGATACTTTCCGCAGGCTTGGTTTGCCGCCTCGAATCGTGGCGAACCCTGATCGATTCCGAAGGAGGCAGGGTCGGGTATGCGGCCGTCGCTGCCGGGGTCGGGGAAGTTCGTCACGCCATGGGTACGCACGCAGTTCGAGAACAGCAATGCCTGCGCCGCTTCATCGCGTTGCTGCGTGACGGACGGGGTCGGGAGCAGATGCTGGCAGGCGCGGCTCGCCGCTTGGTAGCGGGAGTTGCTGTTCGCGAGTCGGGCCAGGGTGACCTTGTTGAACTCTCCGCTGGAGGGATCGGGGAAGTTCGGCACGCCACCCGAGCGCATGCAACTGGCGAAGGCGAGTTGCTGGGAACTCGTCGACTGTGAGCTTGTCGACCCTCCCGTGCTCGACGCGGTGCCGGAATCGGCGGACGACGGGATACTGCCACATGCCGCCGTCAACAACACCAGACTGGCCGCGGCGACAACAGCGGCCACCGTCCGCGCCCTCGCTGGCGGTGGCCGGCGTCCGACCCGGATGAAGTGGTTCAGTACGGTGGCCCACCCGCGTGACCTGTTCGCTCTCATGGGAGCGTCATACGCCTCCGCTGATGACAGGAGCGCAACACGATCAGGCTCGCCGCAAGTCCCGAGGACAAGAGTCGATGTTCAAAGGCGTCGAACGAGGTGTGAGATCGTGTTGCGCCGGTGTCATCGGCGCTCGGCGAAGATGACGACATGCGAGTGCTCATCGTCGAAGACCAGACGGACCTGGCTGATTACATCGCCGACGGGTTGCGGGATCAAGGCATGGCCGCTGACGTCGCCTATGACGGTTCGACTGGCCTCGAGAAAGCCATGCTGAACCAATACGACGTGGTCGTCTTGGACCGCGACCTTCCCAAGGTGCACGGCGACACGGTGTGCACCTCACTAACGCAGTCGGCGTCCGAGGCGCGCATCCTCATGCTCACGGCCGCTCGCGCGGTTGGCGACCGAGTCGAGGGGCTGAATCTCGGCGCCGACGATTACCTTGGCAAGCCGTTCGATTTCGATGAGCTCGTCGCCCGGGTCCGTGCGCTCGTGCGGAGGACCGGTCCCACGCCTTCGCCGCTCCTTATTCGTGGCGACTTGATGCTGGACCGCGCTCGCCGACGAGCCAGTCGCGGCGGCCGACCGTTGTCACTCACCCATAAGGAGATGTCGTTGCTCGAGTTCCTCCTTGTCGCTGATGGAGCGGTGATGAGCGCGGAGGAGATTCTCGAGCGGGTCTGGGATGAGCACGCCGACCCGTTCAGCAATGTCGTCTCAGTCACGATCAGCCGGCTCCGCCGAAAGCTCGGCCAACCTGGCCCGATTGAAACCGTCCCGGGCTTCGGCTTTCGGATCCCGTGAGAGTTCTAGGGCCGATCCAGTCGCTTCGCGAGCGGTTTCCACGCACCGTTCGAGTCCGGCTGGCGATCGTCTTCGCTCTCCTTTTTATGCTAGGCGGGGCTTTGCTTCTGGGCGTCACGGACCTGCTCCTCGTGCACAGCCTTCCCGCTGCATCGACGTCAACGCTGACGATCCCAGAACGCACGAAGCTCAACGTGGCGTGTCGTCTGGCCGAGCAAGCGGGTCGTTCGGCTTCCAAGCTGCAGCAAGCGGGGGGTTCGGCTGCTCAACGGCCCGCGAATCAAGCGATTGGAGCCTGCGAGAGGTTGACCGTTGCTGGCGCCGATGCCGCGGCAGCACGGCAACGAGATCGGGCGCTCCACGAACTTCCCATTGTTTCCCTCATCGGGCTCGCAGTGATGACCCTCGCTTCGGGCGCGCTCGGGTGGGTGATGGCGGGACGCGTGCTCCGCCCGATCAAGGCAATCACCGGGGCAGCCCGGCGCGCGTCTGGAGGTCATCTCGGCGAGCGAGTTGACTTGGGCGGCCCCCGCGATGAGCTCAAGGAACTGGCCGACACGTTCGACGAGATGCTCGATCGGCTCGACGCCACGTTCTCTAACCAGCGTCGGTTCGTCGCCGACGCGTCTCACGAGCTGCGCACGCCACTCACCTTGATGCGTACCGCGATCGACGTCACATTGGCGAAACCCAACCATTCGAACGAGCAGCTTGAGGCGATGGCGGCGACCGTCCGGCGCTCGGTCGACAAAGCCGACCAGCTGATCGACGCGTTGCTGGCAATGGCGGTGAGCGAGCGCGATCCAACGAATGTGGAGCTCGTTGACCTTGCAACGGTCGTAGAGGACGCGCTAGACGACGCCGGCGATTCGATCCAACAGCGGCGGATTCGCGTTACAGCAAACCTCGACGAAGCTCACGTGAATGGGGATCCCACGCTCATGGAGCGGTTTGCAAGCAACCTTGTCGAGAATGCAGTGAAGCACAATTTCGATGGCGGTTGGGTTGGCGTCCGAACCAGCACTAACGGGGACAGCGCGTGTCTCGAAATCTCCAACTCCGGTCAGCTGATCGACGGCCAACTGACCGAGTCGTTGTTCGAGCCGTTTTTGAGAGTGGGGGAACGCACCGCTGATGCGACGGGCGTGGGTCTTGGGCTAGCGATCGTTCGCGCGATTGTGACCGCGCACCGCGGAAACGTGACGGCCTGGAGCCGACCGGAAGGTGGTCTCACCCTTTCGGTGTCGTTACCTCGGGCCAACCCGGACGCCTCTCTGGGGACCGCTTCCTCTTCTTCGTGAAGTGAGTCGAGTGGAAGCGTCGAGACTAGGTGGCACCACCTTGATGAAAAAATGCCGCCGGCGTTTGTTGATTGCCGTGGTAGAGCGCGATACGACAGGCCTGAACTGGATGGATCTACCTGAACTGGATGGATCTAATGGACAAGTCGCCAGACAGGAGCCCACGTCAGCTACTTATGGGCAGCTACCTGGATTGTTCCTATCACCTTGCCAAGGTGAGGGTCGCGGGTTCGAATCCCGTCGTCCGCTCCAAATGACCTAGACCCCTAATAGTGGTCCGCGGTTGTGAGAGTTTGCCACTTCAGACCCGGATGACCTCAAGCCCATCTAGTTGCAGGTAGTCCTCATCCTGGGTCACGACTGGTAGCCCGAGCGACATGGCTGTCGCGGCTATCCAGGAGTCGTTGACGGGCATCCGTTTGCCCGTGTCGCGCAAAAGAACGCGCAGTCGTGCCCAAGTCTCGGCGACGGGCTGGTCGACGGGCAGCGGATCAAGCGTTAGCGCTTCACTCAAGGTGGCCAGCCGTCGGTCGCGGGTCTCGACGTCGGCTGCGGCCAACACCCCCGAGCGCAATTCGCCCAGCGTTATCACCGAAATCGCTAGTTCATCCGGGAGGTCAGCTTCGCTTAGGCGGCGACCTGACTCTCTGGCGATGAACACGCTGGTATCGGCTATACCCCGGCTCAACGCAGGTCGCCAGTCGTATCGGGAGCCAGCACCCGTAGCTCTCCGGCCAGAGCGGGATCAGCTTGGCGGCCCGAGAAACGGTGGACGAAGTCAGCACGCGCTATCCAGCGAGGCCGCGCTCCTACTGGTCGCAGTACGGCGACTCGGCGCCCGTCCACGGTTATAATGACCTCTTCGCCTGCCTCGACGCGGCGCAGCAGTCCCCGGGTGTCGTTGCGTAGTTCACGAGAGGCTACCTCCACCATGCTCCGACTGTAGCACACCTGCTACAGTGACCGCCTTGGGTCGGTGCACCGCGAGATGAATGGCTGGCCGATCGCTGAACTCATCTGTGCGGCGCCCAGAATCCATCGAGCTCTTTTGTTCGACGGCAATCGTCCTGTTCTTTGCCGACGAGAGGGGTGACCGAAAACCGGCTCGCGCGGGTTCGTTGATCCAAAATCACTCACGATGACGCTCCTCCGTTGCTGCCGGCTCCTCCGCCCTATCCGCCCCCGAAGCGATTCCCCGCGCTTCCGGCGGTGGTTACGCCCTTCGCTGTTGCCGCGACCGATGAAGCAGTCATCGAGCCATTCGTGGGTGTACTCCCCTGGACGGTGACGGTGTCGCCAGGCTTCAGACCGCTGAGCGAAGACGTCGAGTTGCGCGTCACCGCTGCAGACGAACTCAGCGTCACCTTGATGAGCTGACCGCTCGAATTTGTGACGTAGAGCGTGTTCCCGATGATGTCGGTGACCGTTCCGGACGTCCCACTGGCGGTCGCGCTGGCCGATGATCCCGCGCCCCCGGCTCGGCTAAATGCCGCGCGAGCAGCTGCCACACTCGTCGCGCCCGCGGTGTTGCCGTTTTGTTTTTGCAAGAGCGAGCCACCCCATAATCCGGCCGCGGCGAGAAGTAGTGCAAGGAGGATCGCTGTCGGGGTTCGCACGTGGATGCCGCGCTTTGCTATCTGCGTCGGCCAGTCCTCGTCGCCGAGACTGTCCGTCGCATCTGGGGGTAACTCGTCATCGTCGAAGCGAGGTAGGACGAGCGTGTCGGTCACCGGCTCAATCGATGCGGTGACGTCCGTGCTGGGATTGTGATTGGACATCGGGAAAGGCTCCTTTACTCGTAGCGGAGGGCGTCGATGGGCCGGAGCGACGCCGCGCGGTTGGCGGGGTAGAAGCCGAAGAACATGCCGACGGCTACGGCCACCCCGAGGGCTAGAAAGATTGAGTACGGCGCGATCACCGGCACAACACCGGCGATCTTGAACTGCGAGCCAATGATTCCGATGATGACCCCGCCGATACCACCGAGCAGCGACAGGAAGACTGCTTCGTAGAGGAACTGGGCGAGGATCACCGACTTCGGAGCCCCGATCGCTTTTCTGATCCCGATCTCGCGGGTCCGTTCGGTGACCGTCACGAGCATGATGTTCATGACGCCGATCCCACCCACGAGCAGCGAGATCGCTGCGACCGCGGCGAGCAACACGGTGAAGGTGCTCGACGTCGAAGAGGCGGTGCTCAGCAAGCTCGCCTCATTGATGATCGTGAACGGCAGATTTGCAACCGTCGTGTTGTTGGCCGTGGCGAGGATTGTCTGGACCTCACTTTGTGCGAGGTCGAGCGTGGCATTTGACTTGCCCTGCACGAGGAGCTCGGTGAAGGAGGACGACTCGCCAGTCAGTTCGTCTTGCACGGCGGTATAGGGCGCGATGACGACGTTGTTCGGGTCTTGGATTCCGGTCGATCCCTTCTCGGCGAGTACCCCGACAATCTGGAAACTTGACGATCCGAGCTGAATCGTCTGGCCGATCGGGTTCTCATTCGCGAAGAGGTCACTCACTACTGTCTGTCCGATGACCGCGACACGGCTTCGATTCGTCACCTCGCTGCTCGTGATGCTGCTGCCGGCTTCGACCGTGTCGTCACTCGCCGTGAGATAGGAAGGTGTGCTGCCCGTCACCGTCGCGCTGGTGTCGGTTGCGCCGCTGTAAGTCGCGGTAACTGTCGACGACACGACTGGCGAGACTGACTGCACGTCTGGGGCTTGGGTAGGGTCCTGGATCGCCCGCACATCGGCGAGGGTGATCGTCGCGGTCTGGGTCTGGGTGCCGGTCGTCGCGCGACCCCCGAAACGGCCACTAGTAAGAACGGTGAGCGTGTTCGTTCCGAGTTTGTCGATGTTGTTCTGCACTGATTGGGATGAGCCCGTTCCCACCGCGACGAGGATGATCACTGCGGCGACGCCAATCAGTACCCCGAGCATGGTGAGTAGCGACCGGAGCTTGTTCGAGGTTGCTCCGCCAACCGCGATGCGAAAGTTGTCGCGCCAGATCATGAGATCGCCCCTGCTGTGCGAATCGTGCTCGACTCAGCGACGCGAGGTGGCGGTCCGTCAACCGGTGCCTGGCGACGATCCTCGATGATCTCGCCGTCGCGAAGACGGATCACGCGTTTGGCGAACTCGGCGATGTCGGCTTCGTGCGTGATGAGCACCACCGTTCGTCCCCCAGCGTTCAGGCGGCTGAAGATCGCCATCACATCTTCGGCGGCGGCGGTGTCGAGGTTTCCGGTTGGCTCGTCGGCAAGGATCATCGAAGGATTAGTCACGATGGCTCGTGCGACGGCGACGCGTTGCTGCTGACCGCCCGACATCTCACTTGGCATGTGGTCGAGGCGCGCACCGAGGCCGACCGCCTCGAGAGCGGCGATAGCACGAGCTCGCCGTTCCTTTGGCCTGATCCCGGCGTAAGGGCCCGTTAATGAATTACGCGGCTGTAGTTTGCCCTCCGGTGATGACGTAGTTCCACTCGCCGTGAAACCCATGGCGGGTGATCGGCACCGCAGCGAGCTCGGCGTCGGTGACCTTGATCCCGGTCGGGTAGTAGCCCTGGTCGAGCTGGGCCCGAACCTTCAGCCCGGTGCGCGTCGTCGTGGCCGCGATCAGGTCGACGATCACCTGGTGGCTCGTGAGGGGACGACCCTTCCAGTTCATCGAGATCGCCGAGAAGAGCCGGTGTTCGATTTTGTTCCACTTGCTCGTGCCCGGCGGGAAGTGGCACACGGTGATCGACAGACCGGTTCGTTCCGCGAGCTTCCCGAGCTCTCGCTTCCAGAGCCGACCGCGGTAGCTGTTCGAGCCGCCGGCATCGGCGGTGATGAGGAGGCGCGTCGCCTCCGGGTAGGCGAGCGAGCCGACGTCGTCCCACCACCGCCCGATCGAGGAGACGGCGAAGGCCGCGGTGTCACCGTCGTCGCCGACGATGACGAAGCCCTCGTTCGCGAAGAGGTCGTAGATCCCGTAGGGGACGGCCTTTCCGACCTCGGGGTCGGGGAAGTCGTGCACGTCGACGCGCACCGGACAACCCTGTGGCTCCCAGGTCTCCCCGGCGTTCTTCAGGCTTCCTGTGGTCTCCTTCTTCTTCGTGTCGACGCTGATCACCGGCTCGCCGGCCGCGAGGTGAGCGCCGACCTCGGCGCTGATGTGGCGGAACTGCCCGTCGCGGTCGGGGTGCTGGGCACCCTCGTTCTCCTTCGCGTTCGCCTGCAGGCTGTAGCCCATCTGGTGCAAGAGCTCGGCGACCGTCACGTGGCTGAGGAGGTAGCCGAGCTCGACAAGCTCCCCGGCGAGGCGGCGCGTCGACTTCGTCGTCCAGCGCAGCCGGCACATCGGGTCGCCCCGGCTCTCCGGCTCGACGAGGCTGTCGAGCGCCTCGAGCAGCCCCGGCTGGGCGTCGATCACCCGCGGCCGTCCCGCCCCGGGGGGACGGATCCGCAGCGAGACCTCGAGCCCGGCGTCGATCTCGCCGACCGCCTTTTGCAGCGTCGACCGGCTCATCTGCGCCGCCTCGGCGGCCGCCGCGATGCCACCGCGACCAAGCGCGCGCGCCGTTGCCCCGGCGAGAATCCGGCGCTGCCGCTCGTCGAGGTGGGGCATGACCGTCTCGAACAGCCCTGCCAGCGACGCGTCGTCGACGGTGAACTCGCGCACACCGTCAGCGTACTCCCAGCAGGCGTATCTCGCGCGTTCTATTCTCTAACGGAGCCT
>Ga0208357_1002717_pt1 | contig 11468 bp, 14 predicted proteins | sample NGESurdeep092012_6_FD_184487 | JGI IMG/M metagenome (GOLD analysis project Ga0208357, IMG submission 184487) | Arctic peat soil microbial communities from Barrow, Alaska - NGEE Surface sample F52-2 deep-092012 (SPAdes) | ecosystem: Environmental > Terrestrial > Soil > Wetlands > Peat ... | reverse complement strand
CAGTTGTCACCCGACATGCCCTGACACGAACGGGACCGCACTGCGTTTGCGCTGCTCCATCTCCCAGGTGGACACCCGATCCCATTCCAGCAGTCGGACCTCTTCGCCGGGTCGAAGGATCTGAATCCCGTTCGGCGAGATGGAGATATCGAAGGCGTCGTCACCCTTGCCCCGTGACTTCGTGAACAACGTGACGCCCCGCAGCGTCGTTTCCGGCACCGGTCAGCCTCCGAAGCGAGCCAGTTCCCGCAGGGGACGGAATCCGATGAGGGTCGCTCCGGCGGCGTCCAGCGCCTGGCGGACCCAGTCCTCCGTGCAGATCATCCGATAGTCGTCGACCCGGGCCTCCCAGTCATCGGTGGCCAGGGACCGCAGCTCGGCGCTGTCGACGGCGGGGTGCAGGTGGAGTTCGGTCACCCCAGGTCGCAGGGTGGCCAGGTCCTTCTTGAACAAGTCGCGCGAGCCGACTCCGGGAATGAATCGCATGTGGTCGGTGAACACCGCTCCAGCCTCGGCGGCCACGGCGCGAGCGGGGAAGCCGAGGACGCGCTCCATACCGGGACCGACCATGCGCAGGGGCAGCCCGAATTCGATGGCCATGTCGAGGTAGATATCGAAGAATTCAGGGCGGAGTTGCAGGGTGCCCATGTGGGAGTCGAGATGGCTCACGTCGAAGCCCCAGAGGATGGCCCGCTCGATCTGGGCACGGCACTCGCGCCGCACCTCGTCGAGGTCGGCGTGGTCCCACACATCCTCGATGGTGCGCGGAAAGCCCCCGTCGCCGCCCAGCAGTGACGGCGCGATGGTGATGGGACCCCAACGGTAGAGCTCGTACTCGGCGTTCAGGGTGAGGTGCACGCCGACGTCCTCGCCTCGATACCGGCTCGACGCTTCCCGGGCCCACGGACACGGCACCATCAGCGTGGCGCTGGTGACGGTCCCCGTGTGCAGGCATTCGAAGACGCCCACGTTGGCCGAGTGGCACGATCCCAGGTCGTCGGCGTTGATGATGACCAGCCTGGCGTCGGCCGGGTACCCGAGCCGTTGGGCCAGCGTGGGATCACTCATGCCTCTCGTTTCCCCCCGTCCGCTCTCGTTCCCTCGTCGCCCCGGAGGCTCATGGCCACGTCAGCGTCCTGGGCCCGGGCCGTGTCGGCCAGGCCCGCTTGGAACTCGACCATGGCGGCGGTGAGCTTGTCGTCATTCACGGCCAGGATACGGACGGCCAGGAGGCCGGCATTGCGGGCGCCGTTGACGGCCACCGTGGCCACGGGCACGCCCCGCGGCATCTGGACTATCGAGAGCAACGAGTCCAGCCCGTCCAACTGTGACAACGCCACCGGCACGCCGATCACCGGCAGGGGAGTGACGGCGGCCAGCATCCCCGGCAGGTGGGCGGCCCCCCCCGCCCCGGCGATGATCACCTTGAGCCCGCTCCCGGCGGCGCCGTGGCCGAACGCCAGCATGTCGTCGGGCGTGCGATGGGCCGAGACCACCCGGACCTCATGGGGGAGGCCGAACTCCGCCAGCACGTCCGCCGCCCCCTGCATGACGGACAAGTCGGACGCACTCCCCATGACCACGGCCACCACCGTCGCCCCCTCCGGTGCACCCCCCGCCCCCGCCTCTGACCCCGCAGCGGCGGCCACTAGGCCGACCCCGTGGGAAGGTCGAGGCCGTCGGGCTGGGGCGTCCCTATGGCGAGGGCCGCCGCCCAGGCCCGGCTCCGCACGTCGATGGCGTCATCTCCACAGACCGTCACATGTCCCAGTTTGCGTCCTGGCCGGCCCTCTTTGCCATAGAGGTGGACATGGGCGCCCGCAACGCCCAGGCCCCGGGGGAGCAGCGCGACCGGGTCTTCCCCTGCCGTGCCGCCGAAAATATTGACGCTGGCCACCCGGGCGTGTTGGAGCGCCGTGGTTCCAAGCGGCAGGTCCAGGACGGCGCGCAGGTGGTTCTCGAACTGCGAGGTGACGGCGCCTTCGATGGTCCAATGACCCGAATTGTGGGGTCGGGCCGCGATCTCGTTCACCAGCAACCGGCCATCGGTGGACCAGAAGAGCTCCACGGCCAGCACGCCCACCGCCTCGACGATCCCGGCCACCCGCTGCCCCAGGGTGACCGCCTCCGCCATGAGCTCGGGTGGGAGCCGGCCCGGGACGAGGACCTCCCGGCACACCCCACCGACCTGGGCCGTTTCAACCGCCGGCCACGCTACCGCCTCCCCCGACGGGCGTCGGGCCACCATGATGGCCAACTCGGCCCGCAACGGCACCGTCTCCTCGACCAACACCGACCCACGCAGGTGGTCCACCACCTCCGCCGCGGCAGCCAGCTCGTTGACCGGCCACACGCCCTTGCCGTCGTAGCCGCCGCGGACGGCCTTGAGCACGAGCGGCCACCCGTGGTCCGCTGCGAAAGCCCCGATCGCCTCCACGGCCTGATTCTGGGGGCCGGCCTCCTCGAGGTCCACCACGATGTGGGCCGGCACGGCGATGTCCGCCGCCACGAGGACCCGGCGCATATGCGCCTTGTCCACCGCCACCTCCAAGGTGGCCACCCCGGGTCGTACGACGACGCCTTCGGCGACCAGGGTCCGCAAGAGCGACAGGTCGACTTGCTCGTGGTCGAAGGTCATCACCTCGCAGCGCGCAGCCAGGGCACGCAGCTCGGACTCGACCAGTGGCGACCCGATCACCACCTCGGCGGCCACGTCGCAGGCGGCATCGTCGGGGTGCTCGGCCAGCACCACCATGGAGAGTCCGAGGGCACTGGCGGCCTCGCCGGCCATCCGGGCCAGCTGCCCTCCTCCCACGACCCCGACGTGATGGGTCTTCAGATCGCTAGCCTCAGCGGGAGCAGTGGGCCGGGCACCTCCGGCACACTAGGCGAGGAGACCGCAGATCATGGCCAAGCCCCTTCGAATCGGAAGCATGATTGACGTCGACCAATCGGTGCCCGACACGGTGGCCCAACTCACACGCTTGGCCGAGGCCGGATTCGACCACGCCTTCGCCGCCCAGATCTTCGGGCACGACGCGCTGACCCTGCTGGCGACCATCGGGGCGCAAGTCCCCGGTATTGGCCTCGGGACCGGTGTGGTCCCCGTCTACCCGCGCCATCCCATGATGCTGGCCCAGCAAGCCCTCACCGTGCAGTCCGCCACCGGCAACCGCCTCATTCTGGGCATCGGCCTCTCCCATCAGGTCGTCGTCGAGGGCGTGTGGGGTATCAGCTTCGACAAGCCGGTCCGCTACATGAGGGAGTACCTGGCCGCGTTGATGCCCCTGCTCAACGGCGAGACCGTCAACGTGACCGGGGAGCGGGTCTCCACCAACGCCTTCGCCCCACTCGACGTGCCCGACGTCAGCGCACCGCCCGTCCTGGTGGCGGCCTTGGGGAGCGCCATGCTGAAGCTGGCCGGCACCGTGGCCGACGGCACGGTCACCTGGATGACCGGTACCCGGACCATTGACTCGCACATCGCCCCGACCATTCGGGCCGCCGCCGAGGCAGCGGGACGCCCGGCTCCCCGCATCGCCGTGTCGCTGCCGGTGTGTGTCACGAGCGACACGGAGGCCGCCGCCGCATCGGTCGACCGGGCCTTTGCCATCTACCCGGGCCTGCCCTCGTACAAGGCCATGCTCGACAAGGAGGGCGCGGAACGCCCCTCGGACATCGCATTGCTCGGGGACGAGGACGCGGTCGTCGCCGCCATCGAGCGGTTGGCCGCCGCCGGCGCCACCGACTTCGTGGCCTCCATCTCGGGGAACCGGGAGGAACGTGATCGCACCTTTGCCGTTCTCAGTGAGCTCGCCCGGCCGAGCTGATGTTCAGCGCGACAGCGTCGTGAACTTGAACTCGTTGAGATCGGGCTGATCGTCCATCAGCTGCACGATCCCTTCGATGGTCCGCCGGGCCAGCGCGGCGTCGTCGCCGGGCCGGCTCATCAAGCGCACGAACACGGCACGCCCGTCGACCACGAAGGTCGGCACACCGAAGACGCTCCACTCGCCCACGGCCTGGAGATGGGCCCGCTCGATCTCGTCAATCGGTTCACCCGAATCGACCTGGGCCAGCACCTTGTCCCCGGGCACGCCGGCCGCGTCGAGCACGCCGGAAACCACACCCCGATCCCGCAGGTCGAGCCCCTCGTCGTGGCGGGCCGCGAACAGAGCGTGGTGCACGGCGCCGAATTGCTCGGGGTACTCGTCGCGCACGACCACACCGGCGGCCAGCGCCATGAGATCGGGCGCCTTGGCGGGGTCGTCCCACGCCGGGATGCCGCCTTCGGGCACATGCGCCTGGGTCAGAGAGAAGGGCAGGAACGAGACGTCCCACTCGGCTCCATCGGCCAACCCGGCCAAGATGTGCTCGTGGGCGTTGCGGGCGAAGGGACAGCGGTAGTCCCAGGTGACGGCGAATGGCTTCATACCTGCTACAACCGGAATTCCTGCGATCCCATTCCCCGGCCGGACCGACGAGCCCGCCGTGACATGCGTGCCCGGTTCGTTCCGGGCGTGACCAGGTTGACCACCGGCCGCAAGCCCAGGCCCAGCACCGAGCCGATGGCGGCCCCACCGAGGACGTCGGTGGCGTGGTGCGCCCGCAGGTGGACCCGACTGGCCGCCACCGCCGCGGCAAAACTCACGCAGGCCACCGTCCCGGTGCTGGTCTCGGGGAGGACGAAGGCGGTGCAGAATGCCGCCAGCGTGTGACCACTCGGGAAACTGCTGCTGCTGGGCGTCCGCACCAACGCCTCCAGCTGCTCCTCGGGGCGCTGCCGCTCCACCGCCGCCTTGGCCGCCCGGCTGACCAGAAGCGAGGAGATTCCGGCCGCCCCCAGGGCGACCACCGCTCGGCGCCGCGTCGGTCCCGAACGGCGACCCTTGAGGCCGGCCAGCACCACCCAGACGAATCCGTAGTCGGCCAGGTTGGAGACCACCGAGGCGGCACGATCGATGCCGGGGCGACCGCGCAGGGGGGCAAGGGCCGCATCGACCTTCTCGTCGAACGAGCTCGGGCTCATGCCGCTCCGAAGGCGGGGCACACGGGCTTGAAGTGGCAGAAGTTGCACAGGGGTCCGGTCCTGGGACGAAAGTCGTCGTTGGCACACGCCCGCTCGATAGCGCCCCACACCGCCGCGGTCCGTCGTTCCTGTCCGCGCAGCGTCTGTGGCGTGGCGGCCGCCGACAGGACCATGGGGTCGCGCAGATGGAAGAGTCGAACCTCGACCGGGATCCGCCCCAGGAGCTTCTCGCAGAGGAGGGCGTAGGTCTGGACGCCGACCATCCTGCCCTGCGCGTAGCGATCGGAAGGAGCGGCCCCGGTCTTGTAGTCCACGACGGTCAAGGCGCCATCGGGCGCCATATCGAGCCGGTCGATGATGCCCCGGAGCCGCAGGCCGTCCTGCTCGATCTCGACCCCGAGCTCCACGCCGATCGCCCGCACCGTGGTCGGGTCCTCCAACCGGAAGTAGTTGGCCACGAGGACCCGGGCGTCGGCCAAGAAGGCGGCCGCCTCGTCCCTCGGGAGGGCCAACTCCATGAACTCGGGGTCTGACTGCAGATCGGCCCAGGCCCGTTCGAGCTCATCGGCCGCGACGGCCTCCGTGCGGCCGGCACCCTGATGATTCCAGAAGAGTCCCTCGAGGGCGGCGTGCACCAGGGTGCCCTTGACGGCGTGGGGCGATGGCGGTTCGGGCCGATGCTCGATCACCGAGAACTGGAAGGCCAGCGGGCAATTGGTGAACGCCGCCACCTTCGATGGCGTCAGGGTCCGGGGAAGAGTCAACGCCACCGGCCCAGGATAGGACCAGGTTCTGACATCGCCGGCCCATGCGGTAAAAAGAGGCCCCGATGGATCATTTTCTCGATCACCCCGCTGATGCCGCGCTCTTCTCGGTCGCCCTGACCACGGGGGCGTGCGCCGAACTCCCGACCCGATGCACCCCGGCGGGACCGGATGTGGCCGTCCCTCTCGTCCTCGGGGTGAGGCGCCGAGCGCGGGCGTGCCCGTTGGTGCGGTATGCCCCCGGCTGACCTCAAGCGCAGTACGAGGTGGGCCGGGTTGCGCCCGGGCGATCCGGTGCAGGTGGACGGCACGCGCCTGCGCGGGGCGTCCTGGTCGTTTGTGGCCCACGTTGCCAACGCGGAGACAGGTGAGGAGTGGGTCGAGGTCGTGGGTGGCCGCGCCGGTGATCGCGCCGTCCGCTCCTTCCGGCCGGACCAGCTCTACGCCGCCTCGGCCCGGCCGGGTCGTGACCCTTCATTGGCGGACGCGCCGGGTCTTCCGCTGAACTGAGTCCGAGCCTCTATGAGCATTCCCGTCCTCACCACCGATCGCCTGATCCTGCGGCCCTTCGTCCATGAGGACCTGTCCGTGTTGGCCGTCCTCCACGCCGAGGAGTCGTTCTGGTGGTACCCGCTGCGCGGCGGGATGAGCATGGAGCAGACGACCGGGTTTCTCGTTCGGACCATCGAGCGGTACGAAACCGACGGCTTCGGCATAGAAGCCCTGATCGACCGTCAGAGCGGCGCCATGATCGGGTGGGCCGGCCTGGCCGTCCCGCACTTCCTGCCCGAGGTCTTGCCGGCGGTCGAGGTGGGGTGGCGACTGTCGGGCCGCTACCGGGGCCGTGGCCTGGCCACCGAGGCCGGGGCGGCGGCCCTGCACTGGGGCTTCACCGGCGGGGAGTTGGACCGCATCGTCAGCATCTACGAGCCCGAGAACGTGGCGTCGGGCAAAGTCATGGAGCATCTGGGGCTGGTGCCCTACCTCACCACCACCCATCCCGAGCGGGGGGAGACGATGATCGTCACCGAGTTGACCAGGGCCCGGTGGCAGGCCCGCCAAGCCGGTGGGTGATCTGGCGCAGCAGACCGAGGCCACCCCGGTCGGCGATGCCGACGGCCCCGGGCCGCGCCGCTTCAGCGCTCTGGTGCACGACGACTGGGAGATCTGGGGACCCGAAGGCGGCTATGTCGCCGCCATCGCCCTCCGAGCGGCCGGCGCGGCCAGCCCGTTTGTCCGACCGGCCAGCTTCTTCTGCCACTACCTCTCGGTGGCGAACTTCGCCCCGGTCGACCTGGCCGTCACGCCGCTTCGTTCCGGCCGAACCGTGCTCTCGCAACGAGTCGAGATGACCCAGGAGGGCCGCCCCATCCTCGAGGCCATGGTGTGGTCGGTCGGCGAGGTCGCTGGCCTCGTCCACGACGACGCCCGACCGCCCGAAGTGCTCGACCCGGACCAACTTCCCTCGCGAGAAGAGCTGTGGCCCGACGAGGCGGAACGCTTCAGGTTCTGGAACAACTTCGACCAGCGTCCGATCGACTACTACGACCAGTGGCCGCCCACCGAACCGGCCGCGCCCGAATGGCGCACGTGGATCCGCTGCCGACCCCAGGCGACTTTTGCGGACCCCTGGATCGACGCCGCCCGCACGCTCATCGTGCTCGATGTGGTCAGCTGGCCCGCCGGTTCCCGACCGCACGCCCACTCCGAGCCTCCGTTCATCGCGCCCAGCCTCGACCTCTACGCGGCGTTTCAACACCCCGCCCCCTCCGACGAGTGGCTCCTGCTCGACGGGCACTCGCCCGTGGCGGGCGACGGCCTCATGTCGTGGACCGGCCGGATCTGGACGCGCGACCGCCATTTGATGGCCTCAGGCGGCGGGCAGGTGGTGTTCCGGCACACCTGAGCCGGAGGTCAGCGGCCGGTTGCCCCGTCGAGCAGTTCACGGGTGATGTCCATGTGGCCGGCATGCCGGGCGATCTCCTCGATGAGGTGCGTCAGCACCCAGCGCAGCGTGGTCGGGCGCATCGGGCCGGCCGAAGCCTGATCCATGGAGGCGGCCTGATCGAGCACCGCATCGGCTGCCGCCGTCTCCTTCCGGTAGAACGCCACCACATCGTCGGTCGACCAGCCGTCGGGCAGGGTGAACATGGTGGTCCGCCAGGCCATGTCCATCTCCTCACCGGCGAAGATGGCGCGCACCCACAAGCGCTCGCAGTAGCCCAGATGCACCACGATCTGGCCCAGCGAGTTGGCCGTCGGCGCCGGTTTCCAGCGCAACTGGGCGTCGCTGAGACTCTCGAGCTTGTAGATGGCGCTCTCGCGGAGATGAGTGATCCAGGCCCGGTCCAGGGTCATCTCGTCGGCCGGAGCGGCCTCGTCCGGGCGCGGTGTGTGCATGGTGGGCGGACTCTCAGGCGTCGACGTCACCATTCCAGGGTGACCGCCCACCGTCGGAGCCGTCAAGGATCGAGCCCGGGGCAAACCGGGCGGTCCTGACAACAGAGCACACTGGGCAACCGGGCACAGGCGGTCGTCCACCTTCGACACGCCCTTACGGAATGAGAGCGATCTTGCCGTGCGTGTGGCCTGCCGCCGATTGCCGGTGCGCGGCGGCGGCCTCGACCAGTGGAACGGTGGCCGCCACCCGGACCCGGAGTTTGCCGGCTTCGACCAGTCGGGTGAGATCCAATCGAGCCGCGGCGCGGATCTCGGTGCCGGGGTCGGCACCGGGAGCGCCCCCGAGGACCTTGAGCCCGAGGGCGAAGCCGCGCCCGAAGGCGGCGATGGTGGCGATGCGGTTCCGGTCGGCCACCAGCGCGATGGGCACGTCGATCGCTTCGTCGGAACCCACCGTGTCGATGGCCGCGTCAACGCCTTCTGGAGCGAGCGCACGGGTTCGATCGAGGAGGCCTTCGCCGTAGAGCACCGGCTCGGCCCCCAGCATTCGCAGGTATTCATGACCAGGCTGAGCCGCCGTACCGATCACCCGAGCCCCGGCGTTCACGGCAAGCTGCACCGCCATGAGACCGACGCCGCCCGAAGCGCCGTGGATCAACACGGTGTCGCCCCTCTCCACTTCGGTGGAGGCCAGGGCGTGCGTGGCGGTCGCTCCGGCCACCATCAGCCCGCTGGCTTCCTCGAAGGACAACGCCGCGGGCTTGCGTACCACTGACGCCGTCGGCACGATCAACTCCCCCGCGTAGGCGCTCGGTACCCGATAGAGGATCACCTCATCGCCTGCTCGAATCGGGCCGGCGGGTCCCTCGGCCTCCTCGCCCGTCGCCACCACCACGCCGGCCGCCTCAAAGCCGAGATGCATCGGCAACTGCGAGACGTCCCGACCGAATTCACCGCTGTACACCTTGTAGTCGGCCGGATTCACCCCCACTGCCTTGACCGCTACCCGCACGTTGCCAACGCCGAAGTCACCGAGCGGCTCGTCGACAACCGAGAGAACCTCAGGACCTCCGAATGCGGCGGCGACCACGGTGGTTGTCATGTCGGGTGCAACCGACGTCGCTCTTCTCCTATTCCACCCCGGTGTGACCCGGTACCGTGACCTGGATCCAGGAGGAGGGCGCATGGCGACCGACACGACGACGAAAAGATTCACCGGCAAGGTGGCGGTGGTCACCGGGTCGTCAGCGGAGCCCAGCATCGGCCGGTCGACCGCCCTGCGCCTCGGACACGAAGGTGCATCGGTCGTCGTCAACGGCCGGAACGAATCGGCGTTGGCAGCCACCGAGCGGTTCCTGCGCGATCGGGGAATCGCCGTGGCGTCGGTGTCGGGTTCGATGGAGGACGAAGCAACCTCGGGTCGGTTGGTCGATGCCGCCGTCGATCACTTCGGCCGGATCGACCTGGTGATGAACACCATCGGGGGCGCCCGCTTCCAGGGTTCCTTCGAAGAGATGGACAAGGCCGATCTGATGGACACCGTCGCGTTCAATACATGGCCCACCCTGGCGCTTGTTCAGGCAGCCCTGCGCGGGGGCTTGGCGGACGGCGGCGGGTCGATCGTCAACATCTCGAGCGGCTCACCCCACAAGACGACTTCCACCATGATCGCTTATGCCGCGGCGAAGGCTGCGCTGAACACGCTCACTCGGACGATGGCAGCCGATCTCGGACCCAGAGGAGTACGCGTCAATGCGGTCAGCCCGGGACTGACCAAGACCACGGCCACCCGGGCCATGTGGCAAGGCGACGATGGCCGTGCCGCCGGCGCCCACGCGGTCCTGGGCCGGCTCACCGAGGCAGACGACATTGCCGCAGCGGCGGCCTTCTTGCTGTCAGACGATGCCCGCCAGATCACCGGCATCGTCCTGGATGTCGACGGCGGGAACCACCTGAACAACGGCGGGTGGACTCCCATCACGCGGCGCGGCCCCGCAGCGTCCTGAGTCGTGGGACCACGTCCTGGCCCAGTCGGAGGATCTGTTCCCTGACCTCGTCCGGAGCCATCCCGGGCAGATGGACGCGCAGGTTAAGGGCGTCGGCGCCGCTCACGGTGAGGACCTCGTGGAGTCGTCCCGCCACCTGGTCGGGGTCATGCCCGCTGATGGTCTGATCGGCGCCGAATGCGCCCGACCCCTCGGCATAGGTGGCGTAGACCTTGCGCTGTCGGTCGACCAGCTCACGCTGGGGATCGCCCACCCAGACCCGTCGGATGAGCACCTTGGACTGCCGCCCGCCCGCTTCGTCGTAGCTGGCGCAGATCCGGGACAGTCGATCGACCGCCGACATGCCCTCCATCAATATGCCCGCCCCGCAGGCCGCCGCCCTCTCGGCGGCGGCGCTCGAGGACGCTGCGCTGAGGACGGCCACGGGGTGCTCGGCGCAGTGGCCCAGAGCTGGGTCCTCGCCCAGTGCGCCCAGCTGGCGACCGCGCAGCAGGTCGACCAGCCGGGGAAGCTCAGCCTTGAACGTGGTGACGGCCGAGCCGATGGGGACTCCCGTCACCTCAAAGTCCAGTGCCAGTGCGCCGGCGGCGACGCCCACGCCCACCCGCCCCGGATAGCGAGCGGCCAGCCACGCCACCTCTTCGGCCACCAGCGCGGTGGGCCGCAGCGGCAGCAGCAGGGGACAGGCGGCGGCCCAACCGCCGGCGTTCTCCTCCAGCACGAAGGTCACCATCTGCAGGGGATTCGGGAGGTAGCCGGGAAACCCACCGTGGTGCTCGCTGGTCATGATCCCGTCGAAGCCGTGCGAGAGGGCCAACTGCGCCTGGGCGCAGAGCTCGGTGATCACGTCCGGAGCGCACAATTCGTTGTGCGGGTAGAGGCGAAGTGAAATTGAACCGGCGGCAAACGGTTCGCTGTTGCCGGTCACCACGGCGGGAGACCTTACCGGTGCCGCTGCCATCGACCCCGATCTCAGCCCGAGATCGACCCGGAACGCGACCCGGAACGTGACCCGGAGATGCGTTACTCGGTGGCGTACCCGTCCATGCGAGCCAATATGCGCAGCATCACCTCGTCGGCTCCGGCGCCGATGGAGTCGAGGCGAGTGTCGCGGTAATAGCGCGAGGCCCAATGTTCGGCCATGTAGGCGATGCCTCCATGAAATTGCAGGCAGGTGTCGGCCACTTCACGTTGGAGGCGTGAGCCCATCAATTTTGCGATGGTGGCAAAGCGCGTGGCATCTTCGCCGCGTCGCACGGCATCGGCGCA
>Ga0208357_1002716_pt1 | contig 11472 bp, 13 predicted proteins | sample NGESurdeep092012_6_FD_184487 | JGI IMG/M metagenome (GOLD analysis project Ga0208357, IMG submission 184487) | Arctic peat soil microbial communities from Barrow, Alaska - NGEE Surface sample F52-2 deep-092012 (SPAdes) | ecosystem: Environmental > Terrestrial > Soil > Wetlands > Peat ... | reverse complement strand
GGCGGCAGGTGCCTGGTCGGTGGCGATGATGCTGCGGGACATGGATGACCTCGGGATTGGGGATTGGGGATTGGGGTTTGGGGAAGATTACCGCGTCGCGCTGCAGCGCATATGCTCCGGCGCGCCAAGCTCCGAACGAATCCCCAATCCCCAATCCCTGATCACAAGGGATACCGATGTACCCCGCTGACCACGCCAGTGCGGCGCACGCGACGGATCACATCGGCGAGATGCTTGCGGCTCTTCACTTCCATCGAGAACAGCAAGGTCGCGGCCGACGCATCGCGATCGATATATTCGACGTTCTCGATGTTGGAATCGGCAGCGGCGATCGCCGCCGCCACGGTGGCCAGCACGCCAGGTCGATTGATGACCTCGACGTGCAGCTGGGCGCGATAGTCGCCCTTCACGCCACGATCCCACTCGATCGCCACGCAGCGCTCGGGCGACTTGCGCAGCTCGGCCACGTTCGGGCATTCCTCGCGATGCACCACGATGCCCTTGCCTGAGGACAGGTAGCCGATGATGTCGTCGCCGGGCAGCGGATGGCAGCAGTTGGCGAAGCTGAGCACGCCACGCTCGGCGCCGGTGATGCGGATCTTCTCCTGTGCCATCGAGGTCGTGGACCTGGACCCGGCCGACTTCTTCCGGCGCGAGCCCAGCAACTGACCGGCAACCACGTCCGGCATGCGATTGCCCAGCGCAATATCGGACAGCAATTCTTCCAGCCGCTTGAGCTTGGAGGTCTCCAGGAAACGGTCCAGCACCGCCGCCGGAATCGCGTCCAGGCTGCTGCCCTGCGCATCCAGCGCGCGGTCGAGCATGCGATGGCCGAAGTCGACCGCATCCTCGTGCTGCAGGTGTTTCAGGTACTGCCGGATCGCGCTGCGCGCCTTGCCGGTGACCACCACCTCCAGCCAGGCCGGGTTGGGCACCGCCGACGGCGCGGTGATGATCTCGACCAGTTGGCCCGACTCCAGCCGGCTGCGCAGCGGGGTCAGCTTCTTGTCGACCCGCGCGGCCACGGCATGGTCGCCGACATCGGTGTGCACCGCGTACGCAAAGTCCAGCGCCGTGGCATGGCGCGGCAGCGAGAGGATGTCGCCGCGCGGGGTGAACAGATAGACCTCATCGGGGAACAGGTCGATCTTGACGTTCTCGATGAACTCCGACGAGGATGCCGTGTGGGCCGAACTGTCAACCATCGAAGACAGCCACTCGCGTGCCCGCGCCTGCGCGCTGTTGGCCGGTCCGCTGTCGGTCTTGTAGGCCCAGTGCGCGGCCACGCCACGCTCAGCCACCGAATCCATTTCGGCGGTACGGATCTGCACCTCGATCGGCGCGCCGAACGGCCCCAGCAGCACCGTATGCAGCGACTGGTAGCCATTGCCCTTGGGAATGGCGATGAAATCCTTGAAGCGACGATCGACCGGCTTGTACAGCGCATGCACCGCGCCCAGGGCCATGTAGCAGCTCGTCGCGCTGTCGACGACGACGCGAAAACCGTACACGTCCATCAGCTGGGCGAACGTCTTGTGTTCGCTGCGCATCTTAGAATAGATGCTCCACGGCGACTTGATGCGGCCGACCACGTGAGCGGGCAGATGTTCGTCGGCAAGGTACTTGGTCAGCGCCGCCTCGATTTTTACCATCACCTCGCGGCGGTTGCCCAGCGCCGCGCGGATGCGTTCACTGATGACCCGGTAGCGATCGGGATACAGCGCGCGAAAACCCAGGTCCTGCAGCTCCGCCTTGAACTCGTTCATGCCCAGGCGCTGCGCGATCGGCGCGAAGATCTCCAGCGTCTCGCGCGCGATGCGGTGACGCGAGGCGGAATCCTTGGCACCCAACGTGCGCATGTTGTGAAGCCGATCGGCGAGCTTGATCAGGATGACGCGCAGGTCGCGCGCCATTGCCAGCAACATTTTGCGGAAGCTCTCCGCATCAGCTTCCTGGCGGGTGCCGAAACGCATCTTGTCCAGTTTGGTGACACCATCGACCAGTTCGGCCACGGTTTCGCCGAACTCGTTTGCCAGCACCTCGCGGCTGAGTTCGGTGTCTTCCAGGGTGTCGTGCAGGATCGCCGCGATGATCGTCTCGGCATCCAGCCCCAACTCCGCCAGGATGCCAGCCACCGCCACCGGATGGGTGATGTAGGGCTCGCCGCTCTTGCGTTCTTGTCCCGCGTGCGCCCTGGCGCCCATTTCGTAGGCGTGCAACACCTGCGCCACTTGCGTCTCGGGCAGGTAGGCAATGCGCTCCTTCAGCGCGAGCACGTAGGGCGGCCAGGCGGATGGATCGACCGGGGCGGGCGGCGCGGTCGCGGTCATCGGTAACTGGCGCCGGATCAGGCGCGCACCCCGGTAATGGAACGCCCGGCGATGGAACCACTGGCGATTGCCAGGCACTTGCCGGCCAGCACACCGGGCACGCCGGCGCGCGAGACACTGCAGCGCGGGCAGTCGCCATCCATCAGTCGTCGGCGCCCTTGGACAGATCGTCGTCGACCTCGGCGGCAGCCCATTCCAGCGCTTCACGCTCGGCACGCTCGCGCTCGGCCTTGTCGATCTGGTCGATCGTGGCCTGGTCGATGCGCCGGGCGGCGATTTCGCGCAGCGCCAGCACCGTCGGCTTGTCCTGCTCGGGGTTGACCGCGGGCTCGGCACCCTTTTCAAGCTGGCGCGCGCGCTTGGTCGCCATCAAGACCAGCTCGAATCGGTTGTCGACCACCTCGAGGCAGTCCTCCACGGTTATACGTGCCATGCGAAATCCTTGGGGAATAGTGACTTATGTGATCAGCTAGTGTAGTGGAGCGGGCGCTTTGCTTGCAATGCGCGTGACGCGTATGATGGCTGGCTGGCCATGGACCGGACGGCGTTCATGCAAGGCGCAGCGCAAGCCGTGCAAGATACAAGACCAAACGGTACACTTACTGCCTCTGCCCGCGAACTCCACCCCTCCGATGCCCTTCCCGCTTCGATTCCCCCGATTGAGCCGTTGGTTGCCGTTGCTGGCAATCACGCTGCTGGCTGGTTGTGCCATCGCCAAACCGCGCACCGACGATCCGCTGGAGAAGTACAACCGCGAGGCGTACGCGTTCAACAACGCGGTGGACCAGGCCGTGATCCGCCCCGTGGCGCTGGGTTACCGCAAGGTCACCAACCCGCCAGTGCGTCGCTCCTTCAGCGATTTTTTCACCAATATCCGCATGCCGGTCACGGTCGCCAACGACCTGTTGCAGGCGCGGCCGAAGCAAGCATTGCAGAGTACGGGTCGGTTCGTGATCAACCTGACGCTGGGCATCGGCGGTTTCTTCGACCCGGCCAGCCAGCTCGGCGTGCCGATCGAGGACAACGATTTCGGCATCACCCTGGCGCGCTGGGGCGTGCCCGAAGGCGACTTCCTGATGGTGCCGCTGCTTGGCCCCAACACCACGCGCGACATCTGGCGCTTCCCGGTGGACAGCTATTTCTTCGATCCGCTGAGCCTGTTTGCCTCCAACCACCATTACAACGGCCTGCAATACGCGCCTCAGGCGATGTACCTGATCACGCTGCGGTCGCGTGCGATCGACGCCGAGGGCTTCCTGCAATCGGCCTATGATCCGTACGTGTTCATCCGCGATGCGTACCGGCAGCAGCGGCTGTACAAGCTTTACGATGGTAATCCGCCCGCCTCGCTGATCGAGAAGATGCAGGGACTGGATACACCAGGCTTCGATCCGGACGAGCTGCTGGACCAGCAGCACCAATGGGAAAAGAGCCATCCCAAACAGACAAACCGGCGTTAGGAACCTGTCGCAAGAGTGCGTTCCAGCCGCGGCGACTCACCTAGCAGCCTGTCAGACTTTGGTTGGCCGGTCTGCGAATTCGCCTGTGCGGTCCATATCCCCACTGCGCTGGCACCTGCCGGACGTTTCCCCGCAATCCGCCCGCACGAGTCTCTGTGCTGCCAGCGCTCAGCTCAGCAGTCGATCGACCTCGCAGACCTGGGCCAGGGCGAGCATGCCCGCAGGCATGCCGACCACCCGCACCGGGTGCCCGCGCCGGTCCGCGTCCGCCGTGGCCGCCAGCACGCAGGCAAGACCGGCACTGTCACAGTGACTGACGTCAGCCAGGTCAAGCTGCGCGGCATGGCCCGACGCCAGCGTGGACTGGATCGCCTGCAACGCTGCCGCCGCCGTGTCGAAGCTCAGCACCCCGCTCACGCCCAGCGTCGCCGGCGTACTGGTGTCCAGTTGGAAACCACGGACCGTACCCACGGTGCTCACTTCGCGCCCTTGTCTTCCTTGTCCATCGTCTCCAGTGCCTTTTCGCCCTGGGTCTGGAGGTTCTTGATCAACTGCTCGATGCCGACCTTGCGGATCTCGGCATCGACCTGGTTGCGATAGTTGGTGACGTAGGAAATACCCTCGATGATCACGTCGTAGGCCTTCCAGTCTCCGCTGCGGCTCTTGCGGAACGCGTAATCGATCGAGACGAGCTTGCCGTCGTCCAGCACCACCTGGGTGCGCACCACGCTGCGCTTGTCGTTGAGGTTGCCGTTGAACGGCAGCACCTTGACCCGGCCGCGCGTGTAGTTGAGCAGGCCCTCGGCATAGCGGTGGGTGATCGAATTGTAGAACGCCTTGGCGAAGCGCTCGCGCTGTTCAGGCGTTGCCTCGCGGGCGTGCTGGCCCAGCACCAGGATCGACGCGTAGTCGATGTCGAAGTGCGGCAGGAACACCTCGTCGATGATGCTGATCAACTTGTCCTTGTTTTGCTTCAACTCGGCGCGGTGGCCCTCGATGGCCGTGGCCAGCTGATCGGCAATACCCTGCACGATCTGCACCGGGGTCTGCTCGTTCGCGGCCTGCCCGTTTGCAGCCTGCTTGTTTGCAGCCTGCCCGTTTGCAGCTTGGGCGGACGCGGCCGAATCCTGCGCGAATGCCGGCGCGACGACCACGGCGGCGAAGGCAAATGCGATGGCGAGAGTGAGTCTGCGCAGCATGGGAATACTCCTTGGGGCTACGCCGGCGCATCAGTCGCCGGCGGGGAAGCAAATCGGGTGGGCTATTTGTTACCGGCGCCGGCGTCCTTCTTGTCGCTGGGTGATCCGTTGACCAGGAACTTGCCGATCAAGTCCTCCAACTGCATCGCGGACTGGGTCAGGATCATCTCGTCGCCATTCTTGAGTGCGTCGGGCGAACCACCGGGCTGGATCGCAACATACTGGCTGCCGATCAAACCGCTGGTGAACACGGCGGCCGCCGAATCGTCGGGAATCTTGTTGTAACGCTTGTCGATCGCCAGCACGACCTGTGCGTTGAGCTTGACCGGGTCGACGCGCACCGATTGCACGCTGCCGACCACCACGCCCGCCATCTTCACCGGTGCGCCGACCGAAAGTGTGCCGACATTGGTGAAATCGGCCGTCACGCTATAGCTGCCGCCAACGTTGTCGACCACGCCGCCAGCGCCGAAGAACTTGCCCAGCATCTCCTCCAGCGGCTGCGTGGACTTGGTCCGCGCCAGCGTGCCGCCGGCCGCCACCACCTGCTTCGCGGTGCCGTAGTCGATGCCCACGTACTGATCGCCGAGCAAGCCGCTGGTGAAGATCGTCGCCACCGAGTCCTGCGGGATATGATCGTAGCGCTTGTCGATCGACAACTTCACGTCGGCCACGTCACGGCCCGGCGTCAGCCCGATCGATTGCACCTGGCCCACGCGCACCCCGGCGATCTTGACCGGCGCGCGCTCCTTCAGCTGGCCGATGTTGGTGAATTGCGCATCGACCGTATAGCTGTCGCCCTGGTGGACGTTGGCCACCGAACTGGTCTGCGTCGCCAGATACGCCAGCGCGGCAAATCCCAGCACGATGAACAGGCCGGTGCCGACGGCATAGGAACTTCTCGGTTGGCTCACGGCATGATCCTCGGAAAACGATAAGTCATGGCAGTCACATCAGCACAATTACATGAGAAACGCGGTGAGGACGAAGTCGAGCGCCAGGATGGCAATCGACGAGGCAACCACGGTGCGGGTGGTGGCATAGGCTACGCCCTCGCTGGTCGGCGGCGTGGTAAAGCCCTGGAACACCGCGATCAACGACACCACCGCACCGAAGGCCAGGCTCTTCAACAGCACGCCGTTGATGATGTCGGTGCGCACATCGACCACCGCCGTCATGTTGGCCCAGAAGGTGCCGTTGTCGATACCAAGCCAGGTGACGCCAACCAGGTGGCCACCGAAGATCGCCATCGCGCAGAACACGCAGCACAACAGCGGCATCGCGATCAGTCCGGCCAGGAAACGCGGCGTGGCCACGTAGGCAATCGGGTCGACCGCCATCATCTCCATCGCCGAGATCTGGTCGGTGGCGCGCATCAGTCCGATCTCGGCGGTGATCGCGGTGCCGGCGCGGCCGGCGAACAGCAGCGCGGTGACCACCGGGCCCAGTTCCCGGTACACCGACAGCGCCACCACCATGCCGCTGGCCGAGGTACCACCGAAGATCGACAGCACGTGGTACAGCTGCAACATCAGCACCATGCCCACGAACAGGCCACAGACCATGATGATGGTCAGGCTCATCGCACCGACGAACCACAACTGGCGGATGGTCTCGCGCAGGTAACGGAAGCTGCGCGGAATCGCCGCCAGCAGGGTCAGCAGGAACAGGCCGCAGGCGCCGATCTGGGCCAGCGATTGGATCACCGCGTTGTTGCTCCGCGGCGCGCGCGCGTTCATTTCGTCGCTCCGGCAAAGCCGAGTTCGGTGGCGTAGTCGCCGGCGGGATAGCTGAACGGAATCGGGCCATCCGCTTCGCCACCGAAGAATTGCCGCGTCCACGGCGAGCCGTCGTCGGCGATGGATTTCGGGTCACCCTGCGCCACCACCTTGCCGTTGGAAAGCAGCATCACGCGGTCTGCGATCCGCTGCACGGCAGCCAGCTCATGCGACACCACCACGCTGGTGATGCCCAGCGTCTGGTTGAGCGTGAGGATCAGCTTCAGCACCTGGTTCAAGGCCACCGGATCGAGCCCCACGAATGGCTCGTCGTACAGGATCAGCTTCGGGTCGAACACGATCGCCCGGGCCAGCGCCACGCGCCGCATCATGCCTCCGGACAGCTCGTTGGGCATCAACCGGGCGGCGCCACGCAGGCCGACCGCCTGCAATTTCATCAGCACCAGGTTGCGCATCAGCACTTCCGGCAGTTTCGTGTGCTGGCGCAGCGGAAACGCCACGTTCTCGAACACATCGAAATCGGTCAACAGGGCCGAGTTCTGGAACAGGTAGCCGATCCCCTCGCGCAATTTGTACAACTGCTCGCGCGACAGTCCGGCCACGTTCCTGCCATCGACAAGGATGCTGCCTGCATCGGCGCGCATTTGCCCGGTGATGTGCTTGAGCAAGGTGGTCTTGCCGGTGCCGCTGGGCCCCATGATGGAGGTGACCTTGCCCCGCGCGATATCCATGTCCAGCGCATCGAAGATCGTCTTGCCGCCGAGCACCGTGGTCAGACCACGGATCCGCACCAGGGTGCTGTCGTCAGGCGCGGCGTCAACTGGATCGGTCATGGGCGGCAAGTGCAACGGGAAAGACGGCCAAGGTAGCTGAAGCGCGCAGTGATGGCCATGTACAGGACGGTATTGCCGATTCAGGCTTCAGCCGCCAGCAGGTCGGCGATCAGTCCCGCGTGACGCTGCCATTGCAGGCCGCTGCGCAGGCGCACCGCCCGCACGATGGCCTGCAGGTCGGCCAGCGCCTCGTCGAACACGTCGTTGACCAGGATGTAGTCGAACTCATGCGCGTGGGCAATCTCCCCGCGCGAATTGTGCAACCGGCGTTCGATCACCTCGGGCGCATCCGAGCCACGCCCGCGCAGGCGCCGCTCCAGTTCGACCCGCGAGGGCGGCAGGATGAACACGCTGACGCAATCGGGCTTGCTGCGGCGGATCTGCTGGGCACCCTGCCAGTCGATCTCCAGCAGCACGTCGCGCCCCTGTTCCAGCAACTCGTGCACGATGGTGCGCGAGGTGCCGTAAAGATTGCCATGCACTTCGGCATGTTCCAGGAACACTCCCTGCGCAACTTCGCGCTCGAACTCGGCGCGATCCATGAAGTAGTAGTGGCGTCCGACCTGTTCGCCCGGACGCGGCGGGCGCGTGGTGTGCGACACCGACAAGGAGATCGTGCCCTCCCGCTCCAGCAGCGCATTGACCAGCGTGGACTTGCCGGCACCCGAAGGGGCGGCAACCACGAACAGGGTGCCGGCCGCTTCAATACTCATGATGATGCGCAGCACATTTGCCCCCTCTCCCCCTGGGGGAGAGGGTTGGGGTGAGGGGCCACGCCTTGCGCGGACTCAAGATCGGCACGCACGTCATCATTCAATGTTCTGTACCTGTTCGCGCATCTGCTCGATCAGAACTTTCAGTTCGATCGCGGCGTTCGTGCTGCGCACGTCGACGGATTTGGAGCCCAGCGTGTTCGCCTCGCGGTTGAATTCCTGCATCAGGAAGTCCAGCCGGCGACCTACCGGCTCTTCCAGGCCCAGTACGCGGCGGGTCTCGGCGATGTGGGTGCTGAGCCGATCCAGCTCCTCGTCGACGTCGGTGCGGGTGATCTGCAGCACCAGCTCCTGCTCCAATCGGCCCGGCTCGACCGGCTGCTTGAGATCGGCCAGGCGCGCCTCCAGGCGGGTACGCAGGGCGGCGCGGATTTCCGGCATCCAGTCGCGTACATCGCCCACCACTTTCTCGATGCCGTCAAGCCGCTCGTGCAGGATCGCCGCGAGCTTCCCGCCTTCGCGCTCGCGGGTCGCGGTGAGCGCGTCGAGCGCGCGATCCAGTACGTCGAACAGCGCGGCCTGCTGCGTTTCGGGATCAAGCGCGGCCTGCTGCATCACGCCGGGGAAACGCAACAGCTCGGTCAACTGCACCTGCATGGAAGGAAACAACGCCACCATGTCGAGGTTCAGCTCGGCAAGGCGCGTCAGCAGGGCGCGATTGACCTGCAGCGACTCGCCGCGCGCATCACTGTTGCGGCGCACGGTGAGATCGAGCTTGCCGCGCGACAATTTCGCCGCCACCCGCTCGCGCAACTGCGGTTCGAACGCACGCAGGTCATCCGGCAGGCGTGGACTCAATTCCAGGTAACGCTGGTTCACGGTGCGCAGCTCGCAGCTGAGCGTACCCGCGGGGCCAGTCGTTTCGGCGCTGGCAAAGGCGGTCATGCTACGGATCATTTCTAGGGCGCCCGAACGTCGGAAATAGAGCGCAATGGTAAACTCTCCGGTCCCGGCTTGCCCAATCCGGCCAAGCAACGCGCAGGAATCACCCCATGAATCCCCCACATGAATAACATCCGCCGCCCCAGCGGTCGCGCCAGCGACCAGCTGCGCAGCGTCACCATCGAACGCCACTACACCCGCCACGCCGAAGGCTCGGTGCTGGTGAGCTTCGGCGACACCCGCGTGCTGTGTACCGCCAGCATCGAAGACCGCACGCCAGCGTGGCTGCGCGGCAAGGGCGAGGGCTGGGTTACGGCCGAATACGGCATGCTGCCGCGCGCCACCCACACCCGCAGCCAGCGTGAAGCGGCGCGTGGCGGCCAGGGCGGCCGCACCATGGAGATCCAGCGGTTGATCGGCCGCAGCCTGCGCGCCTGCGTCAACCGCCAGGCGCTGGGTGAACGCGTGATCACATTGGACTGCGACGTGCTGCAGGCCGACGGCGGTACCCGAACCGCCGCGATCACCGGTGCCTACGTGGCCCTGGTCGATGCCGCCAATGGATTGATGCAGCGCGAAAACCTCAAGCGCAACCCGATCGTGGGTGCGGTGGCCGCGGTATCGGTCGGCATCTACAAGGGCAGGGCCGTGCTCGACCTCGACTACGCCGAGGACTCCGACTGCGACACCGACATGAACGTGGTGATGAACGACGGTGGCGGCTTCATCGAGGTACAGGGCACCGCCGAGGGCCACGCGTTCCGCCGCGACGAGATGGATGCACTGCTGGCCCTGGCCGAGAAAGGCATCGGCGAACTGGTCGCGGCGCAACGCGCGGCGCTTTTATCGTAATAACGCTGTCGCGCGCAGCGCGACGATCACTCCCCTCTCCCGCTCGCGGGAGAGGGCACGGGGCGAGGGCAACAAGGCTCAGGAGACTCACATCACCATGCAACGCATCGTCCTGGCCAGCAGCAATCGCGGCAAGCTGGCCGAATTCAACGCCTTGCTAGCCGACGGTGGCTTCGAGGTGGTCACCCAGGCCAGTCTGGGCATCATTGACGCCGAGGAAACCGGCCTGACCTTCGTCGAAAACGCCCTGCTCAAGGCACGCCACGCCGCGCAGGCCAGCGGCCTGCCGGCGCTGGCCGACGATTCGGGCCTGTGCGTGGACCACCTGGATGGTGCACCGGGCCTGTACTCGGCACGTTACAGCGGCAGCCACGGCGACAGCGCGGCCAACAACGCCAAACTGTTGCGCGAACTCGACGGCGTACCGGCCGAACAACGCGGCGCATTTTTCATCTGCGCGCTGGTGCTGCTGCGCCGCGCCGACGATCCCGCGCCGCTGATCGTCGAAGGCCGCTGGCACGGCCGGGTGCTCGACGCGCCGCGTGGCGAGGAAGGTTTCGGCTACGACCCGTTGTTCCTGCCGCACGATCAGCAAGCCAGCGCCGCGGAACTTGAGCCAGCGACCAAGAATCGCGTCAGTCATCGTGGTCAGGCGTTGGCCACGCTGCAAGCGCGGCTGGCGGAGCTGCGCGGGTGAGCCTGATTGCGCCACCGCTGTCGCTATACATCCACATGCCGTGGTGCGTGAAGAAGTGTCCGTACTGCGATTTCAATTCGCATGGGCTGCGCAGCGAACCGCCGCCGTACGCCGCGTATACCGAGTTGCTGCTGGCCGATCTCGATGCGGACCTGAGCGACTTCGGCCAGCAGGCCGCGCAGGGGCGGCCGATCATCAGCATCTTCTTCGGCGGCGGCACGCCCAGCCTGTTTTCACCGGAGCTGATCGCACGCGTGCTCGACGGGGTTCGCGCGCGGCTGCCGTTGGCCGCCGACGCCGAGATCACCCTGGAAACCAATCCCGGCACGGTCGAGCACGGCCGCTTCGACGGCTACCTGGCTGCCGGGGTCAACCGCATCTCGTTTGGCGTGCAGAGTTTCGACGACGACAAACTGAAACGCCTGGGCCGCATTCATTCGGCAAGCGAGGCGGAAGCGGCGGTGAAGTCGGCGCAGGATGCCGGCTACCTGAACATCAATCTTGATCTGATGTACGCGTTGCCAAAACAGTCCCTCGACGGCGCGCTGGCGGACGTGACGCGTGCAGTCGCGCTCGCGCCCACGCACATCTCGCATTATCAACTGACCCTGGAACCGAACACCGTGTTCGCCGCCAACCCGCCGCCGCTGCCGGACGACGACCATGCCTGGGCGATGCAGGAAGCCTGCGAGGCGCGGCTCGCTGCC
>Ga0208357_1002713_pt1 | contig 11481 bp, 11 predicted proteins | sample NGESurdeep092012_6_FD_184487 | JGI IMG/M metagenome (GOLD analysis project Ga0208357, IMG submission 184487) | Arctic peat soil microbial communities from Barrow, Alaska - NGEE Surface sample F52-2 deep-092012 (SPAdes) | ecosystem: Environmental > Terrestrial > Soil > Wetlands > Peat ... | reverse complement strand
CACCCGCACCCACTCCCGCCGCACCGTCCTCCGGAGTATCCAGCCGCCCCCGCAGGAACAGCGTGAACAGCAGCCCCAGTGACGGCACCAACACCACCGCCCCGCAGCCGACCGCGATGATCAGCGCGACCAGCGTCGGCCGGCTGGCGGCGGCCTGCTCGACGGTCAGCCCGGGCAGGAACCGGGGCGCCTGCCCGGCCGCCCACCCGACCACCACGGCCGCCACCGCGAGCGCCGCCGTCACCCGGGCCAGCCCGAACCGGTACCGCCAGCACAGCAGCATCGTCGCCACGCCCGCCACAGCCGAAACGCAGACCAGGGCCAACGCCACCCCGTGGGTCAGGTTCAGCCCCGACCGTCGCATCACCAGCAGCCCCGCCAGCGCCAGCCCGCCGGACACCAGGCCCGCCCCCAGCGCCCGCCGCCGGAAGGCGGCAGCCAGCGCCGAAGAACCAGAGCCGGCAGCCGCGCCGTCAAGCCGCCCCATCGAGTCCGCCGCCAGGTAAACCGCCGCCAGGTACCCGGAGAACACCACCGCCAGCGCCCCGATCAGCACGCAGGCCGGGTTCAGCCACGACGTAACCGGGTTGCCGAGCGCGTTCCCCACCGGCACCCGGCCAATAGCGATCGCCCCGATCGCCGTCCCCAGCGCGAACGGGGTCAGCACCGACGACAGCGCGAACAGGTACTCAGCGAACCGGGACTCGTCGAGCGCGCCGCGCAGCGCGTAGGCGGCGCCGCGGAAGATGATCCCGATCGCGGCGATCAGCAGCGGGGCGGCCAGCGTGGAGGTGATCGAGCCGTACGCGACGGGGTACGCGGTCCACGCGATCACCAGCACGAAGATCAGCCAGACATGGTTCGCCTCCCACACCGGCCCCATCGCGTGCCGCGCCTCGTCACGCAGACGCCGCGCCGACGCCGACCGCCCGACGGCGAGCAGCGTCCACAGCCCGGCCCCGAAGTCGGCCCCCGCCAGCACGGTGTACGCGGTCATCCCGGCCAGGATGAACGCGACCGGCACGTAAGCCACCGAGGCCCTCCTCAGAAACGACAGCCACCTCAGCCGGCAGCGGCACCCGCGCCAGCCGCCGCAAGATCACGTACACGATCACCCCGAGAACCACGTAGACCACCGACAGCGTCCCGTACCCGATGGGGATGTCGCTCGCCCCGGTCACCGCGGCGTCGACCCGCATCACGTCGTAGACGATCCACGGCTGCCGTCCGACCTCGGTCGTGATCCAGCCCGCGATCAGCGCGACCACCGACAGCGGCCCGGCCGCCACCACGCCGAGAAGCAAAAGTCGCGGCAAAGACGACCGCCGCCTGAACAACCGCAGGAACAAATACACCAGCCCAAGAAGCGCGAGCAGGGTGCCGATCCCGACCATGGTCTGGAACGAGAACCGCACCACGTTGACCGGCGGCTGGTCCGACAGCGGCACGATCGCCAGCCCCTTCACGACCGCGTTCGGATTATGGAAGGCGAGCAGCGACAGCAGCCGAGGGATCTCGACGCCCCACACCACCGCGTGCCCGTTGTACCAGCCGAGCAGATGCTCGGCCGCGCCCTTGGTCGTCGTCGCCAGCCCCTCCATCGCGGCCAGCTTGACCGGCTGGTAGACGGCGACGTCGCGGGCGGCCCAGTCGCCCACGATCACCTGCAGCGGCGAGGCGACGGCGGCGGCGGTCATCGAGATGCCGAACGCGGTCTTTTCGTACCGGCCCCGCCGCCCCCGCAGCAGCGCCCACGCGTACGCCGCGGCGAGCACGAACCCGCAGACGATGTAGGCCGCGAAGTACATGTGCGTGTACTCGCTCCAGAACATCGGGTTGTCAAACAGCGCCCGCCACGGGTGCACGTCGGTCGCCCGGCCGTCCACCAGCGTGAATCCGGTCGGGTGGTTCATCCAGCCGTTGACCGCGATGACGAAGAACGAGCCCGCGACCCCCGCGATCGCGATCGGCACGCCGCACCAGAAGTGCGCCCACGGCCGCAGCCGGTCCCACCCGTAGGCGTAGATCCCGATGAAGATGGCCTCGATGAAGAACGAGAAGCCCTCGAGCGTGAACCCGAGCCCGAACACGTTCCCGAAGTCCTGCATCCACACCGGCCACAGCAGCCCCAGCTCGAACGAAAGGATCGTGCCGGTAACCACCCCCACCGCGAACAGCGCGAGCATAATCCGCGACCACCGGCGCGCCAGCGTCCGGTAAAGCTCGTCGCCGGTGCGCAGGTACCGGTACTCCGCGAACAGCACCAGCACCGGGAACGCGATGCCGAAGCAGACGAGCGGGATATGCACGCTCAGCGACAGCGCCTGCATCTGCCGCGCTTCGTACAGATAATGCTGATTTACACCCACAACGGCAAGCCTACGCGTGTACTACAAGCCGTAGTAGTCGGGGTCGCGCCAATCAAAAAACCAAAGGTCAAAGGCGCAAATCCGTCTTATCGAACGGACCGTTGCTCCGCCCCTACGCGAGATGCCAGCGGACAATGGCGAACCCGTGGTCAATGGCGGCCGCCAGCGGAGCCGGCTCGAGCCGGCCGTCGGCCGTCCGGGGGAGTGGGATGAACCTGGCCGCAGACGGGTTCCCGGCCACGATGACGTCGAGCAGTCGCTCCACCTCGCCCGGCTCGCGCACGAGCTCCGGGCGGGCGGCCACATCCCGCCCGCGCAGCCGGATCCGGACCGGCCGGCCTCCCTCCATGTTCAGCGTCCACCGCCCGCCGCCGGGCGTGAGCAGCGCCTCGCCGTCGCGGGCGTAGCTCAGCGGCTGCCGGTAGCTCCGCCCGCTCTTCCGCCCGGTGTAGCTGACGAGCATGAGGTTCCTGCTCAGCGGAGTCGGGAACGGCAGCGAGAGCACCGCCCGCATTGGCACGTTGACGAAGCGGAAGATCCTCGAGCGCCGGGCCATCGCCGCCTGGTCGACCCTGTTGTTCTCGGTCATGCGTCAATATTAGATATCTAAGAATTAGATGTCAAATGATTCGACATCGATGCGTGATGCTAGACTGAGGCCCGTGCCTGAACCGTTCCCCGTGCCGATCGGCCTGCGTCTGGCCCAGGCGTCCCGCACGGTCGAGCGCGCCTTCGACGCGGCGCTGGCGGAGGCGGGCGGTTCCCTCCCGGTCTGGCTCGTCCTGCTCAACCTGAAGGTCCGTCGGCCCGGCAACCAGCGCGAGCTAGCCGAGGCGGTCGGGATAACCGGGGCCACGCTCACCCATCACCTGAACGCGATGCACGCCCAGGGGCTGGTCGACCGCGCCCGCGACGACGCCAACCGGCGGGTCCAGGTGGTCACGCTGACCGAGGCGGGCGAGGCGGCGTTCCTGCGCCTGCGCGAGGCCGCGATCACCTTCGACGCCAGGCTCCGAGCCGGATTCGCCGAGCCCGACCTGGCCGCGCTCGCGGCCGGCCTCGACCGCCTAGCCGCCAACGCCGATCGCGTATAGGGCGAAGGGAGCGGCGTCATGCACGCCGCTCCTCCCCTCGATCAGCCGGCAGGCCCTGATCTCCCCGGCCATCCGCATACCCAGCCGCTCCATGACCTTCCTGGACGGCAACAAGATCGGCCACCTGCCCCGGGCCAATGGGAACCAGCCGAAGCCTTTCGGTCAAAACTTCACCGCTCACAAGCTCCATGGCGATTCCGGGATCAGGGCACCGGAAACGCCATGGGCTGCCAACGTCCCCGGTCTGATCACCGTCTGAGCACGGTGACCGAGAACGGCGAGTCGGATCGCCATGGCCGCAGATCCCAGGTCGCGAAGCGCTGCTCAGTCACCAGCCCGGCCGCGGTGGCGTGCCGATCGAAATCGGGCAGCTGGTAACCGCGGTCGGCGGCGAAGCCGATCACCGCGAAACCGTCCGGGCGCAGGTGCGCCGCCACTCGCCGCAGAACCTGCTCCTCGGTCGCCTCGGCGACGAACAGCATGACGTTGCCGGCCATGACGGCGGCGTCGAACGGACCCGGATCGCCGTGCGCAGCCAGATCCAGGTCGGCCAGATCGGCCACGACCCACCGCTGACCCGGATGGTCCGCCCGCGCCGCGAGGACAAGCCCCTCGTCAGCGTCGACTCCGGTGACCTGATGCCCGCGCGCGGCGAGCTCGGCCCCGACGCGCCCCTGCCCGCAGCCGGCGTCAAGCACCCGCGAACCCCGGGGCAGCATGGTGTCCACCATGCGCGCCTCGCCCGCCAGATCGGCGCCCTCGCTCGCCAGCCGGCGGAACCGCTCGATGTACAGCTGCGAGTGCTCCGCGCTGTTCTGCGTGACCCATCGGGTAGCCCTGTTCACGGTGACACGATAAGCCCCAGCGCGAACCCCGGCGGCAGCCCGCCTCCGGTCAGACCCTGGGCCGGTGCTCAGCCATCCAGGCGGTCGCGAAATCGACCAGCGCCCGCTGCGGCGTCAGCCGCGCTTCAGCGTCGCCGACCTGGCCGATGGACGACCCGACCGCGACCTCGAAGGCCGCGCCGATCTGCTCGAAGTCATTGGTGTTGTCGATGACGTCGGTCCAGCTGATCCACTCGCTGGCACAGTCGGGCCGCCGCACGGACGAACCGCGGACGCCCCGCGGCGGTGACTTCTGCCGCCACTCGGCCAGGTGCAGGGAGGTGTTCGAGTCGTGCCCGCAGCCGAGCAGCAGGACTTTGCCGTCGAGCCGGTAGACCGCCCCGAGCGGAGAGCGCTCGCCCAGCGCGTCGTCGAGCTGATGCGCGTCGGTGACCGAAGCGGCGTGCCGTCCAACCGCGGCGAACGACACCTGCGGGTGATCGCTGCGCAGGGTGCCCGGCCACGTCCGGACGGCCTCGGCGATGACGCCCATCCACCGGCTCGGGGTGCGGCACCGGTCGAACCCGGGCGCCTGCGAGCGGATCGCCTGCCACCAGGACTCGGGAACCGGCGGATTGCTCCAGTCGGCCGGGTCGGTGTTGTCGGGCGTGTGGGTCGGCACCACGAGCGTGCCGCCTGGCCCGAGGACGTCAAGCAGCGCCTGCACGACTGCCTGGCTGCCGCCCGCCACGAAGCCAAGGCTGCTGGCCGAGGAGTGGACCAGCACCGTGTCGCCCGCCACCAGGCCGAGCGCACGCAGGTTCGAGGCCAGCGACTGCACGGTGTAGGGGGCAAGCTGATCCACCCCAACGACCATACTCAGTCAGGGAGAGGCTCCGTTTACCGGCTCGGCGGAAGGTCCCCGAGCATCGACGCCGGGTCGATGATCTGGTCGAACTCCGCCGCGCTGACGTACCCGAGCGACAGCGCCGCTTCCCGCAGGGTCGACCCGGTGTGGCTGGCTCGATGCGCGATCTCGGCCGCCCGGTCGTAGCCGATGACCGGCGACAGCGCGGTGACCAGCATCAGCGAACGGTCGACGTAGTCAGCGATGCGCGCGGTGTTCAGCGTCGCGCCCTCCACGCAGAACACCCGGAAAGCGCGACACGCGCCCGCCAGCAGCGTCGCCGAGTGCAGGACGTTGGCGATGATCACCGGCCGCATGGTGTTCAGTTCCAGGTTCCCCGACGAGGCGGCGAACGCAACCACCGCGTCATTGCCGAGCACCTGGGCGCAGACCATCAGCATGGCCTCGCACTGGGTCGGGTTCACCTTGCCGGGCATGATCGAAGACCCCGGCTCGTTCTCCGGCAGGATCAGCTCGCCGAGCCCGGCCCGCGGACCGGACCCGAGCCAGCGGACGTCGTTGGCGATCTTCGCCAGCGGCACCGCCAGCCCCCGCAGCCCGCCCGACGCCGCCGCGACCGCGTCCGAGCCGCCGAGCGCGGCGAACTTGTTCGGCGCGGTCACGAACGGGTACCCGGTCGCCTCCGCAATCAGCGACGCCACCTCGGCCCCGAACCCGGGCGGCGCGTTCAGCCCGGTGCCGACCGCGGTCCCGCCCACCGCGAGCTCGTACAGCCCCGGGCAGGACCGCGAAAGCCCGTCAAGAGCGGCAGAGAGCTGAGCCGCGTACCCGGACCACTCCTGCCCGACCGTGAGCGGGACCGCGTCCTGCAGGTGAGTCCGCCCGATCTTGACCACGTCCCGCCACAGCGCCGCCTTATCGGCGATGGCGTCCCGCAGCGCGGTCACCTCGGGGATGACGCGCTGCTGCACCACCGAAACGGCCGCGACGTGCATGGCGGTCGGGAACGTGTCGTTCGACGACTGCCCCATGTTCACGTGATCGTTGGGGTGCACCGGCGTCTTGGACCCGATGACCCCGCCCACGAGCTGGATCGCCCGGTTGGCGACGACCTCGTTGACGTTCATGTTCGACTGGGTGCCGGACCCGGTCTGCCAGACGCGGAGCGGGAAGTGCCCGTCGAGCTCGCCGTTGATCACCTCGTCGCAGACGCGGGCGATGAGCGACGCCTGCCACGAGGGCAGTCTCCCCGCCTTCCCGTTGGCGAGCGCGGCCGCCTTCTTCACGTAGCCGAACGCGTGGTACACCTCGCGCGGCAGCAGGTCCGGGCCGATGTCGCCGAAGTGGATCAGGGACCGCTCGGTCTGCGCCCCCCAGTACCGGTCGGCGGGCACGTCCATGGCCCCCATCGAGTCCGACTCTCGCCGGTGGGCGGCACCGCTGGCCGGGATCCCGACCGGAAGATCAAGCACCGCGGGCACGTCATCGTCCATGTGCCCAGACTCCCATAGCCGCCCCCGGCGCCGATCCCAGCCCCGGCCGCAATCCCACCCGACCGGGGCAGGCCGGGTACCATCGGACGCCATCGGAGGTTGCCGCACCATGAGCCTGTCCGCCGACAAGGTCGTCGCCGCCAGCAACGCCTGGGTATGGATCCCCGACAACGCCACCACCGAGGCGACGCCGGAGTACCTGCTCGCCCGCTTCCCCGACTACTTCGACCACCCGCTCGAGCTGCTGCGGTTCAACCCGGCGGAGACGTCAGAGGCCGCTCTGGCGGCCGCCGTCGAAACCGTGCTTGACCGGGGCCGCCAGTTCGGCCAACCCGACCTGTACTGGTGGGTCAGGCCGGACAGCCCGCCGGAGATCGTCGGGCTGCTGCTGGCGCGCGGCGCGACGGTGGACGTGGCGCTGGACGTGCTCGCAATCGACCTGCGCCAGGGCCAGCCCGAACTCCCGCCGCCGGTCAAGGAGGTGACGCTGCGCTGGGCGACCGACGTGGCCACGTACCGGGACGGCATCGGCGTCGGCGTCGCCTCGTTCGGCCTGTCCATGCCGCCGGAAGAGCGCCTCGCGGAGGATGCCAAACGCGATGGCGCCGCCGTCACCGCGGGCGACGGCGGCATGGTGGTCGCCTACGTCGACGGCGCCCCGGTCGGCTCGGGCGCCGTCACCATGGCCGACGGCGCCGCCCGGCTCTGGTTCGCCTCGGTCGTCGAGTCCGCCCGCGGCCAGGGCGTCTACCGCGCGCTGCTCGCCGCCCGCCTCGCCTACGGCGCCGCCCGCGGCGCGACGATGGGCCTGGTCAAGGGCCGGGTCAGCACCTCCGGCCCGATCCTGCGCCGGGCCGGCTTCAACGCCTACGGCCACGAGATCATGTACCGCGTCCCGCTGGCCTAAGCCGACCCCAAAAACCCCAGACGCCAAACCCAAAACGCCAAGCCCCAAACGCGGCCTGTCACCTACGCCGCCGACACCGATACGCGCGGTCGATGGCGCAGCCGACAGCGAGCGCAACCTCTCGCCTGCCCCATCGACCGAAGCCGACGCGTCAGCTGTTGTCGTAGTGGCTGGGCGGGAACGGGTGGTCCTCGTCGATGCTGCCCAGTTCGCCCGCCTTCTCCTCGCGGTCGATCTCGGCCTGCGCGCCCTTGTACTCGGCGCTCTGCCGGACATCGGTCCGCTCCGGCACGCCGGGCGGCAGCGGGTCGGTGGCGGACGGGACCTCGTCCGGGTTGAAGTCGTCCAGCCCCGCCTCGACCCGCTCGTCCTCCGTCAGCTCGGCGAGCTTGTCGTCGTCAAGGCGCTGGGCGGCGCCGCCATGCTGACGGCGGTCACGATGAAACTCGGGTTCGCTCATGAGAACCACGCTACCCCCAACGTTTCCGGCCGACTCCCCGGCGTCACCTCTGCGTCGGGAGGGCGGGTGGACGGGAGGGAAGCCGCGAGGGTACGCCGCGCGCCAGTGGGTAGCCCCCGGGGTAAAGCTACGGGAGGGATATCGATGTCAGACAACATCTACTCAGTGAGCGAGCTCGTCGGCTCCTCGGCCGAGGGCATTGACGACGCGATCAAGGTGGCCATCGGACGCGCCTCGAAGACCCTGCACAACCTCGACTGGTTCGAGGTCAGCGACATCCGCGGCCGGATCGAAGACGACCAGCGCTGCCACTTCCAGGTGACGCTGAAGGTCGGCTTCCGGCTGGACGAGCCCAAGGCCTGAACAGGGCGCCTACGGCTGGCCCGGGCGGCTGAGCTGGAGCGCGTTGAGAAGCTCGACCCGCGAGGAGATCCCGAGCTTGGCGTAGATGTGGTCGAGGTGCGCGTCGACGGTGCGCTTGGAGATGAACAGGTGCTCCGCGATCTGCCGGTTGGACATGCCCCTGGCCGCGAGGTCGGCGATCTCGGCCTCGCGGAAGGTGAGCTGTCCGGGCATCCGCCACCGGGCGCCCTCGGCGGTCGGCTCGTCGGCGTCGCTGACGGCGAACTTGACCAGCTGCTTGACCGGGTGCCGCCCGGCCTCGTCGAACACCGCCTGGAAGCGCTTGCCCGTGAACCCGGCCTGGGCCTTGCTCATCGCTTCCTCATGGACCTTCAGCAGGGCGGCGGTGCCGCCCAGGGTGCCGCCGGCCTTCTGCCAGAGCGGATGGGCGGCGCCGAGCAGCCACGCGGCCCGGACGCAGCGGCCGGCCCGGGCGGCCAGCCAGCCGTGGATCTCCAGGCAGTAGGCCATCCCCATCACGTCGCCGAGCTCGTGCTTGGCCAGCAGCGCCTTGCTGGTCGTGCTCACGGTCTCGTCGTGCCGGTCCGGATTCCAGTACATGGCCATCGCGGAGATCGCGTAGGCCCAGCCCTGCGCCCAGCGTTCCTTGATCTCCCCGCTCTCGCCCGTCTCGCCGAAGCGGCGGGTCACCTGATCGGCGTAGCGGAGCGCACCCTCGGGATCGCCGGAAAGCTGCGCCACGTGCGCCAGGTGCACGTCGAGGATGCGCAGCCCGGCCCGGTCGTTGATCCGCTGCAGCCGCTGCTCGGCCTGCGCGCCGGCCGCGCGGGCCTCCTCGAACCGGCCGGCGATCGTCAGCGCCAGCGTCAGGTAGCAGTAGCCCCGGCCGACCAGCTTGGGGTCGCCGCGCAGCTCGCCGATCTTGGTCCCGGCGGTGGCGTCGGCCACCGCCTGGTCCGCCTCGCCCTGCATCGCGCTGAGGTAGCCGCTGACCGCCAGCGCCCAGCCCCGTTCCGACGCCGACGGGTCGGGGAACCGCTCGAGCACCTTGTCCAGCCAGTGCTTGCCCTCCCGGAGCAGGCCGGCCATATGCCAGTAGCCGTACAGGGCGATTGCGAGCTCGGCGCCGTCCCGGTAGCGGCTGTCGCCGTCGCCGTCGCCGTCGAGCGTGTAGCCGAGCGCGGCCCCGAGGTTGGCGTGCTCACGCTGCAGCTCGCGGAACCGGTCGAGCTGGTCGTCGTCGACGACGTGCTCGCCGAAGTAGCGCGCCTTCGACAGGTAGAGGGCGACGAACCGGCTGACGACGCCCGCCTCGCTGCCCGAGGCGGTTAGCTTCTCGGCGCCGTACTCGCGGATCGTGTCGAGCATCTTGTACCGCGTCGGCTGAGCCGTGCCGGAGTCGTCGCGGCTGATCACCGACTTGTCCACCAGGCGGATCACGGTGTCGAAGATCCGACCGGCGCTCAGCTCGCCGCCCGCGCACACCTCTTCGGCCGCCTCGACGGTGAAGCCGCCGGCGAAGACCGACAGCCGCGCCCACAGCGCCTGCTCGGCCGGCGTGCAGAGCTCGTAGCTCCAGCCGATCGCGTCGCGCAGCGTCCGGTGGCGGGTGTCGCCGCCCTCGCTGCCGCCGGTCAGGATCGTCAGCCGCCGGTCGAGCCGCTGGTCGATCCGGTCGGCCAGCTCGGCCAGCGGCAGCGCCCGCAGCCGGACGGCGGCCAGCTCGATCGCGAGCGGCATGCCGTCGAGCCGCCGGCACAGCCGGATCACGTCTGACCGGTTCGCGTCGGTGACCTCGAACCCGGAGACGACGGCGGCCGCCCGCAGGGCGAACAGCTCGATGGCGTCGGTCGTCCCCTGGGTCGGCGCGTCATCCTCCGGCAGGCCCAGCCGAGGGAGCACGTAGCAGCTCTCGCCGGTCACGTCCAGCGGCTCGCGGCTGGTGGCGAGCACGGTGACGTCGCGGGTCTCGGTGATGATCGCCTCGGCGAACAGCGCGCAGGCGTCGATGATGTGCTCGCAGGTGTCGAGCACCAGCAGCAGGCTCTGGTCGCGCAGGTGCGTGAGGACCGCGTCCAGCTGCGTTCCCGGCGACTGCTCGGGCAGGCCGAGTTCCCTGGCGACGGTGTGCGGCAGCAGCTCGGGGTCGCGCAGCCCGGACAGCTCGACGAAGCAGATCGCGTCCCGGTAGCCGGCCCTGGCCTGCTCGGCCGCGCGCCGCGCCACCCGCGTCTTGCCAACGCCGCCGGGGCCGACCAACGTCACCAGCCGACTCCCGCGCAACAGCGATTCCACGCGACACAGCTCGGCCGCCCGGCCGATGAAATCGTTGGCCTCCGAGGGGAGCCGCCCTGCTTCCTCGGTGGCGTTACCGACGAGCATGTGACCCTCATCACGTCTGGGGTGGGATGCGCTTATCTTACTCCGTCGCGTCCGGCCGCGCGTGGTTCGCGCTTCGCCGGTGCCCGTATTAAGGACCGGTCTCCCGCTGCGGATCGGGCTCGCCGCAGGCCCCGGCCTCCTCTTCCAGATCGTCGGCGTCGGCCAGGGCGAACCCGATGATCCGGTCAAGCGGCGTGGCCGAGCCGCGCTCGCGCAGTTGCCAGTAGCGTTCCTCGCCGAGGCCGTCCTGCGCCGCCCGCTCCGATATCCGGTGCAGCGCCACCAGCGCCGGGGCGCCGGTGTACCAGGGGCCGATCCGCTCCCAGAGCGGCGCCGACCCGCCGAACAGCAGCGCCGCCCGCTGGTGCCGCTGCTGCGCCGCGGCCAGGAAGCCGAGCGTGCCGAGGGCGTAGGCGGTGCTGCCCATGTCGCCGAGCTCGTACTCAAGCGAGAGCCCCCGGCGAGCGGCGACGGCGCCGTCGCCGAGCTCGCCCCGCAGCAGATGGCCCAGCCCCTGCCCGGCCAGCAGCAGGCCGGTGGCCCAGTGCTCACCGGCGGGCAGCCGGGCGATGCCCTCGGCGCAGCGCTCGATGGCCAGATCGGGGCGGGCCGCGTGCAGGTGCTGCGCGGCGGTCTGGACGTCCAGCGCCGCAGGCCGAACGCGTCGCCGACGGAGCCGAGGCAGGACATCGCGCTGACGGCGGTCTCGTCCGCCTCGGCC
>Ga0208357_1002711_pt1 | contig 11489 bp, 10 predicted proteins | sample NGESurdeep092012_6_FD_184487 | JGI IMG/M metagenome (GOLD analysis project Ga0208357, IMG submission 184487) | Arctic peat soil microbial communities from Barrow, Alaska - NGEE Surface sample F52-2 deep-092012 (SPAdes) | ecosystem: Environmental > Terrestrial > Soil > Wetlands > Peat ... | reverse complement strand
CTCGGCGGCGAACTGGGGTCTGCTACTGGGCTCTCCGGCGATTACCCAGGTGGGACTTGCACCCACTGGTCTGGTCCAGCTTTCAGGACGCAACATGGCCGCCAGCCTAATGGGGATCGACCATTTCACCTTTTGAATAGGCGCGGCCGCTTTGAATAGGTGCGGCCGCTCAACGGGGCCACCGCTCGTTATCCGAGGTGTTAGTTCGAGTTACCGCTTTGTCGACTCTTTCGAGCCGAAAGCGCCTCGGCTACGACCTTCCCGTTTGCCCGACCCTGGGTAGCACGCATCACCTGGCCCAAGAAGAACTGCGTGACCTTTTCATCGCCGGCGAGAAATCGATCCCACTCACTTTGGTGCTCGGCAATGATGCCGTCAAGCACTTCGTCGATCGCGCCCGTTGAAAGTGCCTCGTAGCCGAGCGACTTCGCGATCTCTGCTGGCTCCCCGCCGTGGGAGAGCATCTCGGCAAGGACAGCCTTGGCCTGCGTCGCTGTCAGCGATCCGGCACTCTCGAGCTTGATCAGCGAAGCAAAGGAGTGTGCATCGAGCGCAGCTGCTGCTTCTGGCTCTGCGGCGGCCTCATTCGCCGCCCTCGTCAGGGCCAGCCGGAAGTCCGCGCCATCGGCGTGGGCCTCGAGCACGAGCGCATCGAGACCGAGCTCGACGACGGTCGCGATCGGCTCAGTGGGAACGGCCCCGTCGGTCGCGAGCTGAGCAAGGCGGCGGCGGCGCTCGGCAGGCAGCACACCGAGAGCAGCGCGCACGGATTCGACGAGCTCTGGACTCGGTACGAGCGGAACGAGGTCGGGCTCTGGAAAGTAGCGATAGTCGTTCGCCTCCTCCTTCGAGCGCATCGAGGAGGTGCGGCCCTCGTGCTCGTTCCAGTGACGGGTCTCCTGCACGACCTTCTCACCGCCATCTACGAGGGCGACCTGGCGCCTCGCCTCGTAGTCGATTGCCCGCCCGAGCGACCTGAGCGAGTTGAGGTTCTTGACCTCACAGCGGGTGCCAAGCGTCGTAGATCCGACCTCGCGCACCGAGACGTTCGCATCGACTCGAAGCGAACCCTCCTCCATCCTGCCGTCGGATGCTCCAGAAGCGACGAGCACGCCGCGAAGCTCGAGAACGTAGGCCCGTGCCTGGTCGGCTGAGGTGATGTCGGGCCTGCTCACGATCTCGACGAGCGGTACGCCTGCTCGGTTGTAGTCCACGAGCGAGTAGTCCGCGCCTTGGATCCGGCCACCTCCACCGATGTGGGTGGACTTACCAGTGTCCTCTTCCATATGCGCCCGCTCGATCCCGACGCTCGACCCGTCAGGAAGCTCGAGAAAGCCGTTCGAGTTGATCGGCTCGTCGTACTGCGAGATCTGGTAGTCCTTCGTCTGGTCGGGATAGAAGTAGTTCTTGCGGTGGAAGATCGACGGATTGACGGTGCAGTTGAGTGCGAGACCGATCCTCATCGCGTACTCGACCGCTCGCTCATTCAACACCGGGAGCGAGCCCGGGAGCCCCATGCAGACCGGGCAGATGTTGGTGTTCGGGAGCGAGCCGAAGTGGTTCGCACAGCCGCAAAAGAGCTTCGTCTCAGTGGCGAGCTCGCAGTGGACCTCGAGGCCGACGACGATCTCATACTGCTTCCCGGAAGCCCCGACGAGATCGGTCGCGCTCATCTGGCCACGCTCTCTGGCAGGCCGATCGGCGCTCCCACACCTATCGGCGCTGCGGACTCGAGTACCGCCGCGACCCGGAACATGACCACCTCGCGAAGGGCCGGAGCGAGAATCTGGACCCCTACAGGAAGCTGATCCTCGCCGAGCGCGAAGGGGACCGACATCGCTGGATGACCCGCCAGATTCGACGGGATCGTGTACAGGTCTGACAGGTACATCGCTAGCGGATCGGACTTCTCGCCGAAGCGGAATGCGACACCTGGCGTTGTCGGTCCTATGAGCACATCGAAGTCCGAATAGGCGCGGGCGAAAGCCTCGCTGATCAACGTACGAACGCGCTGGGCCTGCGCGTAGTAGGCGTCGTAGTAGCCGGCCGAGAGGGCGAAAGTCCCGAGCATGATCCGCCGCTTCACTTCGGCGCCGAAGCCCGCGGCGCGGGTCTTCGAGTTCATCTGCTCGACGTCGTCGGCATCGACGCGAAGGCCGTAGCGAACGCCGTCGTAACGGGAAAGATTCGAGGAGGCTTCCGCAGGCGCTATCACGTAGTACGACGCCAGACCGTCTAGAAGTGCAGGGATAGCGACATGATCGACCAATGCCCCTGCTGCGCTGAGTGCCGACGCGGCATCGCCTACTGCTCGCCTGGTGGCGGTGCTGGCGTCGGTGAGAAAGTCGTCGATGACACCGACGCGTAGGCCGGATATCCCCTCTTCAAGCGACTCGACCAGCTTGGGCGCTGGCCGGTCGATCGAGGTCGAGTCCAAACGATCGTGACCGGCCAGCACCTCGAGGAGCAATGCGGCGTCAGCGACCGAGACCGCGAACGGGCCGATCTGGTCGAGCGAGCTCGCAAACGCGATCAGGCCGTAACGAGAGACGAGTCCGTAGGTGGGCTTCACCCCGACCACCCCGCAAAGCGAAGCGGGCTGGCGAATCGAGCCCCCGGTGTCGGAGCCGACCGCCAGGGGGACGAAGCCTGCCGCAACCGCAGCAGCTGATCCTCCCGATGAGCCGCCAGGAACCCGATCGAGGGCCCAGGGGTTGCGAGTCGGGCCAAAGGCGGAGTTCTCCGTCGAAGAGCCCATCGCAAACTCGTCGAGGTTCGTCTTCCCAACCGCGATCGCCCCCGCCGCGGTCAGTTTGGCGACGACCGTCGCGTTGTACGGCGGTATCCAGCCCGCAAGTATCTGACTCGAGCACGTCGTTGGAACCCCGATGGTGCAGAGATTGTCCTTCAAGGCGATCGGCACCCCGGCAAGTGACCCGGGATCCTCGCCGCGTGCGATTGCGGCGTCGAGCGCATCTGCGCGCTCGAGCGCGGATTCCTCGGTAACGAGCAGAAATGCATGGAGCGCTCCGTCGCCCTCGCGTATCGCGCGAAGCGCGCCCTCGACGGCGGATCGGGCACTCTGCTCTCCGGCGCGAACAGCAGTCGCGATCTCGATCGCGCTCACGGGGCCTCGCCCAGAATGCTCGGCACCTTGAACTTGCCGTCTTCGGTCGCAGGGGCACTTGCGAGCACGACGTCGCGGTCAAGTGATGGCACGACAACGTCTTCGCGAAGCACATTCGAGAGCTCGAGCGGATGTGACGTCGGCCGAACGCCCGTCGTGTCGAGGCGGCGAAGTGCCGCCACGTGGTCGATGACCGACGAGAGCTGTGCGGCGAATAGCGTCGTCTCTTCCTCGGTCAGGTCCAGTCGTGCGAGCTTGGCGACATAGATGACCTCGTCGCGGCCGATGGTCTCGCTCATAGCGGTACAACCACCTTTTTCATGAAATCGATCGTCTCACTCGCGATGAGCTCAGCGTCGTAGTCGAGCGTCGCGACGTGGTGGCTCTGCTCGAGCATGATCCTCGTGACTGACGCTCCCAACGCCCCCTCGAGAAAGTCCCCGGTGCTCGGCGGGACCACGTGGTCGATCCTGCTCGTAAACAGCAACACCGGCGAGGTGATCTGGGCCAGACGGCCGCCGAGCTCGGCAACACCCTCCATCGTCGAGAGCAGCGGCGCAATCGGTGTCTCGTTGTAGCCGCCCTCGTAGTTCCCGGGCTTGGCAACGTCGCTCCCGATTGAGGGGAACGAAAAGCTCCCTCCAGCATGCGCAGCACGCAGCAGGTCCAAAAAGCTCGGGGCTGGCGGTTCGGCGAGCGGGTTGATCAACACGACGCCTGCCAGCTCGGGGTGTCGTGTGGCCAGATCAAGCGCCAGCGCTCCGCCCATCGAGAGACCGACGACCACGATCGCCGTCGTGCGCCTCGCCAGCAGCTTGTAGGCGTCTTCGACCGCGTTGACGAAGTCGGAGAAGCTCTTCGTAGCGAGATCACCAGGCGTCGTCGCATGGCCTGGAAGGAGCGGCAGCTCAACGGCGAAGCCCGCAAGTGCGATCGCATCGGCGAGGGATCGCATCGAAGAAGGCGTGCCGGTGAACCCGTGCAGCACAAGTGCGCCTGTCGGTCCACCTGGCGCGGAGAAGGTATCTCGCCGATCTGGCATTCCACGATGCTAGCTGTGCTCCATCGCGCCATCAGGCGGCGCGAAGCGCATGCACTTAGGTACGCTTCGCCCATTCGCCCTGCGCACACGCCTGTATGGGCCCTACTAACGGAGGCCATCTGATGGCGACTTACGCGTTCCTTAGTCCCGAGTGGATCGGGGCCGCGCGTGCGCTCCGGTCGGAGTTCGCGACCGACGCCGAGATACCTGCTTCGACGATGCGGATGAACCTCACCGTTGAGGAAGTCCCCTACGGCGAAGGAGTCGTGGAGGCCCACGTCGACACCACCGCAGGGCTCGTCGAGATCGAGCTCGGCCACATCGACCCAGCCGACGTGAAGGTCACGCTCGACTTCGACACCGCACGTGCGGTGCTCATCGACAACAACGCGGAGCTCGCGATGGCTGCCTTCATGGCGGGCAAGGTCCGCGTCGAGGGCGACATGACCAAGCTCCTCGCATACCAGTCGATGCCAGCAACCAAGGCCCAGCTCGAGGTCACCGCCGCGCTGCGGGAGATCACCAGTTCCTAAGGGCTCAAGGCGCTAGCTCGGGAGCTCGCCGGCTTCGAGCAGCTTCTCGAAGCCCTCCTCGTCAAGAATCGGTATGTTGAGCTCGGTTGCCTTCGTGAGCTTCGACGCTCCTGGGTCGGCGCCGACCACCACGGCGAAGGTGCTCTTCGACACTGAGCCGGGCGACTTCCCGCCACGCTCGAGAATCGCCGCCTCGGCACTCTCTCGAGTGAAGCCGGTGAGCGTCCCGGTCACCACCACGGATTTACCGACGAGAACAAGTGCCTGAAAGCCACCCTCGCCTGCTCGTGGGTGCAACGAGGCGAAACTCACCCCTGCCGCTTTTAGGTCGGCGACGAGGGCACGGTTTCCCTCCGTAGCGAAGAACGCGGTAAGGCTCTCCGCGATCACCGAACCCACTCCCTCAATTGCTGCGAGATGGGCCGGTGACGCCGACGCGAGATCATCGAGCGAGGTGAACGCCGCACTGAGCGCGCCCGCCACGGTCGGACCTACGTGACGGATGGAGAGGGCGATGAGCAGACGCTGCAGCCCTTGGGACTTCGAACGGTCGATCGCCGCGAGGAGATTGCCTGCCGAGATCTTGCCGAAGCCCTCCATCCCAGCGATTGCTGCCTCATCGAGGCGGTAGAGGTCGACGACCTCGCGGATCATTCCCGCCTTCACGAACAGCTCGACCCGACTCTCGCCGAGTCCTTCGATATCCATGGCTGCGCGCGAGGAAAAGTGGGCGATACGTTGCACCCGCTGCGCAGGGCACTCCGCGTTCACGCAGTAGGTATCGCTCTCGCCGTCTAGCCGGACGAGCCCCTCGCCACATGACGGGCACGTCTTTGGAAACTCCCAGGGCACCGAAGATGCAGGGCGGGCCGCAAGAACCGGGGCGACCACCTCAGGGATCACGTCGCCCGCCTTGTGGACGAGCACAGTGTCGCCAGGTCGAAGGTCCTTTGCTCGAACCTGGTCCTCGTTGTGCAGACTCGCCAGGCTGACCGTCGATCCGGCGATGACGACTGGCGTCAGCTGTGCGAACGGGGTCGCTCTCCCCGTTCGGCCGATCGAGACCATGATGTCTTCGAGCAGCGTGGTGCGCTCCTCGGGTGGGAACTTGTAGGCGATCGCCCAACGAGGGGCGTGGCTCGTCTGGCCGAGGCGCTCCTGGAGGGCCACCCCATCGACCTTAATGACAACGCCGTCGATCTCGTAGTCGAGCTCGTGGCGTCGATACTCGGTCTCTGCACAGAACCGGACAAGCGACGCGATCTCGTGTGCACGACGGATCTCGGGGTTGACGACGAAACCGGCCTCTGCCATGAATGCCAGTCGGGCAGCCTGGGTGCCAAGCGAGTCGAGCAACTCCGCCGACGTCGACTCGAGCTGGCCTACCTGGTAAGCGAAGAACTGCAGTGGGCGAGAGGCCGTGACGCCTGGATCCTTCTGGCGGAGCGAACCGGCTGCGGAGTTCCGGGGGTTGGCGAACAGACGAAGGCCGGCCGCTTCTTGAACTCGGTTCAGCTCATTGAAGGCCGCGATCGGCAGATAACATTCGCCACGCACCTCGAGCACCTCAGGCATTCGCCCATCGGCGAGGGAGAGACGCGTCGGCACGGACTTGATCGTCTGCACGTTCGCCGTGACGTCCTCACCAACTGCTCCGTCACCTCGCGTTGCTGCGGTGACGAGCTCGCCGTCGCGATAGACGAGCGCGAGCGCGAGGCCGTCGATCTTCGGCTCACAGACGTAGGCGATCGTCGACTGGCTCCCCGCCCCGGTGGCCACCTGGCGCTCCACCCGTTCCGCCCAGGCACCGAGTTCTTCTGCAGAGAACACGTTGTCGAGGCTCATCATCCGAAGCGAATGGACCACCTGGTCGAAGCCTGAGGCGGGAGGAGCTCCGACAACCGCGCTCGGTGACGACGCCACGACGAGCTCGGGGTGGGCCTTTTCGAGCTCGTGTAACTGTGCGATCAAGACGTCGTATTCGGCGTCGGCGATCTCGGGGTCGTCGTCTTGGTGGTAGCGACGTGCGTGGTACTCGATCAGGTCCCGGAGGGCCGAAATGGCCGCAGCGGGGTCGTCATCGCCCGACGAAGCGGCGGTGACGCTCATCGCGCCACAGCCGAGCCGTACACCTCGTCTCCGAGGTACCACGCGACGAGCTGGCCCGGAGCGACGCGCCGTTCCGGCTCGTCGTAGGCGACGTGGCGTCCAAGCAGCGTCCCAGCTCGTCCCCGACCATGGGCAGAGACCTGGACCGTGACGCGGGCGCCTTCGGGAAGGGGTGTCGCGATGACCATCGGATCACCGAGGTCGACGCCGTCGATGAGCAGGTCTCGCTCCTCGCCAATCCGCACGGTACGTGCCGCGACGTCCACTGAAATCGCGTAGCGACGCTCGCCGTCGGCGACGCCGAGCCCACGACGCTGCCCAACGGTGACGAGCTCGACGGCGTCGGTCATGCCGAGGTGTTCGCCACTGCGGTAGTCGAGCAACGCCCCTTCGTGGAGTTCGATGCGCTCGCTAAGAAAGTCGTGCCTGGCGCTGCCCGTAGTGCGCGAGGCGATGAAGCAGACGTCCTGGCTGTCGGGCTTTGCCCAGGTCCGAAGCCCAAGATCTGAGGCGTGCTCGCGCACCTGTGCCTTTGTCATCTCGCCGATCGGAAGATGCAACGCGGCACGAGCGCGCTCGTCCAAGACGGCGAGAACATACGACTGGTCCTTCGCGTCGTCTCGGCCCCTGCCAATACGCACCTCCGAGCCCGTCCGCACGACGCGGGCGTGGTGCCCCGTCGCGATGGCGTCAAAGCCCAATCGAGCGGCTCGCGACAAGAAGGCGTCGAATTTGAGGTGACGGTTGCACTCCACGCACGGGTTCGGCGTTTTGCCGGTCGCGTGCTCGTTGGCGTAGGCATCGACCACGTGATGGTCGAACTCGGCCGTGAAGTTGAAGACGTGGTGCTCGATGCCGAGGTGATCACAGACGCGCCTGGCGTCGGTAACGTCAGCGATCGAACAGCAGCCCGAGTCGCTCGTTCCGCCCCAGAGCTTCATCGTCGCACCGACGACCTCGTGGCCGGCCTCTTTCTCGAGCGCGGCCGCGACCGATGAATCCACGCCTCCCGACATCGCGACGAGTACCCGCATCTCTAGATTCTCGCCGACTCCGAAGCGGCGAGCGACAACACCGTCGCTCGGATCAACGAGATGGCTTCGTCGATCTCCTGCGATGTCGTCGACCAGCCGAGCGAGAATCGAACTGAGCCCTCGATCTCGGCTTCGGCGAGCCCCATGGCGAGGAGGACGTGACTTGGCAAGAGCGCCCCGGACGCGCACGCCGCCCCTGCTGATGCCTCGACCCCTGCCTTGTCGAGCATCATCAACAGCTCCTCGGTGGCCACCCCGCTGAAGTTCATGGGCAGGATCGAAGAAACTCGAGCCGAGCGGTCCACGTTGACCGTCGCCAAAGAGCCCGCGAGCGCATCCTCGAGGCGATCGCGAAGCTCGCGAACGCGTTCGACAATCGAGGCCCGCCTTCGTCCCCACTCCGACGCAGCGGCTCCGGCCGCGACGATTCCTGCGAGATTCTCGGTCCCTGCTCGAAGCTCGGCCTCCTGGGCGCCGCCGAGTTGCAGCGGCGAAAGCCTCGCCCGGGCCCGGTCGCGGACCGCCAATGCGCCGACTCCAGTTGGGCCGCCGAATTTGTGTGCAGAGATCGAGACCATGTCGAACCCGGCAGTCGCTGCCGCGACGTCGATCCACGGCGCCGCCTGCACCGCATCGCAGTGCAAGAGCGCACGCGGTGCAAGCTCGCGGGCGAGCGCGACAACCGCGTCGAGCGGTTCGATCGTTCCTACCTCGTTGTTCACCGCCATCACCGAGATCAGGCTCACCTCGTCGTCGAGGAGCTCCGCGAGGTGGGCGAGATCGACGAGGGCGTTGGCGTCCACCGAACAGAGCCGTGCGTGTCGCCGCTCTGCTGGGAGCAGTACCGCGTGGTGCTCGACGGCCGACACCACGACAGCACCGTCGTCGGAGGTTCCGGTGATGGCCAAGTTGTCTGACTCTGTGCCTCCGGAGGTGAAGATGAGCTCACCTGGGGCACAGCCGAGAAACTCCGCAACCGTGTCCCTGGCGTCGTCGATCGCCCGGCGCGCGGCACGCCCCTTCGCGTGCGGCGATGAGGGATTCGCGTGCGATCCGCCGAGGAACGGCAGCATCGCTTCGATCGAGCCAGGCAGCATCGGAGTGGTCGCGGCGTGATCGAGATAGATACCTGCCCCGGCGCGACGTCGGGTCTCAAGATAGGTAGCAGGCAGCTTCATCTCCGATGAGCGAGGCAAGGTCGGGCGCAGGTCCACTACTTAGCACTCCAACCCCCGCCGAGGCCTTGGCAAGCGCCGCCATCGCGGCGAGGGGGCGATGGTGCGCGAACTCCGCTGAAAAAAAGGCCGTCGTCAACGCCGAGACGAGATCGAAGTCGGCCAGATCCGCCGTGCCAGTGTAGGGCGGCAAATGATCCCCGCTTTCCAGCGTCAGGAACCACTTGTCGCTCTCGGGGATCGCTCGGTAGAGCTCGGTCGACTCCTCAGGAGGATTACAGCGATCCGTCGCCGACTGGGCCACGAGCAACGCTGCGCCGGCGAGCTCGCGATTGCTCGACGTGGAAGCGACCGGCGCGAGCAGCGATCCAGAGAGCGCCGCCACAGCGACGTAGTGCAACCCGGCGTAGGCGTACCGACTCTCATAGCCGAGTGCGGTCACGGAGGCGGCGCCATCGGACTGGCCAGCGAGTGCCACGTCACCTTTCTCGATGAGGCCTTTCACGAGCTCACAACCCACACCACTCGATGAAGCGAGCAGCAAGTGCTGGGTAGTGAAGCCGACGTCGGCTGGCTGATTGATGATGTCGGCTTCGGTGTCGAGGTTGCCCTGGCGCTTGATCGCAAGGGAGTTCGTGTCCGGGAACCAGATCGCCGCCACGACCATCCCCGCTCGCACCCACGCGTCGAGCAGCTTGGAGTACTCATCTGGCGTCGTTTCGTATCCGGGTGCGAACACCACGAGCGGGAAGGGACCGTACCGGCGAGCCGGATTGGCGGCCTGGGTCTCAATGCGGCCTGCGACAGGCGATGTCGTCGGATAGCGAATCTCTGTTACGAGCGTCCTGCCTGCGGTATCGGCTCGCGTCGCGAAGTCCTCGGTCGCCCGAGATGCATCGAAAAACGTGCAGCTCTCAATTCCAACGGAGTAGTGGACCGTCTTCTGTTTGGTCTCCACGCCGGCCGCATGACCGGGCTTGGTAGCTCGGATAGCCACCGTAGTCAGCACCACTGCGCCAAGGACGACGAGCAGCGTCACGATCCTCCGGCCCGCTCGCGCCCGATGAGGCGCTAACGCCAGCGTCGCAGGCCCGGCGTCACTACGGCTGGCTCTTTTGCGCCCCGCCGAAGCGTTCGTCGGCGCGGCGTCGTCCGTCACGTACTCGACGGTAGACGACTGATGCTGCGAGGTGGCGGCGAAGAGGCACCGAAAAGGAGCCGATCAGGGCTGGGCGAGCATCACCACGACCGCGACGGCGAAGCAGACCGTCGTCACCGACGCGCCTGTAAAACAGCGGGTCGCCACCGAGTCGAGCTCTACTCGGCTCTGGTCCGCGCCGAGGTGATCGGGCTCGTCCTGGCTCAGCGCCAGCATTCCCTGGAGTTTGTGCTCAGCTGGCCAGACCACAGTCGCCGCGACGATCGCGGCGACTGCCCAACAGCCAAGACCGATCCAGGGATAGGCGAGATGAGCGTCTTGCCCGTGCTGCGCAACGAGTAGGCAGCCGCCTAGAATTGGAACCGCAACGATGGTCGCAGAGGCCAAGTTGTGCCCGGGTCGGAAGAATCGTCGGAGCGTCTCACTCGAGAACGGATCCCTCGAGCTTCGTACCGCCTGGGCGTAAGCACCCGTCGCCGCAAGTGCACCGAAGCCGATAAGTGCGCAGAGGGCATGGGCGAGAATAAGGCAAACGTAGCCAGCGCTCATATTCTCATCCCACACTAGTTCCCTGGTCGGTGAGTAGCCTGAGCAGCGGTGGAGCACAATAACTTGGAGATTTCTTGAATCAGCTGCGACTGGATCCGCTCTCAGGCCGGTGGATCGCTGTAACCAACGAACGACGCGACCCGGATGCGATATTTGCCCCCCGAGCGCTCTACGACGAGGACCAACGCGACGACTGTCCGTTCTGTCCCGGCAACGAGGGCCTGACACCTCCTGCACTCGAGACCTACGGCAGCGACGGCAAGTGGGTCGCACGAGTCGTGCCCAATCTCCACCCGGCGTTTGAGGGCTCGCGACCCTTCGTCGTCGACCACAAGGGGCCGGTGTTCTCCGAAGCACCGGCGAGCGGTATCCACGAGGTCGTCGTCTTCTCCCCAGAGCACAACCTGTCGTGGTCGAGCTTCTCCGACGAACAGTGCGCGATCGTCATGACCACGCTTCGGGATCGGATCCGGGTGCACCAAGACACGCCGGGGCTTCGCTACTCACAAGCGATCGTGAACTCCGGCACCGATGCCGGATCCTCCATCGAGCACCCGCATGGCCAGCTTCTCGGCATCCCGTTCGTGCCGCGTGAGCTCGTCGACGAGCAGGGCAGCTTTACCCGATTCGCCGGGGGCTGCCTCCTCTGCACGGCAAGCGCCTACGAGGAGCGCTCCGGCTATCGCATCGTCGACGCCGCCGACCACGCAGTCGTCTACTCGCCCTTTTGGGCAGGCTCCCCCTACGAGATGCTCGTCGTG
>Ga0208357_1002710_pt1 | contig 11493 bp, 12 predicted proteins | sample NGESurdeep092012_6_FD_184487 | JGI IMG/M metagenome (GOLD analysis project Ga0208357, IMG submission 184487) | Arctic peat soil microbial communities from Barrow, Alaska - NGEE Surface sample F52-2 deep-092012 (SPAdes) | ecosystem: Environmental > Terrestrial > Soil > Wetlands > Peat ... | reverse complement strand
CCGCCGCGGTGCAACCCACTGCTGCGGTGCACGCATTGGGAGCCGAAGCGGACGCCGCCCACGCCCTCAGCATGGTGACACTCGGGCTCCTGAGCCATCGCTGGCGACGCGCCGCTTTCGCCGACGCCGTGCTTGCCGCCGGGTTCGCCGTTGCCGGAGTAGCTGCCGCGCGTAGTCGTGGCCGGCTCGTGGCACCTGTCGAACCGCGGGCGCCGCTAGAGCGCTGGGCGGACCAATTGGCAGATCGGCTCGTGCCTGGTTATCAATCGCGGGGCGCTGACCCCGATTTGTCGTGAGGAGGGGCCGATGCCCGAGATCGAGAAGCTGAACGTGAGTGTCTATACCGTCCCTACCGCAGAGCCCGAGTCTGACGGGACCTTCACCTGGGACGCCACCACCGTCGTGGTAAGCGAGCCAAGTGCAGGAGGAGAGACGGGCCTCGGGTTTTCCTATGCTACCGGCGCCTGCGGGCGCCTCATCAACGACGTACTGGAAGAGGCAGTCGTTGGCCAGGACGCCATGGACGTCGGGCGTTGCTGGTCGGCGATGGTGCGCTCCATTCGCAACATCGGCCGCCCGGGGGTGGCCTCCATGGCCATCGCAGCTGTTGACATCTCCCTGTGGGATCTGAAGGCCAAGCTAGTGGATCGGCCCCTCGTTAAGGTGCTCGGCCAGGTGCATGACAACGTCGCCGTGTACGGCAGCGGCGGATTCACCTCCCTCACCGACACCGAACTGGCTGACCAGCTCGGTGGCTGGGCCCACGATCAGGACATCCCTAGGGTCAAGATGAAAGTGGGACAGGCCTGGGGCAGCCGGCCCGACCGCGATCTCGAACGGGCCCGCGTGGCTCGGGCGACTATTGGCTGCGACGTGGAGCTGTTCGTCGACGCCAACGGGGGATATACCCCCAAACAAGCCATTCGTTTGGCTCAGGACTACGAGGCCCTCGGGGTCACCTGGCTCGAGGAACCTGTCTCTTCTGATCATTTGGATGCATTGGCCGAGATCCGTGCCCAAACACCCATCGACGTCGCTGCGGGCGAGTACGGCTACGACCTCTTCTACTTCGAAGCCATGTGCGCAGCAGGGGCGGTCGACTGCCTTCAGGCCGACGTCTCGCGCTGTGCCGGCATCACCGAATGGCTCCGGGTGGCGGCCCTGGCCGAAGCCCACGGACTAGAGGTCTCCGGGCATTGCGCGCCCAGCTTGCACCTGCACCCAGCCTGTGCGGTGGACAACATCAGGCATGTCGAGTACTTCGCTGATCATGCCCGTGTCGACCGCATCCTTTTCGACGGGGTCATCGACCCGGTTGGAGGCGCCTTGTGTCCCGACCTGTCCCGTCCCGGGTTGGGCCTTGAGCTCAAGCGCGTCGACGCCGAGGTCTACGAGGTGGGCGGATAACTCCCGGAGACCAGTCAGGACTTGACCTGGCCAGGAACCTCGGTGCTCATGTCCTCGACATGGTACGTACGATAGAAGCGAGGATGTCAACAAATGTGAGGCATCCATGATCGAACCATCCGATACACAAGAGCCGGGGCTCGGATCGATTTTCGACGCAGCTCATTTCGATCCTCAGGAGGCGGTCGTTGCGGACGTTACGTCCTATCGGTCCACGACGGTGTTTGTCGTTTGCCTCGAACCGAGCCACGAACCGTCCAAACATCCAGCGCCGGCCGAACTCACGCTCGTGGTGGTCCAAGGGGAACCGATCGTCACCATGCTCGATAGGTTTCATTCGCGGGTCCGGGAAGCGTGGTCGTCATCGCCACCGGCGTCGAACACGCCCTACGAGCTGGTCCCCAACGAGCTGTCGTCATGGGGGTTCTCAACGTCGGCCCATGAACTCTGCGGGCCCACATGCTTTCTCCTTGACCGGCATCGAGGCTGTTGATGCCGGTTGGTGGTTTAGATGGATTGCCTGTAGCCAAAGAACTCGTGGTCTTGGTTGTAGCCGCCATAGCCGCTTCCGATCTCGGAGAAGTGGGCGACGAACTCGATCCCCTTGATCCATTTCACCTGCTTGAAGCCGAGTTCGAGTTCATTGCGGAGCCGCAATGGAGCACCATGGCCAAACGACAGCGGCTCGTTGTTCATGTCGTAAGCGAGCATCGTGAGTTGGTGGCTCATGTGCTCGATTGGATGTGCGTCGTAGTAGACGCCATCGTCGGCGCCTTCGCCCAGAGAGTAGAAGACCACCCACTTGGCCTCGAGGTCCGGTTTGACAAGGTCGACAATGGTTTGCATCGACACTCCTCCCCATTTGGCAACACCCGACCATCCCTGGATGCAGAAATGCTGGGTGATCTGCTCGTGGTGAGGTAGTGCCCGCAGTTGCACCAGGTCGAGTTCCACGGGGCGCTCGACCAGACCATTAATGCGCAGTCGCCAGTCGGCGAAGCGACCGTCGAAGAGGGCCTTGTATTCGTCGGACTCGGGATAACGACCGTTGTGCCAGAAGTAGGGGGAGATGTCCTTCTCGGTGTATTCGCCAGGCTTCAGGTCGACGTGCTCGAAGAGGTGCTGGACGGGCCCGATGATCGCCTGGCCGGCACGTTGCACTGCCCGAGGGTGGCGAATGGTGAACGGGGTGGCGGCCACCCACCCGACGATCACGACGACCATGGAGGCGGCGAAGATCCAGAATCCGTCCCAGCTATGGTCAGTACGACCGGCGTAGACATGGTTGAGATTGACCAGTAGGCCAGTGGTGAAGACGAGGGTGACGTGAATCACAATGAAAAACAAGAACCAGGCGAGAACCAAGAAGTGAACCGAGCGGGCGAACTGGATGCTGAAGACCTTGCTGATTCGCTTGAAGTGGGTCGACAGTGCCGGGGACATGCCGAGACCAGTAATGAGGGCAAGCGGGGCGGCGACGAAGACGGTGAGGAAGTAGGCGATCAACTGCAGACCGTTGTAGGCCACCCAGCCGTTCTCAGTCGGCCAGTTCAACGACAGGTACTGGATGAGTACCGACAACGCATTCGGAAACACATTCCAGCTGGTGGGCACGAGACGCTGCCACTGCGGAGTTACGAACAGCAGGATGTAAAAGACAATTCCGTTAAGTAGCCACAGTGAGTCGACGCTGAGGTGCCACCAACGGGCGAGCCCAATCGTATGGCGAAGCCCCGGCAGCCCAACTTGTCCTGGAAGGCTGATCGAGTCTTGCTTGGCCGTCCAGAGAGGGTCCGATGGCACCGGCTTTTGAATCCGAAACCAGTCCTTGCCGGGCGTGGAATGCCGGGTCCAATACAGCCTGGGGTGGTCGGAGAGGATCTGGACACCGGAGCGGATGATGAAGATCATGAAAAACAGGTTCAAGAAGTGCTGCCATCCGACCCAAGCGGGAAAGCCTGTTGCTGCTTTGGCCCTGGCCGAGTAGTCGGTCCCTGGGTACCGTTGGATGAACCGTTGGATAGTGGGATCCCCCCGCAAGCCCTTGGCAACAGCGACTGCGACAAAGAGGAGCACCAGGCCGATGGGGAGTAACCACAACAGGTTGAACCATTTAGTGCGACCGACTCGCACCCGGGGAGCGATGCCCGTTGCCTGCGGGATCGATCCCGCCCAGGTAGCGGTATCGATGGTCTCCTCGCCGAGGGTCAGCTGCGATCGGTAGCTGCGGACGACATCGGGAGAGATGCTCTCCGACGCGGGAGCAGGCAGTTCTTCAGGGGTGGGTTCGGAGCCGATCTCCATAGCCTAGGTCTCCCCGTTGTATGGAGCTTTAACGGCTTGTAGGCGATGGCCGTGGGTGACGGCCTCTGATTCGAGCAGTTGATGGAGTGGGCGAATTCACGCCGGTCCGGCCCAAATCCTCAGTCCGCCGGGCGGGATCGCATTCAATGTAACGCGGGGCGATCAGCACCAACTCGGATACTTCATTCAATGGAGGAGGCTGGACACTACGTTAATGACCAGTGCAACGATTACCGCACCATAGACATAGGACAGCAGAGCATGGGCGAGGGCTATCCGGCGGATATTCTTGGTCGTGAGATTCGTATCGGAGACCTGAAAGGTCATTCCGATGGTGAGCGCCAGGTAGGCGAAGTCCAGATAGGTGGGTGGGTCTTCCTCGTTGAAGTCGATTCCACCGACGGGTTTGGCGTAGTAGGTACGGGCATACCGAAGAGTGAACACGGTGTGGACCAACGCCCACGTCAGCGCCACGCTCAGGACTCCCAAGGTGATCAGGTAAGCCTTGACTCCGCCTGCTGCATGGCCCGCCCTGATCAGAACCAATCCTACGGCCGCAAGCAAGGCCACTCCCGAACTGAGAATGATCAGTTCGGAGAGGCGGATACTCGTGTCCTCGCGGCTGGCATGGGTCCTGCTCGCTTCGGCATCCAGCCCCGCCACCGCCATCCAGACCCACAGAATGAGTAGGAGCGCTCCCGCATCCCAGCCCACGAGCATCGCTGCCTGCCATGCAGTGAACAGTGACGAGACGACCCCGACGACCACTCCTAACGCAGCGGCACATGTCACGCGTACGCCGGCACTCACGTCTCGTGAGCGCCCAGCCACGGTTTTCCTTGGGCCCATCGGCAGATCCTAAGTTAGAGAGAGCCGAGAATGTAGAGACGCGGATCTGGCAAGCTGGCTGGAGAACCAGAAATCCTGGCGGAGTTCAGTGACCGGAGTGCCACAGCCGCCCGGGTCACGATGGCAAGTGGTCAAGTGCGAACCAGGACTTTCCGTACCACGTACACCACGTCAAAATCCTAGATTGCGCTCTACCGAGCTCATTTTGATAGCCAGCCGCAATGGAAACGGCGCTACGGACGCGACAGGTATGAACCCGAAGTGCTCGTAGAACGAGGTCGCGTGTTCATCGAGCGCATCGACCACGATCGCTCTGGCAGCAGCGAGCGCATTCGCTGCGGACGCCCGGCTCATGGCGTCCCACAGGAGTTCTCCCCCCAGTCCTCTCCCCTGTGCTTCTCGGTCCACGGCGAGACGAGCGACCAGCACCACCGGAACGACTCGTGGCCCTCCTCGCGCCACTGGCGATGGAAGCTCTTCTTCCTGCACCCGCCCCATAGCCAAGCTGTAGTAGCAGATCACCCGCCGGTCGCCTTTGTGAAGAACAAAAGTCCGGGCGGTGTTCATTCGGTCGGCATGTGCCGCGTGGTCTCGAAGCCAGTTGTCCAGCGAGTCGTGGCCACTGTCGAACCGATCGAGATCGTGGACCTCGGAGAGGCGCTCCGAGATCCACTCGGTCATCGTTGTACGATCCGGCGTTCTCGCCGCGCCAACCGGGTAAGGGCGGGAATCTCCTCGGCTGGGGTGTCCAACCAGCTGTAAAAGGAATCAAAGACCTCAGGAGGTAGGACGACGGTCGACTGATCCGCCATGACCCGTTCTGCCGCCTCGTTGGCAGCGTCGAGCACGAACGCGCTTACCGACTTCCGAGTGGCCGAAGCCGCCAGCCGGATCCGCTCCGCTGCCTCGGGGTCCGCTCGCAGTTCAAGCCTTGCCGTGCGTGTGGGTGTCATTGAGATCCTTTGCTCATTGTACGGCGTTTGTACGGCAGTATAACCCAAGGCCGCTACGCCTGAGACGCCACGGTCGATCTCACGGCGTGACAAGGAGGCTGGAGTGGCGCCGGACAATCTCCCTAGTCGTGGCCGGATTCGAATAAGTGGACCCCACAGGTTGTCGCTGAGGAGCTCTGGTTCGACCTCGACCCTCACTATGAGCAAGTAGGGAGGGCCGTGCGTGCCGCCACTGGTGACAGAATCGATGTCGTCGTCTCTGCTGACCTGGGTCCCGACCTCTTAGCACCGTGGCGAGCGCCCACCCTCACCGTGCTTTACACAAGCCAAGATCTCGATTTGGAGCCGGTCGGTTTCGTAAAGGCGATGGCCCGGGGCGAAGCCAGCCTGATCACCCGCTACGTGTCCGACCGCAGTCTTCTCGAGGTCTGGCCTGAGCCCAACCGCCGTGACCTACCCCTCGCCCATCCCTTGCAGCAATTCTGGGACCTCTACGACCTGGGTGGATCCGATCGACGAGAGGCGGCGGATCGCCTCATCAGCCGCGTGTACGACGATGACAGCGTCGGGGCCATGGGTTAGCTGAGTCCTAGACGCCTTCGGGGACAGGCGGCCCTGGTGAGGGTGCCGCCTGGCTCACCATCCCTGAGCCGCCTGACCGTGGGCCGGTGTCGCGGTAGTGCTGACGCCAGATGAGCCGGTAAACCCGGCTCCAGCGAGGGATCGAACGCAGTCCGGGGATGAACGGGACGAGCAGCAGGATCAGGGTCAGGCCCATCATGATCGCCCATACCTGGAGGTCGGCATTCGGAGAGGCGTTCATCGGTGGAACCTGGTACCACAGCGTGTACAGCCAGAGCCACGCCTGCCCGGGGTAGTTCCCAGTCTCGTTCATCATGCCCCACTGGTCACCCGAGAGGTGGTGGGCCTGACCGAGGTCGGCCAGGTACGTGCCGTCGGCGATGAACAGGAGGGGCTTGGTGTAGTCAGTGCCGTAGAACTGACGGGAGCTGAGGAGCGCGCCGTCCAGGGCGCCGCTGCGCGCCATGGAGGTAAGGGCGCCGATCATCGGGGCCACTGGCCCGTACGGGCCGGGCTTGAGCCTCAGCACACCATCGGAGAACGAGGCCCCGCTCACCGCCTTGCCATAAGCCGTTGTCCACTTCGCCTGCTGTGCTGGCGAAGCCGAGGTGTAGGCGGAAATGACCGCGTCCAGCGTCGGTCGATCCGGGAGGGTCCGCAGCGGCGCGATGACGTAGTCGGTGGCCGTGTCGATGGGATGGTGGACTCCGAACCACGACTGGGGCGAGAAGGGCCCGATCGACTGGGAAGCCCCCGCAGTGTTGTTGTACGGCGGACCGTAGGTGGCCACACCGCTCGTGCCATCGAGCTCGGTGATGGCGGTCTGGGCGAAGTCGACCGGCTTGGCCGTTGACCACGAACGCACGGTGACCGGCTTGTCGTCGGGAGAGGAGAAGACCACGGCCAAGACGGTCACGAGGATGGCCACCACGATCAGGGCGATGACGAATTCCTTCACCAGGTCGTAGGGCCGGTACTTCCCGTGCCACTCGACGACATCCCGATCGGGCCTGAACCGCCGTGGTCGTCGTGAGCTGACGGCGAATCGAGCATCCGTCATGGTGCCTCCTCGGCTGAGACGGCCATCGCCTCCGTGGCGCCGTCCGCTTCGGCCCCCGGCCTCTCGCTCGAGGCGAACGGCGGCACCACGCCGCGGAGGCGCACCAACAGCACATGACCGCCGACCAGGATGACGACGACAAGGGGCAGGAGGACGATGTGCCACATCAGCATCTGGCCGAAATTGGTGACGTTGAAGACGGCACCGGCACCGGTCGCGTTGATCCCGTCCTTGGCTTGGGTGCTGATCCATTGTGAGTCGAAGTTCTGCTGCGAGAGGTAGCCGGTAAAGGCGGCACCGATCGATACGACGAAGGAGATGACTCCCGTTATCCAGGTCGCACGGCGGCGCCCGCGCCAGGCAGCCATGAAGAATTTGCCCCACAGGTGGACGACCATGGCGAAGAAGAACACCTCGACACTCCACAGGTGTAGGGAGTTCACGAATAGACCGACGGTCGACGAGTGCCACCAGGCGGGACCGAAGATGGCGAGCACGATGCCGGTCAGGATCACGACGCAGAGGGCGGCGAGGGTCAGGACGCCGAAGACGTAGATCCACGAAGCCACGTAGGCGGGCTGTCGGTCGGGCAAGAGGCGCTGTGGGGGCAGAGCCTCGACCGCGCTGTGGCGCAGCCTGGCCGTCCACTGATCGGCGTCTGCCGGCAGGTCGGCGCTGGCATCGGCCGGTGCGCCGGCCACGAGGTCGGCATCGGCGCTCATCGATCGCCTCCCCGGTGCCAGCGGAACGGGATGACGATGGCGGCGATGAATACCAGCACCATCAGCCCGATGAGGATCAGGTTGGCCACGGAAATCTGGATGAACCCCCAGTGGACGTAACGGCCGGGCCCCGAGAGGTTGACGAGGCTGGCCGGCGTACCGCTCATCGCCAGTCCGATCAATTGCGGTCCCAATGGCATGGTGTGACCTCCCAGAGTGGTGCGACCTTCATGGGACATAAGCTACGGATTCGCCGCCGAACCCACCAGGGTCGAAAGTCCTACAAAGTGGCCGAATGTGTCATCGGCGGCCATTGGCGGTCCCAGGGCTGAGAGAATGCTGAATACGACGGGTCCTGACGTAAGGGCCTGCCGGCATGGGACGCTTCGACCAGACCTCGGGTCCTCAGATCAGGAGGCGACCCTGCGTCGTTTCCTGACGCGAGCGATGTGACGGTTCGATCGTGCGCCGCGATCGCCTCGGTGGCCTCATTCATGAATGCCACTGGAAGGCCGCGTAAGCCCTTGCTCCGGACGTCGATCCTTCGGCGCTCAGCACGGCATCATCCACCTAAACACTCTTGGTAGAGCGCGTCCTCGATTGTGCCGTTCAGCCCACCACTGACTTGTCCAAATCAGAAGGTGTATTGGTCTGCGCCATATGCGCTCGAATCGCCACGGACACTGCGATGACACCCTTCACGGTGGCTGGGGAGCCATTCACGTACGGTCGATAGCTCAGACGATCAGGCGGACGACGTGAGCCGCAGCCAGCGCGAGGGCCAAGATGATGAGGCCAACGGCCCATCGTCCGGTCACCTTAGGGATATGCAATGGACTGACCATGAGCACGGCGAGCACGGCCCCGCCAACGCTGAGGGTGATCCGGAAGGCGGCAGGACCGAGCGGCCCATCCAGGAGCATCAACGCCACGAAGCTGATGATGGCTAGGTCGGTCGGCAAGCCGGTGTAGGTACCCGAGGCTGCATCCAGGCCGTGGACGTTGAAGTAACTGAGCCGCATGGCGGTGGCCACGGCGAGCACCACGGGCACCGGCACGTACGCAGCCCGGAAGTGGCCATACGACAAGATCACGATGCCGAGGGCAGCCCCAGCCGACACCATGTCGGCCAGCGAGTCCAGGTTGGCCCCGAACGCACCCTGCTCGGGGGTACGCCCCGGCGTCCGCTTGGCCACCGGGCCGTCGACCACGTCGAGAATGAATGCACCCACGAGGCTGATGGCGGCCCCTGCGTGCTGTCCCCGCACGGCAAGCGTGATGGCCAGAATGCTGGCGGCAAGTCCAGTGAGGGTGAGGAGATTGGCGGCGTCGGCGAAGTGAGACAGGATCGTCGGAGGCGTCGGAGCGTCCCCTCGCACATCGGGGAGCTGTGACCCGCTCAGGGTTGGTCCAATCCGAGCTGAGACAGGGATTCGACCAGCCGCCAGTTCTCGGCCGCAGTGCGCGACGCGATGCGCAGGTAGCGGTCAGCTTCGGGCATTGTCTTCGACGCGCAGTCCTTGATAAGGATGCCATGCTCGACGTACAGCCTTCGAGCCAGGATCGGTCCCGTGATATCGGGCGCTGTGATCTTGCAGAACACGAAGTTGGCATCGGGTCGGATGGGAGCCAAGCCCGGCACCTCTCTCAGCGCGTGGTAGAGCTCCTGGCAGGTGTCGCGCACCACGTCGCAACTGACGGTGAACTCACTCCGGTAGCGGCCTACCTGGCGCAAAAAGGACTCCGCCATTCCGTTCAGGTTCCAGATGGGCAGATGATCGCGAACAGCAGAGGCAAAGCGCTGATCGGCGGTAAGGAGGTAACCGATACGCAGGCCGGCGATGCCGAATACCTTGCTCATGCTCTTGATGATGGCGAGGTTGGGGTGATCGTCAACGTCGCCCTCGACGCTGGCCGCCCGTCCGGAGCGGGAGAACTCGATGAATGACTCGTCCACGATCAGGCGGCACTGGTGCACCGCCAGGCGGCGAGCCAGCTCTAGGATCTCCTGTCGGCCGACGGAGAGGGCCGTCGGGTTATTGGGAGTCACGAGGACCGCGACGTTGGAGCCCGCTCGCCGAGCCGACTCAGCAAAGGCATCGAGGTCGAGGTCGAAGGTCACCGGATCGAGCGCCACGCGGTCGAGCTGCTCGGGTCGCAAGACATTCTCGTACTCGTTGAATGAGGGGACTGGGATCGTCATCGTGTCGATGAAGTGCTGACCCAGCACCTTGATCAGCTCGGCGGCTCCGTTGCCCACGACGATGTTCGCTGGATCGGTTTCCGTCCATTGGGCGACGAGGCGGTCGAGTTCTACCTGACCCACCGGGTAGTTGGTGACGATGTCGGGTAACTCATCGCGGAGGTTGCTGAGCATGGAAGGAGGAGGAAAATGCAGGTTGTACAGGTAGGAATGGTCAACGACGCCGTAACGCCAGTGTGACCCGTGCAGGGACTGGATGCGGTCGAACTGGAGGTCACGGCTCAAGAATATGAACTCGGCCATCTCCAGGTCTCGATAGTCATCCAGCTCGTACCAGCGGCTGGCCGACACGTCGACGGCGACGAGATCCGACAATGAGCCGTTGGCCACCAGATCGCGAAATACCGTCTCGTAGTAGGCGTGTACGTTGCCGCCGTCCACTTGGCGGCACAGCTCGGGCAAGATCTTTGTGCGCAGCGCCTCAGCCCGCAACAGATAGATGTTGACTGTCTTCTGAGCATCATCGGCGTCGCCGTGCCCGTCTAATTCAGCTCCCAGGATGAAAGCAGTCACGATGCCGCTGTCATCGCGACTGACGACGGTACCTGAGAAGTTGGGGTTGTTCGGAGCTACGGCCATGCTGTTGCCGTTCTGCTGGCGCAAACGCATCACCACATCGCGGTCGAAGACAACGTCACCCTCGATCAAGAGGATGTCTTCGTCGCAGTATTGGCGCGCGTCCCACAGCGAGCGAATGTTGTTCGTCTGGTCGAACAACGGGGCATCGACGTACACGATGTCGATGCCGGCGAAATTGTCGCCCACCCTCCGTCGGACCTGGTCCGCCTCGTAGCCGACCACGATGACGGCTTCGGTCACCCCGGCGGAGGCCAGTACCCGAAGCGAGGAGAACAAGATCGGATCACCGTTCACCTCGACCAGGCACTTGGGTACGTTGGTGGTGAGGGGTCGCATGCGCTGACCAAGGCCGGCGGCGAGAATGAGCGCACGGCGTACGGGCAGCGACATCGGCGATAGACCCTCAGGGACCGGCTCCATCCCACCCACCCTCACCGTCTGCGTCACTGCAAGCCTCCAGGCCTCTCGATAGCTGCGTTGTCGTCCAATGCACTACGAGGTCAATCGGGACCTTGTAGGAACGGCTTGGGATGGCCAGCGTCGATAAGGCGAGAGAATCTCTGTCGACGGTCCACATGGAATCTAGCATTTCTTTGTAACTTCACCCTCGGTCTACGGGTCAACGTGCCTCGACGCGAGGTCCCAAGCACTAGGGTCAGCTTGGATGTCGATCGATCCACATGATGCGTACCGCCTCGACTACGAGCGGGTACGCGCCTATTGGGAGGAGGCCGCCGACGAGGCCGAATCGGCTTCGTACATGGCCCATGAGCA
>Ga0208357_1002709_pt1 | contig 11495 bp, 14 predicted proteins | sample NGESurdeep092012_6_FD_184487 | JGI IMG/M metagenome (GOLD analysis project Ga0208357, IMG submission 184487) | Arctic peat soil microbial communities from Barrow, Alaska - NGEE Surface sample F52-2 deep-092012 (SPAdes) | ecosystem: Environmental > Terrestrial > Soil > Wetlands > Peat ... | reverse complement strand
CATGTGCTTCTCGCCCAGAAGAGGACTCATAGAATTTACGGTTCCCTTGTTCGATGAATACATGATTCGCCTCATGCCCCAGATATGAGTCAGTCTTTGAGTCAACGCTGACGGGTGCGTTTGAATCTTAAAGAACTGAATATGTCTGTATACGCCTGAATAGGGGAAATCTCGTATTGAGTCGGTCAATCTAATTTGCTGCCCTCCGGTCAACCTTCAGTGAGACGGTCTGGGCGGACAAATTAATCAACCAAGAGGGCGGAGAAGGAATTTCCTTCCAGTTCCTAAGTGTTGCGACCGTTGGGATTCACGAGCGTGAACGTTCACACTCTGCCAGTGGGCCGCCCGGGTCTCGATCCCGGCACCTTGAGATTAAAAGTCTCCTGCTCTTCCCGATGAGCTAGCGGCCCTGTGCACGGAGTTCAGCGCTGAACGCTGCTCAAACCCCGGACAATTGACATTAGTTGATGTCGCGCATCGATAGGTTGTCGCCCAAGCCTTCTCTGGGCACTCACTTTGTTGTGCTGACCGAAAGTTACTTACTCAACATGTCACGAACGAGCGGAATCACACGTTCGCCGTAGAGTTCGATGCTGTGCATGAGGAGGGGATGAGGGAGTCGACCCGAACTGTACTTCATGTCGAATCTCGCCATCCCCAGAGTCGTAGCGGTAGCCGCAATCTTTCTGGCGACTGTTTCGGGTGACCCCACGTACCAAGAACCATCTGGCCCCGTGTCTCTCTCGAATTCTGAACGCTGTATTGGACCCCAGCCCCGCTCGGCTCCGATTCGATCACGCATCTCCTTCAAGTAGGGCCACAGTTGATCCTTCGCTTGCTCGTCGGTATCGGCGACGAAGCCTGGCGAGTGGATTCCTACGGGGAGGTGGGGTGATCCCAAGCGATCTAATTCGCGGTAATAGAGGTCGATGAGTGGTTTGAAACGTGCGGGAGCTCCGCCGATGATAGCCAGCATGAGCGGCAGGGCGAATCTTGCGGCGCGCGCCACTGATTGGGGGCTACCGCCGACGCCGATCCACGTCGTGAGACGTCCCGATTCCGTCGTGGGGTAGACCTGTTGATGCTCCAGTGCTGATCTAGTCGTGCCGCGCCAAGTGACGGGCTTCTCGGAGAGCAGCTGCGCGAAGAGTCCGACTTTCTCTTCGAATAAAATCTCGTAGTCCGCGAGGTCGAAACCGAAGAGTGGGAACGACTCGGTGAAGGAACCCCGTCCCAGGATTATCTCTGCTCGGCCAGCGGACACCGCGTCGAGAGTGGCGAATCGCTCGAAGACGCGAACCGGATCGTCCGAACTCATTACCGTCACTGCCGAGCCGAGGTGGATACGTGATGTGCACCCCGCAATTGCTGCCAAGACGATCTCCGGTGACGACACTGCGAAGTCGTCGCGATGGTGTTCACCGACACCGAAGAAATCGACGCCAAGTTCGTCGGCGAGGACTGCTTGCTGCACCACCTCACGAATCACGCGCGCGTAGTCCGATCCACTTGCGTCGGACGAGTCCGTCACGTCACCAAAAGTGTCGAGACCGAGTTCAAGCTCTTGATTCATGTACGACTTTCTGTTGGTTGGTGTGCACTCATTATGTGATGAGGCGACTCGTGGTGATGGCGTTGCTCCTTGGTGTGAACAAGTTCACGAAGCAGGTTATGGGCTGACGGGTGCGGCGCGTTATTTGTGGTCATCACGTAAGTTCGCGTGGCAATAGTCGACCCGCAATTATTGCGACCCGGCGACCTGCCGGATCACCGCACTGTATGAATGACGAATTGCGCGGCATCGGACGTCCATCTTGGCGGGTCGGCCCGTGATCTCAACGTCGGCGAAGAGAGATTCTTGATCAACAGTCCACTACTTCGTGCAACTGGGGCGTCCAACGAGTGAGGACGTCTGGGGACTCACATTTGACTGGCGCCTGATTTATGCAACGTCACTGTGTGAGGACTCTTTCGCGGGATCGGTCGTCACGGTGAGATTGGGCAACGTCGTAACCGGCAGGCTGACGGACGGTGTCTCCTCCATCGGTGATCGCGGAACCGGATTGAGCGCAACTTGTAACAGCGTGGTCGTGGAGACTCGACTCTTCGGGTTGGGAGTGTCGACGTCTCGCCGGCTGTCGAGGTACACGACGGGCTCGTCCTCAACTCCAATTTGATTGATTAGCATGGGTCACTCCCTTCTCGACTTTTCGCGGGCAAACTTCCGTCAGTACGCCGCCACTGCAGTTGCGCCGCCCCACATTCTTTCAGTGCCGCTACCTTCACGCTACGTGGCGTAGCTGGGAAACGTCCGCAACTTCCCCGCTGAATCATCGTGTAGCGCCAGTCCCTGATCACGACGTGGTTAGTTTACCGCGTGTCGCTCGGGACGTTCGATGAAGAGATTGGCGAGCGACCCCTTCGTCCGTGAGTGAGGGGTACCTCGAAGTATTGTGGAGGCAATGTCTGAGTTCAATAATGATTCCGTCGCCGCCATTGAGACCACGCTGAACGACGTCGACCGCGTGTTGGAACGACTTCGGGTGGGGACCTATCGCGTGTGCCAAGTGTGCCAAGCGCCCATTGACGAGCAGACGTTGATCGCGACTCCGCTTTTGGCGAATTGTCCTGCGCACCCTGAACTGGGGTAGTGAGTCACAAGAACACCGCCGGCAGGAATTCCCGCCGGCGGTGTCTGTTGTAGTTGGCGACGTAATAGCGCCAGGTTGGTCGCCAGAGTCGTTACCGTCACGCTAGGCCGCGTGTTCGTACTCCTCTTCGTACACTTTTTCGTGCTGGTGGTGCGATTGGGCGTTGGCAAGTTGCTTGTCTGTCTTCTCGGGTCTGGTGCGAGCGTCGTGTTTCATACCAATGATGAGTGGCACGACCGCCACGGCAACGCCAAGTACGGCGAATGGAATGCTCAGCAGATAGATGTTCATATTGTCCTTCGTCGGCGTGTCCTTCACACCAACTTTCCTCCTCGCCACCATCTAAACAAGGTGAGTTGAAGGGACCATATGAAGGGGCTGAAGCGAACGACAGATGTTCCTCAACGTTCGATAAGGAATCATCGTGAACCACCTGAGAGGAGGCGTCGAAATGACGGAGAGGCGACGCCAGGAGCAAGAAAAACCCCGGTGGCCGAGCCTCCCGGGGTTTTTCCTACTTTTCGAATCGCCTTACTTCTTGGTGGCCCAGAAGATCTCGGCGATGGCGTCAATCTCGCTTAGGAGCTTGTCGGCCACGGCTACGTCGTTCGTCTTCTTCGCTTCACCGGCGGTTTTCGTCGCGGTCCAGAAGAGCTCGTGCAGGTCGGGGTGCGCTTCCAGATGGGCGGGCTTGAAGTAGTCCGTCCACAGCACCCAGAGGTGGTGCTTCACGAGGTCACTGCGCTCTTCCTTGATGAACGTCGCGCGCACTTTGAAGTCGACGTCGTCGGAGGCGGCGTACTTCTCCATGCAGGCTTTGACCGCTTGGGCTTCCAGGCGAGCCTGGGCGGGGTCATAGACACCGCAGGGCAAATCGCAGTGGGCCGACACACTGAGTGGAGTGCTGACCGAGTCCAACAGGTTGTTAATGCGGGAAAGAAGCGCCATAGCTTCACCTTTCGATAGACGGGGTCTCTCGCAGACCATTTCTCTTGTGGTCAGGTTAGTCAGAAGGTTCGTCTAGCGTTCACGGGCGTGACCGGATTTCTTCAGTCCGTGGTGCGCCGTATCAGGGTCGAGGGATACTCCATGATGCCTACCTACGTCCCCGGCGAACTCTTGACGGCGGTACGGAAATGGCGGCGAGTACGCGTGGGTGACGTGGTGGTGGTCCGTGACCCGCGCGATTCGACACGTTGGCTCTTGAAGCGGTGCGTCACACGCCAGAGATCGTTGCTCGATCTGCGTGGTGACAACGAGCGTGCCAGTACCGATTCGCGTACTTTCGGTCTTGTTCCCAGTTCCGCAGTGGCCTACTTAGTTCTCGACTCACGGAGGACTCGACCAAATCCTGAGTAGATTTATCGGGAATAGCCGGTAGGCTCTCCTGGTGGCTCGTCTCGCCGTTCTGTCGTATCACACGTCTCCCCTGGCCCAGGCCGGAACTGGAGACGGAGGGGGTATGAACGTCTACGTTCGCGAACTCGCCAGCGCGGTCGCGCGCCTCGGCCACGAAGTTGACGTCTTCACTCGGCGCGATTCCATTTCCTCACCCGCAACGCAACTCGTTGAACCCGGATTTCGGGTACATCACGTCGACGCTGGACCTTCTCGAGCGCTGGAACGCCACGAGCTCGCTGATTACGTGAAGAACTTCACCGACGAAGTCTCCGCATACTTCGACGTGCACGGTTCCCCCGACGTCATTCACGCCAACTACTGGCTAAGTGGTCTCGCCGGGCACCGGCTGAAGCACGAACTGGACATTCCCCTCATCATGACCTTTCACACCCTTGAGCGGGTCAAGGCCGACCACTTCGAAGGCGAGTCCGAGGACCGTGCCCACCAGGAGGCCGCGATCTTCGCCTGCGCCGACGCCGTACTGGCCAGTTGCGACGTCGAGGCCGCGCAGTTCGTCGAGTATTACAACGCTGATCCGGCGCGCGTGCACGTGGTGCCTCTCGGGGTCCAGCACGCATTCTTCGCACCGGGCGACCAGCGCGCCGCGCGCCAAGCCCTCGGTCGAAACGAAACTGAGACCATGTTGTTGTTCGTGGGTCGTCTCCAGGCACTTAAGGGTGTCGAGCTCGCCCTCGAGACGCTGATTACTCTGCGCCAACGAGGCCGTGACGCGAGCCTCGCCATTGTCGGGGGGCCGTCTGGCCCCGATGGCAGGACGACGTTGGCGCGGTTGCATCAACGCGTGCGCGAAGCGGGAGTGATCGATCACGTGAGTTTCGTCGCACCTCAGAGCCACCAATTGCTCTCCACGTGGATGCGAGCCGCCGACGTCACTCTGGTTCCCTCGCGGTCGGAGAGTTTCGGATTGGTGGCTCTTGAGTCCTCAGCCTGCGGCACACCCGTAGTAGCGAGCGCCGTGGGTGGTCTCTTGACCTTGATTGATCCAGGTGTCAATGGTGAACTCGTGGCTTGCCGTGACGCCGACGTGTGGGCGGACGCAGTCGACGACGTCGTGAGCGCCAATGTGAATAGCGCGGTGTCGAATACCGCGGTGCTCCTCGCTCAGCGCTATACGTGGCTATCGGCGGCCGAGTCGCTCGAGACGCTCGTGAGCCATTTGATCGCAGCAAGTCTGGTCCGCTGCTAGGGGTATTGAGGTTGCAGTTGACCGTCATCTTTTTACGAAGGCGCCCACGGCAATCGTCGAGGTCAACCTCGAGCGCCCTTTTAAAGTTCGAGTATGGCTGGTTGTGGCGACGAGTACTTCTTCGGACGTGACGACGATAGTACGTCGCAAATCGTGAGCAGGGGGGTACGACGGCTGTGGCGTATACATCGCTCGTTAATCAACTTCGAGTGGCTCTTGTAACGTACGTTCATGTCGTTTGAACTCATTGTCATCGGTGGTGGGCGCATGGGCTCGGCTCTCATAGAGGGGCTACTCAGTGCGCAGTGGTGTACGCCCAGCGCGCTGGCTGTCGTCGAAAATTCTGTGCAACAGCGACAGGTACTGAGCGAGCACTTCGTCGGCGTGACCGTGCTGGCGTCGCTCGAACTCGAACACGTCGGGCCCGAAACTGGCGCGATCCTGTGCGTGAAGCCCGACTTCGCCGACGGCGTCGCGCGGACAGCGGCGACTTGCGGCGTCGCGCGTGTTTTATCGGTCGTGGCTGGTCTCTCCACCAGTCGAATCGAAGCCGTGTTTCCCGGACCAGTCGCGGTGGTGCGCTCCATGCCCAATACGCCGGTATTGATCCGACAGGGAGTGAGTGCCATCGCCGGTGGTTCGAATGTCACCGCAGCAGACTTGGAATGGGCGGAGTCGATTCTCGGTGCGGTTGGCACGGTGGTGCGGGTGACGGAGCGCAATCTGGACGCGGTCACTGGTTTGTCGGGATCGGGACCGGCGTATTTTTACCTCGTGGTCGAGGCCATGATTGAGGCCGGGGTGCACCAGGGCTTGTCGCGAGACGTCTCGCGACAATTAGTAGTCGGGACGTTCGAAGGTTCAGCCGCGTTACTGGCGCAGTCGGGCGAAACTCCCGAGGAGTTGCGTTCGCAGGTAACCAGTCCGGGCGGCACTACGGCCGCAGGTCTGCGAATGCTCGAGGGTCGGGCCGTACGCGCCGCGTTTTTAGAAGCAGTGGCCGCCGCGGCGGAGCGCTCGCGTCAGCTTGGGCGTTAGGTTGCTACCAATTCTTACTTTCATTGGCTAGCGTTGGGCGATGGCGTCCCCCCGTCTGCGTCCTCGAAAACTTTCTGAACCGACGATTTCTCGACTTCCCGTCTATCAACGCATCGTTGAAGGTTGGCAGCGACGCGGCGATACGAACATCGACTCGCGCCAGATCAGTGAACTCGCCGGCGTCACTGCCACGACCGTGCGCCGCGACCTCGCCGGCCTAGGATCGCTCGGCACTCGCGGATCGGGTTACGAGGTCGACGTACTGGTGCAGCGAATCGGCGAAGCCCTCGGTCACGATCGTTCCTATCAAGTGGTCGTCGTGGGGATGGGCAACTTAGGTCGAGCTCTAGTAAATTCGTCGAACTTCCTGATTCGTGGCGCGAATCTCGCGGCGCTCTACGACACCGATCCGTCATTAATCGGAACCGAAGTCGCTGGTCACGTCATTCGCTCCATGGACGACGAGATGGTGCCGGCCACCGTGGGGGTGATCTGTGTGCCCCCCGAAGCGGCCCAGGGCGTCGCGGACCGACTCGTCGCGGCCGACGTCCACGCCCTGTTGAACTTCGCGCCAGAGGTTCTCAGTGTGCCGCTCGGAACCGCAGTGCACTACGTGGACTTTTCCATTGAACTGCAAATACTTATGTATCACCTCAATAATGGGACCGGCCCCCTGGGCGGGGGGTTACTGCACTCCTTGGGAATCGCTGCGACTCACCCGCTGCGAACCCCGTAGAATTGAACGGGTGAGGCGAGCACCATGGCATTGATTGCGGTCGGTCTGGACCACGAACACGCCAGTCTGGACCTTCTCGAGCGTGCGACGGTCCTCGAGCACGAGTGGGTGAAGGTACTGCGCACTCTGGTGAGCCACCGCAACATTCACGAAGCAGTTTTCGTTTCTACCTGCCTGCGCACCGAAGTGGTGGCGGTGATCGATCGCTTTCATGGCGCCATCGAAGAGATCACGACCACCTTGTCGGACGCGACCGGTTTGGCACCGAGTGAATTCGAGGCAAATCTCACGGTGCACTTCGATCGCGGCGTCGCCAATCACCTCTTTTCGGTGGCGGCGGGTCTCCGTTCGGTGGTGCCCGGTGAATTTGAGGTCCTCGGCCAATTGCGTCGAGCGTTGGAACTGGCCAGCGACGAGCACGTGGCGGGCCCGCTCCTGACTGATCTCTTTCATAAGGCGCTGACCTCGGGGCGGCGCGTCCGCAATGAAACGTCCATCGCGCGCGGGACCACGAGCTTTGCGCACGCGGCGGTGGAGGCGACACTCGAGTCTTTGGGCGCCGACGCCAGCGGCGCGATGGTCGTGGTCGTCGGAGCGGGTCAACTCGCCGGGGGCGTCGTACGCAGCCTGCTCGCCGCCGAAGAACACATTGGCCAGGTGCTGGTGTGCAACCGAACTCTCTCGCGAGCGGAGGACCTGCGCCGCGCGGTGGCCGACGAGCGGATCTCGGTGGCGGAATTGGACGAATTGGTCGAACACCTCGGACGAGCTCATGCCGTCGTTCTGGCCGCCGAAGTCCCCGAGCCGCTGATCACGACGGCCATGTTGGCCGAGCGCGTCGCACCGCTGCTCGCGATGGACCTCGCCGTGCCGCACGGGGTCGAGCGCGACGTGGACTCCATTATTGGCGTCACGCGCATTGACCTGGGCACCTTGCGAGAGCGGGTGGGCCAAGTGCTCGATGATCGTCGCGACGCGATTACCGCCGCCGAATCGATTGTCGCCGACGACGTCGAAAAGTACTTGGAGGACCAGCGCGCTCGCGGCGCGGCCGCCATCGTCACGGATCTTCGCACGCACTTCGACGCTCTCGTTGCCGCGGAATTTTCCCGACGATCTTCGGAGATCGAGTCGCTGGGTGAGACGGAGGCCGAACTCTTACGATCGGTGGTTCGTTCGGTCGTGGCCAAGATTGCCCATCGTCCGACGACCGCGCTCAAGGAGTCGGCCGGTACGGACCAAGGAGCCCGACTCAGCGAGGCCGTTCGCACCCTGTTCGACGTCTGATGGTCGTTCGACTTGCGACGCGGCGTTCGCCCCTCGCGTTACTCCAGGCTCGCTACGTCCAGGAACGATTACTGAGCGTCGACGTCGAGTCGGAACTGGTCTTGGTGCAGACCAGCGGCGACGTCACGCTCGACGTGCCCTTGTCGAGCCTGGGTGGTCAGGGCGTCTTCGCGGTGGAGGTGCAGCGCGCAGTATTGCTCGGCGAAGCCGACGCGGCGGTCCATTCCGCGAAGGACCTCCCGAGCACGACGCCCGAGGGATTAGTGCTGACCTGCGTCCCAGAGCGCCGTGACCCCGTTGACGTCTTGGTGGGCCGATCGCTCGCCGGTCTGGGACCGGGCGCCACGGTAGCGACGGGCTCACCTCGTCGTCGCGCCCTTCTTTTAGAACGCCGACCCGATCTGCACATCGTCGAACTGCGCGGCAACATGGCGACGCGCCTGGCGGCGCCCCAACGGGACGGTATCGACGCGGTGATCGCGGCGGCCGCGGCGCTGGAGAGACTGGGCGAGACGTCGCGCGTGGCCGAACGTCTCGACCCTGAGTGGTTCGTGCCGCAGGTGGGCCAAGGGTCACTGGCCTTGGAGGCCCGTCGTGGCGACGACACGACCACCACGGCACTGGCATTGATCAACGATCTCGATGCTTATGGGGCCCTCGCCGCGGAGCGGGCCTTCCTACGTGAACTGGGCGCGGGATGCTCGGTGCCCGCGGGCGCATTCGCGACCTGGCAGTCAGGCGACTTGACGATTTCGGGCGTCATGATTGGGGTCGACGGAAGTCGGAGCGTTCGTCACCGTTTGACCGGCCGTGATGGTGAACAGTTGGGAAGCGAGTTGGCGCGCACGCTGCGCGACGAACTCGACGGAGCGTCACTGCCGGGCTGGAAGAACTGACGTGTTGGTCGCGCTGACTCGTGAGCGCGGTCACAACGCCGGGCTCCTTCGACTCGTCGCCGACAGAGCGACCGTCGTGGAGATTCCCCTCACCACGACACGTTTCCGGCCTCTTGAGGACGTCTCGAAAGAGATTCATTCGTCGGTCCACTTCGGGTCGTTTCTCTCGCTCGTGGCGTCGAGTTCTCGCGTTGCTCGCTACCTCGACGTCGCTCGCGACTCCATGGCGACCGGCTTTCATGTCTTCAGCACCGGTGTCGCCACGAGTGCGGTCCTCGCCGAACACGCTTTAGTAGTGACCCACCAGTCGTCGGACTCGGCTCTGCAGTTGGCCGACGTGATCTCTGAGGGGCCGGTCCTTCTACTCGGGGCCGTCAACGGCCGCGACGAACTACCCGACGAGTTGGTGCGGTGCCACCTTGATCCGGTGGTGATCGAGTGCTACGAGACGATCCCGGCCGACTTAGACGACGAGTCGGTCGATCTCTTGCGCCGCGCCGACGTCGTTTTTATCGGTGCCCCCTCTGCGTGGCGCACTGCGCAGCACCTGGTCTCAGCGGACGCGTGGGTCCTCGTGCCCGGTACGACGACGTTGGACGCGGTCCGGGCCACGCACGAACGCGTACTCGTGGGGTGGGGTCGAGCGTTTGAAGCAGCCTGGGCGCACGTCGAGGAATCAGTCTCCTAGCGCACTCGGGTAAAACTTGAGTGAGATGGCGCAAACTCATTGCAATAGTGCGCGTACGGCTCTACTATTATCCGCTGCAGCGTCGTATGACAACAGGGGGCGTCCATGGCCGAAGTACTCGATACCGCTGACTTTGATCAACCGCGACCACCGCCGCGACCCCAGATCCAGATTGTCCCACTGAAGGGACTGCCCATCGCGGTGTTGGCCGTGATTTTCGTCTTCGTCGCAATTGGCACCAACTGGAAGTGGATGTTGATGTTCTCCCACGTCGTGGGTGGAGGACTGTGGACGGGGATCGATCTCTTCGTGGGCCTCGTCATCGGACCGATTTTGGGCAAGATGTCGATTCCCGCCCGCGCGGAGTTCTCCGCCAAGTTCATGCCCATGATGTTGATCATCATGCCGACGGTGGTGACCATGACGTTAGGCTCGGGATTTCAAATCGCTCGTCAGCTGGGCAATTTGAATACCTCGAGCCCCAACCATTCGTGGCTGATCTTCTCGATGTGCGTGGTGGGCGTCATGGCCGTGGTCGCGTTGGGCGTGCTCGAGCCCGCGAACGTGGCCGTCCTCTTCGAGATGAACAAGCCGGTGCCCAACGGGGAACGCATCGGACGGCTGATGAAGCGATTCATCTATACCGCCGGACTGACCGGCGCGATGCAAGTCGCGACCCTCGTCATCATGACCCGGGTGGCCACCCAATGAGCGCGATGGCACGGCCCGACGGTGACCGCGTATTCCCACCCATTGCGTGGCTCACCACGGCGTCGCTCGCGTCGGTCGTTGTCGGTGGCATCTTGATGGCGTCGTACGCGCCGCGAAAGGCGCCGCTCGGTGTCGCGACCGCGCTTCTGGTGTTGGCGGTGATCTTGCTAAGTATTGCGGCCGGACTCCTCAGCCACGTGAAGGACTTCGCCTGGTCGACCTTTACAAAGGTCTTCAAGTGGGCCCTCCTCGCCTACATCGTTGAAGCTGCCATGATCGAGTTCGCCTTCGTGCGCAATCACACCAGTGGTTCGTCGCTGCTCATCATTTCGGCGATGTTGGTGATCTTCGGGGTCAGCGTGCCCACGACGATCGCCTTCACGGTCGCGAGATACGCGGACGCCTGACCCGAGTCATTCGAGCGTTTATACACCTCAAGACTTGCGCAGGTCACCAAGACTTCAAGTCGCGAGTACCTGGCACGTGCCCATTTCGCCCACGGGTGAATTTTTCTCACCGCTGATCGGTCGTCGACGCGTCGAAAATTGACTAACTTCGGTTCCCTAGTCGACTTTGGGGGATGAAGTGATGACGGCTCTTTCTACTTTCAATCGTGCCGCGCCGCCCACGACTGATCTGCTCTTGTCCCAGCGTCCAATATGGGGTTCATTCATTAGCGGATCCTTCATCGAGGACGAGGGTGACGTCTTCGAAGTGCTCGAGGCGTCGACCGGACGTCCACTGGCGCGCGTCGCCAATGCCAGTCACGACATGGTCGATCGAGCGGTCGCTGATTCGAGACGCGCGTACGAAGAAGGTTGGCGCGACATGTCACCGCGCGAACGTGGCGCGCTGATGCGACAGGTCGCCGCAAAGATTC
>Ga0208357_1002707_pt1 | contig 11498 bp, 7 predicted proteins | sample NGESurdeep092012_6_FD_184487 | JGI IMG/M metagenome (GOLD analysis project Ga0208357, IMG submission 184487) | Arctic peat soil microbial communities from Barrow, Alaska - NGEE Surface sample F52-2 deep-092012 (SPAdes) | ecosystem: Environmental > Terrestrial > Soil > Wetlands > Peat ... | reverse complement strand
AAGAGGGCGCGGCGGTGCGCTCGGTACTCGAACTGGTGCAGGTCGCGCCGCGCGCTCTTTGGAGCGCCGCGCGGGAATTCAGCGGCGGCAACCAACAGAAGATCGTCCTGGCCAAATGGCTGTTGGCCGGGTGCCGCATCTTGCTGATGTACGATCCGACGCGCGGCGTCGATGTCGGCACCAAGGCGGAAATCTATCATCTTGTCAGGGAATTCACCGACGCCGGCGGCGCCGTTCTATTTTATTCGACCGACATTCCGGAACTGGTCAATCTCTGCGACGAGGTGGCCGTCATCTACCGAGGCCGCATCGCCGAAATGCTGGAGGATGACGCCATCTCCGAGACCCGAATCATGGCGGCAGCGGTCGCGAAACACGCGGCCGCCCGCAGTGTGGTCATTACGGATCTGAATCCCTATCGTCTCGATCTCGCGAAGATCGCGGCCAATGTAACGGAGGCTGTCAATTCGCGTGAAACAAGCTTGGAACAGGTTCAGAAGAAGCTCGGCATGCAGGAAGGCTTTGATGTTGGCCTTGAGATGTCCGGCAACCCCAACGCGTTTCGTGACATGCTTGCAAATTTGAGTCACGGCGCCAAGGTGGCCATGCTTGGCATTCCCTCACCCTCGGAGATGGCGATCGACTGGGCGAAGGTAATTTTCAACCAATACACGATCCGCGGAATCTACGGCCGAGAGATGTATGAGACCTGGTACAAGATGACGGTCATGCTGCAATCCGGACTCGATATCAGTAAAGTCATCACCCACAAACTTGAGTGGGACCAGTTCGAAGCGGGCTTCGATGCGATGCGCTCAGGCAACTCCGGTAAGGTGATCCTCAACTGGCAGAACATCTCCCGGGCATGATCAGCAGCTTCGATTCGCGGGACACCTACTTTGCGCGGGTGATCGCGAGACCCCCATATCACTTCGAGCGTGTGCTTTTGGAGGGGTGTACGGGTTTGCGCGTCCGGACCACGTGAGAGTGCAGTTGCCGCTGCTTCTGACGTAGCTGCTCGCGCGTAAGCAGGGCCGTCGCATCCTGAAGGTGTTCGGTCATCAGCGCGGCGGCACGTCGGCCATCGCGCTTTTCAATGGCCAGCATGATCGGTTTGTGAAACGACAATGTGTGCTCCAACTCGACCAATTGCGATGTTACGAGGATCATCTTCGCCATTGCGCGATGGATGGTCTGATAGACGCTGCTGGCAGCACGGTTTTTCGAAGCGGCGAAGATAGCGCGATGAAAGAGCAAGTCGGCTGCGACCAACTTCGCGGTGTCGCCTCCGCTGGCCTCCAGGTCGCGCACGGACTGGCGCAGGAGACTAATGTCCTCTGCCGTGGCCCTCTCCGCAGCGAGGCGGGCAAGCCCGGGTTCCATCAGGAGCCGAAGCTCGGTCAGCTCCTGAACGGAGGTGTCGTCGAGCAGAAAGAGGAACTCCATTGGTACTGCCAAAACGGCAGAGCTGTCCTTTGCGAGATAGGTGCCATCGCCGACTTTTTGGATGAGGATACCCATGATTTCCAGCACCTTCAAAGCCTGGCGCAAGGAAGAGCGCGCTACCCCGAAGTGCGCCGCCAGATCGCGTTCGGAGGGAAGACGCGAACCCTGAGTGAGCACGCCGTCCCCAATCATCTCTTGAAAACGCTGGATCAGCAGCTGAGTGACGTTATCCGCGTTGAGAGACCGCGCCCGTAAAGCGCCGTCGCCCTTCAGAACGACTTTATGTGCCATGTCGGCATCATCAGTCAGTTCCAGGCCAGCGTCAATGGCGGTTTCTTTTTCGATTGAAGCATGGAATTTATTTTGTCGATACTGGAGACTCGTTGACACTCAAAAAATAATGGTAGTACCTTTATGGTGTTTTCTCGAGAGCTTATTAATCCGACGCTAAAGATATATCTTCGTCACAGTTCACGTGGTCAAACCGAGCATTGAACACCAGTACGCGTAACCGTCCTGGTAGGAACGAGTCGCAATGGAGCGCAGATGGTACTACATCGGCATGGTAGCGGTGGCCATTGCGATCAGCTACTTCGACCGGCAGACATTGCCGGTCGCCATTACCGCGATTCAGAAGAACATACCGCTGTCCGACCAGCAGTTCTCTTACATGGGAACCGCGTTCCTGCTTTCGTATGCGGTGCTTTATGTGGTTGGGGGTCGGCTGCTCGATGTGCTTGGAACGCGGCGCGGATTCCTGTTGATCATGATCGGCTGGTCTCTGGCATCTGCGTTACATGCCGCGGCTACTGGATTCGGCGTTCTCCTGCTGGCACGCTTCGCTTTAGGCGCTGGCGAAGGTGGAGCGTTTCCGGCAGCGACGCGGGTCGTCGCTGAGTGGGTACCGCCACATGCACGGTCGACAGCGATGGGCCTGATTAATGCCGGTACGGCTGTCGGCTCCGTGCTGGCTCCGCCGCTTATCGGTCTTGTTCTACTGCTCAGCGGATGGCGCGCGATGTTTTTGTTGTCGGGCGCCCTTGGCCTGGCGTGGGTGCTGTGGTGGTGGATCAGCTATCGCCCGGATGGCAACACTCTTTCCGTGAATACGATCGACGCCCGGCTGGCGGCAAGCAAGATGACGTTGGGCGAAGTCGTGAAGATGCGTAACGTGCAGTCTTTTGTGTTCGCCAAGTTCATGAGCGATTCGGCCTGGTATTTTCTGCTCTTCTGGTTGCCGAAGTATCTCTACGATGCCCGTGGCTTCGACATCAAGCACGTCAGCTACTATGCGTGGATTCCATACGCAGCCTCCGGAGTAGGAAGTTTTATCGGCGGTTGGTTCTCCTCGGAGCTGCTGCGTCGCGGATGCTCGCTGGACCTTTCACGCAAACTTGCACTGGGCCTCTGTGCGGCGGGCATGCCGGTTGTCATGCTTGTGTCCGTCTCACCGGTCGGAGTAGCGATCGTGCTCTTCAGCATCGCCTTCTTCTGCCAACAGGCGTGGTCGGGCCTCATCATGACACTGCCCACGGACGTTTTCCCACTCACGATCGTCGGGACCGTGGCCGGGCTGATCGGTTTTGGTGGTGCTATAGGCGGGGCGATCTTCAGCCTGGTCGCAGGGAGGATGCTGCAGATCGGGTTTACGTACTCTACGATTTTCATTTTCGTTGGATCGTTTCACCTCATCGGCTTTCTTGCCATTCTTCTGTTCGCCGGTAAGATTCGACCGCTCAGCTCTATAGACTTAAGAACCGGAGAGTTTGCATGAAGATCACAGAAATACGCACCCGAGTCGTTCAGTGGGAAGGAAAGACAGTTCCGCTTCCGCCACATTTCTGTACCAACCCGATGGACCTCGTCGCCTTCCGTGAAGCATCCATGGGAAACTTTGCGTTTCACAACTGGTTGCTGGTGGAGATCTTTACTGATGCCGGGTTGGTGGGGCTGGGCAATGCGGCCCTGGCGCCGATGGTGACCAAGCCACTGATCGATATCTACCTGAAGCCGCTGCTGCTGGGAGCGGACCCATGGGATGTGGAGTATCTGTGGCAGCAGATGTACCGCCGCACGCTGGCGTTCGGGCGCAAGGGCGTTGCCCTCGCGGCGACCTCGGCAGTGGATATTGCGCTCTGGGACCTGCTCGGCAAAGCGGCGAAACAACCAGTGTTCCGTTTGCTCGGCGGCCGTACCAAAGAGCGCATACCGGTCTACGCGAGCCGCCTGTATGCGATGCCCATTCCGGAGCTGCGTGACGAAGCGCAGAGGTATAAGGATGAAGGCTACACGATGATGAAGCTGCGCTTCGGCTGGGGGCCGTTAGACGGCGCCGAGGGAATGCAAAAGAATCTTGAGCTGGTGCGAGCTGTGCGTGAGGTCGTGGGCGAAGGCGTGGACATCATGGCGGACGCTTATATGGGTTGGTCGCTGGACTATGCCAAACGCATGCTGCCGCTGCTCGAACCGTTTCATCTGCGCTGGCTGGAAGAGCCTGTGATTCCAGACGACACGCGCGGTTACAAGGAACTCAAGAGCTATGGGCGCGTTCCGATTGCGGGCGGCGAGCATGAGTTCACGATCTTCGGGTTTCGTGAGTTGCTGGAGAACAATGCGGTCGATTACATCCAGTTCGATACAAATCGGGTAGGCGGTATCAGCCAGGCGCGCAAGATCTCGGCGCTGGCCGAGGCCTTCCAGATCCCCGTGGTTCCTCACGCGGGACAGATGCACAACTATCATGTGGTGATGGCGAATCTGAACTCGCCCATCGCGGAGTTCTTTCCCAAGGTCGATGTGGAGGTCGGGAACGAACTCTTCTGGTACATCTTCGATGGCGAACCCGTGCCAAAGGACGGATACATCGACTTGAACGACGATCTGCCGGGGCTTGGTCTGACAGTGAACGAGGAGTCGCTGAAACGCTTCCGGATTATCGAGTGAACGGAGGAGAGCATGGCGTTGATGGCTGTAGATGAACAAGGGGGAGAGGCATGTCGAAGCAGCAAGTAGCGCTTCTGGGTACAGGAACGATGGGCAGCGGAATGGCTCGCAACCTACGCAAAGCCGGCTTTCCGCTCGCCGTTTATAACCGCACCAGAGAGAAAGCTGAGCAGCTGTCCGAAACCGGTGCTCAAGTGGCGGACACTCCTGCGCGGGCCTCCGCGGGCGCGGCCGTGGTGATCTCCATGCTGGCGGATGACGATGCGTCGCGCGAAGCCTGGCTCGGTTCGCACGGCGCTCTGAAGGCGATGCAGGCAGGTGCAATCGTCATCGAGTGTGGGACTGTGAGCCCGAAGTGGGTGCAAGAGTTGCACGAGAAAGCAGGCGCCCGCGGGCTGCGGATGATGGACGCGCCGGTGACGGGCAGTCGTCCTCAGGCAAATGCCGGAGAGCTGACGTTTCTCGTAGGGGCCGATCAGGCCACTCTCGAAGCCGTGCGGCCGATCCTGGAGCCGATGAGCAAAGCAATATTGCATCTCGGGCCTGTAGGGAGCGGGGCAGAACTCAAGCTCATCAACAACTTTCTTTGCGGTGTGCAGATCGCTTCCTTTGCCGAGGCGTTGGTTTGGATCGAGCGGAGTAAGCTGGACCGCGAGCAGGCTCTGGAGTTTTTGAAGACGGGCGCGGCGGGGAGCGGAATCTTTAAGCAGATGTCAGAACGCATGACTGCCCGAACCTATGAAGTGAACTTCCTGCTTCGGCTCATGGAGAAAGATCTCCGTTATGCTCAACACGCTGCCGCGGCAAAAGATCTTGCGCTGACAACAGCGGCGTCTTCGAACAAACTCTTCGAGCGCGCTGAGGCGGCTGGGTATGGAGAGTACGACATGTCTGCGGTCGTTGAGGTTCTGCGCTCGAAGGACGAAGCCTAACGACGCGCAGCTGAACAACCTTGCACCACGCACAATCATCAGATCGGAGTTTCTATGACTGCTTCCTCACACCGCCAGAGATACCGTGGAGTTTTCCCAGTGGTGCCTACAATCTTCGACGATCAAGGCGGTCTCGATCTGGAAGGGCAGCGGCGTTGCATCGACTTCATGATCGACGCGGGCTCTAACGGCATTAGCATCCTCGCAAATTTTTCCGAGCAGTTTGTGCTCTCCGATGAGGAACGGGAGTTGCTGACGACTGAGATCCTGAAGCATGTCCGCGGACGCGTTCCGGTGATCGTCACGACTACGCACTTCAGTACAAAGATCTGTGCGGAGCGCAGCCGACGTGCCCAGGACCAGGGGGCCGCGATGGTCATGGCCATGCCGCCCTACCACGGCGCTACGATTCGCGTGGCTCCAGCGGGGGCCAGGAGTTTCTTCGAACGTCTCTCCGACGCGATCTCGATTCCCATCATGATTCAAGATGCGCCTGTCAGTGGCACGCCGCTTCCGGCATCGTTTCTTGCACAACTGGCAAGAGAGATCGAGCATGTTGCTTACTTCAAGATCGAGACACCACAGGCGGCTGCGAAGCTGCGCGAGATGATCGAGCTTGGAGGAGATGCGATCGAGGGGCCGTGGGATGGGGAAGAAGCGATCACTTTAATGGCTGATCTGGATGCAGGCTGCACAGGAGCGATGACGGGCGGAGGGTATCCAGATCTCATCCGGCCCATCGTTGATGAGTACATGGCTGGAAACCGCGCTTCGGCCATGGAGCATTACGCGCGCTGTCTTCCGCTGATCAACCATGAGAACCGGCAGTGCGGTCTGCTGACCGCAAAGATCCTCATGAAGGAAGGCGGCATCATCAAGTCCGATGCCGGCCGCCATCCAATTGCGCCCGCCCAGCCCGCTGCTCGAGCCGGCCTGCTCGAAATCGCGCGCGGGTTGAACGCAAAGGTTCTCTGCTGGGCCAAATGATTCAGCGCTCGAGAGCGGTTACTTTTTCGTCTTACCGCTCGCCTCGGCCGTAAAGCTGCATGACGAGACAATCAGCTTGGTGGGTGTGACTTTGATCTGCTCTAGATTGTTCTTGGCAAGCAGCGCATTGAAGTCGGTAATCTGCTGCTGCATGCCGTTCCAGGCAGCTGCGGTCCGGTTGGAATTGGTGCAGTCGCTCTTCCACGTGTCGATCTGGATCGGGGTGGGCGCCATGTCGAGGCCGACCTGCATCATGCTGACCATGGTGTTGTATTCGTCGTTCAGTTCGACGAAAGATTTGAGTGCGTTGGGTTCGGGAGGTGTACGCCGACCCGCGCCGCCACCACCACCGCCAGCGACTGGCACTACGCCGCCAATCTTGGTGAGGCTTGCCTCGAGCGTCTTGGCCTGTGTGGCGACATCACTGGGCAGGCTGCCCTTCATCAGGGACGCGAGTTGGTCCTTGACGGCATCGACTTCATCATGGCCTTCGAAGCTCTGCTGCATACCTTGAACCGACAGCAGCGTGAGCTTGCTCTGAGTGCGCAGGTCCGCCATGAGCGCGGGGCTCTGGCCGACGCGCGGATCGTTCACAACGGTTACGTCGCGGGTGTAGACCTGGCCGTCCACTGTGAGCTTCAGCTTATAAACGCCCGGAATCACCTGCGGCCCATGCGGTCCGGGGGTGGCGGCGCCCGCGACCATATTCATTTCGTTTTCCAGGTCGTGCCGCACGGCTGGCGGGTCGTCATAATACAAGTTCCAGTTGACGCGATTGAGACCGACATGCGTGCTGAGGGCGCGCGATTCGGGCGTGGCCAGCCAGTAGCGGGGAAACGCCTCGCCTTCGATGGGTGGCGGTAGCGTGCTGGACATGGTGCGCACCAGATTGCCGGGGGCGTCGAAGACCTGGAGCTGGATCGGCCCACTGGGTTTGCGGCTGAGGTAATAATCCACCATCACACCATAGGGCACATTGTCCGCATGCGGTACTTCGATTGAGAAGGGCTGATCCCAGTTGCTATTGATACGAGCGCGAATGGCCTCCTCAGGTTTAAAGAGATAGGCCGAGGAGGAGCTGATCGTTTTAGCGTTCGCCGCGATCTCGCGCAGCGGCGTGATGTCGTCGAGAACCCAAAAGCCACGGCCATAAGTGCCGATGACCAGGTCGTTCTCGTGGTGATCGGTGTGGAGGTCGAGGTCGCGGATGGAGGTGCTGGGAAGGTTCTGGCGCAGCGACTGCCAGTGATCGCCTTTGTCGAAGCTGACGTAGACAGTAGTCTCCGTGCCGGCGAAGAGCAGTCCGGGCTCCTCGAGATCGGCGCGCATACTGTTCACCCAGCTTCCGGTGCGCTCGTCATGCGGCAAACCGTTGACGATGCTGGTCCAGGTCTTGCCGCCGTCCGTAGTGCGCCAAATCAGCGGTACGTCAGCATCTTCAGTGGCGGATAGGGTAGCGCCACGCTGGGCGGCGATGCGCCCAGCGACATACGCGGTATTGATGTCATCGCCTGCCTCGATGGTGCTGAAGCTGGTATGAGGCGGCACGTCCTTAATGTTGCTGACGTTGTTCCAGAGTTTGCCGTGATCCGTGGTGTTGTAGATCTGTCCATTGCTGCTCACGGTCCAGACCACGCCGCGTTTGACCTTGGAGAGGGAGAAGTCGTTGATTGAGGGTGGGGCCGGGGGAAACCCGCGCGTGGGCTGCGTTTGTGTTTGGGGCTTCGGCTGTGTCTGAGCCTCGGCTTGTGTCTGAGGCTTGGGCTGTGCCGGCGGCTGCGGCTGTGTTTGCGGCTTCGGCTTCTCCGCGCCGCACGCCACCTTAGGCGCTCCCTTGGCCGTGGTTAGATCGGGGCTGGCCGCAGTCCATGAATGGGCGCCGTCGCGCGAGACCAGAAGACACTGATAAGCGACATAGAGAGCGCTGGGTTCGAAAGCGAGATCGAACTTCTTCTGGAAGTCCCGGCCGGCGGTGTACTTGGTGGCATCAGAGCCGAAGTTGGGCGCGACATTCTGCCACTGCCCCGTCGACATATCAATTTTAATTAGGCCGCTGCCACCACCGCCCGGCCCATAGCCGACGCCATAGAGGATGTTCGGATTTCTGGGATCGGGCGTGATGACGCCGAATTCGGAGGAGGGCAACGGACTCCAGTCGGTGAAGTTGACCTGGCCCCAGTTGCCGCGGCTGCTGATCATAACTGCGCCGGTGTCCTGTTGTGCAGCCATGATGTGGTAGGGATACTGGCTGTCGGTGGCGACATGGTAGACCTGCGAGATGCCCTCCGTGTACCACAGGCTCCACGTCTTTCCATCATCGAGAGTGACGCTGGCGCCCTGGTCGGATCCGACCACCATGCGTTTGCCGTTGGCGGGATCGATCCAAAGCTTGTGGTAGTCCTCGCCGCCGGGCGCGCCCTTGAAGGGTTCGAAAGTCACGCCGCCATCAGTGGAGCGGTACATGGCGGTGCTTACGGTATAAACGATGTCCGGGTTCTGCGAGTCCACAAAGACGCCGCTGCTATACGCGCCCTGCCCATTGCTGATGCGGAGGTCTTGTCCTGCCATGTGCCGCCATGTGGCACCGCCGTCGTCCGAGCGGTAAAGGCCCGAGCCGTGTTCGATGTTGTTGCCGACGATGTACATGCGCTGGCCCTTGGTGTGCATCGCGACCGCCACTGCAATTCGCCCGGGGAAAGGCGGGATCTTGATCTCGGTCCAGGTGCGGCCCTCGTCGGTGGATTTGTACGCCGTTGCCGGCTTAGCCTTGGCCCGCGAGCCGCCACCGCCGCCCCCGAAGCCGCCGCCTCCGGTGCCCTGCGTGGCGGCCAGCATTACACTGGGGTCGTCATAGGCGTACTGCAGGTCGCGCGTGCCATCGTAATTCGCGGGCTTCAGCACGTTGGTCCAGCTCTGGCCGCCATCGCTGGAGCGGTAGATACCGCCGCCATGGTGGGTGGCGTCGCCAAGCGCAGAGGCAAGCACCAGGTTAGGGTCGGCAGGATCGACGACGATGCTATCGATCTTCACCGTATCCTCGAGACCAATGTGTTGCCAGGTCTTGCCTGCATCGGTCGACTTCCACATGCCATTGCCGAGGCTGCCGCTGATGGGGTCGCCCGCGCCGGCATAAACGATATCGGGATTGGAGGGAGCGACCTGGATCGCGCCGACGCTATCCACGCTCGTCTCCTGATCGAAGATAGGGAACCAGGTCACGCCGGCGCTGGTGGTCTTCCAGATGCCGCCCAGCGGAGTGCCCATGTAGAACACGCCGGAAGCGCCGCCGACACCGGTCACGGAGGAGATGCGGCCGCCGTGGAATGGCCCGACGTCACGCCACTTGAGGCCCGCATAAAGGTTGGAATCGACCTGCGCCGCCGCGCTCAACGCTGCTAAAAGTACGCCGGAAAACACAAGTCCCCAATAGGCTGCTCGCGACATTCGCGTCATGATCGAAATACTCCTCGCACGAAACCTGCTGATAATTGGCGTATCAGGAGTATCGCAACTGGACATTGGTTGTCACCAACATAGACAGCGCCACGCCTTTTCAAGACTCACCTTGCGTTGAACGATTGTGCAAAACGGGGTTCTCAATACCCATCGAGGATTCGGCTGTCCATTTCGAAGCCGCCTGCCGCCAGGGACCCTTCGACTGAGGCTGTCGGCCGCAACCTGCTCGCCTCCCGCCCTGGGCTTAAATGGCCCGATGGCACATCGCCGCCCGATACAATGTATACAATCTTGTACACCTTAACTTTCTGCGCTTGAGGCGCATGAGTTTTTCGGCAGGTTTATCAGCGTTCTGTTAGCCGCAGCGGTTGTACTCCTCTAACCCAAGACGATCTGAGGTTTTCGTGATCCGCTCTCATCGCAGCAACTTCGTTTTATTTCTGGGCACAGCCGTCGTCTTGGCTGCGCTTACGCACGGCATGCAGGCGCAGGTTCCCAGCACGTCTCTGCTGAATGAGATTCCGTACCGCAACCTCGGACCGTATCGTACCGGCGCGTGGACCGTCGGCGTTGCGGTGCCTGCAACCCCTGCCCATGCACATCGCAGCACCATCTACGCAGCGCTTCGTAGCGGAGGCGTCTGGAAGTCCGACGACGGTGGTACCACGTTTGCGCCCGTGCTTGACGCGGAGAAGGTCTACTCCATGGGCGCGATCGCTGTGGCGCCCTCCAACGAGAACATCGTGTGGGCAGGCACAGGAGATAACTCCGCTACGCGCAGCGCCTATTGGGGAGACGGCGTCTACAAGTCCACCGATGCAGGCAAAACCTGGACCAACATGGGTCTGCGCGACACGCAACACATCGCGCGCATCGTCATCCACCCGACGAAGCCCGATATCGTGTACGTCGCGGCAATGGGCCATCTCGCCACACCAAACAAGGAGCGAGGCGTCTTCAAGACGACGGACGGCGGCAAGAGCTGGAAGAAGATCCTCTACATCGGAGACACGGTGGGAGCGGTCGATCTTGTTCAGGATCCCGTTCATCTCAGCACGCTCTATGCGGCGATGTACGAGCACCAGCGTTTGCCGTGGATGATCATCGATGGTGGTCCAGGCACCGGTCTCTACAAGACCACCGATGGCGGTGCGCATTGGAAGGAGCTGACCAACGGCCTCCCCAAGGGCCCAATGGGACGAATTGGCCTGGACATCTGTCTCACCAGGCCGAACACGCTTTACGCCGTCTACGACAACCACAATATGCGTGCGAATCCGCGCAACAAATATGACACCATCAACGGGCAGGTCTATCGCACGGACGATGCCGGCGCCTCCTGGCGTCGCGCGAACCCTGACAGCGTAGATGTCAGCGGCAAGGCTGGCTACTCCTTCAACCAGATTCGCGTGGATCCCAACAATCCTGACCGCGTATGGGTTACCGGCTCTGACTTCCATTACACAGCTGACGGCGGCAAGACTTGGGCGACTGCGCGCGGTGATCAGCGCCAGTTTCCAACCGCCTTCGGTGACTTCCGTTCGCTGTGGATCGATCCCGAGGACTCGCTGCACATGATCGCCACCTCGGATGGCGGAGTCTTCCAATCCTTCGATGGCGGAAAGACGAGCGCGAACCTCATCACCATCAAAGGTGGCGAAGTCTACGCGATCGATACAGATCGCGAATCCCCTTACAACATCTATGAAGGTCTGCAGGACCACGAAAGCTGGA
>Ga0208357_1002705_pt1 | contig 11499 bp, 10 predicted proteins | sample NGESurdeep092012_6_FD_184487 | JGI IMG/M metagenome (GOLD analysis project Ga0208357, IMG submission 184487) | Arctic peat soil microbial communities from Barrow, Alaska - NGEE Surface sample F52-2 deep-092012 (SPAdes) | ecosystem: Environmental > Terrestrial > Soil > Wetlands > Peat ... | reverse complement strand
ATAACCTTACGTGCTACGCAATCGGGTGCCGATACGTCGCTGAATACCTTCCCGTCACAAAGTGCTCCAACTGCTGCTCAATATCGCCGGATCCCCGGCGCTAGCACCACACTCCGGAACTTCTCCGCAATCCTACTTGCCATAACCTCTTACTCCTGCGATCCGCTGTGCTTTTTGATCATGATATGGGTGGCCTTTTCGCCGGCGACGATGTTCGGCGGTCCAAAACCAAGCACGGGCAAATTGATGCCGGTGAACAATGCCTCGCCCTGCCCCAGGAGGACTGGGGAAAGCGCAACGTGCAGTTCGTCGATATGGCCGCCGAGCAGATACTGCCGAATCGTGCTGACACCGCCTCCGATACGAACATCTTTGCCGCCCGCGTCTGCCTTGGCTCGCGCAAGCGCGGACTCGATCCCGTCCGTCACGAAGTGAAAGACGGTCCCGCCCTTCATGGACAAGGAGGCCCTTGGGTGGTGCGTCAGTACATAGACCGGTATGTGGTACGGGGGCGTGTCGCCCCACCAGCCCTTCCACGAGTCGTCTGGCCACGGGCCGCGAACCGGACCGAACATGTTGCGCCCAAGGATCCACGCTCCGATATTGTCAAACGACCTCGCCGCAAAGCCATCGTCGACGCCTTCGCTCCCCTCTGCCGAACTATCATGCATCCGGCGAAACGAGCGCGTGCCCACAAACCACTCATGCAGCTCCATGCCGCGAAGCCCCAAAGGATTCGCCAGGCTCTGCTCTGTCCCAGCACCGAAGCCATCGATCGATATGGAAAATGCGGCAACTCGTACTTTGCTCATTCGTGATGTCCCCTACGCAATCGGGTGCCGATACGTCGCTGAATACCTGCCCGTCACAAAGTGCTCCAGCTGCCGCTCGATATCGCCCAGCATCGAGCTCGCGCCATATCTAAATAAGGAAGGCTCCAGCCACGGCCTGCCCAGCTCATCCTTCATCGTGGCCATCCACTCCATCGCCTGCTTGGCGCTCTTGATGCCGCCCGCCGGCTTGAACCCAACCGCCATCCCGGTACGCTCCGCATACTCGCGGATCGCGCGAATCATAACCAACGAGACCGGCAGCGTGGCGTTCGTCGCTTCCTTGCCGGTCGACGTCTTGATGAAGTCCGAGCCAGCCATCATCGCGACCCAGCTGGCCCGCGCGACGTTGCGCAGCGTCAGCAGATCGCCCGTCCCGAGAATCGCCTTCATATGCGCCGGCCCGCACGCCTCTTTGAACGCTGCGACCTCGTCATACAGCGCATTCCACTCGCCGCTGAAGACATGCGCGCGCGTAATCACAATGTCGATCTCGCTCGCCCCCGCCTCCACGCTCCGCCGGACCTCTTCCATCCGCGTCTCCAGCGGCGACAGCCCGGCAGGGAAGCCCGTCGACACCGCGGCAACGGGAATGCCGCTGCCCTCCAGCGCCTTCACCGCCGTCTCCACAAACAAGTGGTACACGCACACTGCGCCCACGTGCAGATGCAGCTCCTCAATTCCCAGCGCCTTCACCAGGTGATCCTGCAGCGGCCGCCGCGCTTTTGCGCACAGACGTTTTACGCGCTCCGCCGAGTCATCGCCGCTTAGCGTCGTCAAATCCATGCACGTAATCGCACGCAGCAGCCATGCCGCCTGCCACTCCTTCTTGACCGATCTCCGCGTCCCAATCGTCCCCGCGCGTCGCTCCACCGCCGACGTATTCACCCGAACCTCTTCCACCCACTCCAGGTTCAGAGGCATCTTCCGGTTCGGCTCCAGCGCGTGCCCGTGGAGCGTTACCGTCGGTGCCTTTTCATTCACTCTCACCGTCTCATCCGTCTTCACGGCCATAAAGATCTCCATCCAGACCCAAACAACCCGGCCCGCCAGAAGACCGGCAGGCCGCTACTGCTAGAACCAAGAGTGTATACCCGCTCGTTGTCGTACACTCGTTCCTCGTGAACCCCTCGCCCAGCCGAACGCCGCGCCCTCTGCCCCCGGGCCCGCGTACGCCGACAGCAGCCTCACACTTCAAGCAACGAGAGCGATGAAGCCGCAAAGCTCAACCCATCCACGCCGCATCCTCGTCACCCGCTCCGCACACCAATCCTCCGAGCTCGCCGGCCTCCTTCGCTCTCTCGGCGCCGAGCCCATCCTCATCCCCGCCATCCAACTCACCGACCCCTCTTCCTTTGCCGCCCTCGACGCCGCGCTCACACACCTTTCATCCGCGGGGCCGGACACCTTCCACTGGCTCGTCTTCACCAGCGCCAATGCGGTCGAAGCCTTCCATCGCCGGCTCCCCTCGCCGTTGCCGGGGGCAAAGAAACTCCGCATCGCCGCCATCGGCCTGTCCACGGCGCGCGCCCTCCGGGGCATCGGTCTCACCGCCGATCTCATTCCGCCGCAGGCTCTCGCCGAATCGCTCACCGGAGCTCTGCTCCCGTATGCGCGCCAGTCGGGCGGCGGGAGTGGCAGCTCGCCCACGCGCTTCCTCCTCGTCCGTGCCGAAGAGGCCCGCGAGCGCCTGCCCGAAACCCTCCGCGCGGCTGGAGCCGACGTCACTATCGCGCCCGCCTACCGCACGATCATTTCCCAGGACTCCATCCCCGCCATCCGCGCTCTCTTCGCCCCCGGCGCAGATTCTCTCGACGCCATCACCTTCACCAGCTCCTCCACCGTCCGCAACCTGCTCGCGCTGTGCGAAGCGGCTGCCGTCGCGTTCCCCCTCGGCCCATTGCGCATCTCCATCGGGCCGATCACCAGCCAGACGCTTCGCGACGCTGGTCTCGCGCCCGATGCCGAAGCCCCCGAGGCCACGATCGCCTCGCTGGCGCAGACCGCCGTCGGCACTCCACAGGTTTGACGATCGTCCTGAAAGCGACTGCATGCATACAGAGCGTCTGCCGGTTCGTCTATTGGATATAGGGTGGGCGCTCGGCGAAGATAGAAGTCGACGCTCGAATGCCGTGACCGAATACCGCAACCGAATGCCAAGGACAAGAAGTGCGAGATCCCAAGACCGACTCGAACGCGCATGATCGCACCGCAGCTCCCAAAGACTCCGCTGCGAGCAGCATCACGCCAACCTATGCCGCTGCGTTTCACTGCATCGGGACCGACTGCGAAGACCACTGCTGCAAACACTGGGACATCCCACTCGACAAACGCACCTACGCCCAATATCAACTCTTTCCCGTGGAGAAGCTGGGCTCGGTCGTGCGCGACTTCGTGACCCTCAGTCCCGCGGGCTCGCCCGACGGGCTTTACGCGCACATACGCAGGCAAACGTCGGGAGTCTGTCCGTTCTTCGGACCTGACCGGCTCTGCGGTATTCAAAAGGAATACGGTCCCGCGTTGCTGTCCGCGAGCTGTTCCATCTATCCACGCACTCTCAGTCACGTGGACGCCGTGCTCGAAGGCACGCTCAGCCTCTCCTGCCCGGAGGCCGCACGCAACGTCCTGTTGAATCCCGACTTCCTGCAGGTCGAGGGAGACCTGTTCTCCGGCGACTTTCGAACCGACAACACCTATCGTCTATCGCGCGCCGGATGGGAATCCATCGGTGAACCGTTTCGTTTTTTTCATGCTGTGCGCTCAGTGCTGATCGAGATCGTCCGAGACCGCTCTCGTCCGCTGTGGGAGCGGCTGTTGCTGATCGGCTGCCTTTGCATGCGCCTGGAGGGGATTGCCTCCTCGCACACGGAGGGAGCTGTGGACGCGCTGCTGAGTGACTACCGTCAGCTGGCCGAAAACGAACAGTTGCATGTCGAGCTGCAAGCGTTGCCCAGCGAACCGAAGCTCAGGCTCGAGGTCGTCCTCGCGCTGACCTCAGAACGTGTCGAGGAAAAGACCTGCGGAGATCGCTTTCGCGATACCTTCTGGACCTTCATCGAGGGGATCGGTTCGGCTTCGCCCTCAGGGCCTGACGATGACCTCGGTCGTCTTCTGTACGCGGAGCAGAGGTATCATCGCCCTTTCTTTGAGAGATCTCCGTTCATCCTTGAGAACTATTTGCTCAACTACATCTTTCAAAATCTCTTCCCGTTCGGCCAGGCCGGCAGCGACCGCTTTGTGCCTCGCACCATCTTCGAGGAGTGGGTTCTGATGACGACGCAGTTTGCATGGATCGACACGCTTCTCATCGGCATCGCCGGTCACTACAAGGAAGACTTCGCCGAGGAGCATGTCGTGCGCACGATTCAATCGTTTACGCGGGCCGTGGCGCACTACCCAGGGATTTTGAACTCCATCGAGCAATACATCACCGCCCGCAAGCTGAATGATCTCCGCGGAATGGCAGTGATGCTGAAGGCCTAAACTCTTCTCGAACTTTTGTCGCGGCATATAGCTTGCACATCCGAATGCAGGGAAAGGTCTGGTACTCGCGAGAGTGGGCGAACACAAAAAACATCTTTGCCCGTGTGGCAGCGGGAAGCACCTGCGGGCGTGCTGCGGAACGCCTTCCAGCGACGCCAAGCTGGAGCTGGAGGAAGAGGCCTGGCGTCTGTCCAAAGAAGGAAAGCATCGCGAGGCCTGCGAGGTCTTTGAAAGACGCGTGGCGCTGAGCCCGGACAATCCCATGATCTGGAACGATCTGGGAAACGAGTACGCCGCGGCCGGCGAACTGGACAAGGCGCTCTTGGCGTTGAAGCGTGCGCACGAAGTCTTTCCCGCCTATCCGCTGCCGCTCTACAACCTTGGCAAGTACACGCTGGATCGCTGCGCGGAAGTTCAGTTGGAACTGCAAGAGGCCGATCCGTCCGCGCAGGCCCGGCTTCGGGAGATGGCTGCCGAGGCGATCGGCTACTTCAAGCTGAGCCTGGAGAGAGATCCTGAGAACGCCGCCTGCCACCAGAATCTTGCGATTGCTTATGCCTTGATCGAAGACGCGGAGAGGGCCGAGGTTCATACGATGGAGGCCTTGAGGCTCGACCCATCGTTGAAGCGGTCCTTGAAGCGGTTAAGCGGGAAGGCCACCGAGCCGCAGGCCAGTTTTCCTGAAGACCAGCCGTAGATTCGAGCGGAACTGCAGGTCTCTCCACCTGGATAAGGAGTACAACGAAGTTCGGCCCCGCAGCAGCCTCGACTACAGAACTCCCAGTGAGTTCGCGCAGGCGCTGAAGAGTGCGAGCTATGGAAAAGACGCAGGCTGCGCCTGCTTGGAAAACGCCTCCGGCGTTTCCCACTTTGCCACAGCTCCGACGACGCGGTAATTTCGTATTCACAAACGCGCGGATTCTGAGGGCAGGTCACTGCCAAACAGCATTGATCGCGAGACACGCATGATCAATCTAGATATTGTTTCTTGAGGTGCTATATTTCCGGGCGCATTGCACGCTCAGAAGGATGGCCAATAATCCTATGCACCGAATTGGAAAATTATTTGATCCGACGTAAAGAGCGCCAACCGCCAACAAAAGCAATAAGATCGCCAATATGAGCAGGCCATATTTCTTCTTACTTGGCGTATTCAGAGGAGTAGTCACGGCACACCTCCGGTGCGTTATCGGCCAGGTCCGATGCCTGTCCGGTTAAATCCCCGACAGTTCCTTGATCACCTTGAAATTAGAGGAATTTTACTAGCGATACCCTTGGCTGCAAAACTGGAAAGTTGCCCCATCCGAAGTCAGTAAGAGATGCCAGGCTCCCGGCGGCGAATGATGTCGCAGCTGCTCCCGTGACAAATGACCCTTCTACGCGAACGATGAAACTGTTCGCTTCGGTCGAGATGACACAGCTATAGCGATACGAAAACAGCTCCAGGCAATCACCGTTTCGTCATCAGCTCCGCTGGGGGGCCCCCTCTCCCCGCGTTTGGTTCGACTTTTTGGAATGTTGAGTTTGCGGCTAATATTCGCTGCAAAATATTGATTCCAGAGATTTTGTCCGCAAAATCTCTGGAATGTGTGGGTTGCGGCGGCCTCTGTGGTGACCCCTTAAGATCGAACCCCACCGATGCCGACGATCAAGCCGTCGTCATGAATGGGGCATTCAGATTTGCGTGGAATTTAAGCTCTATTTCTATTATAGCGAGTTGGTGGAATTACTGTGCAGCGATTTTCCTCTTTGTTTTGTTTGATTTAGGTGGTTTGGGACTTGACAAGATTTTGGCGGCACGGATTTTCAGGCCTTCACCTCAGTGCGAGCTCCAGGTCTTGTCTGCGGAGTTGCAGAGGTGCTCGAGCGAGCAGTCGACGCAGCGCGGCTTGCGGGCGATGCAGACCTGGCGGCCGTGGTGGATGAGCTCGTGGGAGAACTGAATCCAGCGGTCTTTGGGAATGACCTTCATCAGGTCCTGCTCGACTTTTACTGGTTCGGTGTTGGTGGTGAGTTCGAGGCGGCGCGAGAGCCGCAGAACGTGGGTGTCCACGACCACGCCTGAGGGGATTCCGTACCAGGAGCCGAGCACGACGTTCGCCGTCTTGCGCGCGACGCCCGGAAGCTCCAGCATCTGCTCCATGGTCTTTGGCACCTCGCCGCCAAAACGCTCGACGAGAACGCGCGCGGCGCCCTGGATGTTCTTCGACTTGGCGCGGAAGAATCCGGTCGAGTGGATGATGTGCTCGAGGGCGGGCAGCGGAGCTTTGGCCATTGCTGCCGGTGTGGGGAAGGTGCGGAACAGCTCGGGCGTAACCATGTTCACGCGCACGTCCGTGCTCTGCGCCGAGAGGATCGTCGCCACGGTAAGCTCCCAAGCGTTGCGGTGGTTGAGTGCGCAGACGACGTTGGGGTAGGTCTTGCGCAGGGCGTCGAGGATGGCCGCGATGCGCTCAGGGGCGAGAGGTTTGACAGTCCTGCCGGATTCCCCGCGCTTGGCCTTGGGCGCGACCGGCTCTTGGGCTGCAATCTTCTTCGCCTTCGTCGCGGGAACGCCCTCAATCGCGGCCTTGCGCTTCGCAACCGTCAGCTTCTGCGGCGGTGGCAGCTTCGGCTTGCTCTTCTTCGCGGCTTTCCTGTTCGCGGCTTTTTTTGCAGCCATATCCGCAGCGTCTCACTAACGACTAACTACTAACCGCTAACGATTGCATTTACCCGAGGCGGTCCAGCATCTCCTGCGTCTTCAGGCGCACGCACGAGAAGATGGGGAAGTCCTTGAGCGTGTAGAGCGAGATCTCGGTCTCGCGAAGCTGCTGGACGAGGTCGAGGAAGTCCTCGGGGAAGTTGGTCTCGAAGGCGACGACGAACTCCTGGTCGTCCAGACCGAAGGAGTAGGTGGTGTTGAGCTTCACGCGCGGATAGGAGAGCCCGATGCGGATGTGCTCATCCATCAGCCGCTTGCGCTCCGCGAGCGGAAGCAGATACCACGGACGCGTCTTCCAGAACGGGTAGATGAAGATGTACTTCTGGCCACCGGGACGAATCGCGCCGCGGCCTGCGCCCTCGGATTCTTCCTCGCGGCCGATCTGGTACTGCGAGCGCTTGGTCATGGCGAGGAAGTTGTGCGGCGTTTCGAGGTATCCGCCCAGCGGCGAGGCCATCATCTCCGCGCGCATGCGGTTCATCTCGCCCAGGTCATAGCCGATGGACCAGACGCAGAAGTCGACGTCGCCGCGCGTGCCGATGGTGGAATAGGTGAGCGAGAGGAACTCGCCGACGCGGTTCCAGCGCTCCAACACTTCTGCAAACGCGGCCTTGTGCTCGGCCCGCTGCTCGGCTGGCAGGCGACGCCACTCCGGCAGCACGCGGTAGAAGCTGAAGCAGACGATCTGCCGCTTTACCGGCGGTGCGCCATGGGTTGCGCGCGCGGATTGCGGCCGGTCGTCTGTCGCCTTTAGGGGAGTCTGGGACGTCGGAGACTCGACGGGAGCGGCGGTTGTGGCGGCGTCTGGCATAGCTCTCATGCTAACAAAGCCGCGATGCTCCACGGGAGCGAGGCGAAGCGTGCGGATCCGATTTCTTCCGGAAAGACTGTTTGGCGCGATGTAGCTTGCAGAAGCCGAACGCGGGCGAAGGCTGCCTGGAGTGACCGCATTCCTGGTATCGCCGCTGTAGCGGACTTGTGCGCGGAGAATTTTTGGAGTGCCGACACCGGCAAGGAAGGCAAAAAGGAAAGCCCCATGAAAGTCAGATTCTGGTTCCTCATCGTGCTGATCGGTTGTGTTGCAACGGCAGCGGCTCCGGCCGCGCAAGGGCAGGGCCTGCTGGGCAGGTTGAAGCAGAAGGTGAAGGACAAGGTTGAGCAGGATACGGCGCCGGCGGCGAGTTCGACGACACCCGCCAGCGCGCCGGCCAGCGCTCCAGCGGAGGCGAGCGGAGATGCAACGGCCTCGAACGCTGGCGCCTCCGGAACTGCGCCCGACAGCATTCTGTCGTACCAGAACTACGACTTCGTGCCGGGCCAGACGATTGTCTTTGCTGACGATTTCACGAATGCGCAGGACGGCGAATTTCCGGCTCAGTGGGAGCTGCTCAAGGGGCAAGCAGTCGTCAACAAGGAGCAGGGCTATCAGACGTTCCTGCTCACCGATGGCAATTATGCTCAAGTCTCTCCGAGGATGAAGACGAAGAGCTATGTGGGGCCGGATTTCACCGTTGAGTACGATATATTCGCCGAGCATGGAGGGTATCCGCTGATTATTGAGCTCGATCATGCCAGCGACGGCAACAGCGCGTCGTTCCAGGTTGGTCCGGGAGGAGCATCGTACGACGCGGACGGTGTCAGTCTGACCGGGGATCTTCCACCCTCCATCCGGCAAGATCTCTACGACAACAAGTGGCATCACGTTGCAATGGTCTACCACAAGCCGCAGATCAAGCTCTATGTCGACCAATATCGTGTGCTGACCGTTCCGGACAGCAAGTTCGATCCGGGTTCCGTCGTGATGGAAGGGATTGGCGACCAGCAGAAGCCGATTATCTTTCGTAACGTGCGGATCGCCGATGGCGGCGGCATGAACATGATCGGCAAGAAGTTCACTGATGCCAAGATCGTCACGCACGGCATCAACTTCGACATCGACAAGGCGACGCTGCGGCCGGAGAGCATGGGCACGCTGAACCAGATCAAGAGCGTCATGGAGGGCGACCCTTCGCTGAAGTTCGAGATCGACGGGCACACCGACAACAGCGGCGAAGCGGCGCACAACCTCGCGCTGTCTCAGCAGCGCGCGGATGCGGTGAAGACGCAGCTGGTCTCGATGGGGATCGATGCGGGCCGGCTGACGACCAAGGGCTTTGGCGATACCCAGCCGATGACCTCGAACGACACGCCCGAGGGAAAGGCGAACAACCGGCGGGTGGAGTTTGTGCGCGTCACGTAGCGGTGGCGCCCCTGAGGCTCATTCTCTATCCAAACCGTGAGCTGGATCGCTAACCGAAACAAACAGCAGATCCTTCCCCTTCGGCTTCGCTCAGGGTCAGGATGACAATTCTTATGGGGCGACGGAGAGCGTTGCAGGCATCGCCACTCGTTATACTGCAACATGAATGTCTGAAAAGCTTATTGCAGCTCTCGTGGCCTTTATTGCGGCTGGAGGCTATTCCGGCGTAGTTCTGCTCATGGCCATCCAGTCGGCGTGTATTCCGATTCCGTCGGAGATCATCATGCCGTTTGCGGGGTACGCTCTGGCGCACTCGCAGGCGACGCTCATCCTGCTGACGACGCTGGCGTCGCTGGGGTGCAACCTGGGGTCCATTCCGGCGTACTGGGTAGGCGCGCGCGGCGGGCGGCCGATGGTGGAGCGCTTCGGCAAGTATGTCTTGCTGAGCCAGCGCGATCTGGACCTGGCAGAGAAGTTCTTCGCGCGCTATGGCGCCATCACTGTGCTGGTCGGGCGGATGCTGCCGATTGTGCGGACCTTCATTGCGCTGCCGGCAGGCGTTGCGAAGATGAACCAGGTCCGTTTTCACATCTACACGTTTATCGGCTCGTGGCCTTGGTGCTATGTGCTGGCCTATGTGGGGATGAAGCTGGGGGCGCGTTTCCAGACAGACCCGCGTTTCAAGGAGATCTTCAATCGCTTCCATCTGGGGGTGGAGGTGGTGATTGTCGCCGGAATTATCTGGTTTGTGTGGACGCACTGGAAAAATCGGACGGGCTCAGAAGCACGATAATCGTTGAGGTTTGCATCGGCTTCCAGCGGTGAGCGATACTGATTTGTCCGCTTAAGGAAAATTTGCCTCATTAGAAGGGTAGTTCTGCAATGTCGAATTCCGACGCCGCACAACAGGGAGCGGCGAGCATCAAGCCTCACACAGGAAAACTAGGCATCATGATTCCCGGCATGGGCGCGGTTGCGACTACGTTCATTGCCGGGGTGGAAGCGGTGCGCCGCGGCTTCGCCAAGCCGATCGGATCGCTGACGCAGATGGGGACGATCCGGCTGGGCAAGCGCACGGAAAACCGTACACCGCTGGTGAAGGATTTCGTCCCGCTGGCTCCGCTGAACGATCTGGTCTTTACGGGCTGGGATATCTTCGGCGGCAACCTGTACGATGCGGCGAGAACCGCGCAGGTTCTGGATCGCGACCAGCTTGACAGCATGAAGCCGTTTCTGGAGGGCATCGAGCCGATGCCGGCGGCGTTCAACCAGCACTACGTCAAGCGGCTCGAAGGCAAGAAGATCAAGACCGGCAAGAACAAGTGCGATCTGGCCAACCAGATTCGCAATGACATCGCCGAGTTCAAGACGAAGACGGATCGCCAGGTGATGATCTGGACGGGCTCGACCGAGATCTTCCTGCAGCAGACTGAGGTTCATCAGACGCTGGACGCCTTCGAGAAGGGTTTGGTCAATGATGATCCGAATATCGCGCCTTCGATGCTCTACGCGTGGGCGGCGTTGAAGGAGGGCATTCCGTTTGCGAATGGCGCGCCCAATCTCACCGTCGACATTCCGGCGCTGCGCGAGCTCTCGAAGAAGATGAACGCGCCGATCTGCGGCAAGGACTTCAAGACCGGGCAGACCTTCCTCAAAACGGTGATTGCTCCGGCGCTGAAGACGCGCAATCTCGGCTTGAGCGGATGGTACTCGACGAATATTCTGGGCAACCGTGACGGCGAGGTGCTGGACGATCCGGAGAGCTTCAAGACCAAGGAAGAGTCGAAGCTGGGAGTGCTGGAGTACATCCTGCAGCCGAGCAAGAATAAAGAACTGTACGGCGACATCTACCATAAGGTGCGGATCAACTACTATCCGCCGCGGGGCGACAACAAGGAAGGCTGGGACAATATCGACCTCTTCGGCTGGCTCGGCTACCCGATGCAGTTAAAGATCGATTTTCTCTGTCGCGACTCGATTCTCGCAGCTCCGCTGGCTCTGGATCTCTGCTTATTCATGGACCTTGCGGCGCGTACGCCGAGCCTGCGCGGGCTGGGCATTCAGGAGTGGTTGAGCTTCTACTTCAAGGCGCCGGACTTTCTGCCCGGGCTTTATCCAGAGCACGATCTGTTTATTCAATCGATGAAGTTGAAGAACACGCTGCGCCACATTATGGGCGAAGATCTCATTACGCATCTTGGTCTCGACTATTACGGCGAGTAGATGCTGCAACAAGCGAAGAA
>Ga0208357_1002703_pt1 | contig 11508 bp, 10 predicted proteins | sample NGESurdeep092012_6_FD_184487 | JGI IMG/M metagenome (GOLD analysis project Ga0208357, IMG submission 184487) | Arctic peat soil microbial communities from Barrow, Alaska - NGEE Surface sample F52-2 deep-092012 (SPAdes) | ecosystem: Environmental > Terrestrial > Soil > Wetlands > Peat ... | reverse complement strand
CAGGGACTCACTCCCGGCGTGCATCCGGGGTATCAGCAGCTCGGCGCGGCGGAGGGGCCGGGGAAATGACCTGGTCGCGCGGCTCGCGGGGCCGCCTCGGTTGCTAGGACCGGTCGCGGGTGGCGCCCCAGCGGTTCCAGTGCACGACCTCGTCCACCGGCCGGCGCTTGGGCTCGGCCCAGCGCCCCCGGGCGGGGTAGCCCATCGGGATCAGCGCCATCGTCAGGGCGTCGGCCGGCAGCCCGAGCAGTTCGCGCAGCTCGTCCTCGTGGCCGCCGTAGAGGGTGGTCAGCGAAGTGCCGATGCCGTAGGCGCGGGCGGCCAGGCAGAGCTGCTGGACCGCGCCGTAGATGGAGGAGCCGACCCGGGGGCTGGTCGCGTCGGCCGCGTTGCGGAGCACCGCGAAGACCCACACCGGGGCCTCCTCGAGGTGGTGGGCCAGGTGCTCGGCGCCGAGGAACCCGCGCGGGCTCATGTCCGAGGAGGCGTCGCCCGCCAGGATGCGGTCCCGGTGCCGGCCGTAGGCGGAGTCCCAGTTCTTCCGGTACCAGCCCGCGACCTGCTCCTTGACCGCCTGGTCGGTCACCACGACCCAGCCCCACTGCTGCCGGTTGCCGCCGGACGGGCCGCGGATGGCGGCGTCGAGGATCGCCCACAGCACGTCGTCCGGGATCGGATCGGGTGCCAGGTAGCGGCGGGAGGGGGTCGAGTGCAGCGCCTCAAGCGCGCTCAGCGGCTGCCCGTCGGCAGATTCCCCGGTCGGCGATGGCGACATCCGTGTCCTCCAGTGTTAGACCCGAGAAGATCATCTCACTACCGGTTCTTCGCGATCCGCTGGCCGGACAGCCGGGCGGGCGGCGGCCGGGCGGGCGGGCGGCGATTCTGCGGCCTGGCTGGCGCCGAGCGAGACCAGGGCGGCCAGGCTGATGGCGCTGCCGATCTGCATGGACGCGTTGTTCATGCCGGTCGCGATGCCGGCGTCCTCGCCGGTGGCGCCGTCCAGCCGACCACATAGGCGTCAGACCGAACCAGCCCCACTCGGTGATCGCGGCGGCGGTGTCAACGCTGTTCCAGCCGATCGACAGCTCATCGAACTTCCAGTGGCAGAGTTCCAGCCGCACGCCGTCGAAAGTGTCGCGGGCTCCGGGTGGGGCTCGCCACTCAGTTTTTGCGCCGGGAAGGTGTCCTCGATGTCTTGAGACATCGTGGGGTTTGCCTGCGGACTAGGGGCGTGTGGGCGCGATCGTGTTCCGTTTGGGGCGCCGATTCGCGACCGGAGGGGTCAGCGTGTGCCGTTGGGGGCACCCCGCGACCCGTCCAGCACACGGTAAGCCCTGTCGGCGGCGGGGGTGGTGCGAGTGGTGCGGGTGGTGCAGGCGGCGTGGCGGTTCGGGCAGCCGGGGCAGGGCGAGGATGTGAATGTATCCAATGTCTCGCAGACCGTGGGCAGTTGTGGGCGATATGCCACGCCGGTGGGTTGAAATGGATGCATTCGCGGAGTAGCGTGGCGGCACCAGCCTGCGGAGGGAGATGCCGATGCCACGCATCAAGCGCGTTGTGCCCGGAGTCGAGTGGAACGAACTGAGTACGACGGCGGCGGATTGGAAGGCCGCTGACCCAGGGTTGCTGGCGGCGATGCTGGGGCAGTTGCACCTGGTCCGCGCGTTCGAGGAGACGGTCCTCGACCTGGCCGGAGCGGGCCTGGTGCACGGTCCGGCGCACTCCAGCATCGGCCAGGAGGGCGGCGCGGTCGGCTCGATCGTCGGACTGCGCTCGACCGATGCCGTCAACGGCTCGCATCGCGGGCATCACCAGTTCCTGGCCAAGGCCCTCACGCACGTGACCAAGGGCTCGCTTGACCTCAGGAATCTGGTCACCTCCGAGGTGCAGGAGGTGCTGCAGCGCACGCTGGCCGAGATCCTCGGGCTCGCCCAGGGGTACTGCGCCGGGCGCGGCGGCTCCATGCACCTGCAGTGGTTCGAGGCCGGGGCGCTCGGCACCAACGCCATCGTCGGCGGCGGGGTGCCGATGGCGGCCGGCAACGCCTGGGCGCAGCGGCAGTCGGGCACCTCCGACATCACCGTGACGTACTTCGGCGACGGCGCGGCGAACATCGGGTCGGTGCTCGAGAGCCTCAACCTGACGTCGGCCTGGCAGCTGCCGCTGTGCTTCTTCATCGAGAACAACCTCTACGCGGTCTCGACCACCGTGGAGGAGGCGACCGGCGAGCCGCGGCTGTCGGGCCGCGCGATCGGCTTCGGCATCCCCGCCTGGCGCGTCGACGGGATGGATCCGCTAGCGGTCTATCTGGCGATGGAGCGGGCCCAGGAGCGGCTTCGGGCCGGCCAGGGGCCGGTGGTCATCGAGGCGCTCGTCTACCGGTACTTCCACCAGAATGGGCCGTTCCCCGGTAGCGCCTTCGGCTACCGGACCAAGGAGGAGGAGGCCGCCTGGCGTGCGCGCGATCCCCTCGACCGGGTCGCGAAGGAGATGACCGCGCTCGGCCTGATCGATGCGGCCGGGGTCGACGCGGTGCGGTCGCAGGCCCAGGAGGCGATGCGACTGGCCGTCGGCGCGCTCGTCGGGCCGGATCCGGACGCGGCCAAGCCCGGCGTCCGCCGGATCCGGCCCGCGCTGTGGCCCGATCCCGCCTTCGTCGACGTCGGGATCCGCGGCGACCTGTCCGAGATCGCCGACGCGCGGACGGTTGAGCAGAAGGACTTCACCGGTGAGCTTGCGACCGGGAAGTTCATCGACGCGATGTGGCGGGTCATGGACCGGCGGATGGGCGAGGACTCGCGCATCGTGGTGCTTGGCGAGGACGTGCACCGGCTCAGCGGCGGCACCAATGGGGCCACCAAGGGGCTGGCGGCGAAGTACCCGGGGCGGGTGCTCGGCACCCCGATCAGCGAGAACGCGTTCGCCGGGCTGGGCGGCGGGCTCGCACTCGACGGCCGGTTCCGCCCGGTGGTCGAGTTCATGTACCCGGACTTCCTGTGGGTCGCCGCCGACCAGGTGTTCAACCAGATCGGCAAGGCCCGGCACATGTTCGGCGGCCGCAATCCGGTGCCGCTGGTGCTGCGGACGAAGGTCGCGATGGGCTCCGGTTACGGGTCGCAGCACCTGATGGACCCGGTCGGCGTCTTCGCCACCTCGCCAGGGTGGCGGATCATGGCGGCGTCGACGCCGTATGACTACGTGGGCTTGATGAACACGGCGCTCGCGATCGATGACCCGGTGCTGTTCGTCGAGCACATCGACCTCTACGGCGCGCAGGGCGAGATCCCGGTCGATGACCTTGACTACCAGATCCCGTTCGGCACCGCCGCCGTGCGGCGTTCAGGGAACGACGTCACCGTGCTGTCCTACCTGTCGATGGTCTCTCATGCGCTGGCCGCGATTGAGGAGACGGGGATCGACGCCGAGCTCATCGACCTGCGCTTCCTCGACCGGGCTTCACTCGACTGGGAGACGGTGGGCGCGTCGATCAGGAAGACGAACGCGGTGCTGATCGTCGAGCAGGGCGCGATGGGGACGTCGTACGGCGGCTGGCTGGCGGACGAGATCCAGCGCCGCTTCTTCGACTGGCTCGACCAGCCGGTGCAGCGGGTGACCGGCGGCGAGGCATCTCCGTCGATCTCCCGGATCCTCGAGCGGGCGGCGATCGCCCGGACCGAGGAGGTCGTGGTCGGGCTAGAGCGGGTCCGGGCCGGATTCGGCCTTGTCCAGGGTCAGGTCCAGGGCCACGGTCGGGATGGGAACTCCTGATGGCCTCGGTTGTGCGGATGCCGAGCGTGCTGGCGGACGCCACGGAAGCGGCCATCGCGAACTGGCTCGTCGCACCGGGCGACAGCGTCGCCGTCGGGGACCCGATCGCGGAGATCGAGACCGAGAAGGCACTGGTCGAGTACCAGGCCGAAGAGGCGGGGATCGTCGGCCGGCTGGTGCTCGCGGCCGGCGACGCAGGCGAGGTCGGCGCGCCGATGGTGGTGCTGATCCGCGAGGGCGAGGGCGACGCCGACATCGACGCCGCGCTCGGCGGCGGGACGGCGACTGGCTCCGAGGTGCCGCCGGCAGCAGTGGCGACGCCGGAAGGCGGGTCACCGGTAGGCGCGTCACCCGTAGCCGCGTCACTGGCAGCGGCGGCGCCGATAGCGGGAGCGCCGACCCACACGGCGCCGACCGCGGCGGCGCCGGCGCAGGCGAACGGGTCGGCGGCCGGCGGCTCGCCGGGCCGCATCATGGCCAGCCCGCTGGTGCGTAAGGTCGCGCTTGAGAAGGGCATCGACCTGGGCGGCGTCGCCGGGACGGGCCCGAACGGTCGGATTGTGCGGCGCGACATCGAGCGGCTGCTGGAACGGACGGAGCTCGAGCCGAGCGCGGATCGTGCGCCGTCGCAGGCGTCCGCACCTCCCCCGGTTCCCCCCGCTCGTCCTGCTCCCCCGGTGCTAGCGCCGGCCCTGGCGGCGGGCGACAGGCTGATCCCGCACACGCCGGCCCGGCGGGCGATCGCGCGGCGGCTGACCGAGAGCAAGGCGACGACGCCGCACTTCTACATGTCGACCGACTGCGTCGTCGATGAGCTGATCGCGCTGCGCGGCCGGATCAACGAGACCTCGGCGGTGAAGATCTCGGTCAACGACTTCGTGGTGATGGCGGTCGCAGCGGCCTTCACCGACGTGCCAGAGGCGAACGTCACCTGGAGCGACGAGGGCCTGGTGGCCCACGGGTCGGTTGACGTGTCGATCGCCGTGGCGACCGAGGGCGGGCTGGTCACGCCGGTGCTTCGCGGGGTCGAGGCCAGGCGCCTGTCCGGCATCGCCCAGGAAGCGCGGTCGCTGGCCGAGCGGGCACGCGAGCGCCGGCTGCTCCAGCACGAGCTCGAAGGCGGCACGTTCGCGGTCTCCAACCTCGGCATGTACGGGACGCTTGAGTTCTCCGCGATCATCAACCCGCCGCAGTCCGGCATCCTCGCGGTCGGTGCGGCGCGGCCGCAGCCCGTCGTCATCGACGGCGCGGTGACCGTCGCGACGGTCATGAAGTGCACGCTCTCGGTCGATCACCGCGCGATCGACGGCGCCCTCGCGGCCCGCTGGCTGGCGGCGTTCACGGCCCGCATGGCGAACCCGATGGGACTGATCGTCTAGCCGCGGCCCACTCCCGCGAGCAGCAGCCAACCCCGACTGAAAGGCAGCACCCATGAGAGACCTGTTCATTGGCGGGCAGTTCGTCCCGGCCTCAGACGGCGGCCGGTTCGAGGTCATCGATCCGGCCACCGGCGACGTCCTCCAGAACGTCGCCGACGGCACCGTCGAGGACGCCATCGCGGCCGTCGACGCCGCCGCGGCGGCCGCCCCGGCGTGGGCCGCGACCGCGCCCCGCGAGCGAGGCGAGATCCTCCGCCGCGCCTACCAGCTGATGACCGAGAGCGCGGGCGAGCTCGCCCGGCTCATCTCCCAGGAGAACGGCAAGGCCCTTCCCGACGCGCTGGGCGAGGTCCTGTACGCGGCCGAGTTCTTCCGCTGGTACTCGGAGGAGGCGGTCCGGGTGCAAGGCACGCTGGCGACCGCGCCGTCCGGGGCCAACAAGATCCTGGTTCAGCACCAGCCGATCGGAATCTGCGTGCTGGTCACGCCGTGGAACTTCCCCGCCGCGATGGCCACCCGCAAGATCGGGCCCGCGCTCGCGGCCGGCTGCACGATGGTGCTCAAGCCCGCCAGCGACACCCCGCTGACGGCGCTGGCGCTGGCACGGCTGCTGGCCACCGCCGGAGTGCCCGACGGGGTGGTCAACGTCCTGCCCGCGCGGCGCTCGGGCGCCGTCGTCTCGGCGATGCTGCACGACGACCGGGTCCGCAAGCTCTCGTTCACCGGGTCCACCGAGGTCGGTCGCGTCCTGCTTCGCGAGGCGGCCGACCAGGTGCTCAACGTTTCGATGGAGCTCGGCGGCAACGCCCCATTCCTGGTCTTCGCCGACGCGGACCTCGACGCCGCGATCGAGGGCGCGATGATCGCCAAGATGCGCAACGCGGGCGAGGCCTGCACCTCCGCCAACCGGTTCTACGTCCAAGCGCCGGTGGCGGAGGAGTTCGCGCTCCGGCTGGCCAGCCGGATGTCCGCGCTCAAGGTCGGGGCCGGCACCGCCAACGGCGTCCAGGTCGGACCGCTGGTCAATCGCGAGGCCGTCGAGAAGGTCGAGGAGCTGGTCAAGGACGCGGTAACGCGCGGGGCCACGGTGGTCACCGGCGGCGGGCGCCCCGACCCGGAGGGCTTCTTCTACGAGCCGACCGTGCTGACTTCGGTGCCGCCGGAGGCGACGCTGCTGCGCGAGGAGATCTTCGGGCCGGTTGCCCCGGTCGTCTCCTTCGACACCGAGGACGAGGCGATCCGGCTGGCCAACGACACCGAGTACGGCCTGGTCGCCTACCTCTACACCGGGGATCTCGCCCGCGGGCTGCGGGTTAGCGAGCGGCTGGAGGCCGGGATGATCGGGCTCAACCGCGGGCTGGTGAGCGACCCGGCGGCGCCGTTCGGCGGGGTCAAGCAGAGCGGCATCGGGCGCGAGGGCGGCCACGAGGGCATCCTCGACTACCTGGAGGCCAAGTACGTCGCCGTCTCCTGGTGACGTTTGGCCGGTCGGCGGTGCAGTGAACGAGGCCGGTCGGCGCGGCGGCAAAATGCGTTGACGCTCAGCGATCCGGCTGGCCTACTGTCCAGCCATGGACGATGCCGCCGCGCCGCTGCTTCTGTTCGTCGTCGGGCCTCCGGCCGTGGGCAAGATGACCGTCGGGTCGGCCATCGCGGAGCGGACCGGCCTGCGACTGTTCCACAACCACATCTCCATCGAGGTCGCGCTGCGCTACTTCGAGTACGGCACCCCGGCGTTCAGCCGCATCAGCGGCGGGACCCGCCGGCTGGTCGTCGAGGAAGTCGCTGAACCGCAACGAGTGCCCGTCGTGGCTGGCCGGTTGGCGAGGATTATTGTGCGACGTTTGTATGCGTTTTCCGGAACGTTTGTCGCACAATAATTTTGGATCGTCGAGTTCTTGCTGTTATCTGACCTGGTGGCGAGTGCGGGCCTGGGGATGCGGCGCGGGCTGGGCAGATGGGCGGGGTCCGTTCGGCGGCGGGATTGTTGGCTACGAGGTGAGGGGATTCGGTGCTGGAGAGAGCGGTCACGGTCCGTTCGATAAAATGGGTTTGATCTAGGTTTACGGGAATGGCCGGCGCCCCGCAGCAGACCATCCGCCCCGGCCAGAGCCGACGCGTCCGATCTACCGCGGGGTATTACCCCACGACCCACCGCAAGGCGCCTCCCGTCCGCCCGCGCGAACGCCTCCCTGACCACCACGTACCCGTCCCGCTCGAACCGCCCGACCTCCGCAGCAGTAAGCGTGCTGAGCCCTGATCCCATGAGGTCCGCCTCCGGCTGGCCGGGCGGGTGGGACGTGCCGGGCGGGTGGGAGGCGCCGGGGGCTGGGACAACCCCCGGTTCGCTGCACCTTGATCGGGTGCGGGGGCTGTTCGTGGTCAGCTTCATCGGCTCGGTCGGGCCTCGGGGCGGCGGAACGCTGATTCTCTCCGGGTCGCCGCGGCTGGTGATCGAGCAGGAGCGCGGGCTTTCCGCGAGCGAGCGGCACGGGTCGATCGCGACGCTGCGGGACCGGTTCCGCCGCTCTCACCCGTGGCTGATGGCGCTGACCGGGCTGGCGCCGTCGCCGGCCGACCGGGTCGGCGCCTTCATGGACCGGGAGACCGTCGTCGACGGGGTGCCGCTGCGGGTGGTCGAGCTGACCGGTGAGCCGGGCGACATGGTGTTCTGCCATCCGGTGATGGTGCACTGCGTCGCGCCGAACCGGGGCGCGCGGCCGCGGTTCATGCGGATCAAGACGCAGGTGCTCAGCCACGAGGGGCGCGAGCTGCGGGACCGGCTGGAACGAGCAGGCTAATGCCCGCGGCCGGCGTGAGCGGGCCGGCCGCGGGCGCTGTGGGGGCGGCGGGTCAGGACGTGGCGCGCGACCGGCCGGCCTCGGTGTTGAGGTGGGACTGGGAGTCGCGCTCGGTGCTGAGCGGGCCGGAGACCGTGTAGTAGCGCTGGCCCGCGACCAGCAGGTCCTCGGCCGGGAACTTGGTGATGACCTCGCAGCCGGTGGCGGTCACCACGACCTCTTCCTCGATCCGGGCCGCGCCCCAGCCGTCGGCGCTGGGCCAGTACGTCTCCAGCGCGAAGACCATGCCTTCCTCCAGCGTCTCGGGATGGTCGAGCGAGACCAGGCGCGAGAACACGGGCTTTTCCCAGATCGAGAGGCCGACGCCGTGGCCGTACTGGAGCGCGAACGCGGCCTCCTCGTCCGCGAACCCGAACTCCTGGGCGGTCGGCCAGACGGAGACGATGTCGGCGGTGGTGGCGCCCGGCCGCACCAGGCTGATCGCCTGGTCGATGTACTCGCGGCAGCGGGTGTAGGCGTCGCGCTGGGCGCTGGAGGCGCTGCCGACCGCGAACGTGCGGTAGTAGCAGGTCCGATAGCCGTTGTAGCTGTGCAGGATGTCGAAGAAGGCGGGGTCGCCGGGGCGAACGATCCGGTCGGAGTAGACGTGCGGATGCGGGGCGCAGCGCTCGCCCGAGATCGCGTTGACGCCCTCGACGAACTCGGAGCCCAGGTCGTAGAGGGTCTTGGCGACCAGGCCGACGCACTCGTTCTCCCGCACCCCCGGGCGCAGGAACTGGTACAGGTTGTCGTAGGCGGCGTCGACCATCGAGGCGGCGTGGGTCAGCAGGCTGATCTCGTCCCTGGTCTTGACCCGGCGCGCCTCCAGGAACACCTGCTGGCCGTCGACGACCTGGATGCCCGCCTGCTGCAGGGCGAACAGCACCGGGAGCTCGATCACGTCGACGCCGAGCGGCTCGTTGAGCAGCCCGTAAGCCTCGAGCTCGCGCTTGATCTTGACCGCCACCGTCTCGCCCATCCGGGCGTCGGGGTGGATGGCGCCGCGCAGGGTGGAGATGCCGGCCCGGGCGCCGCTGGGGTTGCGCGGGTCGGCCCCGTGGTGCGGCGCGTGCGGGTCCGCGTCCGGGCTGGCCTGCGAGTAGTCCAGCCACGGGCTGTAGAGCTGGTGGTGCTTGGCGGCCGACCCGAAGTCCCACACGATCGGCTCCCCGCCCCTGACCAGGAGCGAGAACCGGATCATCTTGTCGATCGCCCAGGTCCCGATGTGGGTCGAGGTCATGTAGCGGATGTTGGTGAAGTCGAACGCGAGCACGGCGCCGAGCTCCGACCTCTCGAGCTCCGACCGCAGTCGCGCCAGCCGCTCGGCGCGCAGCCGGTCCATGTTGATCCGGCTCTCCCAGTCCACTGCGTTGGGGCCGAAGGTAGGGATGGGCATGGTGGTCCTCTCAGGGTGACGGGTCTACACAGTCTGTCGCGCGCCCGTTAATCGGGCGTTAGTGCTGCGCCTGGGCCGCGTGGGCGAGCGCGTCGTGATCGTAGAGCCAGCTGTTGTACTCGGCCGGGTCGTACAGCGACAACTGCGCGTCCCGCAGCTGCTGCTGCGGCCCGTCGGGAAGGTGCTCGCGGTCGCTCGCCTCGCGGCTGCGCCGCTGCACCTCGGCCGCCCGGAGGCGAGCGCGCCCGCCAGCGAGCCGCCCGGGAGCGACCCTTGACGGGCCGAAGACCGGATCGTACGATCACCTGAAAATGTGCCGAGAATCTCATTCCCCGTTTACGAGAACGACTGGAGTACGCGGTGAGCGCTAGCGAGAAGCGGTACACGGCCAGCTGGCCGAAGTTCGTTGGGTGGACGCTGGCCCGGGCCCTGCTGCGCTGCGCGGCGGCCGGCTCCGGACTGTCCGGATCGCTTCTCCCGCCCACTGCGGCGGTAAGGGCCGTGGACGAAGGCTTCCCCGCGCTCACGTGGTGGCGCACGGGGGCTCGCACCGGCGTCGCGGCGGCCGAGGCGTTCGCCAACATCAGCACGCCATCCGGCAGGGAACCCGGAGCGACGCAAGCACGGGAACAGCCGTCGGCCGACGAAGTCAGCTAGCCGTACGGCCGCCCCCGCGGACTAGGTTCGCCCGGTGCAGGCCCCTAGCCTGCACCGGGCGAAGGTGACCCGAGCCGATCTTCACCGGTCCCGGACGTAGTAGCTGCCCTGGGCGCCGTCGAAACGGCCGGTCATTCTGCAGCACTGCCGGAAGCGACGGCCGGAGCCGCACGGGCACGGATCGTTGCGGCCGAGCTTCTCGATGAGCTCGGTGTCGACGCCGATGACACGGCTGCCGCGCTTGACCCGGGACTCGCTAGAGGGAACCCCCGGCGGCGCTTGCTCGTCGGCTCAAAAGGACGTTCCGGTCTCGTCGTATCGGTCCATGATCGTTCTCCTCAGAATGACGGTGAGCAGGTGGATCGTAGCCAGCGTGCTGCGGCCGCCGCGAGTCAGTTTCCGGGGCCAGAGGCGTGGGCCCATCTCTTCGACGTGGGCCGCGGCTCATCGTGTTCCGTTTGGGGCACGCATCTGCGGCCGAAGCCGTCATCGTGTTCCGTTGGGGGCGCTATAAGACCCAAAGTGCCCACAATGACCCCGATGTCCGGCTGCCGTGATGCGAGTGGTGCGAGTGGTGCGGGTGGTGCGGGTGGTGCGAGTGGTGTGGGTGGTGCGGGAAAAGGACTTTTTATTTCGAACGGACCGTGGTTTCGGTCTGGTCGAGGGCGCTGACTCGCTGGGTGTTGGCGACCAGGGCCTCGGTCGTGACCGCGATCCAGTCGGCGATCGCGCGGTGCTCGGCCGGGGTGTACCTGGTCGCGATCTTCGCCATGTCCTCGCCGAACGGGCCGAACGCCTTGGCCAGGAGGGTGTCCAGGTGCTCGTTGGGCAGCAGGTGCACCACGACCTTGCGGCGGTCGCCGGGGTCGCGCTCGCGCCGGACGTAGCCGGCCTTCTCCAGCCGGTCCATCAGGCCCGTGACGGCGCCGGTGGTCAGCCCGGTGTGCTCGCCGATCGTGCCCGCCGTGACCGGGCCCAGGCGCCGGAGCACGTCGATGCACTTGCGCTCGACCGCGCTGAGGCCCATGAGCCTGCCGACGGCCTCGTGGAATATCACGATCGCGGTGGAGAACTCGCGGCCGAGCAACTCCGCCGGGGGCGGGTTCTCTGAGCCGGCAGCTTGCGTCATGCCCGCAGTCTACCTTAGTGTGTCATTATCTTTGTAGCTAAGTTAATGACAATCTAAGATAATGAGCAACTGAACGGAGACTGGCATGCGAGTCGTCGTGGCCCGCGGCGTGATCGCCGTGCTGCCCTACCTGCTGGACTTCGTCGTCCCGCTGGCGGCGTTTTACGCGCTGACCGCGGCCGGGGTGAGCTCATTCTGGTCCCTGACGATCGGCGGCGCGCTGACCGGGGTCGTCTCGGTCGTCAACACGATCAGGCGTCGCAGGCTCGACGGCCTCGGCCTGCTGGTGATCGCGGAGATCGCGCTCAGCCTGGTGCTCATCGCGACCACCCGCGATCC
>Ga0208357_1002702_pt1 | contig 11509 bp, 10 predicted proteins | sample NGESurdeep092012_6_FD_184487 | JGI IMG/M metagenome (GOLD analysis project Ga0208357, IMG submission 184487) | Arctic peat soil microbial communities from Barrow, Alaska - NGEE Surface sample F52-2 deep-092012 (SPAdes) | ecosystem: Environmental > Terrestrial > Soil > Wetlands > Peat ... | reverse complement strand
GGATCGCGCCGCCCCGCACGACATTGTCGACGATGATCAGCGTGCCCGGCTTTGACAGCTTCAGCGCCCACTCGAAGTAGCCCGGGTTGTTCTTCTTGTCGGCGTCGATGAAGATCAGGTCGAACGGGCCCGCGCCCTCGGCGTGCAGCTCGGGGAGCGTCTGCAGCGCCGGTCCGACCCGCAGCTCGACGAGCTCCTCGAGACCGGCGCGCGCGATGTTCGCCCGCGCCACCTCGGCGTAGCGGGGCTCGGCCTCGAGCGTGATCAGGCGACCGCCCGGCGCCAGCGCCCGTGCGAGCCAGATCGTGCTGTAGCCGCCGAGCGTGCCGAGCTCGAGGATCGAGCGCGCGCCCTGCATGCGCGCGAGCAGCTGGAGCAGCTTGCCCTGGTTCGGCGTGACCGAGATCGGTGGCAGTCCCGCCGCGACGCTGTCCGCGACGGCGGCGTCGAGCGCCGCGTCCGCGGGCAGGAGATGCTCGGCGATGTAGCCGTCCACGGCCGTCCACCGCTGCTGGGGGGAGGACTCGCTGCTCGTCTCGTCGGTCACTGACGCCAGGCTATCCCTTCGGCCTCCCGGACTCAATCCAACCCACTCAGCCCAACTCAGCCCGGCCCAACTCAGCCCAGCTCAACCCGAGTCAGAGCTTGCGTGCTCTGTATCACGGCCTCCAGCTGTTTCACGGCCCTCCAGCTGTTTTGGCGCCGGCTGCCCATCAGGCCCCGGCCGTCAGCTGCGCGCGCCGGCGCGCGGCACGCACGGCGTCGGTGAGCGTGGCGATGTCATAGGCGCCGTAGTGGCGGCGCCCGTTGACGAAGAAGGTCGGGGTGCCGGAGACACCGCTCTCGTCGGCGCTCGCCACGTCCTCGCTCACCCGCGAGGAGTACTCGCGGCGGTGGAGCTCGGCGAGCAGGCGCTCTCCGTCGAGGCCGAGCTCGGTCGCGTAGGCGCTCAGATGTCGAGGCAGCAGCTCGCCCTGGTGCGCGAGCAGCACGTCGTGCATCTCCCAGAAGCGGCCCTGGGCGGCGGCGGCCTCCGAGGCCTCGGCGGCGATCTGCGCGTGCGGGTGGACGTCGTTGAGGGGCAGGTGGCGCCAGACGTAGCGAACGTCGTCGCCGAAGGCGGACAGCAGCTCGCGGATGACGGGCTCGGCCTGCCCGCAGAACGGACACTCGAAGTCCCCGTACTCCACGAACGTGACGAGCGCGTCTTCGGGGCCCCGGACGTGGTCGCTCTCCGGGTCGACCTCCCGGGAGAGGTCGAGGATGTCCGCGGACGTCCCCGCCAGCTGGCGCGCCCGCACCGACGCGGGCAGGCGCCTGACCACGCGCAGCACCGTCCACCCGAGCAGCGGCGCGAGCAGCACCGAGACGAGCGCGCCGAGCTTCGCCTCGGCGAGCCGCTCGCCGCTGAAGGCGAGGCTCGAGATCAGCAGCGAGACCGTGAACCCGACTCCGGCGAACGCGCCGCCGGCCGCCAGCAGGGGCGGGCTCAACGGCGAGCGCGGTCCGCGCAGGGCCGGTCGCGAGGCGATCCACGAGGCGCCGGCGATACCCAGCGGCTTGCCGACGACGTAGCCGCCGAGGATGCCCAGCGTGATCGGGGAGCTGATCGCGTCCCCGAGCAGGCCGTCGCTCAGGTGTACCCCCGCGTTGGCGAGCGCGAACAGCGGCACGATCACGTAGCTCGTCCACGGGTGCAGGCTGTACTGCAGGCGCTCGTTCGGCGAGATCGCGGAGAGCAGCCCCTGCTGGGCGGAGCGCGCCAGCTCGGGGGTGGGCTGCTCGCGGAACGAGCGCGTCAGCACGGTCGCGCGCTCGAGATCGTCGCGCGCCGGCGGATAGGCGCTCGTCGCCAGCCCGACCGCGAGCCCCGAGATCACCGGGTCGATGCCCGACTCGAACATCGCGATCCACAGCCCGACCGCCACGACCGCGGAGACCGGGCGGCGCCACTCCGGCGCGTAGCGCAGCGCCAGCAGCACCGCGAACAGCGCCACCGCCACCGTGAGCGCCACCACCGAGACGTGCGTGGTGTAGACGGTCGCGATCACCACGAGCGCGCCCAGGTCGTCGACGACGGCGAGCGTCAGCAGGAACACGCGCAGCCGGGTCGCCGCGCGCGGCGTCAGCAGCGCGAGGGCGCCGAGCGCGAAGGCGGTGTCGGTGGACATCGCCGCGCCCCAGCCGTGGGCGCCGGGGCCGCCCGCGTTGAGGGAGAGGTAAATTGCCACCGGGACGCTCATGCCGCCGAGCGCGGCGAGCACGGGGATCGTCAGGCGCCGTCGCTCGCGCAGCTCGCCGAGGTCGAGCTCGCGCTTGGCCTCCAGCCCGACGACGAGGAAGAAGAACGTCATCAGTCCCTCGTTCACCCAGTGGCGCAGGTCCGTCGCGATGCCGCTCCCCCCGATCGTGATCGCGAGCTTCGTGCTCCACAGCGATTCGTAGCTGTGCGACCACGGCGAGTTGGCCCACAGCAGCGCGACGATCACGCCCACCAGCAGCACGCTCGCCCCGCCGGTCTCGGTGCCGAGGAAGTCGCGCACCGGCGCCGTCAGGTTGCGCGCCCAGGCCGTCCGCCCGGCGTAGGCCCCGCTGTCCCCGTCGCGATCCACCGCTGAGTTACTAGCAGCTCGCCGCGCCGGGAGTAGAGTCCAGCAGATGACGTTCGTCCTGCTCACCGGCGCCACCCGCGGCATCGGCCGCGCCGCCGCGATCCAGCTCGCAGGCGATGGCGCCGAGCTCGCGCTCGTCGGTCGCGACGCCGAGCGCGTGCGGGCGGTCGCGGCGGAGGCCCGCGCGGCCGGCGGGGGCGCGCCGGTCCACGAGCACGTCGCCGACCTGATGTCGATGGCCGACGTGCGCACGCTCGCGGCGGATGTTCGCGAGCGCTACGGACAGATCGACGTCCTCGCGAACAACGCCGGGGCGCTGTTCGCCTCGCGCAAGGAGACCCCCGAAGGCTTCGAGCAGACCTTCGCGCTGAACCACCTCGCGCCGTTCCTGCTCACCAACCTGCTGCGCGATCGCCTCGCCGGCGGCCGCGTCGTGACGACCTCCTCCGACGCCCACAAGGCCGGGCATCTGGACCTCGACGACCTGCAGTCGGAGCAGAAGTCCTACGCGGCGATGCGCGTCTACGGCGTCTCGAAGCTCTGCAACATCCTCTTCACGCGCGAGCTCGCGCGCCGCGCGCCGGAGCTACGCGCCAACTGCTTCCACCCCGGCGTCGTGCGCACCGGCTTCGGCAAGAACGACAACGGGATCTGGAAGGTGCTCACGACCGTCGGCTCGCCGTTCTTCCGCTCGCCCTCTCGCGGCGCCCGCTCGCTCGTCTGGCTCGCGCTCTCCGACGAGGCCTCCACGCTCACCGGCGAGTACGTCCAGGACGAGAAGGTTCTGGAGCCGAGCGGCCAGGCCCGCGACGAGATCCTCGCCGAAGGCCTCTGGGAGCGCAGCGCCGAGCTCGCCGGGCTTCCGGTCGAGACGCCCGCCTGAGCAGTCCCGGCGATTGCATCTATGGAGCTCGAGCACGCGATCCGCAGCCGGCGCACGCACAAGGCCTTCTCCCCCGAGCCGGTCCCACACGCGGTGCTGGAAGAACTCCTCGAGCTGGCGAGGTGGGCGCCGAACCACAACCTGACCGACCCCTGGCGCTTCCGCGTGCTCGGGCCGCGCACGCTCGAGCGGCTCAAGGAGCTCTCCGAGGAGCGCTCGCCCGGCTCCGGCGGCAAGCTCGACCGCGCGCCGACTTTGATCGTTGCATCGGTCTTTCTCCAGGGCGACGACGACCAGCAGGCCGACGATCTGCTCGCGAGCGCCGTCGCCGCCTACCTCGTGCTGCTCGCCGCGCATTCCCGCGGCCTCGCCTCCTACTGGCGCAGCGTGCCCCTGCTCTCCTCGCCCGCCGGCCGCGAGGCGCTCGAGCTCGACGCGGCCGAGCGTCCGATCGGGCTGCTCCATCTCGGCTACCCGCGCCAGGAGCAGCGCGTGCCCGAGCGCGCGCCGGTAGCGAGCTTCGCGCGCTACCTCCCCTGAAATTCCACCCGGCCCTGGCGCGTCACCTAGACAGGTAGCCGCGGGGCCAAAGCGAGGCCCGGGGTCTCGACGACGGCCTCTGACTCGACCTCGACACGCACCTTCTCCGGCGCCGCGACGACGCGGTTGCGGCCCGTGCGCTTGGCCTCGTACAGCGCCTCGTCGGCGGCCTTGAACAGCAAGTCGTAGTCGACCTGCGCGCCGCGGGCCGCGCTCACGCCCGCCGAGATCGTGGTCGGGATGTCCGTCGGGCGCGCCTGCTCGACGGCCTCGCGCAGGCGCTCGGCGACCTCGGCTCCGCCCCGCGCGTCGATCCCGGGGAGCACCGTCAGGAACTCCTCGCCGCCCAGCCGGTAGACGAGCTCGAACGAGCGCAGCCGCTTGCGCAGCTCATACGCGACATCGCGCAAGACCGCGTCGCCGCGGTCGTGGCCATACTGGTCGTTGACCTCCTTGAAGCCGTCGACGTCGCACAGCACCATGCACACCGGCTGGCCGGTCAACCGCGCCTGCAGCGAGATCTCGTGGAAGCGCGGCACGAGCGCGTGGCGGTTCAGCAGGCCGGTGAGCGGGTCGAGGATCGCCTCGTCGCGGTGGTGCAGCTCAGCCGCCTGCAGCGCCCACACGATCGAGATCACCCCCGCCAGCAGCGCGAGCGTCGCGATCACCGGCGTCGGGTCCGCGAGCGTCCAGCTCGGGTGCACGCCGAACGTCGCCACGAAGATCAACGCGACCGTCAGCGCCAGCGCCGCGATCACGACCTGCGGGCGAAAGCGCGCCGCGACCATCCCCGCGGGCAGCACCATCCAGGGCAGCGCCGGGCTGTGCGGGCCGCCGCTGATCACCACCCCTGTGCCGATCAACAGCAGCGTGATCACGATCGCGATTGCGCTCACGCGCTCGGGGCGGCTGCTCTTGTGGATCCGCCGCTCGACGATCGCGAAGTTCAGCGTCGAGGCCGCGAACAGGAGCAGCGTCCAGGAGCCGATCCACGGCGCGCAGATCACCAGCGCCAGGCCGACGGCGCTCGAGCCGATCCGTCTGATCGTGCGCACGCGGTCGTTCGCGTCGACCACTCGACTGCGGTCGAGCTCGGTCGGGCACAGCCACGATCCTCCTTGCATCCCTGGCATTCGTCTCCTCTCGGTTCGCGCGCGCGACTGCTTTAGGCATGGCGTCCCGGCCAAACGATCGTCCAGGAAATATCCCGCTTGCTGGAATGCCGGTTGTTCCTTTGAATCGGCTCGTCTGCCCCGTATCCGGCCGCGCCGCACCACCCCGCTAGCCTGTCGGGCCGTGCTTGTCCCCAGAGATGACATACGCAACGTCGCGATCGTCGCGCACGTCGACCATGGCAAGACGACGCTGGTCGACGCGATGCTGTGGCAGTCGGGCGCGTTCCGCGTCGGCCAGGACGTCGCCACGAGGGTGCTCGACTCGATGGACCTCGAGCGCGAGAAGGGGATCACGATCCTCGCCAAGAACACCTCGCTGCGCTACAGGGACGTCAAGCTGAACATCATCGACACGCCCGGCCACGCCGACTTCGGCGGCGAGGTCGAGCGCGGGCTGACGATGGTCGACGGGGTGCTGCTGCTGGTCGACGCCTCCGAGGGCCCGCTGCCGCAGACGCGCTTCGTGCTGAGGAAGGCCTTGGAGGCGAAGCTGCCGGTGATCCTCGTGATCAACAAGGTCGACCGCCCCGACGCGCGCGTGGCGGAGGTCGTCGACGAGGTGTACGAGCTGTTCCTCGACCTCGACGCCGACGAGCAGCAGATCGACTTCCCGATCGTCTACTGCAACGCGAAGGCGGGCGTCGCCTCGCTGCGGTACGACCCGGGGAGTCCGATCCAGGAGCAGGACCTCGCGCCGCTGCTCGACCTGTTGCTCGAGCGGATACCGGCGCCGTTGTACGACCCCGAGCACCCGTTGCAGGCGCTCGTCACGAACCTCGATGCCTCCCCCTATGTGGGTCGCCTGGCGCTATGCCGCGTGCGACACGGAAATATAAAAAAGGGTCAGCAGATCGCGTGGTGCCGCGCCGACGGGACGATCGAGAAAGCGCAGGTGGCAGAGCTGTACGTGACCGACGCGCTCGAACGTGTCGACGCCGAGGAAGCGGGTCCGGGCGAGATCATCGCCGTCGCCGGGATCGCCGAGGTGACGATCGGGGAGACGCTCGCCGACCCCGACGACCCGCGCCCGCTGCCCGTGATCACGGTCGACGAACCGGCGATGTCGATCACGATCGGCGCCAATACCTCGCCGCTGGCGGGGAAAGACGGGAGCAAGCTCACGGCCAGGCAGATCGAGGCGCGGCTGAAGCAGGAGCTCGTCGGCAACGTCTCCTTGCGCGTGCAGGAGACTGCCCGGCCGGACACCTACGAGGTGCAGGGCCGCGGCGAGCTGCAGCTCGCGGTGCTCGTCGAGATCATGCGCCGCGAGGGCTTCGAGCTGACAGTGGGACAGCCGCACGTGGTCGAGCAGACGATCGACGGCAAGCGCAACGAGCCCGTCGAGCGCCTGTCGGTGGACGTGCCCGAGGAGCACGTCGGCACCGTCACGCAGCTGCTCGCCGCGCGGAAAGGCCGGATGGAGCACATGATCAACCACGGCACCGGCTGGGTGCGGCTGGAGTACCTGGTGCCCGCGCGGGGGCTGATCGGCTTCAGGACCGAGTTCCTGACAGAGACGAGGGGCACGGGGATCATGCACCACGTGTTCGACCGCTGGGAGCCGTGGGCGGGCGAGCTCTTGACGCGCCAGAGCGGCGTTCTGGTGGCCGACCGCCGTGGCCAGACGGTGACCTTCTCGCTGTTCACGCTCCAGGAGCGGGGCTCGCTGTTCGTCGGCCCCGGGGAGGAGGTCTACGAGGGGATGATCATCGGCGAGAACGCGCGCTCGGAGGACCTCGACGTGAACCCCGTCAAGGAGAAGCACCTGACGAACATGCGCTCCTCGACCTCCGACGTGCTGGTGCGGTTGGATGCCCACCGCAAACTGACGCTCGACGAGGCGCTCGAGTTCGTGCGCGAGGACGAGTGCGTCGAGGTCACGCCGTCGAACGTGCGGATGCGGAAGGTCGAGCTGGGGAAGACCGAGCGCGTGAAGACCGCGCGCCAGGCGCGGAAGTGACTGCGCAGGTGTCGGGTCTGCCCGATAGGCTCTCGCCCGTGAGCAGAGGAATGAGAATGGCCAGGGTGGCCCTGCCGGCCGCGATCATGACGATGGCCCTCGGCGCCGGCGCCGGCGCCGGCGCCGCGAGCGCCGCAACCGTGATCCACTTCCAGCCGGAGAGCACGTCCGCGCTGACGCTGCAGCTGCACCACCGCGAAGTCCACGCGCTGACGTTCCATCCGATGCCCGCGCCGGGACACGTGCACGTCTCGATGAACGATGGCCGGCACTTCACCATCGTCTATACCGCCAACGAAGAAGCGCGGTTCGTGGCGTTGGCGCGCGCGAACGGCGCGCGCTACGCGGTCGCCGTGGCCAAGCCAAAAGCCGCCGCGAAACCCGTGCACCACACCTTGCGCTACGTCGCGGGCGGGATCCTCGTGCTCGTGATCGTCGTGGTCGCGGCCGTCTTGCTCGTGGATCGCCGTAGGAAGCTCAATGAAGAGGGCGGCGACACGCCCCCGACGCAGAGCCAGCCTTCCCCGTAGATCAAGAATAAGACTCAGTCTTATGATATGTTGCCGCACGTGATGTGGCAACGGAAGTCGGTGAGGAGCTCCCGCTCCCCAAGGAAAGTGCTTGCGCACACGCGTCCACGGGCCGCGTCTGCGGTGGTTCTCGTGCTGCTGGCCGCGGGCGTGGCGGGGTGTGGTGGCGGCGGGCAGGGCAACACGGCCGGCGGTGTCGCCGGCGCCACCATTTCCGCTGTCGGCGCGGAGAACGAGTACGCGAACGTGATCGAACAGATCGGTGGCAAGTACGTCAAGGTCACCGCGATCGAGAGCAACCCCAACACCGACCCTCACGCCTTCGAGGCGAGCCCGAGTGTCGCGCAGGCCGTCAGTGCCGCGAGCCTGCTGATCGAAAACGGAGTTGGTTATGACACCTACATGGAAAAGATCGAGTCGGCCGGGGGGGCGGGATCCGATTCTCAGAGATTGGTCATCAACGTCCAGAAGCTGCTCGGCCTGCCGGAATCGACCCCCAACCCGCACCTCTGGTACAAACCGCAGACGATGCCGGCGGTGGCCAGGGCGCTGGTCAGCGACCTCTCGGCGCTCCAGCCCGCGCGCGCCGCGTACTTCCAGGCCAACGCCACGAAGTTCGATGAATCGCTGAAGCCGTGGTACGCGGCGATCGCGAAGTTCAGGGCTGCCTACCCGGATACGCCCGTCGCGACGACCGAGCCGGTCGGCGACTACATGCTCGAAGCCGCCGGGACGAAGAACCTGACGCCGTTCGGCCTGCAGGCCGACATCATGAACGGCACCGACCCGGCGCCCCAGAACGTGACCCTTCAGAACGGCCTGTTCTCCGGGCACGAGGTCAAGGTGTTCGTCCACAACCAGCAGGTCACCGACTCGCTCACCGAATCGTTCGTGCAGGCCGCCAAGGCCGCTGGCATCCCCGTCGTCGGGGTGTATGAGACGATGCCGACCCCCGGCTATGACTACCAGTCGTGGATGCTCGCCGAGGTCAAGGCCCTGGAAAAGGCGGTCGCCGAACACGTCTCGACCGAAAAACTGTGAGCGACGCGGGCACATCGGTGAGCGAGAACATCCTCGAGGTGCAGGAGGTGGACGTACGGCTGTCCGCCCGCAAGATCCTCGACGGGGTGAGCTTCAAGATCGCGCCCGGCGAGTTCACAGGGTTGATCGGATCAAACGGAGCGGGCAAGACGACGCTGTTCCGCGTGATCCTCGGGCTGCAGGCGCCCAGCGCTGGGAGCGTCTACTTCGGAGGCCCCGGAGAACGGTCGATCGGCTACGTCCCGCAGAAGTTCCTGCTCGACCCCGATCTCCCGATGCGGGCGCGAGATCTCGTCGGGCTCGGCTTGGACGCCCACCGGCTCGGGGTGCCACGCCCCTCCCGGACCCGTAGCGCGCGGGTCGAGGAGATGCTCGACGCGGTCGACGCCCGGGGCTTCGCCGACACCCGCGTCGGCAGACTCTCCGGCGGAGAGCAGCAGCGGATCCTGATCGCCCACGCGCTGATCGGCCGCCCACGGCTGCTGCTGCTCGACGAGCCCCTCGCCAACCTCGATCTGCGCAGCGCCCACGAGGTCGTCGCGCTGCTCGCGCGCATCACCCGCGAGCAGGGGATCGCGGTACTGATCTCCGCACACGAGATCAACCCGTTGCTGGGGGTGATGGACCGCATCGTCTACCTCGCGGGCGGGCGCGCGGCGAGCGGCAGCACCGAGGAGGTCGTGCGCGCGGATGTGCTGAGCGAGCTCTACGGCCACCACGTCGACGTCCTGAACGTCCACGGGCGCGTGCTGATTGTCGCGGGCGCCGGCGAGGACAGCGATCTCACCGGTCACGAGGTCGCCTTCCCGCAAGTGGGAGTCGTCTCGTGACTCGGAAGGCCGTCTCGTGAGTCACTTCCTCACTCCGATCTTCGCCCCCGGCTTCTTCGACAGCGAAGCGGTCCGGATCGCGATCGGCGTGGGCGCGCTGGTCGCGGTCGTCACCGGGGTCGTCGGTGTGTTCACGGTCTTGCGGGGGCAGTCCTTCGCGGGGGAGGCGCTCGGTGACATCGGCACGACGGGCGGCTCCGGGGCGTTCCTCCTCGGCGTCGGCCCGCTGTGGGGATTCGTGGCGATCAACGTGGTTGCTGCCGCGGCGATGGAGCTGATCGGGATCCAGCGCCCGCGCGGGCGGGACCTGGCGACCGGGATCGTCCTCGGCGCGGGTATCGGTCTGGCGGCGCTGTTTCTCTACCTGGACACGACTTACAACAACACCACTGGCGCGGCGGTCACGATCCTGTTCGGCTCGGTGTTCGCGATCTCCAGCTCGACGGTCCCGTTGATCGCAGGGCTCAGCCTGCTCGTGCTCGCGCTGATGCTCACCCTCTACCGGCCGCTGCTGCTGAGCTCCGTGAGCGCCGAGATGGCGGCGGCGCGCGGTATCCCGGTGCGTCTGATCGGCGCCTGCTACCTGCTCGCGCTCGCGCTCGCGACGGCGCTGGCGGCGATCACGATCGGGACGATCCTCTCCACGGCCCTACTCGTCGGTCCCGCCGCGAGCGCGCTGCGCCTGACCAAGCGCCCGCTGGCGGCGATGCTCACCGCGGTGGGGATCGGCGTCGCCGTGATGTGGGCCGGGATCGTGCTCGCCTACGACAGCTACGACTGGCCGCCCGCCGGGCACGGCTGGCCGGTGAGCTTCTTCGTCGTGACTCTCGTCTTTGTCCTCTACTTGCTCTCCGGGCTGGGAGAGCTGCGCAACCGACGGCGCTCCACGGCTACGCCGGACACGCCGGAGATGCCCCCGGCGCCTGTCTCGCTGATGGTGTCGGGCGTGGAGAGCTGAGCGGACTGTAGGGATGTTCTCGGGCTTCATGGTCAACGCCTGGACGGTCGCGAGCATCGTCGCGGTCGTCGCAGGGATCGTCGGGTTCTTCACCGTCCTGCGCGGCTCGGCGTTCGCCGCCCACGCGATTCCCAACGGGTCTTTCGCCGGGGCAGCGGGCGCGAGCCTGATCGGAGTCAGCACGCTGCTCGGGCTCGGTGTGTTTGCGCTCGCCGGTGCGCTCACGATCGGCCTGCTCGGGCGCAGGGGTCGCCACGATGTGGCGACCGCGCTCGCGCTCGTGATGATGCTCGGCCTCGGCGCCCTGTTCCTCAGCTTCAGCGAAGAGTACGCACCCGCGGTCTACTCGCTGCTGTTCGGCGAGGTGCTCGGGATTGCGAGCAACGAGATCGTCCCGACCGCGATCCTCGGCCTGCTGTGCATCGCCGCGATCGCGGTCCTCTACCGCCCGTTGATGCTCTCCTCGGTCCTCCCCGAGGTGGGCGAGGCCCATGGCATCAGCCGCTTCCGCATGGAAATGCTGTTCCTCGTCGTGCTTGCCCTGGCGACCGCGATGACGGTGCCCGTCGTCGGAACGCTCTTGATCTTCAGCCTGATGATCGGCGCACCAGCGGCGGCCCGCTCGTTCACCGACCGGCCGCTGCCGGCGATGGCGCTGTCGGTGGCGTTTGCGCTTGCGATCATGTGGATCGCGATCGCCGCCTCGTATGAAACCAACTACCCCGTCGGCTTCTTCGTCGGCATGATCAGCGCCGCCGCGTACGGGCTCGGGCGCGGATGGGCCGCCTGGGACCCTGGACGCCGTCGCGGCACAGGCACGTCGGGAACGACGCCCGCTGCGAGTGCGACGACCACGCCTCTACCATCTTGATATGAGCGCTCACGCCGATACGACCGGAGACACATGGATTGAGCGCGCCGAGGCGACGCTCGCCGCGGCCGGGCACAAGCGCGGCGGCGCGCGCCGTGCGGTGGTGGAG
>Ga0208357_1002700_pt1 | contig 11510 bp, 12 predicted proteins | sample NGESurdeep092012_6_FD_184487 | JGI IMG/M metagenome (GOLD analysis project Ga0208357, IMG submission 184487) | Arctic peat soil microbial communities from Barrow, Alaska - NGEE Surface sample F52-2 deep-092012 (SPAdes) | ecosystem: Environmental > Terrestrial > Soil > Wetlands > Peat ... | reverse complement strand
GCTACGCCTGGATCGGGCCGGCGCTGCTCCGTTCGGTGGTCGAGGAACGGTCGGTCATGAACCGACGGCCCATGGCGGAGACGGCCCGGTGCCGGGCCGAGACGATCCCCTTCCTCCTCGATCACGCCGACCAGGCCCGCCGGCGGGCCGGCGCTCAGCCTCCGAGGGTCCGGCAGAAACAGCGACTGCGGGAGTCGTAGCGGAACTCGCCGTAAGGGTCCATGGGCCGGTAGCGGGCGGCGGTGTAGAGGGCCATGGCCTCCGGTTGTTCGGTGCCGGTCTCCAGCCAGATCTGGTTGTAGGAAGCGGCGGCCGCCCGTTCCTCCAAGAAGTGCAGGAGGCGGCGGCCGACTCCCCGGCCGCGGACGATGGGGTCGACGTACATGCGTTTGATCTCGGCCACTCCGGGACGGAGGTAGCGGAAGCCTCCACAGGCCACGGCGTTTTCGCCCAGGAGAGCCAGGACGAAGGCGCCCTCGGGAGGAACGAAGTGTTCGATGGGGACGGGACCGGGGCCGGTACCGCCGTAGCGGATGCCCATCTCCGTCTTGAACTTGTCCTCCAGGGCCCGGGCCTCCGGATGGTCGAGAGGGACGACCTGCAGAGCGATCTCGGACAAGGTGTCACCGTCGACCATCTGAGACTTGAGCATACCGACGGGGCGGTCAGTGCCGGCCGCCACGAGGTCAGCCTTTCAAACGGCGTGAATGCTCGGCGTGACGAGGTGGCTGGGTCCGGCCAGCGACGGAGAATCTAAGCCGTGAGCCCTCCGTCCACCGAGAGGACGGCCCCGGTCGTATAGGCCGATTCGTCTGACCCGATGAAGGCGATGGCGGCGGCGATCTGTTCCGGCGACGAGAAGCCCATCCGGCTCATGATCCGGTGGAGCAACTTGGCGTCGCCGCCTTCGGGGACCGAGAAGTTGGAGACGAGCGGGGTGTCGACGCCGCCGGGGGCGACGGCATTGACGCGGACGCCGCGGCCGGCGTACTCGACGGCCAGGGCCTTGGTGAAGAGGACGACGCCCCCCTTGGAGGCGCAGTAGGCCGCCGACCAGGGCGAGCCCATCAGGCCGGCGTTGGAGGCCACGTTGACGATGCTCCCGTCCTTGGCCTCGAGCATGGAGGGGAGGACGGCCTTAGCCATGAGGAAGGTGCCCGTCAGGTTGACGGCCAGGATCTTCTGCCAGAGATCGAGGGGCATCTCGGCCGTGTGGGAGAAGGCTCCGATGCCGGCCACGTTGCAGAGGACACTGACCCGGCCGAGGGCGGCGGTGGCCCGGGTCACGGCGTCGGTCACCGCTGACTCGTCGGAGACGTCGCAGCGGTAAGCCTCGGCCTTGCCGCCCGCGGCGACGATCGACTCGACCGTCTCCTTCAGGCCGGCCTCGGCCACATCCAGACAGGCCACGGCACCGCCCTCGGCGGCGATACGGACGGCGGTGGCCCGGCCAATGCCGGAACCGGCGCCGGTGACGATGGCCGTGCGGCCGTCGAAGCGCCCTTCCGAGGGTCGGTTGTACTGGGTGCTCACGACGATCTCCTTCTGTCGGTCCAGAGTGTGTCGGTGTAGGTGTCGGTACCGGGAATGGTGGGGATGAAGGGCAGGGCGGCCACGATCCGGCCCCGGCCCGATGACTCGATGGCCGTCCGGTGGGCGGCGATGACGGAATCCCAGGCCTCGGCCGGATCGGAGTCCAGGAACCAGAGGGTCATCTGGCGACGGTCATCGGCTTCGGTGCGGGGAACATCACCGGGCGCGTCCATGAGCAGCGGGAGCGGGTCGGCGGCGATCACCAGCCGGGCCGCCGTGCCCGGGAGGAGCGAGGGGAGATGCTCCTGGCGCTGCCAGGTCTCGAAATCGGCGGCCGAGAGGTCGTCGGCCCGTTCGGTGAAGACGGCCACCAGTCCGGCCGAGGGGTGGTCGAGGGCCAGTTCGGCCGGGAGCCCGTCGGCTTCGCGCTGGTGCTCCCAGGCGTAGCGGTAGAGAAGGGTGTGGATGTGGTCGCGGTCGTTGAACATCCTCCCCGCCTTGTGGAGGGCCATGACCTGGTCGACGGCCCAGCGGTTCCAGACGTCGTGATAACCGTCGAGGACCCAGTACATGCCCAGGTAGGTCCCCCGATGGGGTTCGCCGGTGACCTCCGACGAATCGGGATCGCGGAGCTCCTTGAGTGCCGCCGTGGCCACGAAGCGCTTGCCGGCGAACTGGTAGGGACCGATCATGCAACCGGCGTAGAAATGATCACGCTCGTACCAGCGGTTGTAGGCCACCTCGTGACCCCGATGGGGCTCCACCAGGGTGAAGAGCATCGAGCCGAGCTTGATGGGCTCGGCGCCGGCCACGATGGTGTGCTGCCTCGGCGGGCGGTCGGCCGGGGCCGCCACCTTGGCCGTCTTGCCTGTCTTGGCCGCTTTGGTTGTCTTCACCGCTTTGCTGGTCTTGGCCGTCTTGGCCGTCTTGGCCGTCTTGGCCGTCTTGGTCGATTTGTCGGCCTTGGGCGCCTTCACCGTCTTGCCCTTGGTGTCCGTCTTCTTGGTCATGAGCCCACCTTTGCGTTCGGTGTCTTCGTGGAGAGAGTCATCGGCCCCGCGGTGCCGTCGGTTGCTTCCATTTCGGCCAGTCGTGCCGACAGTGCCCGCTTGTCTACCTTGGCCATCGCCGTCAAGGGCAATTGATCGACGACGATGAGCCGGTCGGGGCCCTTGTAGTCGGCCAGTCTTGACGCCGAGAGACGGCGGAGATCGACCAGCTCGGGAACCGGCGCCCCGGGCAGGGGGACCACGAAGGCGGCGCCGATCTCCCCGAGGACCGGGTCGGGAAGGCCGACCACCGCTACCTCCCGGACACCGGGATGAGCGCCCAGGACAGCCTCGACTTCGGCCGGATAGACGTTGTAGCCGCCTCGGATGTACATCTCGGCCACCCGGCCCACCAAACGGAGGTTGCCGTCATCGCCCACCCATCCGAGATCACCGGTGGTGATCCAGCCGGCGTCGTCGAGGACCTCGGCGGTGGCGGTAGCGTCGATGAAATCGGCACCCTGGTTACCCAGGTAACCGCGCATGACCGCTCCGGAACGGAGGCGGACCCGTCCGACCTCACCGGCCGCCGTCACCTGTCCCTGGTCGTCGACCACGGCCATCTCGACCCCGGGAACGGGGCGGCCCACCGTAGTGGCGACGACATCGTCGGGGTCACCCGGTCTCGTGCCGGTGCCGAGCGAGGTCTCGGTCGATGTGTAGCGGACGACGACGGGACAACCCAGGCGGTGGCGCATGTCCCGGACCAGTTCGGGTGGAACCCGCGAGGCACCGGTACCGGCGATACGGAGATGGGACACGTCGGCATCGGCGAAATCAGGATGAGCCAGCATGAGGGCCCACTGGGTGGGAACCCCTTGTCCGACGGTGACCCGTTCGCTCACCAGGAGGGCGATGGCGGTGGCGGCCGACCACGGCTGGGGGGTAATCACGGTGGTGACGCCGTGGGCGATCTCATCCCAGGGGCGGGTCATGTAGCCGACATGGGCGAAAGGGAGCGGGGACAGACGGCGGTCCCCGGGATGCGAAAGGACGTCGGTGCCGGCGGACACGGCGGCCAGGTTGCGGTGATCGAAGACGGCCCCTTTGGGAACACCGGTGGATCCGCTCGTCCAGACGATGGTGACCGGATCGCCGGCATCGAGAAGGGGAAGGCGGGGAGGCGGGTCGCCGGCGGCGCCGGCCAGAGCCGAACGGGCCACCAGGCGGCCGGCGCCCGGAGGTACGGCCGATTCGGCCACCAGGTCGGTATCCACCACCGTCACCACCGGACGGGTCCGGGCCGTGATGGAAGCCTGCTCCGCCGGGCCCAGCCGGAGGTTCACCCCGGTGGTGAGAGCACCGAGGCGGGTGGCGGCCTGGTAACAGACGGCGTAATCGATCGACGACGGAAGCAGGAGGCAGACCACGTCGCCTTTGGTCACGCCGTGAGCTGACAGGAGCGCCGCCACCCCGTCGGCGGCGGCGTCCCACTGGGCGAAGGTCAGACGACGGCGGCCGTCCGGACCGGACGCCACCACGCCCGTGGAGTCCGGCTCGGCCATCTCGACATAGGCCTCGAGCTGGGCATTCTCGACCGCGGCGACCCGGAGGACGTCCACCACGGTGGACAAGTCGCCACCGATCTGACGCACCGTCATAAGACGGTCGATGGTAACAGGGGTGTCTGCCGGGGGCCCCGCGGGACATCCCGGGCGGACGCTGTTAGGCGCCGCTCATATCGACGCCGGCGGCCAGGAGCTGGCGCTCGAGATCGGCCCAGTCGTAGTAGTCACGCCAGGCCTTGATCCGGCCATCGGAGGCGAACTCGAACACCCCGGCTACGTAGACGGTCATAGGGGTGTCGTTCAAGGAGAAGTGGTCGACGCGCTCGGTGTAGACGGTGTCCCCGACCACGGCCAAGTTCCTGAATTCGAAGGAGAAGTCGCTGCCGAATCCGGTCTGCATTTCGAAGACCTCTTGGATGGCCGCATGACCGACGGCGCCGGGCCGGTTGGCCTCGCTCCAGGAGCCGTCGTCGGCGAAGAACTGGGTGAGACGAACGGGATCGCGTTCCACCCAGACGTCGAAGAAGGAACGGATGGTGGCTTCGTGGTCTGTCGACATGGCCCTTCCTTTCGATGCCGGCCGGGCACCGCCGGGTACCGGCGCCGGACCCGAGCTTGCCACACGACCTGCTTGCGTCATGAGGCGGTCGAACGGGAGGACGGTCATGATGATGCCGTGACCGACATCGTGATCCGGCATCTGGACAGACGTGAGCATCGGGCAGCGGCGGCCGTGGCGGCACGGGCCCTGGTCGACGCCCCCACCACGGTGGCCGCCTACGGCGACGACCTCTTCGATCGACTGTCCCTCCCCTACGCCGACTTCGAGATGCTCTTTCAGGCTCTCCCCGTTCCCCAGATCGGGGCGTTCTGCGGTGGATGTCTCGTCGGTGTGGCCGCCGTCACGCCGCCCGGCGGATGCGTCGGCTCCTTCTTCGGCCCGGCCGCAGCCGACGTCATCGAGAAACCGACACCGGGACTCGGGGATCCTTCTCGAGTTCACCTCTTCTGGGCCCATTTCGCCCGTCACGATCCGGACGAGGAGCATTGGCACGTCGGGCCGGTGGGCGTGGAGCCCGGATTTCAGGGTCGGGGCATCGGTGTGGCCGTGGTCCGGGATCTCTGCACCACCTTCGATGGCCAAGAACGGGTCGGGTGGCTCGAAACCGACAAGGAACGCAACGTCCGCTTCTACCGGGCTCTCGGGTTCGAGTGGTCGAGACGACGACCATCCTCGGGGTTCCCACCTGGTTCATGCGCCGGGACCCGGTCGGATCACGACGAGGGAGTGCCTGAGAGGTCGAGGCCGGGAAGCTTCTCTACTTCTCGGAGGAGGCCGTCGTCAGTGAGAGGCGATTCTGGCCTCTTGCCTCTGGTGAAGGTCACAGACCCGCACCCGTCAGGGTCGTCTTGGACAACGATCGTCGGCACGCCACGACGCCCGGAGAACACCAGTCGGAGCTGGGGATCGGTACCCAGGTCGACGGGACAGTGTCGAGTACCGGGCAGCGCCAACGGAAGCGAGTCGATGCGACGGGCCAGGTGCTTCACGATGGACGGAGTGGTGAAGGTCGCCTTGGCCAGAACGACGATGCTGTCGGTGGACAGACTGCCGCGCCGGAAGACCGTGGCCACCACCTTGGTGTCACCGGCGGGGACCAACTCGGCCGGGAGACGCGACGGAAACCAGACGACCTGGACGTCGACCCGGATGCCCACCGTGCCCGAGGTCAAGGGCGCCACCGTGAAGACAACCTGGCGGCTACTGAAGCGGTTCCCCGTGGTCGGGAAGGCGTCGGTCACACTGGACCAGAGAATGGTGCCGTTCGAGGCATTTCCACTGGAGACCTGCTTGGAGCCCGTCGGCGGATGAGTATCGACCCAGGACTGAACGGCCTGCCGGGTGCCATGCGTGGTCCAGTCCTGGTACAGATCGACCAGATTGGGAGCTCCCGGGACTGATGCCGGCGCCTCCAGGACTTGGACGGGAAGGGCCGAAACCGGCGTCCAGGTTGACGGGCCGGTGACCAGTCGAAGCAGCCGATGCACCTCGGTCACGGCCGCCCGCCGATTGCCGTCACCGGGCGGGACCATCGGCTCCGGCATGGCGTCATGCCACATTCGGGGACCGGTCGACGGCGACCCGGCCGACAGCGATGCGGTCGACGGCGGGGCGGTGGCCAGGGAGACGGCGGCTGCGGCCGTGGTGGCCAAGAACACCAGAGCCAGTGGAGTCCATGTCGACAGCGTTCGGCCGAAGCTCATGGCTTACTCACGTGGATCTCGTTTCTTGTTCCCATGCCTGTTCTGACGAAGGGCGGACCCAAACAGTTCCCGCCTCCCACCGATCGGGTGGCGGCTCTGGGATCCAACCGGCGTCATGTCCCGTTGACCCTGGCGTGCAGGTGGACGTCGTGCCAACCATCGACCAGGAGCTGCGCGCTGGCCAGGGTCCCTTCCAGGGAGAAGTTCGCCTTGGTGGCCACGGCACAGGAACGCTCGTTGGCCACCGAGTGGATGATCGTCAGGCGGTGGAGACCCAGGTCTTCGAAGGCCCAGGCCGCCATGCGGTTGGTGGCCGCCGTGGCCACCCCCCGTTGCCGGACTCCGGGCAGAACCCAGTAGGAGCACTCCGCTTCACCGCCGGCCAGGTCGATACGGCGCAATGCCACCCGCCCGAGGAGGACTCCCGTGCCGCCGTCGACCACGGCCCAGCCGGCGTCGGTCTCATGGACCCAAAACTCCCCCCAGCTGGCGATCCACGTGCGCGCCTCGTTCTCGTCATCGACGACGTTGACATGCCAGCGCCGTATGTCGGGGTCCTCGAAGGCCCGGACGAGCGGGAGAGCGTCGTCGGCGCCCCAGGGACGAAGCAGGAGCCAACCCGCTGTCTCGAGCGAAGGCTGGGCGTTCCCGGCCATGCGTCCGGTGGGGACCACCGGTGGGACGAGCGGGGGCATGCCCCATCCTGGCATTGGGCGCTCGATCGTTCAGACTGGACACCGTGGACTTTCCCGACGATCCGGCCTTCGTCTCCGTCTTGAGGGAGTTCGGGATCACCGCCGATGCTCTGCTCGGACACGGCGGGGAGGCATGGGTCTTCGACCTGGGAGACGGGCGGGCGATGCGGATCCTGCATCCCGGCGGCCGGGCCGAAGACCTGACCCGACGCCAGCACCTGGTCGATGAGCTGCGCCGATCTCATCCACCGTTCGCTCTCCCCGAAGTGCTTGAGATCGGCGACGTTTCCGGTCGGGTCTTCGCTCTTGAACGCCGCCTACCCGGGCACTCGGTCCTCGACGCCCTGGGCTTCTGTACCGGAATCCAGCGTCGAAGGTTGGTCGAGAGGTACCTGGATACCGCCGCCATGCTGGGCGACCTCCATCTCGACGCCCGTGACGGTTACGGCGATCTGGTCGGTGACGACGTGATCACGGCCGCCACTTGGCATGACTACCTGGTGGACCGGGCGGCGACCAACCTGGCCCGTTCGACGCGCGACTTCTCAACCATCGATGCCCACGGATTGACCGACGACCTTCCCGAAGCCAGGGGCCCGGCCTTCGTCCACCTCGACGCCTTCGGCGGCAACATGCTCACCGACGGGTCAGACATCACGGCCGTCATCGACTTCGGATCTACGAGCGTGGTCGGCGATCGGCGGTTCAACCCGCTCGCCGCCGCCATCTATCTGGCCTCTGAGGAGATCACCCCGACGGCGACACCGGCCGACGTCGATGTGGCCATGAGCTGGTTACGGGCCGCCGATCTGCACGAATTGTTTGAACCCACCCGCCGTTGGTTGGCCGCATACTGGTCGTTCGCCGTCGACGATCCGAAAGTTCTCCACTGGTGTCGCGCCGTACTCCTTTGAAGCGCTGAGGCCGGTCCGATCGACCGCTCCCGCCATCTCTTAGACGGCGTCCCGATGATCGACCGGGTCCGGCGCAGGACGTCGACGATGGCATCGTCTCCCGACAGCTTGAGACGCGCCGCATCGTAAACGGGAAGGTTATTGGTCAGTAGTCGCCACGCCTCATCGGTACTCATGGCCAGCTCGCCCACCAGACGACCCAGCCGGAGTTGTTGCCTGTGGATCCAGTATTCCGACAGTTCACGCGCATGATCGAGCCAGACGGGTACGGGACCGGCCCACGAGACATGGCCGCTCAAGGCCAATGGGTCCTGACTCTGGAAGAGATCGACCACCTGCGGGGCCGTCCAGGCCAGGAGTTCGACGACGAGTCGGGGACTGAGTCGTCGGGCCGCCTGCACCCATCCCATCTGGAGATCGTCGAGCCAGGCGATGAACGCGGGCTCGTCCGATCCGAGAGGGGCGACGGTGCCGAGGTGTTGGTCACGGTGGCGGGCCAGCAGGCTGAAGTCATCGCCGAGCAGATGACAGGCCAGCGGCAAGATGGTCCACTGCGGACAGGGCGTGGGTTTCGGCCAATCCGAGGAACGCAACGCGCTCAGAGCATCGATGAGGTGAGCGCGCTCTTCGGCAAAGAGCCGGGCAACATCTCCGGGTGGATCACCGGTCACGGCCATCGGACTCCATGCTTGCAGGATCCGGAGCGAGGAACCCGGACGCCCTCCGGCGGTGCCGATCAGCGTCCCATAGTCTGAAGGGGTGCACTTGGGCGTCGTCGTCGGTCTCTTGGCCGTCGCCTCCGGATTTGTGGCTGCCCGAGCATTCCAGTGGAAACGACATCGGGATGCCGTTGATAGTCGTCTCGAACAGAAGGACCTCGACTCCCGCCGACACCACTTTCGCGGTGCTCTCGACGTCGAGCTGGTTCAGCGCCCCGAGACCGACGATCCGACAGCTCCCGATCACCCCCACCAGTGACGACGCCCGACGCCATGGCCGTCACCCTGTCGGCGCCGACCGCTGGCGATGCCGACGAGTTCATCGAAGAGGTCCAGGGCAGTCGGGAGCTCCACCATCCGTGGATCGATCCACCCAATACGAATGAGCGCTTCGCCGTCTATCTCGGCCGGGCCCGGCGTGACGACCACGCTGCCTTCCTGATCCGTCACCTGTCCTGCGGCGGACTGGTCGGTTTCGTGAACGTCAATAACATCGTGCTGGGCGCGCTGCGGTCCGGCTATCTGGGCTATGCCGTCTTTGCCTCCCATTCTGGTCGGGGGCTCATGTCCGAGGGCCTCCGGGCCGTGACCGAGACGGCGTTCGGATCCCTGGGTCTGCACCGGGTGGAGGCGAATATCCAACCGGCCAACTACCGTTCGATCGAGTTGGTTCGTGGTCTCGGATTCGAGAAGGAGGGCTTTTCGCGGCGTTACCTCTGGGTCGACGGAGATTGGCGCGACCACGAACGTTGGGCGCTGCTGAACGAGTGACTACGAGCCGGGACGGGAGCCCTCGGGCGGAACGTGGGCGATCTACTCTCTGCACCACAAACCATTTCTGGGGAGGAAGCACATGAAGGCCGAAGGGATCGCCGTCGTCACCGGAGCCAGCCGGGGCCTGGGCCGAGCCCTGGCCATCGAAATGGCCCGGGCCGGATTTGAAGTGGTGGCCACCATGCGCGATCCGGACGCCGGTGCCGATCTATCCAATGAGGTGGGTGGCGGTGGTGGCGGTATCACCGTCACGCGTCTCGACGTGACCAAGCCCGAGACCATCGTTCTGCCCGAGGGGCTTCGCGTCCTCGTCAACAATGCCGGCACCGAAGCCACATATCTGCCGGTCGAGGCCGTCCCCATGGAGGACTGGCGCCACGTCTTCGAGACCAATTTCTTCGGCGTCATGGAGGTCACCCGCCGGGCTGTGCCGCTCATCCGCACCACTGGTGGAGGCGTCATCTGCAACATCACCTCGGCCTCACTGGCCATGTCGGTGCCCTTCTACGGCGTCTACCGGGCTTCAAAGGCCGCCGTCCAGACCATGGGCGAATCGCTGCGGGCCGAGGTCGCCCCTTTCGGCATCCGGGTTGTCGAGATAATGCCCGGCCCCGTCGACACCGAGATGCTGAGCAACTCGGCCCGTCTCCCCGAGGCGGCGGAGATTCCTGGCTACGAATCGATGGCGCAGTCCATGTACGAAGGCCGCAGCGGGGTCGACCCTTTCATCACCCCGGCAGCCACGGCGGCGGCGGCCGTCCTCGAAGCCATCCTGACCGACGACGGACCCCTGCGATCGTCCTGCGATCGACTGGGCCGCATGCTGCTCTCGGGCTGGCAGGATGATCCCGAGGTTTCCCTCAACGCCAAATGACGGTGCCGGAAAATCAGCCCGCCTGGTGTGCCTTTGACGCCTCCATCCAGGCTTTCACCACAGGCCCGAAGCTGGCCGGGTTGTAGACGTCCTCTTCGCAGGAGAACTGCATGTCGCCGGCGTAGGTGAGGATGGTGATGTTGGAGGCCTGGTAGACGCCCCCGTCCCCGGGATCGTTGAACCGGTTCTCTATCTGGCAGATCCACCGGCCCGTGTCCTCGTCACAGACGCACCAGTCGTGCGGGAACATCGTCATCTCGTTGTTGGGCCATTCGGCCATTGTCTTCGAGATCCAGGCCAGAATCTCGGCGCGGCCATGAAACCGGCCGTAGTGGTGCTCGATGTACTCGGCGTCTTCGGTGAACATCTCGGCCCACGGCCGCCAGTCGCCTTTGGCGGCCGATTCATTGGCAACCACGATGAAACGGTCGTGTGCGGCCTCGAGTTCACTACGGTCCCAGTTGCCCATCTCATGTCCTCCCCGACTGGTCTCTACCCACCGACTCTGCCACGGTCGGCCGTAGGACGCTCAATGACCGGGGAGAGCCGGGCTGGCGGTGCCGTGGGTCTGGCTCGACCAGGTGGCGTACATCTCGGCGTAGCGACCACCCTTGGCCACCAGCTCATCGTGGGGCCCCACCTCGATGATCCGACCTTCGTCCACCACCACGATCCGGTCGGCCTTCATCGCCGTCGACAGCCGGTGGGCTATGAGCACGGCCGTGCGGGCCTCAAGGAGGATATCCAGGGCGGCCTCGATTTTGGTCTCCGACTGAAGGTCGAGGTTCGAGGTGGCTTCGTCCAGGACGAGCACACGGGGATGGGCCAGGAAAGCCCGGGCCAGGGCGATGAGCTGGCGTTCTCCCGACGACAGGGACTGGCCCCGTTCGTGGACGATGGTGTCCACCCCGTTCGGCATCCGTTCGATCAGATCGGTGAGACCCACCGTGCGGATGGCTTCATCCACCTCGTCGTCCGTAGCGCCCGGCCGGGCGAAGGCGATGTTGTCGCGGATGGTCCCGGCGAAGAGGAACGGTTCCTGGGGCACCACGCCCAGTTGCCGGCGTAACGATTCCAGAGTCACCGACTCGAGGTCGTGCCCGTCGATGAGGACACGCCCCTCGGTGGGGTCGTAGAAACGCACGATCAATTTGGCCAGGGTTGATTTCCCGGCACCCG
>Ga0208357_1002697_pt1 | contig 11513 bp, 14 predicted proteins | sample NGESurdeep092012_6_FD_184487 | JGI IMG/M metagenome (GOLD analysis project Ga0208357, IMG submission 184487) | Arctic peat soil microbial communities from Barrow, Alaska - NGEE Surface sample F52-2 deep-092012 (SPAdes) | ecosystem: Environmental > Terrestrial > Soil > Wetlands > Peat ... | reverse complement strand
CGATGCTCACCAACTGGGGATGCGTCCTATCGGCTGGTGCCCCGCTCGACCATCATCTTTCCGCATGGGCGACTCACTCACGCGATCGCGACCATCGCGGAGGTTCATGGCGCTCAAAGTGCTGTTTGAGACGGGGCGAACAGCGTTTTGCGCACCACAAAGTTGGCGGAGCATCCGCCGCCGACGCACGGAGCGGCGCACATACGCTGAGTTGCCTCACGAAGGGTCATTCAGGGCAACTCAGCGGGGGGTTCGATACGCTCGCTGGCGCTCCAATCCTCGCTCGCCCTTCGACAAGCTCGGGGACCGATGCTCGGCGCTGGGGTCGCGCAATCGCTGGCGCGATTGCCTGAGCTCCACCGCGCTATTCGACCAAGGTAATGGTGCGATTCGATGACTTTGACAAAGCCCCGCTCTTGCGGCCGCACCGCGATGCTGCTAATCAAGGGGGATGGTGCTCAAGCGGCTCCGCACGGCGGCGACCTGGCTACTGGTACTGTTCGCCGCGCAATTCGCGTTCGGAATGACCCTAAACCTTTTCGTCACGCTACCGAAGACGCATCCAGGCAGTACTGGCGGGGAGTACTTCAGCCGATCTGCCGCGAGTCTGGTCTGGGCCTTGACGTTCGGTGGCGGTACCGTGCTGTTCCTTCACGCGCTGCTCGGTGCCGTCTTGTTTCTTGGGACTCTCGGCCTGTTCATCAGCACCTTCGGTCGCGCGGGGCGGGGCTGGCGTTGGGCGAGCGGCATCGCGCTGTTCTTCACCTTCGGAGCATTCTTCAACGGGATGAGTTTCGTCGATTACAACGAGGACTTCAGCTCAGCGATCATGGCCGGATGCTGGCTGATCGCGGTCATCGCTCTCGTCATCTGTCTTGCGCGCTCACCTGTGCGCCCGGCGTGACCCCGGGGAAACCCGTCGTTTTGGTGTTGGTAACGTGGCGGCATGAGAATACTTCTGGTCGGTGCCGGCGGCGTCGGCGATTCGATTGCAAAGATCGCGGCCCGACGCAGCTTCTATGAGCAGATCATCGTCAGCGACTTCGATCTCGCCCGCGCACAGCGCACGATCGCCTGGATCGCGGACAAACACGGGGCGGATGTTGCGGCCCGGTTCGTTGCGGCGGCGATCGACGCGTCCAATCCCGACATCGTCGCATCCGTTGCCCGAGAATACCGGGCGACGCACGTGATGAACGCGGTCGAACCAAAGTTCGTGCCGACGATTTTCGCCGGCGCGCTCGCAGCAGGGGCCGACTATCTCGACATGGCGATGAGCCTGTCCGAGCCGCACCCGACCGACCCGTATGCGCAGACCGGGGTGAAGCTCGGCGATGACCAGTTCGAGCAGGCTCCTGATTGGGAAAGCACGGGTCGCCTCGCCCTGGTCGGCATGGGCGTTGAGCCGGGCATGTCTGATGTCTTCGCCCGCTACGCCTCGGATCACCTGTTCAGTGAGATCGACGAACTCGGCACACGCGATGGCGCGAACCTGGTGGTGCGCGACGAGAACGGCGAGGAGGTCTTCGCACCCAGCTTCAGCATCTGGACGACGATCGAGGAGTGCCTGAACCCACCGGTGATCTTCGAAAAGGACACCGGGTGGTACACAACGGCACCGTTCAGCGAGCCCGAGGTCTTCACCTTCCCTGAAGGGATCGGGCCGGTCGAGTGCGTCAACGTCGAACACGAGGAGGTGCTGCTGATGCCGCGCTGGCTGAACGCCAAGCGGGTGACCTTCAAGTACGGCCTCGGCGACGAGTTCATCGGCATTCTGAAGACGCTGCACCAGCTCGGCCTGGACTCGACGACACCGCTTCGCGTGCGCAGCGCGAACGGACCGGTTGAGGTGGCGCCGCGCGACGTCGTGGCCGCCGCGCTGCCGGATCCTGCGTCGATCGGACCGCAGATGACCCGCAAGACCTGTGCTGGCGTCTGGGTGCGGGGCACCGGTCTCGACGGCAATCCGCGCGAGGTCTACCTCTATCACGTCAGCGACAACGAGTGGACGATGCGCGAATACGGCAGTCAGTGCGTCGTCTGGCAGACGGCACTGAATCCGGTGATCGCCCTCGAGCTGCTGGCGGCGGGAACCTGGACGGGCCGCGGAGTGCTTGGGCCGGAGGCATTCGATGCCGCGCCGTTCCTCGAGTTGATGGCGCGGCCCGAGTCAGACGGCGGTTACGGCCAGACCTGGAGGCTCGAGGAGCGCACGCCCTCTGTCTGATTCGGATGCGCCTGCGGTTCAGTAGGCTAACGCCATGACGGATGACGCGGTCCGGCAAGCGCAAGCAGAGGCGGCCGCCGCGGTGGCCGCGGCCGAGAAAGCGCAGGCCGAAGCGCAGGCGGCGATCAAGAGAGCCGAGGATACTGCAGCCGCGGCGAAAGCGGCAGCGGATGCTGCGTCTGCTGCGACCACGCTCCCGGTCGCTGAGCCTGCCGGCGTGTCTGCCCCCGGCCCTTCGACAAGCTCAGGGAACGAAACAGGGAACGAAAGCGCCGCGAGCACGGGGCCGCTGGACGCCGCGCACGTCGACGCCATCCGCGCGGGTTATGGATTCAGTGAATTCGCGCTCGAGATGGGGGCTCTCGTCAACGGGGATGCGCTGGCTGACGTGCCGATTCGCATCCCGATCGCGATGCTCAACAGGCACGGCCTGGTTGCCGGTGCGACTGGAACGGGCAAGACCAAGACACTGCAGGTGCTCGCCGAGCAACTCTCTGCAGCGGGTGTGCCCGTTTTCGCCGCGGACATCAAGGGCGATCTGTCTGGCATTGCGAGTGCCGGGGAGTCGAACGACAAGCTTTTGGCGCGCACGAAGGGCATCGGCCAAGACTGGCAGCCGCAGGCGGCTCCCACCGAGTACTTCAGCCTCGGCGGTGTGGGTAAAGGCGTTCCGATTCGAGCGACGATCGCCGGTTTCGGGCCACTGCTGCTGTCCAAGGTGCTGGGGCTCAATGCGACGCAAGAGTCAAGCCTCGGCCTCGTTTTTCACTGCGCAGACAAGGCAGGCCTGCCGCTCCTTGACCTGTCCGACCTGCGAGCCGTGCTCAGCTATCTGACCAGCAATGACGGCAAGGCCGAGCTTGCCGACCTCGGCGGGCTCTCGAGCGCGACGGTCGGCGTCATTCTGCGCGAACTGATCACGTTCGCCGATCAAGGCGCGGATGCCTTCTTCGGCGAACCAGAGATCGACACCCCCGAATTCCTCAAGACGACAGCGGACGGCAAGGGTGTCATCTGCCTGCTCGAGGTGCCCGGTGTGCAGGACAAGCCTGCACTGTTCAGCACCTTCCTGATGTGGTTGCTGGCCGACCTATTCAACGATCTGCCCGAGGTCGGCGACCCGGACAAACCGAAGCTGGTGTTCTTCTTCGACGAAGCACACCTGCTGTTCAAGGACGCGTCGAAGGACTTCCTCACCTCGATCACCCAGACCGTGCGGCTCATCCGCTCGAAGGGCGTCGGTATCTTCTTCGTCACGCAGACCCCCAAAGACGTGCCAAGTGACATCCTCGGCCAGCTGGGTTCGCGCGTGCAGCACCAGCTGCGCGCATTCACACCGGATGATGCGAAGGCGTTGCGCGCGACCGTCTCGACGTATCCGACGTCGGGCTACAACCTCGAGCAGGTGCTGCAGTCGCTGGCCACCGGTGAGGCGATCGTGACGGTGATGAACGAGAAGGGCGCACCGAGCCCGGTCGCGTGGACCAGGATGCGCGCACCTCAAGGGTCGATGTCGCCGACCCCGGATGCGCAGATCGACGCCACGGTGGCCGCCTCACCGTTGCTCGCCAAGTACGGCACACCGATCGACCGCGACTCCGCTCGCGAGATGCTCGGCCGCAAGCTCAGTGCTGCCGCCGACGCCGAGGCGGCACGACAGCAGGTCGCGGCCGACGCGCAGGCATCCATCGACGCCCAGAAGGCGGACGCCAAGTCGGCGGCCGATCAGGCGAAGGCCCAGAAAGCGGCGGATGCTGAGTACAACCGCATCCTGAAGTCGACCGGTGGGACGGCGCGCGCGACCGCGGCCAAGCCCCAGAAGAACATGCTCGAGGAGGTGCTCGGCTCCCGTACTACTCAGACGATTCTGACCAGCGTCGTTGCCGGCATCTTCGGCACCCGCCGGCGTCGCTGATCGCTCGGTTCAACCTGACTGCCCGGTTCAGTCCCCAAGCAAGCGCTCTGCCTCGAGTCCTACCCCGAGCGTATGCGAGGAGGCGTCGCCGTCGCGTGCGCTCCACGCGGCTGACAGTCCGCACCAGGCGATCGTCCACCGTGTCAGGCGCACCAGATCGAGCGCTACGGCGTGCGCGATCACCTCGAGTTGCCGGGCCAGCCGTCCTGGCCGCAGCGCGACATCCGCGCTCGGGTTGCACAGGACATTCGTGAAGTCGAACGCGCGGTCGCCGATCAAGCACTTCGGGTCGATCGCGGCCCAGCCGTCGAGTTCCGGATGCATCTCCACACCGAAGTCGAGCACGTTGCCGTGATGCAGATCACCGTGCAGAACAACGATGTCGCGCTGATTCGCCAGTAGGTCCTGAGCGATCGCCGAGGCCCGGGCGTAGAATCCGCCGACGTCACTCGCGTGCACGAACAGGTCCCGGAACCACGTGGTCAGCTCGGTGGGCGCTGCGCGACCGCCCGGCGGCATACCCGGGATCCTGTGGAGGCGACTGCCGACTCGGCACAGGATACGGCTCGCCTCATCGTCCGTGGCGTCGCCTGCCTCGGACAGCGCCTCGAGCGACCGCGCGCCGGTTGCCCGCTCCAGCAGGACGGCGGCCGCTTCGTGTTCGAGCACGCGGGCGCTGCCGCGGCCGTTCCAGAAGGCCATCACGGCGTTGCCTCTGGCTTCTTCGGCTACGGTCGCGATCTTGAGCATCACGGCCGCGCCATCGCGGCGGGCCGGAATGAGGACGCTCGTCGAGGTCGCGAAGGGCTCCCCGTCGGGCTCGGAATGCCAGCGGCGCAGCAGCGCGTCGGCGGATTGCATGGCCGTACGCACGGCGGCATCGGCCGCGTGCATGGGTGTGCCGCTGTCGCCTGATCCCTTCACCCCGTTAGTATGCCGCACAGCGCCCGCTGCGGCGGTGCCAGGATAGAACGATGGCTGTGATTCGCACTTACCGACCGACAGACCGTGCCGATGTGGCGGATGTCTGCCTGCGTACGGGCAAGCTGGGCGGCGACGCGACCGGCCTGCACGTGTCAGATGACCTCTTACCGGACATCTACGCGCTGCCGTATGTCGAATTCGAACCCGACCTCGCCTTCCTCGTCGACACGGGTGAGCGCGTCGCCGGCTACCTCGTTGCGACGGCGGACACACGCGCATTCGTCCAGCGTTACCGGGCCGAGTGGTTGCCGGGATTCGCGCACCGTTACACGCGCGCGCAGCCGCCGATGACGGCATCCGATCAGTTCGTCGAGGTCGGCTACGATCCCGAGCGGATGCTGATCCCGGAGCTCGATGAATACCCCGCGCACCTGCACATTGACCTTCTCCCTGAACTGCAAGGTCAGGGGCTGGGGCGCACGTTGATCAGGCGGCTGCTCGGCGAACTGCGCGAACGTGGCGTGCCGGGCGTGCACCTCGGAGTGTCGCCGCAGAACCTGCCCGCGCGCGGTTTCTACGCGGCACTCGGATTCCAGCCGCTGCCATCCGGTGGCACTGCAGGCGGGTTGCTCGGCCTGCCGACGGATGCGGTCGTCTGACCGCTGTCGCTCCGGCTGCTCGTTGCGCCGGCCGATCGACTGCGCCGGCCGATCGACTCAGGCGCCGGCGGATCCGGTGTGAGTCCAGGGGAACCGCTCGAACCAATACAGCAATTCGGGTCGAGTGCGCCTGAGCTCCGACATCGTGAAGGTGCCGTCCACGACGTGTACGGGCACGTCGAGGATTCCGATCAGCAGGTCCATGTCGGTGCGCTGCCAGAACGCGCCACGCATCCGGAGCAGTGTGCGGCCATCGTTGCCGCAGACGAACAACTGCGGCTGGCTGTCCAACGCGCTGTCCCGATACGTTTCGAGCAACAGGATGCTGCCGATCTCGTTGACCGGGTAGTACCGCTTGTGCCCGAAGAAGCCGCGTTCGTAGAGCCCCTCTGGGGACACGCGGATCGACGCCACGGCGTAACCCCAGCCGATGAGTGCGCTCAGCGCCATCACGAGTAGATGCGCCGCAAGCACGAACAACCACAGACGGTGCGGAATCGTCAACCAGTAGAGCACCGCGAACACCGGGGCAGTCAGGGCGATCATGGTCACAACACCCTGCCGAAGCAGTCGCGACACAGGGCGCAGAACGCGCGCAGACGCGGAGGAACCCGCGACGACACGGCGTTGGGACACTCGATGACCTTTCTGATTACGTTCAAGCCTTGCGCATCTGAGGTTCGGCGTGTAGCGGCCTTTTGGGGGACACGGGGGACGGTCGTCCTGTCCCCGTTTCAGCGGTCGACAATGGCGACGCCGGTCGAAGGTCGGGCTCGGTGGCACGCTACGCTGGGGGTGGGAGGCCGTGATGAATGTAATTGCCCTGATTGTGTCGTTCGTGTTCTTTTTGGGCGGACTTTTTTTGATGTATCTGGCTGCGACGCTCACGGCGTTTCAGGCTGAGACGTTCATAGCAGGCATCCTCTGCGTCGCACTGTCCTTCGGTCTGCCGATCCATTGGTTGCACAAGTTCGACTGACCGTGTGAGCGTTGTCTACGCTGAGTTAAAGTCCGTACGGTTCACTCCAACACCGTCAGAAACTGCTCGGCGTCGATCGATTTGCGCGTGCCGTCTCGTGTGCCGGCCGGAAGTCCGCCGACGTAGAGCCAGCCGAGCAAGCGCTCATTCTTTCCGAGATCGTGCATCGCATGCACGTGCTTCGTGCGCGTGTATTCGCCGGTGCGCCACATCACGCCCCAGCCTGCGTCGTGCAACAACAGGCTGGGGCGTGATGTGCGACACCGGATGCGACAGCATCCTGTTCCCACCCGGCCACCTTGTCGCTCGGGCGTCGTGCCGCGACGATCGCAAGCAGCAGTGGCGCCCGCAAGGGCTTTCCGGCGAGCTTGTCTGCGGATGTCCCCGTGGCGGATGCCCCCGCGGCGCCGGCCGCTTCGGCCAACGCTGCCCCCAAGCGGTTTCGTGCCTCACCGCGCAACTCGATGATCCGCCATGGATGAAGGGCACTGTGGTCCGTTACGCGTCCGGCCGCAGTGACAAGCTCAATGAGTTGCTCATGGGTCGGGGACTCTTCTGTCACATGGGAGCGGGAACGCCGAGCGGCGACCCGCGCTCTCAACTCGGTCACGACTGCGTCGTGGCCTGCTCGGCATCCGCTGCGGCGAAATCGAGAGACAGCGAGTTCATGCAATAGCGATCGCCGGTCGGTGTTCCGAATCCGTCGTCGAACACGTGCCCGAGGTGCGAACCGCAGGCGGCGCAGCGCACCTCCGTGCGGTGCATGCCGAGGCCGTCGTCATCCAGTAGTTGGACCGCTTCGGGGCGCACCGACTCGTAGAAGCTCGGCCAACCGCACGCAGAATCGAACTTGGTTCCACTCTTGAAGAGTTCGGCACCGCAGGCGGCGCAGGTGAAGACGCCCGCGCGGTGCTCGTCCAGCAGTTCACCGGTCCACGGGCGTTCGGTGGCGGCCTGCCGCAACACCGCATACTTCTCGGGGCCGAGCTCCTCGCGCCACTCGTCTTCGCTCTTGGTCACGGCATACGTCATTTCAACAGTCCTCTCCCACCGGCGCGTCACACACCCCGGCACTACAAGACTAAACAGCAGACACCCTGTCGCCATTCCGGATGTGCCTCGCGCCTTGGCAGTTGCACAGGTGGTGCGGCATAGGATGGCTCGCGAGCAATGTTGGGACCGATAGATCGCGACCGATTGAAAGCGAGACGAGCATGGACGGTGCGCGCGACAGCGAGCCTGCCGGTGCATTGCAACCGCAAGTAGGAGGGTTGTCGGATCGCGACGCGGCGATTCTCGAGTTCGAACGCCAGTGGTGGCGGCACGCCGGTGCGAAAGAGCAGGCCATCCGAGATGAATTCGGATTGTCCGCCGCCCGGTACTATCAAGTGCTAAGTGCTCTGATCGATGCTCCGGCTGCTCTGATCCACGACCCCATGCTGGTCAAGCGGCTGCAACGCGCACGCGATGCGCGAGTGACGGCACGCGCAACGCGCACGCTCTACACCGACTGACCTCGAACACGAAAAAGATGGCACATAAATACCCGAAAGACCGCTTTGACGTCATCCCCGATGACCTGCAGCGGGTCGGCGCGCACCGTGCGCCGCGCGGCAGGGGCCGCGGCTGGATCTGGGTCGGCTGGTCTGCACTGGCCTGCGCCATCCTGATTGCGGCCGGTGTCATTGGTCTCTCCGTGATCAATGGCACGCTCGATTTCAAGGCAGGTACCGGCACTGGGACACCGGCCCCGTCGTTCACCCCAACTCAGACGCCGACGATCACGCCGACCGTCAATCCATCGCTGCACGTCACGGTGCTCAACGGCACGACGCTCGACGGCGTGGCAGGGGCGGTGGCCGCGACCCTCACGGCCGCAGGTTGGCAGAACATTTCGACGGCGAACGCCAGCGACACCACAATCACGCACACGATCGTCTACTACTCGGCGGGTGCGAACAAGGCCGCTGCGCTGGGCGTAGCGCGCTCACTTCCAGGCTCGACGATCGAGCTGACACAGGCGTATGTCGATTCAGGCGCAGACATCACCGTCGTGATCGGCAGTGACTACAAGCCCGCGACGCCGTAGATAACGCTTTATCTCAATCTGGGAACACCCTGTGTACAGACGCGTGTCCTCCATTAGTATCTGGATCTAACGACGAGTCGCGCCCCCGCACGCGTCGAGGAATACAGCAATGGGAGTAATCAATGGCGAACGGAACCGTCAAGTGGTTCAACGCTGAAAAAGGCTACGGCTTCATCACCGTCGACGGGGGAGGGCAAGACGTATTCGTCCACTACTCCGCCATTGACATGAGCGGATACAAGGTTCTCGAAGAGGGCCAGCACGTCGTCTTCGAGGTCGGTACCGGCAACAAAGGCCCTCAGGCCGAGTCGGTCAGGCTGGCCTCCGCGTAACACACGGCACCCCAATCGACAGAAGGCGTCGTCCGCATCGGGTGCGGACGGCGCCTTCTCTGTGTGCGCCGGTTGAGCGGTCCTCGTCGCGTGCACTTGCACTCTCCTAGTCGGAGTGCCAGAATCGACCTAGCACTCGATCCACTTGAGTGCTAACTATCTGAATCTTTCGCGTAACGTCCGGGAGGGACGAGAAACAACCATGGCAAAGATTATTGCTTTTGATGAGGAAGCCCGCCGCGGCCTCGAGCGCGGACTCAACAAGCTCGCCGACGCGGTCAAGGTGACCCTAGGCCCACGAGGTCGCAACGTCGTGCTGGAAAAGAAGTGGGGCGCTCCCACGATCACCAACGATGGCGTTTCCATCGCCAAGGAGATCGAGCTGGACGAGCCGTACGAGAAGATCGGCGCTGAGCTCGTCAAGGAGGTCGCGAAGAAGACCGATGACGTGGCCGGCGACGGAACGACCACCGCAACGGTGCTCGCTCAGGCGCTCGTGCGTGAAGGTCTGCGCAACGTCGCAGCCGGTGCAGACCCGATCAGCCTCAAGCGCGGCATCGAGAAGGCTGTTGCAGCTGTGACCGCCGAGCTTATTGCGAACGCCAAGGAGGTCGAGACCAAGGAGCAGATCGCCGCAACGGCATCCATCTCCGCGGCTGACCCGGAGATCGGCGCGATCATCGCCGAGGCCATCGACAAGGTGGGCAAGGAAGGCGTCGTCACGGTCGAGGAGTCGAACACGTTCGGCACCGAGCTGGAGTTGACCGAGGGCATGCGCTTCGACAAGGGCTACCTGTCGCAGTACTTCGTCACGGACCCCGACCGCCAGGAAGCGGTCTTCGAGGACCCGTACATCCTGATCGTCAACTCGAAGGTCTCGGCCATCAAGGACTTGCTGCCGATCGTCGACAAGGTGATCCAGTCCGGCAAGCAGTTGCTGATCATCGCGGAAGACGTCGACGGCGAGGCTCTGGCCACGCTGGTCGTGAACAAGATCCGCGGTATCTTCAAGTCGGTTGCCGTCAAGGCGCCGGGGTTCGGTGACCGTCGTAAGGCTCAGCTGCAGGACATCGCCATCCTCACCGGTGGCCAGGTCATCAGCGAAGAGGTCGGCCTCAAGCTTGAGAACGTCACCCTCGACCTGCTGGGTTCTGCCCGCAAGGTGGTCATCACCAAGGACGAGACCACGATCATCGAGGGTGCAGGCGACGCCGAGCAGATCGCCGGCCGCGTGCAGCAGATCCGCAACGAGATCGAGAACACGGACAGCGACTACGACCGTGAGAAGCTGCAGGAGCGCCTGGCGAAGCTCGCCGGCGGTGTTGCGGTCATCAAGGCCGGTGCCGCCACCGAGGTCGAGCTCAAGGAGCGCAAGCACCGCATCGAAGACGCCGTTCGCAACGCAAAGGCTGCCGTCGAAGAGGGCATCGTCGCCGGTGGTGGCGTTGCACTCATCCAGGCAGGCAAGGTTGCGTTCGCCAAGCTCGAGCTCACGGGCGACGAGGCAACGGGTGCGAACATCGTGCGCGTGGCCATCGAGGCTCCGCTCAAGCAGATCGCACTCAACGCAGGCCTCGAGCCGGGCGTTGTCGCGGCCAAGGTTGCAGAACTACCAGCAGGCTGGGGCCTGAACGCCGCAACGGGCGAGTACGGTGACCTGATCGCTCAGGGCATCATCGACCCGGCCAAGGTGACGCGCTCTGCTCTGCAGAATGCGGCATCCATCGCTGCGCTGTTCCTCACCACCGAGGCCGTCGTCGCCGACAAGCCGGAGCGCAACCCCGTTCCTGCCGGCGACCCGAGCGGTGGCATGGACTTCTAAGTCCCTGTGATCGAGTAGCGCGCGAGCGCGTATCGAGGTCAACGTGATGGGCGTCTCCTTCTGGGGGCGCCCATCACGCTGTTAAGAAGTGCGTTGTTGAGCCCCGGCGCCGGCGCGCACGCCTGTGCTGGACGCAGTGAGGCTAGCGCGCGAACAGCCGCGTGTTGGCCGCTTCGATCTCCGCGTACTGCTGGCCGGCTTGGCCAAGAGCATGGGCCAGCGCAGCCAAGACCTCCTCAACCCGCAATTGCGTGCTGCGCCAGTCGCCGACTGCGGACTGGAACGCGATCGACGCCTGCCCGGTCCAGCTCGCCTGCAAACCGGTCAAGTGGCCGGTGAGCCCCGCTGCCTCGCTTTGCAGTCGGCCGATCGAGGCGCGCGCGGCGCCCGTGGTCATAATCACCGCTTCACTGTCGACTTGATAGCTGGTCATGGTTCCTCCTCGAATCGATCTCGTTCGCTCGACGCTAGCCCGAAGTTACGTTTGGCCCGAGCCCCTACTTCCCTGTTGTCGCAGGGGGTGGGGGCTCTTTTGTGTCATGAGTTGTAGCCAGTAAATTATGGCG
>Ga0208357_1002695_pt1 | contig 11518 bp, 9 predicted proteins | sample NGESurdeep092012_6_FD_184487 | JGI IMG/M metagenome (GOLD analysis project Ga0208357, IMG submission 184487) | Arctic peat soil microbial communities from Barrow, Alaska - NGEE Surface sample F52-2 deep-092012 (SPAdes) | ecosystem: Environmental > Terrestrial > Soil > Wetlands > Peat ... | reverse complement strand
CTCTTCGCCGCCCTGTCGGTGTGCAGTGGCGGCTGGACGTTGGAGGCGGCCGAGGCGCTCGGGGAGTCCATCGGTCTGGTGGCCACTGAGGTACCCAGAATCGTCGCCGATCTCTGGGACCAATCGCTTCTGACGACCGATCACTCGACACCCGGTCAGGCCCGCTACGGGATGCTGACCACGGTGCGGACCTACGCTTCGCGGAAGCTCGACATCGATGGGATGAAGACTGACGTCGGCGCCCGTCACGCCGAGTTCTTCGCCGCCTTCGCCATCCAGGTGGGGGATCGGCCCTTCGGCCCCGACGAGGGAAGCCGGATCCGTGCCCTCGAGGACCAGTTCGACAACGTCAGGGCGGCGTTTCGCTGGTGCCTCGGTACTCGTGACTGGGACACCGGAATGTCCATCCTCGTCTCGCTGGTCCCTGAGCTCGTCCTGCGCGAGCGTATCGAGGTCGGAAGGTGGGCCAGTGAGGTCATCGGCGAGCTCGGAGACGAGGCCCATTCCATTCGGGGCGTGGCCCTGGCCATTTCCGCCAATACCGCTCTGGTGGAGGGCCGGCTGGAAGACGCCAAACGGTTGAGCCTTGAGAGTATCGAGGCGGAAAATCAGTGGGGGAGCCCACCCTTGTGGCTTTCACGAAACGCCCTGGCCATCGTCAGCGCCACGGCCAAGCGCTTCGAGGACATGAACGAGAAATTCAGGGACATGGTGGAGATGTCGGCCACCACCGGTGACCCGCTGCCGGAGGCCGTTTCGCTGTTCGACCGCGCCCTGCTGGCCTCGTTCTCCAGAGACCCCTCCCGGGGAGTCCAACCGGCTGAAGAGTTGATTCAACTGGGAGACAGGTGGCGGAGCGATTCGTTACGGGCCATGGGTCTGGTATCGGTAGGTCGCACCATGGGCGCCCGGGAACCGGAGAGGGCGTCGGCCGCCTTGCATGAGGCGGCCAACCTGGCCGCGGCCAGTCGGTGCAGCCTCCTGCTTCAGCAAGCGCGGAGAACCGTCATCGAGATCGAATCGTCGCCCAGCGATCGTGAAGTGGCGCTGAAGAAACTGACGGAGATTCTTCACGACTTTGGTCAGTCGGGGGATATTTCGCAGCAATTGCAGACCATCGTGAGCGCGCTGGCTCCACTGGCTGGAGCCGATGCCTTGGATGTGGCCACGGTGCTCGCCGCCGCTCTGTCTCAGACGCCGTTTGGGTCCACCCCCCAGTGCACGCGCACCCTTGAGTTGGCCCGCACACGACTACCGGCCGAAGTATTCACCGCCGCTTTCGCTCACGGATCCTCCTTGTCGCCGGCCCAATTGATAGAGACAGCCACGGGACGTCTGGCTGACGTCCTGGCCCGGCCCCGAGCCAAGGCCTGATGCCGGAATACCGATGAGGCGGTGGCTCTGCGTCGCCCATTGCTGGTGAGGATGATTGATTGACCACCGTCAGCGCTCTCGGCTGCCCGCGGGGTCATCGGCTGGCCGATAGCTCTCCTCCCGCCGATGCCAGCGAGACGGCGCCTCTGTTCTGCCCCAGCCGTCATGCCGCCTGTCGCCGGGAGCCCGATGGAACGCTCAGGCGGATCCTCGATCGGCGCCGCTATTAGCAAGGGGCGACGGACGGCTTGCCCGGGGACCGGCCGCCGATGAGGATGGAGGCTGTGGCAGAAGCACTTGTCGTGCGTCGAGAGGGATCCCAACTGAGTGGCCAGCTCTGGCCCGGTGGAGCTGACGTGGTGGTGTTGCTCCATGCCGGAGTGGCCGACAGTCGTTGCTGGCCGAAAGTGGCTGACGAGTTGGCCGGTCGGGCCACGGTGGTGGCCTACGACCGGCGGGGATTCGGTAAGACGGCTCCGTCGCCGATTCCTTTTTCCCATGTCGAAGACCTGGTGGCCGTGCTCGACGAGGTGGCCGCCGAGAAGGCGTGGTTGGTGGGCAATTCGATGGGCGGCGGTCTGGCCCTCGATGCCGCTCTGCTGGCGCCCGACCGGGTGGCCGGACTGGTCCTGATCGCTCCGGCCGTGAGCGGAGCGCCCGAGCCCACCTTGGATGCAGAGATCCAACCCTTCGAGGATGGGATCACCCGGGCTTGGGACGAGAAGGATCTGGACGAGCTCAACCGTCTCGAAACCTGGTTGTGGCTTGACGGTCCTGCCGGCCCTGAGGGTCGGGTCGGAGGGCCGCCCCGGACGCTGGCCCTGGCCATGAACGAGATCATCCTCCGCCATGACGTCCCCGAAGACGCCGGTGCCAGTGACGTCGACGTGTGGAGCCGCCTGGAGGAGGTGACCGTCCCGTCGGTGGTGGCCTGTGGCGATCTCGATGTGTCGTTCCTGGTGAATCGCAGCCGGGAGCTGGCCGAGCGTCTTCCCCGGGGTCGTCATCGCGTCCTGGAACGAATGGCCCACCTTCCGAGTCTGGAGCAGCCGTCGACCGTCGCCACACTGGTGGCCGACGCCTTGGCCACAAAGTGACGGCCGGTCTCCCGATCACGTCCTTTCGAGGAGGACCGCTCCTTCCCAGGGCGTGAGATCGACGGAACCGGTGATCGTGGTCCCGTCTCGGGAGCGATCCGAGCTGATGCCGATCTGACTTTCGGGAGCATCCAGGGCGATCCTGGTCGGTTGGTCGGAAAAGTTGAGGACCACCACCGTTCTGGTGCCACGTCGCCATATCCAGACGCCATCGGGGGAGGGGAGGGACCGGTACTCGCCGGTCACGAGACCAGGGGTTCGACGGCGCAGAGCGATGAGGTCTCTGGTGAACTGGAGGACCGATTCCGGGTCGTCACGCTGGTCGATTACGTTGCCCGACGACGGATCCCCCATCTTCAGCCAGGAAGTCGATTCCGGGGGAGTGAAACCGCCGTTCGGAGCCGCGGTCCAGGGCATCGGGGTCCGTTCCGGGTCGCGGCCCACATAGGCCGGCCAGAAGCGCAGGCCCACCGGGTCGAGGATCTCGTGGTGGGCGAAATCGACGTCGGTCAAGCCGATCTCGTCGCCCTGGTAGAGGACGGGGGTCCCGCGCAGGGTCAGGAGCATCAGCAGAGCCAGTCGGATCTTGTCCGGGTGCCCACCGGCCCAGCGGGTGGCCAGGCGCGACACGTCGTGGTTCGATCCCGTCCACACCGGCCAGGAACCGGGGGGCAGGAGTTCCTCGGTCCTCTCCACGATCCCCCGCAGTGCCTCGGCTTCGAAGGGCGACTCGATAAAAGGGAAATTGAAGGACAGGCTGAGTTCGTCGTCGCCCTTTCCGTAGAAGGTGGCCAGTGTCTCCAGGGACTCGACGTTGGTTTCGCCTAGGAGGACCCGGGCCGGGTCGTAGCCTCCGGCCACCTGCCGCCAGTGCTTCAGGATGTCGTGGACCTCGGGACGATTGCTGGTGTACTCGGGGCGTTGACCGAACATCTGCATGATGAACGGGTCGTCCTCGGTGGCCGGAGGGTTGTCCCTGAGCTCGGCATCCTTGATGATCATGTTGCAGACGTCGATGCGAAAGCCGGCGACGCCCCGGTCCCACCAGAAGCGGAGGATGTCGTCGAAAGCGGAATGGACGTCTTGGCACCACCAATTCAGGTCGGGCTGTTCGGGAAGGAAGTTGTGGAGGTAGTACTGCCCCGTCGTCTCGTCGAGCGTCCATGCCGGTCCGCCGAAGCACCCCACCCAATTGTTCGGCGGCGACCCGTCGGGCTTCGGATCCACCCAGACGTAGAAATCCCGGTGGGTCGAGTCCCGTGCGGAGCGGGACTCGATGAACCAGGGGTGTTGATCGCTCGAATGGTTCGGGACCAGGTCGATGAGAACCTGGATGCCCCGGGCGTTGGCCGACGCCACCAGTTCGTCGAGATCGGCCAGGTTCCCGTAAGCGGGCTCCACGGCGCAGTAGTCGGTCACGTCGTAGCCGAAATCAGCGTTGGGCGACGGGGTGATCGGGCTCAGCCACAGGCCATCGACCCCGAGCCATGACAGGTGGTCCAGCCGGTTGATGATGCCGCGGAGATCGCCGACTCCGTCACCGTCGCTGTCAGCGAAGGAACGGACATAGATCTGGTAGAGCATTCCGGTACGCCACCAGGGGAGGGGAGAGTTGGTGGCCTCGATCGGTGATGTCTCCGACACATTGTCTCCTCGGTCCGTCGGTCCGCCCATGGTGGTCGATCTCGCTCCTGGTCCACCACTCGGTCGTCTTGGGGGTGCTCCTCGGCCGATTCCGCTTCAGCGGCCCCCGCTGACGTCGATCAAGGCACCGGTCACGTAGGAAGCCCCAGCCGAGCACAACCAGACGATGGCGTCGGCAATCTCTTCAGCCCGGCCGCCCTGACCCATCGGAATCAGGGGTGCGAACCGTTCCAGCCGGTCCGGTTGGCCGCCGCCGGCGTGGATGGGCGTGTCCACCAGAACCGGTCTAACGGCGTTGACGCGTATCCCCTCGGCGGCCACCTCCCGGGCCAGTCCGATCGTCATGGTGTCGATGGCTCCCTTGGATGCGGCGTAGTCGATGTACTCGCCGGGGCTTCCGAGACGCGAGGCGGCCGAGGATAGATTCACGATCGAACCTCCGGATCCACTGCGAGTGGTGGACACCCGCCGGACGGCCTCACGGGCACAGAGGAACGAGCCGAGAACTTTTACCGAGAACATTCGTTGAATCCGGGCCGCCGTGAACTCGTCCAGTCGGGCCTTCTGGTCGACGATGCCGGCGTTGTTGACCAATACGGTCGGCGCCCCGAAGGCATCGTCGATCGTTGAGAAGAACCGGGTCACCGCGTCCTCCGACGAGACGTCGACCGGCACGGCCATGGCTCGTACCCCGGTGGAGCGGCACGTGGCGGCCACCTTCTCGGCTGCGTCGGCGTTCCGGTGGGAACCCACAACGACGTCCCAATCCTGGGCCGCCAAGAGGGTCGAGGTGGCCGATCCGATACCTCCGCTCCCGCCCTTCACGATGGCCACGCCCCGCGCGCCGTCACTCTACGGCCGGCCCAGGGAGTCCCAGGTCACCGGGCATGGCCGGGGGCCGGGACGCGTGGCTGATGGCAAACCGGTACCTGATCGGAGAAGTCCCCGACCCTCTCCGGGGGCAGGGGCCGCCCCGGGGAACGTGACCCCGGGCGTCGGGAGGCCGGTGTCCGGTGGCGGAGGCGGGAGCGGCCGGCTTCAGGTCCGGCGCCAACGGTCCGATATTGCCCGTATCCGTCTGAAGATCCAGGCGGTGGGGGACGACGAGGACGGCGTGGATCGCAAACTGTCTGAGCTTGCCGGGAGAATGGAAGAGCATGAGGCCGCCGTGTGGGCCACCTGCGTCGATACCGCCTCCGCTCTTCCCGGCAATCCTCTGCAGGGCGTCATCGAGCAGCAGGGCTCAATGTCGTTGGTGGCGCTGTGCGCCGTCGACCGGGGGGACATCAACCGGGTCATCGGCCTGGGTGTGGGTGCCCCGGCCCGGCCCCGGGATCTCGACGCCATCGAGGCCTTCTACGAGTCCTATGGACAACGGAACTTCCGGATCGAGATGACGCCGATGGCTCACCCCTCCGAACTGGCGGGGTGGATCGAGGCTCTGGGTCTGGCCTGCGACGATCTGGGGACGTTCAAGATGTGGCGGCGGGCCGCTCATCCTCCGGTCGCCGATGCTGATATCGACGTGCGCCGGCTCGCTCCCGCCGACGCCGACGCTCTGGCCGCCATCAGCGTGGCCGCCTGGGGTGCCTGGAGCATGCCCGTGTCGATGGCGGCATGGTTCGGGGCCACCGTGGGACTCGACGGTGTGCAGCACTACGGCGCCTTCGATCAGGACCGGCTGGTGGCCACCGGGGCCCTCTTCATTGGTGACGGCGTGGGTTGGCTCGGGTTCGACGCCACCCATCCCCGTTACCAGGGACGGAAACTCCGTCAGGCCCTCTCGACGGCCCGGATGATCGACGCCGTAGCCCACGGTTGCCAGGTCGTCCACGCTGAGAGCTCGCTTCCTCCCAGTCAGCGGGCGCTTCGTGACGGCTGGCAGTTGCTCTACGAGAAGAAGAACTACTCGTCGATATGCGTTGACGAGAAGGTGACGACGTCGGGAAGCGTCGTCGGAGATGGGCCACGTACCGTTCATGGCCCGCCCGGGCATGTGTAGAAACCACCGAGCGAGGGAACCGAAATGCTGACCGAGTCGAGAATCTCCGAAGAACTTCGTCGTTCCCATCGGGCCGACGTGGGTGCCGGTATCTTCGCCCACGCCAGGCGGCTCCGGTGGTCGAAGGAGAAGATCGACGCTGGACGTCAGGAGCAATTGCGGCAATTGCTGGCCTGGTCCATCGAGCACTCCCCCTTTCATGCCGACCGGCTGCGCGGCGTCGACGCCGCCCATTTCACCGAAGACCAGCTGCCGTCGCTCCCGGTCATGACCAAGAACGACCTGATGGACGAGTTCTCCTGGGTCATGACCGATCCCCGCCTCACTCTCGAAGTGGTCGAGGACTATGTCGAGCACGTGGACGAGAACGAGTATCTCCATAACCAGTTCCGGGCCGTGACGTCGTCCGGATCGAGTGGTCGACGGGGAGTGTTCGTCTACGACTGGGACGAATGGACCACCTTGGCCCTCATGCAGAGCCGGTCACGGCTGGGGACGGCGGCCGACGCGCCACGGCCGGGCCCGTCGGCCACGGCCAGTCTCTTCGCCGGCGCCGGAGCGCACCTGTCCCGGGTGATGCGGACATTCCTGGCCGAGCCGGGCGACGAGGTGCACCACTTTCCCATGACCCTTCCCGTCAACCAGGTGGTTCGGGGCCTCAACGCGGCCCAGCCGGAGCTGCTGATGGGCTATCCCTCCGCCCTCGATCTGGTCGTGCGCGAGGCGCAGGCGGGTCGGCTGCGGATCTCCCCCCGTTTCGTCGAAGCCGGTGGGGAGCTGCTCATGGACCGGACCCGTCAATCAGTACGCGAGCTGTGGGGCGTGGAGATCGATGACGCCTGGGCCGTGGTCGAAGGGGCGTACGCCTTTTCCTGTGTGGCCGGCCAGGGCATGCACCTGCCCGATGAGCTGATCATCATCGAACCGGTCGACCTCGACGGTCGGCCCGTGGCTCCCGGCCAGCCCGCCGCCAAGTTGTACCTCACCAACCTCTACAACCGGACCCAGCCCCTCATCCGGTTCGAGATCGCCGATGGGCTGACCGTTCTGGACGGGGTCTGTGCCTGCGGCTCGGCCCACCGCCGGATCGTCGATCTGACGGGACGGGCCGACATCGTCTTCTCCTACGACGGCGACGTGAACGTCCATCCCATGGTTCTGCGGTTGGAACTCCATGACGAGCGTCACGTGACCGAGTATCAGATCCGCCAGACCGCCCTCGGGATCTGCATCAAGGTCGTCACCGATCGTCCCGAGGATCTCGACCAGATCAGGGACCGCCTCACCCGCGCGCTGCGGACGGCGGGGCTGGCCGACCCCGAAGTGATCGTCATGGCCGTGGACCGGCTCGAGCGGTTGGCCGCCGGAAAACTCCGGCAGTTCATCCCCCGACTGGGCCGGTAGCCGTCGGCCGGGAGCCGATGCTCCGCCAACCGTTCCTCTCAGCTGCCCCGGGTGGCCCGCTGGGCTTTCTTGGTCGTCCCCGGTGAGCCGGCTTTCGGATCGGGCAGCGTGCCGATGTCGGGACCGGTGAAGGGGGCGGTCTCACTGGACGACGAGGCGGTGCTGGCTCCGGGCTCGGCCGACAGGTCGGTGCAACCGCGGAGTCCGTCCCACCGGGTGACGGCGGCGGTGGCCTCGGCCCCCGACTCGGGGATGGGCAGTCCCGAGTCGATGAGGGCCGGGCGCCAGGTGAACGAGTCGATGTGCCTGCCGGTGACGGTGATGACCAGAGAACCGCTGTAGGTCTCCGGCGGCCTGGTGTCGTCGAAGGCCAGATTGCCGAGTCCGTAGTCGACGAAAGCCGAGCCGAGGTAGCCGGCACCCAGTTGGACGTGGGCGTGGGTACCCAGGACGATGTCGGCTCCGGCTTTGACCAGGGCCTCGGCCAACGGTTCTTGGAACGAGTCGGGGCAGTCGTCACCCTCGGTTCCCCAATGGAGATAGACGATGACGGTGTCTGAGGTCTTGCGGGCCGCTTCGCCGGCGGCGACGAGCGTCGCCTCCTGATAGGCCGAGGCCAGGCCGGGTTGCGACGACGTGGCCGTCCAGGCCGTGGCCAGGTTGGTGTCGAGGACCTGGGTGGCGGCGATGATGGCGATCCGTTGGCCGTGGATGGTGGTCCGCTAAGGAGCAAAGGCCTGGGCCGCGTTCTGGCCGATGCCGATGACCGGGTAGTTGGCGGCATGGGCCACCGACAGCGATTGCCCCAAGCCGGTCCGACCGCAGTCCTCACCGTGATTGTTGGCTTCGGTGACCAGGGTGATGCCGGCCGAACGGAAAGCGGTGATGGCCGAGGGTGGGGCCTGGAAGAAATGGGTCTTCGGTTGGGGATCCGGGCACGTCCCCTCGGTGAGAGCCGATTCGAAATTGGTCATGGAGAGGTCGGCCCCCGGCAGCAGGGTGGCCACCGATCCGTCGAGGGCGTTGGCCGGATCGTGGGCCAGGCGTTGGCCGAGGACCCCTTCAAAATGGATGTCGCCGCCGAAGGCCAGCGTCACCGGTTGGCCGTCACCTGTCCAGGTCGGGGTGAGCGACGACAGCTTGGCGTGGCTGGCTCTCTTCGGTAGGTCTGAACCCCCGGCGTTCTTGGCCGTGGCCGCCCGGCTGTGGTTCAGATCAGAGGAGCCGGTCGGGTGGTGTCCGGAGCCGGAGGTGCCCACCACCAGGAAGATGGCCAGGCCGAGAACGAGGACGACGCCTCCGGTGGCCACCTGGCGCCGGCGGCGGCGGACTCTCCGGGACGGGCCACCGACGCACTATGGCAGAGCCCGTCGGGGCCGGCCCGGGGGCGCTAAGCGATGGCGCGGCGGGACGAACGCCGGTGAGCGCCGTGGACCGACAGGCGGGTCACCACGTAGGCGGCGAAAGCCAGGCTGGTGATGAAGAAGCTGTCCGGATAGGGGAAATACCACCCGATAGCCAGGCCGATCCAGGTGCAGCCCAGGGCGATCAGGACGGCCACAGCCATGGCCCGGGCCGGTCGGCGGGTGACCAGGTCGGCGATGGCGGCGGGCGTGATGAGCAGAGAGAAGATGAGCAGGACGCCCACCACCTGAACGGCGATGGCTACGGCCAGGGCCAGGGTGGCCATGAAGGCGACGGCCAGGATCCGCACCGGCACCCGGCGGGCCTCGGCCACGTCGGCGTCCACCGAGGCGAACAACAGGGGTCGGTACATGGCGGCGATGAGCACGACGGTGAACGTCCCCACGCCCAAGGTGAGTAGGACGTCGCCCGAACTGACCCCTTCGATCTGGCCGAACAGGATCGAATAGGCCTCGGTCGAGTAGCCGTTGTAGAGGGCGATGAAGAGCACGCCTAGGCCGAGCATGAAGGAGAGGACGATGCCGATGACGGTGTCGCGTTCCCGGAGTCGTTGGCCGAGCGCGCCCATCACCGCGGCACCGCCCAGGCAGAAGACGAGGAGACCCCAGATGGGATTCACGGAGAGGACGGCCGCTCCGGCCGCTCCGGCGAAGCCCACGTGCGAGAGGGCGTGGGCGGCAAAGGCCGTTCGACGGAGAACGACGAAGTATCCGACGATCCCGGCCACCACCGAGACGATGGCGCCGGCCTCGAAGGCGTGGCTCTCGAATTGGTAGGAGAGCATCTGGCGGACGTCGGATATCAGGTTCCAGCTGAACGAGGTGGGCGTCAGCTGGGCCAGCACCAGGTGGGCGGTGGTGGCGCTCATGGTCGGAACCGTCGGCTCTGGTGACCCGATTCAGCCCCATGGGTGTGGGGGTGGGGATGGGCCAGCTCCTCGTCGATGCCGACCACGAACCGTCGACCTTTGCTGTCGAAGAGGACCTCGACGGGAGCGCCGTAGAGACGCGAGAGAACTTCGGTGGTCACGATCTCGTCCGGTGGACCGATGGCCACCGAGCCCCCGGCCACATAACAGACGCGATCGACGACGGCGTTCAAGGGGTTCAGGTCGTGGGCCACCAGGACGACGGAAAGGTGACGGGAGCGGGCCAGATGCCCCACCAGATCGGCCATCTCGGACTGGTTGCGCAGGTCGAGGTTGGCCAGCGGCTCGTCGAGGAGGAGAAGCTCAGGATCACCCACCAGAGCCTGGGCCAGAAGAAGACGTTGGCGCTCGCCCCCCGACATCTGTCCCAGCCGGCGCTCGGCGTAGGAAGAGGCATCGACCGACGCAATGGCGTCGGCCACCAAGCCCCGCTGGGCCTGTCGGTCCCGGAAGGGGGAGGCGAACCCCCAACGATGTCCGTCGAGACCGAGGCGGACGAGATCGGTTCCCCGGAAGGCGATCTCAGGGTCGATGGTGCGGGCCTGGGGGACGTAGCCGATCGACGGATTCCCCCGTCGGGGGGGTTCGCCCAGCACCTCCAACGTGCCGGCTTGGGGGCGGAGCAGTCCCAGAAGGAGTCGGAGCAGGGTCGACTTCCCGGCCCCGTTCGGGCCCAGCACAGCCACGAACTCGCCGCGCTCGATGTCGAAGGTGGCTGAGCTCCAGACATTGGTGGCCGCGTATCCGGCCGAGAGGTCGACGGCCCGGATCACCGGTCCGGTGTGGGTGGCCTGCGGCGAGCGGCCGCCGACGAGGTCAGGGAGAGTCATCGGGCCAGGGTGTGGGCATCGAGGGCGTTGGTCAGGGTGTCGAGCTCGCCGTCCATCCACTGCTCGAAGGTGTCGAGCGGCGGCTGGATGGTCTCCGAGACGCCGATGACGGGGATGTTCTGCTCCGCCGCTTGCTCTTTGACGATGGTGGTCAGGGGGGTCACCGTCTGGATGTTGTAGACGAGAACGTCGAAGGCCTTGTCCTGGATCTGACGATCGAAGGCGGCCACGCTGGATGCCGGCGGATCGACGCCTTCGGCCACCGCCTTCATGAAGGGGTCGGGCGAGACCAGGTCGAGGTGGAGGTAGTCGGCCATGTACTGGAAAATACTCTCGGTGGCCGCCACCGGCCGGCCCGAGAAATGGACGGTGAGGTAGCGGAGCCGGGCCCGGTAGGGAGCTAGATCGGACTCCACCGCCGCGTGGCGCGCCGCGAAGTAGGCCGACTCCTTCGGCCGGAGGGACTGGTAGTCAGCGGTTATCTGATTGATGACCCGGAAGACGTAGGTCGGGTTGTACCAGAAGTGGGGATTGTCACCCGGCTTCTTGTTCAGGAGAGAAGAGACGGTGAACACCTTCCGGCCCGGCTCGGGTTGGGCGGCCAGGAGTTGTGTTCCCCAGTCGTCGTAGCCGGCTCCGTTCAGGATCACGAAAGAGGCGGCGGTAAAGGCCCGGGCATCGGCCGGGTTGGTCTCGTATTCGTGAGGATCGGCGTTGGGGTCGGAGACGATGCTCGTGACGTCGACCTTGGTGCCACCGAGCTGCGTGGCCAGGCTGCCCCAGAAGTTCTCGGCGGCGACGACATTGAGGATGC
>Ga0208357_1002693_pt1 | contig 11521 bp, 9 predicted proteins | sample NGESurdeep092012_6_FD_184487 | JGI IMG/M metagenome (GOLD analysis project Ga0208357, IMG submission 184487) | Arctic peat soil microbial communities from Barrow, Alaska - NGEE Surface sample F52-2 deep-092012 (SPAdes) | ecosystem: Environmental > Terrestrial > Soil > Wetlands > Peat ... | reverse complement strand
CCATCGAAACGGTTCTCGATCTCGCTGATCGCAAACTGGCGAGCGCGCGACTTGTCGTGACGGGCTGCATGGCCGAGCGCTACGGCGACGAACTCGCCTCCGCGCTGCCCGAGGTCGACCTCGTCGCGGGTTTTGGCGAGAGTTTGACGGCACTGGCGCCTTCGACGCCGGTGTCACTACGCACACGTCCCACCTCGTCGTTTGATCTCTTGAATCTCCCTCGTCCCAAGGCCAAGGCACCGTGGGCCTATCTAAAAATTGCCGAGGGTTGCGATCGCCGTTGCGGATTCTGTGCGATTCCGACGTTTCGCGCCGACCAGCGCTCTCGTTCGAATGAAGAGATTCTCACCGAAGCTCGCTCGCTCGTCGAGGGTGGCGTGCGTGAACTGATCTTGATCGCACAAGACCTCGCGAGCTGGGGACACGACCGTCGTCGAGCTGGTCGAGGTGAAGCTGTCGAAGTGCTCGACGAGGGCGGCACGCAACCGCTGATCGAGCTCACGAAGGCGCTCAGCCGTGAGGTCGATCGCGTACGGCTGCTCTATCTGTACCCGTCTGGTCTCACCCAGGGTCTCATCGAGACAATCTTGGAGACGGGTGTGCCTTACTTCGATCTCTCGCTTCAACACGCCTCGCGGCCACTGCTTCGTGGGATGCGTCGCTGGGGTGACGGCGATCGGTTCTTAGAACGCATCGCGGCCATTCGACGCGCCGAACCCGACGCGGCGTTTCGGTCATCGTTCATCTTGGGTTACCCCGGAGAGACTGAAGACGATCAGCGCAAGTTGCTTGATTTCATTGAAGAAGCGCAACTCGATTGGGCTGGTTTCTTCACCTTCTCGTCTGAGGCCGGCACCTACGCGAACGATCTTGATAGTCCTGTTCCTCACGAGCTCGCCCTTGAGCGTCTGCGAGAAGTCTCGGAACTCCAAGACACCATCACCGCGAAGAAGCGCGACGCGCTTGTTGGCACCCATCAGCAGCTTTTGGTGGATTCGCCAGGCGTCGCGCGCAGTATCCGAGAGTGTCCCGAAATCGATGGCATCGTCATGGTCGATCCAGCACTTATCGTGGGATCGATGGTGAATTGTGAGATCGTGGCGAGTCACGGAACGGATCTAGAAGCGGTCGCGCTATGAGCAGCGAACGGACGTACGGACCTACCGCGCTGATGACACCGGCCAACATGATGACGGCCTTTCGCCTCGTCATCGCGCCGGTCTTTATTTACATGATCATTTTCAATCGCGTCTCGTGGTGGACCACGATCGTTGGCCTCAGCGCCGGCGCGTCGGATTACTTCGACGGCATCGTGGCTCGTCGACACGGCACGACCACGTCGGGCGCCTTTCTTGATCCGCTCGCCGACAAAGTCATCGTTCTCGGTGCTCTCTACGCGATCATCATCTCGCGACCTCATGGTTTGACTTTTTTCATCGTGCCCGCACTGATCATCACGTTGCGCGAGATATTGATGAGCGCCTATCGTTCGCGCTCGGCGAAGCGTGGCGTCTCTATTCCCGCGAGTCACCTCGCGAAGTGGAAGACGTTCACCCAGGACTGGGCTATTGGCTTTTGCGTGTTGCCTCTGACGGGTCATCACCCGGCGTACGCCTTCATCACTATCTGGCTGGCCGTTGTCCTCACCGTCTACACCGGCTGGCAGTACTACGCGGCCGGCAAAAAGGTCGTCGTGCGTGCGCGTTGAGATCGTTGCGGTTGGTACGGAGCTTCTTCTTGGACAGATTCCCGACACCAACTCGCAGTGGCTCGGTGAGCGTCTAGCGGCGAATGGAATCTCGTCGCACTTTCACCAACACGTTGGAGACAATCACGAACGCATTGTGTTGGCATTTCGCACCGCACTGGCCCGTAGCGACGCGATGATTGTCTGCGGGGGACTCGGTCCAACCCAGGACGACATCACTCGTGCAGCACTCGCTGAGGTGATGAACGTTCCCCTAGAACGCCACGAGGACCTCGTGGTGGGAATACGCAAGATGTTCGAGTCGCGTGGTCGCACCATGCCCGCCAACAATCTTCTCCAGGCGGACGTACCAAAAGGCGCGACGATCATTCCTCAGACACGCGGCACGGCACCGGGGTTGATCTGCATGGTTGGTCAAAAGGTTGTGTACGCGGTGCCAGGCGTGCCCTATGAGATGAGCGACATGTTCGAGCGCGCGATCCTGCCTGATCTGATTGAGCGCCAACGTAAAGCCGGCCAGACGGCGGTGATCCGCAGTCGGGTGCTGCGCACCTGGGGCGCCAGTGAGTCAGCGCTCGCCGAAGCAGTGGGTGAGCGATTTGAGGCACTCGAGGCTGGCGGGCGAGTAACGATTGCGTTCCTCGCCTCGGGCATCGAGGGCATCAAGGTGCGTATTACCGCACGCGGCGACAATGATGATGACGCGCGGGGACTTCTCAGCGACGAAGAAACGTCAGTGCGAGCGATAATCGCGGACAAGCTTGGTGACATCATCTTCGGCGTTGATGACGAATCGATGGAGGACGTCATTGCGCAGCGTCTCAGCGCTCGAGGTCTCACGTTGGCGGTCGCGGAATCACTCACCGGAGGACTCATCGCGAGCCGACTCGTGAACGTCGCTGGTGCGTCGAGTTGGTTTCGAGGTGGCGTGGTGAGTTACGCGTCACAAGTTAAATTCGATCTCCTCGGCGTACCCGTAGGACCCGTGGTGAGCCCTGAGGCTGCTGAGTTCATGGCGAGTGGCGTGAGAACATTGCTCGGGGCCGACGTGGGACTGAGCGTCACGGGCGTCGCGGGACCCGAAGAGCAAGACGGCCAGATCGCCGGCACCGTCTTTGTTGGCCTGGCGCTGGGCGACAGCGTTGGGTCGGTTGCGCTTCAACTTCCCGGCGACCGTCCTCGGGTCCGTGCGTACAGCGCCATCAGCGCTCTTGACGCGCTTCGCCGTGCACTCGATCGCTCTTGAGACGCAAGGTTCTCATCTAGTCTCACTGAGGAAAGTGAGGTGGCCATGTCGTCACTGAAGGTTGAAGTCGATCCTTTTGAACTTGGAATGTCACCCGAGCGATTAGCTCGAATTAAGCCCTTTTTCGATGCCTACGTCACTGATCGACGGCTAGCTGGCTGGCTCGCGACCGTGTCTCGAGGCGGTCAGCTCGTGTGGAGCGAAAAAGGTGGTCACCGCGACCGCGAACGAGAACTCGAGGTCACTGACGACACGATCTGGCGTATCTATTCAATGACCAAACCTCTCACCGCTCTCGCGGTGATGATGCTGTACGAAGAAGGCCACTTCGACCTCAATGACGAGGTCGGTCAGTGGATTGATTCGCTTAAGGAGCCGCGCGTGTGGTCTGGCGGCACGCCCACGAGCCCTCAAACCGTGCCCGCCACTGAACCTGTGCGCGTGCATCACCTGCTTATGCACATGAGTGGACTCACCTACGGCTTTAACTACATCCACCCCGTCGACGCGATCTACCGCGCCAAGGGATACGACTTTGGTTTCGCTAAAGGTGCCGACCTCGCCCAAGCAGTCGATGACTGGTGCACGAGTCCCCTTCTCTTTCAGCCCGGCACCAAGTGGGGCTACTCGGTCTCCTTTGACGTGTTGGGTCGACTCATTGAGATCTGGAGTGGACAGGCACTCGACGTTTTCATGAAAGAGAGAATCTTCGATCCACTTGGCATGAACGACACCGAGTGGTGGTGCCCCGAGGACAAACTCGACCGACTCGCGATGCTCTACGTCCCCGTGCACGGCGACTCTTTTCCTTACGAGGATCTGGCGAAAACGGTGGATCACCTGCCGAGGATTCTTGGTGCTGGCGGGGGATTGCTCTCAACGGCGTACGACTACGACCGATTTATGACGTTGATGTTGCGCGGTGGCGAACTCGACGGCGTTCGACTCCTCTCGAGTCGCACCGTGGATCTGATGACGCAGAATCACCTGCCCGATGACAGCGACCTCGAGTCCCTCGCGACCGATTCGTTCTCCGAGACGAGTTACGCCGGGGTTGGCTTTGGCCTCGGCATGTCGGTCGTGACCGACCAACGAAAGAACAAGTCGCTCGCCACGGAGGGCTCGTTCGCCTGGGGCGGTGCCGCGTCGACCGCATTTTGGGTCGATCCGCTTGAGGACCTGACCGTTGGCTTTTACACGCAGCTTCTCCCGAGCGGGACCTATCCGATTCGCCGTGAACTCCAGCGCTTGGTCTATCAAGCCCTAGTGGATTGACGCATCTCCTTCTCAACGTAACCATGTTTCTCGGACGGACGTCTAGAGCGACTCTCCTGTAAACAGAGAGGGTGAAGAAACCTCTGATCGTTGGTCTGACGGTGATGTTCTGCGCCCTCGCGCTCAGCGCCTGCACGACGGGCAAGATGTCAAGGAGCGAGACGTCAATAGGCACAGGTGCTTCGTGGCGCGTGTCAACGACCGTGAACGGCGGCGGTCGCCTCGAGAACATCTCCTGTCCAACGACGCAGTTCTGCGTCGCGGTCAACGGTACTGGTGCGGTGCAAACAGTTAACGGCGGCGCAACGTGGACTCACGACAAGGTCGATGAAAAGGATTCGCTTAACGTCGTCTCGTGCTCAAAGAGCGACGACTGTTGGGCGATTGGTTCTGACAAAGGGGGGAATTATCAGTTCTTCTTGAGGAAGACGGCGAACGCCACGTGGACACAAGCCACGGCGAGAGTCCTCGAAATAGAGCCAACGGCCATGACGGCGATCTCGTGTCCTACATCGAGCGAGTGCGTGGCGGTGGGCATCGCTACGTTGATCGGTGGTAACGCGAGCGGTTACCCGGTCTGGACGGTGAGTACTGTTAGTCCCAACAATCAGCCGAGCGCGAAGTGGAAGAAGTCAATCATTCCCTTTCGACGAGCTTCGATTACCCAAGGGCTTGCTGCCATCGCGTGTCCCACGACGAAGGTTTGCTACAGCATCGCCGAGCACGTCGAGGATGGTGCAGTACTTCTACGAACGCTTTCGTCGGGTTCAGCGTGGTCGACGGTTTCTGTAACAAGCGGAATGACGCTATCGACGAGGACCCTGGACGGCGTCACGTTCACGGGCATCTCGTGTCCCACAACACGGTCGTGCACCATTGTCGGAAGTACGAATGGCAAGGATCTCGTGACCGCACACACAAGTAACGGAGGGCAGCGTTGGACCTGGTTGGTGCAGCCCCGCGTGCACGACCTGGTCATCGACTCGCTGGATCCGAGCGTTTCATGCCCCACGTCTTCGGTCTGCGTTATTACCGACGGACATGGATTTCTTCGATCTAACGACGGCGGGGCAAAGTGGGTTCGACAGATCGTGCCTAACGGTGACGTGCCGTTTTACGTAAGTTGCCCGTCGGCGACCCGGTGTTTTGCCGACGCGTCGAAAGTGATTGTCAAGGACGGACGGATGACTCACTACGGCAAGTCGCAGATTCTCTCGTACGTGTCCGCGGGTTAGTACGCCCGCTGGTGAATGAGGACCAAATATCGGGTGCCGTGGCGGAGTGATGTCCTTTAAATACCCTTACTATCCGCAGTAAGTCGACAAACGAGTTCCATGATGGATGTTCGAGGAGAAATACCTACTACGAACACTTGTTCGTAGTAACTTGATTCCTAGGTGGAGGCCGACCGATGTCACAAGGGTTAATTAGTTTGCCCCGGTGACAAAAATCAAGGAGACAAAAATGGCAACCGACGATCGCGCAAAGGCACTTGAGGCCGCGCTCGGCCAGATAGAAAAGCAGTTCGGCAAAGGCTCAATCATGCGCATGGGTGAAACCATGAACTTCAACATTGAGTCGATCCCCACGGGCGCCCTTGCGCTCGACATGGCGCTCGGCATTGGAGGCCTTCCTCGCGGTCGCGTCGTCGAGCTTTTCGGGCCAGAGTCCTCTGGTAAGTCAACGCTGGCGATGCACGTTGTTGCCGAAGCGCAGCGCAACGGTGGCGTGTGCGCCTACATCGACGCGGAGCACGCGATGGACCCGGTCTACGCACGCGCGATTGGTGTCAACGTCGATGATCTTTTGATCAGCCAACCCGACACCGGTGAGCAGGCACTCGAGATTGTCGACATGCTTATTCGTTCGGGTGCCCTGGACGTGATCGTTATTGACTCAGTCGCCGCATTGACACCACGCGCGGAGATTGAAGGCGACATGGGTGACAGCCACGTTGGGCTCCAGGCTCGTTTGATGAGTCAAGCGATGCGCAAGTTGACGGGTGGACTTTCAAAGTCAAATACCGTGGCGATCTTCATTAACCAATTGCGCGAGAAAATCGGTGTCATGTACGGGTCACCTGAAGTCACGTCTGGTGGACGCGCGCTCAAGTTCTACTCTTCGGTGCGACTCGACATTCGACGAATCGAGTCCATTAAGGACGGCTCAGAGGTTGTTGGCAACCGCACGCGAGTGAAGGTTGTTAAGAACAAGTGCGCCGCGCCCTTTCGCCAAGCCGAGTTCGACATCATGTACGGTCAAGGCATTAGCCGCGAGGGTTCGGTGCTCGATGTCGCTGTGGAGTTGGGCTTCGTGAAAAAGGCCGGTGCGTGGTTTACCTACGAGGGCGAACAGATGGGTCAAGGACGCGAAAACGTGAAGACGTTCCTTCGCGAGAACCCTCAGACCATGGCCGAGATTGATGAGCGCGTGCGCGGACACCTGGCACAGTCTCTTGTACCTGACGTCGTGGGTACCGCAGAAGAGCTTGACGTCGACTCGCCAATAAGTCTCGACTAACTACTTCGCTGTTGTCTCCGAGATCTTGTGGTCGCGCGGGTCAAAGTTACGAGTAGCGCTGCGGAATTTGAAGGTGAAGTCGGGCCAGATGGTCGTGTTCGTTCCGGAGTCGTTTAAGTACCAACTTGAACAACCAGTTGCCCACACCGTTCCCGGTAATTTCGCTTGTAACTCACGCGTCCAGCGCTGAGCGACGTGTTCTTTTGGTTCGATGAGCGCGTTCGAATTGAGTGCGACGTTGACGGCCTTGGTGACATAGTTGAGCTGGCTCTCAAGCATGAAGATAATCGAAGAATGGCCGAGCGCGGTGTTCGGGCCACCGAGCATGAAGAAGTTCGGAAAGCCAGGGAACGACGTCCCTTTGTAGTTGGCCAAGTTGCCCTGCAGCGCTTCGGCGAGCATTTCGCCGTGGGTGCTGTGCACCTTGGCGGCCATGGGGTTGTCGGTGACAAAGAATCCAGTAGCGGTGATGAGTACGTCAAATTCGTGAAGTACGCCGTCGTCAGTACGCACGCCATTCGCTTCGATTGACTGAATGCTTTCGGTAACAAGATCGACGTTGTCGCGACTGAGTGCCGGATAGAAATCGTTGCTGATGAGTACGCGCTTGCAACCGAGTCGATACGAAGGCGTGAGTTTCTCGCGCAGATCTGCGTCTTTGATCTGACGATCTAGATGCTGGCGCGACATTGTTTCGGCTTTGGTCATTCGCGTGGGATCTTTTACAAAGCCGAGCACCATTAGTTCGCGGCGCCAGTAGCCCCACGAGCGAACGAGTCGTTGGGCGAGAGGCAGTGTTGAAAAAATTCTCTTCGTGCGCTCGATGACGGGGTGACCGAGATGAGGCAGTACCCACGACGGTGTACGTTGAAACACTTCGAGTGATGAAACGAGTGGCGCGATCTCGGGCACTGTCTGGATTGCACTCGCGCCCGTGCCAATAAGACCGACGCGTTTTCCCTTGAGATCAACGGCACCGTCCCATTCGGCGGTGTGCATCATCGGGCCTTGAAATAGTTCAAGTCCCGTGATCTCGGGCAGTCGTGGTTCGGCGAGTCCGCCGCAAGCAAGGACCACGCATCGGGCCAGGTACTCGCCTTGATTGGTTGTTAAGCGCCAGAGCTTCTGGGTGTCGTCAAAGGAGACGTCCGTGACGTCGTGGTTGTACTTGATGAGCTCGCGTAGCTGGTACTCGTCGGCCACGTGCTGGAGATACTGCTGGATTTCAGGTTGGTAACTGTAGGTGTTGGTCCAGCGGGGATTGGGTGCAAAGGAGAACGAATAAAGATTGCTGGCCACGTCGCAGCGACATCCGGGGTACGTATTATCGCGCCACGTTCCCCCGAGGTCGTTCGCACGCTCGAAGATCGTGACGTTCGCGACGTCGCTCTGGCGAAGGCGAATGGCGGCGCCGAGACCGCCAAAGCCTGAACCAATGACCGCGACATCGAGAACCATGATCAGACGCTACACATTCTCCCAGGGGCTTGTGGATGTAGAGATAGCGTGACCGAGGTGAGTTATCATCTCCTGTTTCGTCGTCGTTTGGGTTCAGGCGTTCGCGCGCTGCGTCGTTACCTCAACGAGGTGGCGACGGTGGGACCACGAGACGACTACGCGAAGAAGTTCTTCTACTTCGGCGATCGCGCCGCCCTCATGGCGCCCCAGGGCGTCATCTACAACGAGCGCTACCTTTCGATCGGTGACGAGACGCTTGTTGGTCCTAACGTCTGTCTCACGGCGGGGATCAACGGTGACCAGGAGATGCTCGCTGCGCCCACGGTGCGCATTGGGCGACACTGCGTCATTGGTCGGGGTTCGCACATCATTGGCCACTGGTCCATCGAACTCGGTGACGACATCCAAACGGGTCCCTACGTGTACATCACTGACCAGAATCACTCCTACGAAGACCCCGACGAGCCCGTTGGGTGGCAAACGCCTAATGAAGCTGCGGTGAAGATCGGTTCGGGCAGTTGGCTCGGCGCGAACGTGGTAATCCTGCCGGGGACAACCCTTGGGCGAAACACGACTGTCGCCGCGGGCGCGGTCGTGCGCGGAACATTTCCAGATCACGTGGTACTCGGGGGTGTTCCGGCAAAAGTACTTCGTCATTACAGCGCGAGCGAAGGCTGGTTGGCGGGGCCGGCGTGAGTCAAGGATTTTTTGGCGTCGATCTCACGCCCCTTCGCGAGTCGAAGCAGTATCGGCGCCTTTACACGGCGGGCTTCGTGGCGATGCTGGGATCGCAGGCCACCTACGTCGCTATTCCCTACCAACTGAAGCAACTCACGAACTCGACGTTGGCCGTTGGTTCAATTGGACTCGCAGAATTGGCGCCCTTGGTCCTCTTCGGGCTTTACGGCGGCGTGTTGGCGGATCGTCTCAACCGCCGTCGACTCATTATCTCAATGGAGCAGGTATTAATGCTCTCTACGGTCGTGCTTTTTATCAACGCGCTGTTCGCGCATCCACTCACCTGGATCCTTTACGCCGACGCGGCCATCGTGGCCGCCGCATCGAGCGTGCAGAGCCCGAGCATCTCAGCACTCAATCAGATATTTATTTCTCATGATCAGCAACGCTCAGCGTCGACACTCGCGAACCTGAGTTATTCCACCGCATCAATTATTGGACCGGCCATTGGTGGCATTATCGCCGTTGCCTTCGGTCCGAGTTCGGTGTACCTCATCAATATCGTGACCTTTACGTTTTCCCTGATGTTGCTCTTCTCGCTCAAGGCCACCCCACCGCCGCTCAGCGCAGAAGCGAGTAACTACGCGGCGTTGAAGGCCGGCGTGACGTACGCGAAAAGTCGACCGGACATTGTGGGTACCTACATCGTTGATCTCATCGCCATGATTCTTGCCTTTCCGGTCGTGATGCTGCCCTTCGTGGCGGCGCGTTTTCACGAGACCTACGCGCTCGCGGTGCTCTATTGCGGCTTGCCGGCCGGCGCGTTACTCGCCTCGTTGACGTCGCGGTGGACTCGCAAGATCCACCACTACGGACGAGCCATTGTCTACGCGGCTGCGGTGTGGGGACTCGGGATCGCGCTGTTCGGCTACTCATCGTCGCTGTGGTGGGTTCTTCTCGGACTGGCCATTGGTGGTGGCGCTGACGTGGTGAGTGGCATCTTTCGCAACACGATGTGGAATGAGTCAATCCCGCCGGATATTCGTGGGCGCATGGCCGGCATCGAGTTGATTTCGTACTCACTTGGTCCAACCGCTGGACAGTTTCGCGCGGGGTTGATGGCAACGTGGACGACACTTCGCTTCTCGTTGACCTTTGGGGGACTGGCCTGCGCTGGATCAGTCGGTGTCGTGGCGGCGGCGCTTCCATCGATGTGGCGCTTTGACGCGAGGACCGACGCGCACGTCGCCGAGGTGCGAGCGCTGCGTGAAGGTGACGATGAAGCGTTCTAGAGATTGGCCCGAAACCTCTACGCTTTAACCATGTCACGCGCAACTTTTCTCGTCACCGTCAGTGGCCCAGATCGCATAGGCGTAGGTGCCGAGCTGTTTAACGCGCTCCACTCACTTGAGAGTGACGACGTCCACTTGATCGACGTGGCGCAGATCACGATTCGTGGCACGCTCGTGCTCTGCGCCGAAGTCACGAGCAAGCGGGACCTCAACGAAGCGGCGTTAATCGCGGTGCTGGAGAAGCGTTCCATTGAAGGTGGGGGCATTAGCGTCCACGTCAGCGCGGTCACGCCCACGGACGCCATAGAAGGTCGTCGATTGCTCGTCACGTTGCTCGCGCCATCGATCGCCGCGGGTCAACTCGAGACCATCTTTCACGCCATTGCTGAAAGCGGCGCGTCGTGTGAACGAATCGTGCACCTCGCCAGCTACCCCGTTGACTGTTATGAGCTCATCGTCATTGGTCCGGATCACACACTGTTGCGCGAGGCCTTGACCAACGTGGCCAAAGACAGCGGCCTCGACCTCGCGGTCCAACGCGCCGGACTGCATCGTCGCGCAAAGCACTTAGTGGTGATGGACGCCGACTCAACGTTGCTCCAAGACGAAGTCATTGATTTGCTGGGCGAGGCGAGTGGTCGAGCGGACGAGATTTCGTCCATCACTGAGGCCGCAATGAATGGCGAGATCGACTTTTCTGAGGCGCTGCGCCGTCGTGTGGAACTACTCGCGGGGCTCAGCGAAAGTGTGTTGGCCGACGTGCGAGCGAAACTTCGTCTCACGCCCGGCGCCAAGACGCTCCTGCGCACACTGCGACGCCTCGGCTACGTGCCAGCCGTGGTCTCGGGGGGCTTCGTTGAGGTTCTCGCTCCGCTGTTGGCCGAGTTGGAAGTTGAGTACTTTGAAGCGAATCGACTCGAGATTGCCGACGGCGTGCTCACGGGGCGAGTGCTCGGTGAGATCGTGGACCGCGAGGGCAAGGCCAAAGCGCTCCGTCGCTTCGCCAACGAGGTCGGCGTGCCCTTAGAACAGACCGTCGCTGTCGGTGACGGCGCGAACGACATTGATATGTTGTCCGTCGCTGGTCTCGGCATTGCCTTCAATGCCAAAGCCGTCGTTAAAGAACACGCCGACGCCGCACTCTCGGTTCCCTACCTTGACGCCGTGCTGTATTTTCTGGGCATCAGCCGCGAAGAGATTGATACCGAGTAATCCGCCCAGGAGTACTGCGTTAATTGGCGTTACCTACTAAGACTCGCGTAATACAGTGACAGTCTGGTCATATCGAAAGGCCGGTGTGTCGCAGAAACCCGAACGCCAAGTCCTTCTCCTTTCTGATTCGAC
>Ga0208357_1002691_pt1 | contig 11523 bp, 7 predicted proteins | sample NGESurdeep092012_6_FD_184487 | JGI IMG/M metagenome (GOLD analysis project Ga0208357, IMG submission 184487) | Arctic peat soil microbial communities from Barrow, Alaska - NGEE Surface sample F52-2 deep-092012 (SPAdes) | ecosystem: Environmental > Terrestrial > Soil > Wetlands > Peat ... | reverse complement strand
CTCAACTCCATGGGCGAGACCGCATACGCCCAGAAGCCGATCGGCGCGGGACCCTTCGAGGTCGTCTCGAACTCCGCCAGCGCTTCCTTAGTCGTGACGAAGAACGCGGGTTACTGGCAGAAGGGTCACCCGCTCCTGAACAGCATCACGTGGACGAACGTCGGCACCGACCAGAGCGCGATCTCGGCGCTGCAGACCGGAGAAGACGAGCTCGCCACCGGTACGACGACGATCCCGTTGATCAACCAGGCACCCTCGGAGGGCATAACCGTCACCAAGTTGCCACAAACCGTTGACGAGTTCATCACCATGAACACCAACCACGCGCCGTTCAACAACATCTTGGCGCGCGAGGCAGTCGAATACGCGACCGACTCAGCGGTGTTGGTGAACAACCTGTACCCGGGCAGTGGCTACAAGCTGATCCAGTCAGAAACCGCACCTGGTCAGCACAGCTACGTAAAGACCAACAAGTACTACCTGGGCTACAACCTCCAAAAGGCACAAGCACTGGTCCAGCAGGTTGCCGCGACGAGTCCAGGTGGCAAGTTCACCGTGGACCTGTCGACAACGACGAACAGCGCGTTCTGGATCAACGAGGTACAGGCCATCGCCACGATGTGGGGCAACGCCGGTATCAACGTGGTCATTCAGGACTACTCGCTGCAACAGATGCTCGGCATCACCTTCTCAGGTGCCTGGCAGGCAATCGATGAGAACTGGGGCCCGAGCGTGGACCCGACGATCAACGACGGCCAGTTCTTCAAGGGTGGCGCTGTGTTCTCTGGCGTCAACGACCCGACGCTGAACGGTCTGTTGAACCAGTCGGCGGGCTACAACAACCCTGTCAAGCTGGCTCAGGTGTACGGCAAAATCGCCAACCTGATGAACCAGCAGGTCTACGCCGTGTGGATGTACGCGAAGAATGCCTTCGACCTCTCCACAAAGGCACTCGTTCCAAACGGGGGACTTGCACACACCCTCCTCTTCGTCCAGTGGGAAAACCTCGCACTGAAGTAGGAGCAAGCTTGTAGCACCGATGCCGAAAAAGGGGGCCGTCACCGACGACCCCCTTTTTCGCGCCGTTACGTATTGAACCAGTGCTGAGGAAAAGCCCAGACCGCCAGCGGATCCGACGCGACCAGATCACATCACACGGCGCGTGAGGTCTCCAGAGATCACGGCACGACGTTGGAGCCAGCCGTTAGAGCGCTTCCGACAGTACAGAGCTCAAGCGGCCCAACGCCAGAACTCGAGGTGACTGGCGAATCGACTCCAGAAGCTGGCAGATCCCGCAGAACTTCCCCGCGTCGAAGCCGGCCTCGGTTGGTCGATCGGTGCGGCGATGAGGTCCTGCGGCGCGATCGAAGTAGTCGTAAGGGCGCCATTCGCCGCCGAGGAGCCGACGGCCGGCAAGATGACGTAGGAAGTCTGGCCGCGTCGCACAAGCCCGTACTGTTCGTGCGCGATCGCAGCAATCGTCGAGTTCGCCGACAGCGCGGAGATGTCAGCAGATAAGGACGCGTTCCGCTTCGCAAGCGTAGACAGCTGCCCGTTCACCGCGCGCAGCTCATTGTGTTGGCCAACGATCTCGCGAGCGGGAAACCAGGCGACGACGATCACTGCCGCGCAGAGCGCAGCGCCGAGCAGTACCCAGCGATTCGCGTGATGTCGTCTCATGCCTGCCAGGACGCCCCGCGGGCAAAGGCCGCGGCGCCGTTGTAGGAAGCGGCACCTCCGAGCTCGTACTCGATCCTTAGCAGTTGGTTGTACTTCGCGACACGATCGGAGCGCGCCGGGGCCCCTGCTTTGATCTGGCCGCAGTTCGTCGCGACGGCGAGATCCGCGATCGTGACGTCCTCGGTCTCGCCAGAGCGGTGCGACATGACCGCGCGGTAGGACGACGCCGTCGCGAGTGCCACCGTCTCGAGTGTCTCGGTCAGTGTTCCGATCTGGTTCACCTTGATCAGCACCGCGTTCGCGACGCCTTCATCGATGCCGCGCTGAACTCGCTCGACGTTGGTGACAAAGAGGTCGTCGCCGACGAGCTGAACCGAGTTGCCGAGCGCCGTAGTGATCGCTGACCACCCCGCCCAGTCCTCTTCCGCCATTCCATCCTCTATCGAGATGATCGGATAGCGCGCGGCCATCTCGGCGAAGTACGCGGCGAACTCGTCTGAGGAAAGAACTCGACCCTCGCCGTCGAGGCGATACGCACCATCTTTGTAGAACTCGGTCGCCGCGGGGTCGAGCGCGATCGAGACCTCCTCACCCGGAACTCGGCCCGCGGCGGTGATCGCCTCGACGAGAACCTTCAGCGCCTCCTCGTTCGAGCTCAGATTCGGCGCAAATCCGCCTTCATCGCCTACCGCTGTGGAAAGACCTCTTGCAGCGAGCAGATCCTTTAGGACGTGATAGGTCTCTGCCCCCCAGCGAAGTGCCTCCGAGAACGAGGCAGCGCCGTGCGGAACGATCATGAACTCTTGAAAGTCGATGTTGTTGTCGGCGTGCAACCCTCCGTTGATTACGTTCATCATCGGGACCGGGAGGACGTGTGCATTCGCACCACCTACGTAGCGGAACAGACTTAGGTCCACCTCGTCCGCGGCGGCCTTGGCCACAGCGAGCGAGACCCCGAGGATCGCGTTCGCGCCGAGTCGGGACTTGTTCGGCGCCCCATCGAGGTCGATCAGCGCGAAGTCGATGCTCCGCTGGTCGAGTGCCTCCTCGCCCTCAAGCGCGGCCGAGATCTCGCCTCGGACGTTGGCGACAGCCCGCTGCACTCCCTTGCCGCCGAAGCGCTCGTCGCCGTCTCGAAGCTCGACGGCTTCGAACGAGCCCGTCGAAGCGCCAGAGGGGACTATCGCCGAACCGGACGCACCGCTGTCGAGCTCGCAGTAGACCTCGATCGTCGGATTACCTCGGGAATCAAGGACCTCCCGGCCATCCAACTCAGCAATACCGCTCATCGAATGTTGCTCCTGTTCGCAGTGTTGATATTGAGCAAACTGACACAAACTACCAAAGCGCACCGCAAAGCGCCCGGTCCAGTACCGGCTCCCGCCTACTCTGCGGGTGTCCCGAGCTGCTCGAACTCCGAAAAAATAGCCGCGCCACTCGCCCCGGCAGCCTGCTCTGCCGCGAGGAATCGCTTCGTGAACAACGTCGCGGCGTGGCGAACCGCTTCTTCGGGGTCGCCGCCGTTTGCCGCAACGACAAAAGCAAGATCGAACAGCGCCGCGCCCGCTCCGTTGATCTCGCCGTCAACCACCGCCGAAACCCGGGCCTTTAGCTGCGCGCTTGCCCGCGCGGCGTCGGGCGCCACGAGTGTGCCGCGCGCCCGCCGTTCCAACTTCGCTGCCAGCGCGAGCGCAGGCAGCGCAGGCGGAATGCCATCGAGCAGGCTGGTTCGACCCTTCTCCTCTCGTTTCGCCGTCTCCCACGAGCTCAAGACCGCCTCTGCGTCGATCAAAGCGGCATCAGCGCCGAATACGTGGGGGTGCCGGCGAACGAGCTTCTCGTCGAGCGTGCGCGCGACGTCGGCGAGGTTGAACCATCCCTCCTCCGCGGCGATGACCGAGTGGAAGAGCACTTGGCACAACACGTCGCCGAGCTCCTCTTCGAGATGATCAACTGCCATTGCACTCGGCTCGGATCCGAGCTCTTCTATCGCCTCGATCGCCTCATAGGTCTCCTCGAGAAGGTGTCGAAGCAACGAGACGTGCGATTGTGCAGCGTCCCAGGGGCACTCCAACCGCAGTCTTCGCACCGTCTCTTCGACCCGCACGATCTCCGCGGCCACCGGCGCAGCCATCGCTGGCAGGTAGCAACACGTCAGGTGATCGGGCTCGAGAGTCCGGTCGATCTCGGAGAAGTCGATGACCTCGACGATCTCATCTGGCAGACCGAGATGATGAAGGAGCCAGACCTTTCCGTCCGGCGGCTCCTCAAAGGCGAGTTTGATGCCGGAGAGCAGCGACTGTGACCACGTCTGGGTGACCAGCATCGGACCGCGGTCGCCGGCCGCGTGTTCGCCGAAGCGCTCAGCATCAACGAGGCGGACACCGGCGTTCACGGGATCCACGCCGAGTCGGTCCCAGGCGAGGTCGAGAAAGGAGAGCCCCGCGACCACGTGGGCTTCGACGCGGGCATCCTCGCGGAGCAGCTCGACCGTCCGCTCGAGAACCATCGGCGAGCCGGGGACCGCGTAGCGAATCTGACCAGCCGAAGCCGCGGCTGAGACGAGCTCTTCGAGGATGCCCTGGTAGGCGTCCTCGAACGTGGGTGCGCTCTCGTAGTGGTGATCAAGGGCAATCGCACCGGCTGCCGCGTAGGCAAGCGCGGCCGGGTGCCTGGCCGTACGGAGATAGAGCGGCGAGCCCTCGCCAAGCGCTGACAGCGCCTCACCCGTTAGGTAGCGAGCGTCTGCTGGACCGAGTCCGATGATCGTGACGCGAGGAAGAGCCACCTCGTCGCGGCTTGTCGTCACCCGCGCTAGCCGAGTGGGACGGTCGGCGGCGTGATCGCCGTCGGATCGGCGAGATAACCGCTGGAAGGTCCCGCAGGTGGAACCACCTGGTAGTCACCGCTGACGTACCGCCACGTCCCGTACTCAGGATCCACGCTTACGTTCGTCGTGGCCTCCGCCTTCTCGAATTCAGTATTCGCCGCATTGCCCTCTGCGTTGACAAGGGCGTCGAGAGCCTCGAGCGTGGTCGGAGCCTGTCGTCCGGTGATCAAGAGCAACACGAAGCCGGTCGTCGTGCCGCTCGTGAACTCGACGGGCATAGAGAGCTGACCTACCTGCAGTGCGCCGACCGCGGTGTTGAGCGGAGGCTGAAATTCCGTGGTCGGTATGCAGCCGAGCACACCACCGTCTGGCGCCGAGGTCGTGTCCTTCGAGTCGGCCTTGGCAACCGTCGCGAAGGACTGCCCCGATTCGATGGCGCTACGTGCCGAGACGGCCGCGCTCTTCGTCATCGTCAAGATCGCAGAGACGCAGGCGTTGTAGGCGGTCGGCTCGTGAGCGGTGGCATACGAGGCGAGTCCTGCCGCCGAAAACGGCACGCCCGCGAGGTGCGTGGCGAGGAGATCGAGGTTGGTCTGCTCGGAGAGCAGCACGCTGCGATACGGCTCGGCAAGGTCGCTCACCGCCGTCGTACCCCCTTTGGTGCAGCTCGAGCCCGATGGCGGGTTGAGCAAGACCTCCAATCGAGTGAGCCCGATGGCAGTCTCGGCAGGGGTGACGGTAAGGCCGAGCTTCGCCAGCAGGTGGGCGGAGACTCGCTGCTTGATGAGGTGGGTCAGTTGCGATGCCGCGAAACCGGTGTCGTAGGTGCTCGAACCTGCACCTTTGATCGAAATCGATGCAGAAGAGGCCTCCACCCCGACGGTGCAGATAAAGGCCGCGTCGGCGGCGACCGACTTCACAGCGTTGATCAGTGTCGACCTCGAAATGGTCTCGGAACCGACCCGCGCCGCGCCGGGAGTGACACTGACGTCGCACGCCGAGAGCCCGACGGCAACAAGGACGGTGAACGCGAGAGGAACAAGGAGGCGACGCACAATGGCACGATCGTAGGGAACGCGCGGCCGGTGCACCAATACCGGAGTCGTCCTCACGCCGACTGCACCTCTACCTCAGCGGGACGTAACTCCTCGAGGAAGCTCCGGATCGCTTGCGCGAGGTCACCTGTGGCAGCTATCGGAGCAATGACCTGCCCGATCTCCTCTTTGTAGATCGCCCGTGGGGCGACACGGCTCAGCCGGATTCCCTCCGAGGCGAGCAACTTGATGGGGGCGAGACGGGTGACGAATTCGCCAGGGCGCCCCGTCCCGCCGGAGCCGGGCCGATAGGCGACCGCGGTCACCTCACTCAGTCCGAGGCGAATGCACTCGGCTCGAAGCAGCGCCACCGACAACAGTGCCCGTGCAGGCGCTGGCAATGGCCCGAAGCGATCCTGCCATTCGAGCTCGATGTCTCGAACTTCCTCCGTCGTCCTCACCTTCGCAAGGCGGCGGTACGCCTCGAGCCGAACGTCGTCTCGTTCGACGTAGCTCGACGGCAGGTGCGCATCAACCGCGAGGTCGAGCTTTAGTTCCGCCGGCTCCTCGATCCGCTCGCCTTTCAGCTCGGCGACGGCCTCTGCGACGAGATGGACGTAGAGGTCGTAGCCGATCGCGGCGATGTGGCCAGATTGGTCGCTCCCGAGCAGGTTTCCCGCGCCGCGGATCTCGAGGTCGCGCATCGCGATCTTGAAGCCCGAGCCGAGCTCGGTGTGCTCGCCGATCGTTCGCAGACGCTCGTAAGCCTGCTCGGAGAGCACGCGGTCGCGCGGGTGGAACAGGTATGCGTACGCGCGCTGACCCGCACGCCCGACACGACCACGGAGCTGGTGAAGCTGTCCCAGCCCGAGCAGGTCGGCGCGATCGACGACAAGGGTGTTCACCGTTGGCATGTCGATTCCCGATTCGATGATCGTCGTGCAGACGAGCACGTCGTAGTCGCCCTTGGAGAAGTCGATCACGACCTGCTCGAGACGGGCCTCGTCCATCTGCCCGTGCGCGATCGCGACCGCCGCCTCGGGCACCAACTCACGCAGTCGCGCTGCTGTCCTGTCGATGTCTTGCACGCGGTTGTGGACGAAAAAGACCTGTCCCTCCCGGAGGAGCTCGCGCCGGATGGATTCAGCAACAGCGCGATCGTCTTGTTCGCCTACGTAGGTGAGTATCGGCTGGCGTGCAGCAGGCGGGGTGTCGATCACCGAGAGATCCCGGATGCCCGTAAGGCCCATCTCAAGCGTGCGTGGGATCGGGCTCGCGGTGAGCGTCAAGACGTCGACCCCGATTCGCAGCTTCTTCATTGCCTCCTTGTGGGTGACGCCGAAGCGCTGCTCCTCGTCGACGACGAGGAGCCCGAGGTCGGAAAAGTTCACGCCGTCAGAGAGCAGTCGATGCGTTCCGATGACGACGTCGACGGATCCGTCGGCGAGGCCCGCCACAACAGCCCGGGCCTCGGTCGGCGCAATGAATCTGGACAGCATTGCGACGCGGACCGGGTAAGGGGCGTATCGATCGCTAAAAGTCTGAAAGTGCTGCTGGGCGAGCAGCGTCGTCGGAACCAGGACGCAGGCCTGCTTCCCATCCTGAACCGCCTTGAAAACCGCGCGCAAGGCAACCTCGGTCTTCCCAAAGCCGACGTCGCCGCAGACCAGCCGATCCATCGGGACGTCACGCTCCATGTCCGCCTTCACGTCATCAATTGCACGGAGCTGGTCGGCGGTCTCGACGAAGGGGAATGCCTGTTCCATCTCGATCTGCCACGGTGTGTCCGGGCTGAACGCGAAACCGGGCTCAGCGAGGCGCCGTTGGTAGAGCACGACGAGCTCTTGCGCGACCTCGTGCACGGCGCGTCTGGCCTGGGAGCGGACGCGCTGCCACTCGTTCCCATTCAGCCGACTGAGCGCAGGATGCTCGCCGCCGGAGTACGGGGTGATCGTGTCGATCTGATCGGAGGGAATGTAGAGCTTGTCCCCTCCTCGGTACTCGAGGAGCAGATAGTCCCGCTCGGCGCCACCGACGGAGCGCTTGACCATCCCCGAAAAGCGCGCCACACCATGAACGTGGTGCACGACGAAGCTCCCGACCGCCAGGTCATCGAAGAAGCCCTCGACCGGTCTGGCTCGAGCTCGCGGCATTCGATGCGGGCGCCGCCTGCCGGTCAGGTCAGCTTCGGCGAGTACCGCGATGTGCGCGGACTCAAGGATGAAGCCCTGGTCGATCTGCGCGACGACGACGCGAAGACCAGGTGCGCGAAGCGTCTCGGGAGACGCCGAGGCACCGAACGCGATCTCGACGTCTAGTCCCTCACCTTCTAGAACCTCGGCCAACCGGCGACCACTTCCCTCGCCGTCAGCGGCGACCACAACCGAGCATGCTCGACCGATCAGCTCTCCGATCCGGGTCGCCACGACCTTCGGGTCGCCGAGTGCCACGGGCCAGCCGGAGATCTGCAACATCGGCGTGTCCGGTCGCTCCGCGACCGGTAACAGCGTGGCGACCTTGGCCGACGCGTTCGAGAGGAGCCGGTCGAAATCGAGGTGGAGTCTCGGAAAGCTCGCCGTGCTGTCGCTCTCGGCCACTCCCCAGGTCACCGCCAGCGCGGAGGCGAGCGCGGCCTCCTCGTCGACGAGCTCGATCGCGCGATCACGCATCCGCCGGGGATCGACGAGTACGACCCTATCGTCTGGGCCGAGAAGGTCCGGGAGGAGTACCTCTCGGTCCTCGAGCCAAGGAAGAAAGGACTCGATGCCGTCGAACAGCTCGCCTTCGGCGATTCGCGTGAACTGCTCTTCGGCGAAGCTGACTGAACCGAGAAGGCCGGCGGCTCTCGCGCGTTCGACGGGTCCAGGGATGAACTCGCGACACGCCTGGATGACGACCGAGTTGAATTCGTGTACCGAGCGCTGGTCGACGATGTCGAACTCGGTGATCCGTTCGACCTCGTCTCCGAAGCAGTCGATTCGAATTCCGGACTCGAGCGTCGGCGGGAAGACGTCGAGGATGCCACCGCGGACCGAAAACTCGCCTTGGTGCTCGACCTGGTATTCGCGTCGATAGCCGAAGCCGACGAGGCGCTCGGCGAGCTCGCCGAAGTCAATCTGGTCGCCGACGGCGAGCGCGACAGGTTCGTGACGCGAAGCACTAGTTGCCAGGCGTTGCAGAAGTGCCTTCACCGGCGCGACGACAAGCGACGGCCCTGCGTCCTTACTCAGCAGGGCGCTTAGTACCTCGAGGCGACGCCCCATGACTTCCATCGAGGGCGAGACGCGCTCGAAGGGCAGCGTCTCCCACGCGGGAAACGTCGCCACGCCGTCGTCGCCGACGTAGGCGCGAAGGTCGTGAGCGAGGCGGTCCGCCTCCGCCGAGGTCGGCGTGACGACGAGTATTCGATTCGAGGAGAAGCCGGCAAGCGCCGCCAGGAGAAGTGGTCGAACAGGCTCGCCCGCGGCAACCGTCGCCATCGTCGTGCCGACCAACTCGGCGATGACAGGATCGCTCCGTAGAAGACCTGGCAGCTCGCCGAGTGGACCGCTCATTGGCGCGCGTTCACCTGCGTCATGGCCTGCTCCGGGCCGTCGCTGATCACGAGCTCGATGGCATCGGCCGCGAGCTCGACGCCGAGTGCGACGAGTTCAGATTCGGCGCGCGACGGTTTCGAGAGCACGTGGCTCGCGCCACGTTCGCGACTCGGTGGCTTACCGATACCAATTCGAATACGACAAAAGTCGAGGCGCTTCAGGTGCTGATCAATCGAGCGGAGCCCGTTGTGGCCCGCCGTGCCACCGCCCACCTTGACCCGCACGGTACCGGGAGGAAGATCGAGCTCGTCGTGAACGACGACCAGACGAGTTGCGTCACCGTCGAGAAACCGGTTCACGACACCGAGCGCGGCTAGCCCAGACTCGTTCATGAAGGTTTCGGCAACCGCGAAGACGACACGTTTACCGTCGGCCTGCACGGCTCCGACACGGGCGTACACGCCCTTTTCCGAACGAAGGTCGACTCCGAAACGACTACCGAGCACCTCGATGGCGGCACCTCCGACGTTGTGCCTCGTCCCTACGAACTCAGAGCCGGGATTCGCTAGCCCGAGAATCGCGAGCTCCGCGCCACCGGCCGCGCCGGCTGGGCGCGCATTGCGTCGAAATAGACCCGTGATCAGCTCTCGTCGCTCGCCTCGTCGGAGGCATCGGACGCTTCGGCCGCGGACTCCTCGGCTGCAGCAGCCTCTTCCTCGGCCGCAGCAGCCTCTTCCTCGGCGCCGAGCTCCATACCGTGCGGAGCCGCCGCAACCACGACCGGCATCTCGGGGTCGAGCTCGGCGGTGACGCCGGCTGGCAAGTTGAGGTCGGCGACGCGAATCGCCTGACCGAGCTCGAGTGCCTCGATGCCCACATCGATCGATGCTGGGACATCGCCGGGCTTGGCGCGAACGACAAGGTGCAACAAGGCATGTTCGATGACGCCACCTGCACGCGTTACCTGGAGCGCCTCGCCGACGAGGTTGATCGCGACCGTGGCAGAGATGATCTCGTCGCGCCGAACAACCTGGAAGTCGACGTGCGAAACCGTGTTCTTGACCGGGTGGCGCTGTATCTCCTTGGCGACGACGAGGTGACTCGCGCCTCCGACCTGGACATTGAACAGCACGCTTCCGCGCGCCTGGGAGTTCAAGGCGCCTCGAAGGTCCCTGGCCTCGACGGTGATCGGCAACGGGTCGATCCCGTGCCCGTAGATGACTGCAGGAATTCGGCCGTCGGTGCGAGTGCGCCGACTGGACGACGAACCCCGATCCGAGCGCTCTTCGGCAACGAGTGCAATGTCAGGCATTGGAAGATACTCCTCAAGCGGGGTTTTCCAGAGAAGCGGACTCCCGCCACCCTTCGTGCAGCGCGACGTGGCGCTGAATTCCGATCATTCTAGGCAACCCGGGCACCACGGTGATCCAACAGGCCCGCGAACCCTCGCGACATGTGTCACGAGGCGATCGATCGCGGGCTACGAGAGGTTCTGCCCTCCGAAGATCTCCGAGACGGAGGTGTCTTCAAATACCGCATCGATCGCGTCGGCAATGATGCCTGCGATCGAGAGCACCTTGATCTTCGGTATGCGGCGCTCGGGTGGGAGCGGCATGGTGTCGGTCACGATGACCCTGCTGATCGGAGCGGCCTCTAGTCGCTCGAGGGCAGGGTCCGAGAGCAGCGGATGCGTCGCCATCGCCCAGACGTCGACCGCGCCTGCCTCGATCAGTCGCTCCGCGGCGGCACATATGGTGCCGGCCGTATCGATCATGTCGTCGATCACGACCGCGACGCGACCTTCGACGTCGCCGATGACCTCGAGTGCCTCGACGCTGTCGGCGGCACCTGGCGGTCGGCGCTTGTGCACAAAGGCCAGGTCAGCGCCTAGCTGCTGGCTAAAGCGCTCAGCGACCTTGACCCTGCCGGCGTCGGGCGAAACCACCACCATGTCTGGCACCTTCTGGTCCCGGAGGTAGTCCAGCAAGACCGGAGCCCCGGTCAGGTGGTCGACTGGGCAGTCGAAGAAGCCCTGGATCTGGCCTGAGTGGAGATCCACGCTGATAACGCGGGTTGCGCCGGCGCGCGACAGCAGATCAGCGATGAGCTTCGCGGTTATCGGCTCACGGCCGGTCGACTTCCGGTCCTGGCGGGAGTAGCCGTAGTACGGACATACCGCGATGATCCGCCTCGCAGAGGCGCGCTTGGCGGCATCGATCATGATGAGCTGCTCCATGATCGAGTCGTTGACTGGCGGACAGTGCGTCTGGATGATGAAGACGTCAGATCCCCGGATCGACTCGTCGAAACGGCAGTGGATCTCGCCCACCGAGAAATCGCGCAGGTTGGCCTCGCCGAGCTCGGTGTTCAGCTCCCGAGCGATGGCAACGGCCAGCTCAGGGTGCGATCGGCCCGCGAAGAGCTCGAGTCGCCGATGCGGCAC
>Ga0208357_1002690_pt1 | contig 11524 bp, 7 predicted proteins | sample NGESurdeep092012_6_FD_184487 | JGI IMG/M metagenome (GOLD analysis project Ga0208357, IMG submission 184487) | Arctic peat soil microbial communities from Barrow, Alaska - NGEE Surface sample F52-2 deep-092012 (SPAdes) | ecosystem: Environmental > Terrestrial > Soil > Wetlands > Peat ... | reverse complement strand
GCCGAGCGCATCCTCAAGAGCAGTGGCAAGGACATGAAGCAGATCGTCATGATCACCGACGGCAAGCCCTCCGCCCTCACCATGGAAGACGGCCGCATCTACAAGAACGCCTTCGGCCTCGACCCCATCGTCATTCAGGAGACGCTCGAAGAAGTCAGCCGCTGCAAACGCGCCGGCATCATGATCAACACCTTCATGCTCGCCGACGACTTCCAGTTAGTCCAATTCGTCCAGAAAATGTCGGCCATGTGCCGCGGCAAAGCCTACTTCACCACCCCCCAGACCCTCGGCAACTACCTCCTCATGGACTTCATGTCCCGCCGCTCCAAGCACGTGAACTAATCGCCGCTACTTCCCCGCCATGAACGCAGCGATGTGCTCATTCAAAAACTTCTCATCCGCGGGACCAGCCCCAGCGCCCGCCGGATGCCCCCACAAGCTCGGTATCGGCAGCAGCGTCACATGCGGAATAAACTGCGCCTCATATTTCGCATCCGTCACCGGAAAATACATATCCGTAGCCGACGGCATATACAACACCGGAACCTTGATCGACCCGAGCGCCTTCTTCTCATCGCCTCCAAACCCCGGCGTAGCACCCACGTCATTCTTCTCCCAGGTCCGCATCTGCAGGATCAAATCATTCGCATCCGCGCCGGGAATAAAGTTCTTCTTGTAATCCGCCACCACCTGTTCAAACGTGGTCCCCGGAGGATTGATCGTCCTCCACAATTCCTGCCGCCACCACTCCTGCGAGTACAACCACCCCGTCCACATCAGCGAAAACTCTTCAATCCCCTTCTTCGGCTCAACCGTGTAATCCCCGCCCTTGAACGCTTCATCGGTTTCGATCGCCCCAATCTCCCCCTCGTTCCGCACGATCCCGTGCCCGTACGTCTTCGCTGTCCCACTCGTCGCCACAATCCGATCCATAAAATCCGGATAGCTCACCGCCCACTGAAACGCCTGCTGCGCCCCCATCGAAAACCCGATCACCGCGAGCACATGCTTCACCCCCAACTGTTCCGTCAGCATCTGGTGAACTGCATTCACGTTGTCCCGCATCGTCATCACCGGGAACCGAGGCCCATGGAACGGCTCCCGAGTATTACTCGGCGAACTCGACCGCCCATTCCCAAACAACTCACTCGTCACCAGGAACAGCTTCGTCGGATCAAGCGCCTTCCCCTTCGCGATCCCACCAGCACCAATCAGCCAGCCATACCCATGCATATTCGCCATATAGTGCGACGGCAGCAGCACCGCATTATCCCCTGCCGCATCCAGCTTCCCATACGTCCCGTAAACGATCTTCGCCTCCGGCAGCACCACACCGCTCTCGGTCTTGAAGTTCCTGATCACAAACTCATGCTGCACCGGCTCCTTCGCCGCAACCTTCGCCTGCGCCTGCAACACGCCTCCCACACACCCCAGCGCAAGGCCAAGGCACATCATCCTCTTCCTGAACATATCAACCCTCTCGATCCACGATGTCCCTCAGCCTACACGAATCCCCTAACCGCCCGCACCCACTCGCTACTTCCTATTTTCTACTTCCTGCTTCCTGCTCTTCTCCCACACGCGATATAAGCCCCACGCCGCCACCGTGCAATTATCCATCACCCGCCCATCCAATATCATCGCCTCAAACTCACTCACCGCCACGCGATGCACCGTCATGTCATGCTCTTCCGGATCTCGTTCCGTCTCACCATGGCTCAATCCCTCGGCCAGAAACACATGATGAATCTGTCGCATCGCCCCGTACGCAATCCACAAATCCTTCAGCGGAGTCATCCGCTCCACACGCAGCCCGGTCTCCTCCGCCAGCTCCCCCCGGGCCAGTTCCTCCGGATCAATCTCCGCCGTCTCCCATCCACCCTGCGGCAGCTCGTAAAACGTCTCCCCCACCGTATACCGGTACTGCCGCACCAGCCACACAAACTCCTCACCCTCCACCCTCTCCAATGGAATCACGATGCACGCAGGGTCTTTATCCATCACCCCATAAATCCCCCGCTGCCCATTGTTCCGTTCGATCACATCCTCGCGAACGCTTGCCCACGGATTCCGATACACCTCACGACTACTGATCATTTTGATCGACACAATGACGCTCCCTCGTTCGTGCCGCCATTATCTCAGGACTTCAGTGAACCTCGCGCTCCTCCGCCTCTTCTATCGTCGACATCAACACCGCCAGCGTCATCCCCGGAAGTTCCAGCTTCCTGTCCGCAACCATCAAACCCTCCCTCGACACCAGTCGAAGCTCCTCCTCGTCTAACAACTCGAAGCCATAACTCTCGACCCCTAAATTCAGCACAATCCGCACCTCGTCCCGCTGCAGCACCAGCGCCCGCTTTCCCTCATCGGAAGAAACCATCAGGTGCTGCATACTCCCATCATTCAACGCCACCGTACTCCGCCGCAGCTTGATCAACGCCTTCACCCAGCCAAGCATCTCCGCATGCTTCCCTTCGTTAATCTCCTCCCACTTCAACTTCGATTGCTCAAACGTTCCCATCTCCGCCGGATTCGGAACCTCATCGCCGAAACCAAACAGCGCGAAGTCCCGTTTGCGACCCTCCGCCACCAGCCTTCGCATCTCGTCGGTGTCGTGATCCGCGAAGTACAGGAACGGAGTCGACGCAGCAAACTCTTCCCCCATAAACAACATCGGCACATACGGAGCCATCAACACCAGCCCAATCGCAACCTTCGCCGCATCCATGCCGCAAAGCTGCTCCAGCCTCTCACCCAGCGCACGATTTCCTACCTGGTCGTGGTTCTGGTCGAAATGCACAAAGTGGTGCGCCGACAAACCCTCCGCCAGCCGGCCGTGCTTCCTCTTCCGGTAGCTCGAATACTGCCCGTCATACACAAACGCATGCTTCAACGCCTTATGCAGATCGGACAACTTCCCAAAGTCGCTGTAATACCCTCGACCCGGTTCTTTCGTGTACAGCAGCGTAAACAGCGCATGATGAAAATCATCACTCCATTGCGAATCCATTCCATATCCATGCGCCTCTCGTGGCCGAATCACTCGCGGATCATTCAAATCGCTCTCCGCAATCAAGTAGTATTCGCGCCCCATCGTCGCACTCAGCCTCTCCACCTCAGCCGATAGCTGCTCGATGAGATTCACCGCGGACCGATCATAAAATTCATGCACTGCATCGAACCGCAACCCATCGCAGTGATAATCTTTCAGCCACATCAGCGCGTTGTCGCAGAAGAACCGTCGCACCTCATCACTGCCCCCCTCGTCCATGTTCACAGCATCGCCCCACGGCGTCCTATGCTTGCTCGTCAGATACGGCCCGAAATTATTCGCATAACTCCCCACAGGCCCAAAGTGGTTATAAACCACATCCAGAATCACGCTGAGCCCCTTCGCATGACACGCATCGATCAGCCGCTTGAAACCGTTCGGCCCTCCATAAGGCTCATGCGTGGCAAACAACGCTACACCGTCATATCCCCAACCGCGATCCCCTGCAAACTCCGCGACCGGCATCACTTCAATATGAGTCACTCCAAGATCAACCAGGTAATCCAGATGCTCGATCGCTCCATCAAACGTTCCAGCCTTGCTGAACGTCCCAATGTGCACCTCATACAGCACCGCACCCGCTTTCGGAGATCCCCGCCAAAGCTGATCATGCCACTCAAAATCATCATGGCAATAGATCTGCGACGCCCCATGCACCCCATTAGGCTGCCGCAACCCGCGCGGATCCGGATAAGCCGTCGGATCATCATTCATCAGGAACCAGTAATCATCCCCACACCCGGCTTCCTCAACATCAAGCGTCCACCATCCACGCTTGTTCGGCCCGTCCATCAACAACGTGCTGCCGCGCCACTTCAACGACATCGTCTCCGCCTTCGGCGCCCATACGCCAAACGTATGCATCGTTCTAATCTCCTCATTCCAAATCTTCGTTACGCCTAAGCGTTCCGTGCCAGCAACGCCACCGGAAACTCAGCCAGCAATTCGTCCAGCCGCACCTTGCCGCCCGTCACCTCCATCCCCGTCATGCAATTCACCCATCGCCCCTCCGGAACCGCAATCGACGTCTCTCCCCATCCCTCCGTCTCATGCGACCATCGCGGCACAATCGCCATCACATCCGCTTCACGCCGATACGCAATCACCCGCTCCCGCTGCGATCCCTCCGCCATCACCGGCACATAGGCCGCCTCTGCGCCGAACCACGCAGGATGCTCATTCCTCAATTGCAGCGCATGATGCACCACCCAAAGTTTCGGCAGTCCATCCTCGCTCCGCTCCATCACCTGCGCCGCATTCATTCCCGCAATTTCCTTCAACAGCTTTGTTCGCAGCTCATAATCCACCGGCCGCCGATTATCTGGATCCACCAGCGAAAAATCCCACAACTCCCCTCCCTGGTACGTATCCGGAACACCCGGCACCGTGTATTTCATCAGCGTCTGTGCCAGCGAATTGATGCGTCCTGCCTCCACAATCCCGCCGACAAACTTCTCCAACTCCCCCACAAAACCCTTGTCCCCAACCAGCCTGTCGACATACTCATTCAGCGCGCCCTCATACTCCGCGTTATTCCACACCCAGCTCGTCCGGATCTTTGCCTCACGCATCGCCTTCAACATATAGTCCCGCAGCCGTTCCGCACTGATCGGCCACACCCCCACCAGCGTCTGATACAAAAACCACTCCGTTCCTGTGTCAATCTGGTCTCCACTCCGATGCTTCGCATTCCGCGCGCTCCACCGCCGCACCGCCTCTGCAAATGCATCAGGCATCTCGCTCAGCACCAGCATCCGAGCCCGCACATCGTCGCTCCGCTTCGTATCGTGCGTGCCCAGCGCCGTCATCGTCGTCGGAAACGTGTCCTGCATCTTCACGTTGTATCCGTGGAAATATTCCAGGCTGAATCCATCGCAATCCGGATCACCCCCCACTTCATTCATCGCAATCAAACGATTCGAGCAATAGAACGCCGTATCTTCCACCCCCTTCGCCATCACCGGCCCTGTAAATTGCTGAAAGCGATTTACAAACTCCGTCTCAATCTTCCCCGTAACCTTCAGCGTCAAAACATCCCGTATAAAATCGAACAGCCCGCCATCGATATCCACGCGATTCGTCTTCGCACCCTCCGTCGCGCTCTCGATCCGCATCCTGTCCTCGTCCTCAATCTCGTTCCGCTCCGGCACCACGTACGTCCGATACACCGAGAAGCACGCCGCCACCTCGCGAATCGCCCGCCTGATCTCCGCCCGCGTAAAGTCCCGCTGATCGCGATTCCCCTCGCAGATATCCACGAACAAACTCGCCAGCCGATTCACATCGCTCCCCAGCGTCTCTTGCGTCACTGCGATCTTCTTATCGTGCGCGATCACCGCAAACTCCGTAGTGTCCCCGGTAAACGCCGCGTAGTGTTCTCCCAGTCGCTTCAACCCCTCGCTCTGCACCAGCGTGCCCATCACCACGTTTAAAAAGTCATACCCTGTCGTTCCTTCAATCGGCCAATCCCTGCGCATCCACTCGCCCGGCTCAAGAATCTTTTCCCCCACGATCCACGCATCAGGAGCACGCTCCCGCAGCCGCTCAAGATATTGCTTCGGATCGCGCAGACCATCCGGGTGATCCACGCGAACTCCATCCAGCACCCCCTGCTTCAACCACTTCACAATCAACGCGTGCGTCTCGTCGAAGACAAACTCCCGCTCTACGCGCAGCCCAATCAAGGTATTCACATCGAAAAATCTTCGATACCCAAGCTGCTGGTCCGCCGTCTTCCAATACGCCAGCCGATAATATTGCTGCGACAAGAACTCATCCAGCGCATCGACATTTGCATTCAGTTCGCGCACCACCCGGTCAATGGCCTCATCCAAATTGGTCTCTGTCCTGCACAGTCGCTCCAACAATCCATGCAGCACATTCTTATCCCGATGCCGCGCCAGAATCGTCCGCCTGTCCCAAAAATCGGGAGTCGGCAACCGCGCAAAACTCGCACTCACAAAACTCAGTGCATCGCTCTTCGCGTAATCTGCCGCCCTACTCAAAATCACTGACAAACTCGCCGGCGAAACCGGAAACGTCTGCCCCGCGGCCTCCACGGTGAACGCCGCCTCCTTGCGAACCACCACCACACCACCCGCACTCAGCGCCCGCCCATACTGATCCGGCAAAATCGGCACCAGCACCTTGTCCCGCAGCCGTTCCTCAGAAGAGTTCCAATCAATATCAAAGAAGCTCGCATACCGGCTGTTCGTTCCGTTTTCCAGCACATCCCACCAATAACGATTCTGCGCCCCCAGGCTCATGTGGTTCGGCACCGTGTCCAGCACCTGCCCCAGCCCGTTCTCGCCCAGCCGCTTGCAGAAGCGCTCGTGCGCCTCCGCCCCGCCCAACTCTTCATTCACCTTGCGATGATCGACGACGTCATACCCGTGAGTGCTCCCCGGCGCTGCCTGCAGGTACGGCGAGCTATACACATGCGTCACCCCCAGCGCCGAAAGGTACCCCGCGATGGCCCCGGCATCATCAAAATTAAAACCCTTGTGCATCTGCACGCGATACGTCGAACCAGGCACACGCCCCATGGAGTATCTGCTCCTGACAATAAATTCATATAGCGTCTACCTAGGTAGATTCCCTCCAGTGCACTTGAGGTTGCATCTACCGCGATACCCATCACTTTCCAGCCTTAATCCGCTCTGGTCGCCACTGCCCCGAAAGCGCAAACGCCGCATGCAGCAGCCCGATATGCGACAGTGCCTGCGGAAAATTCCCCAGCATCCGTTTTTTCTTCGGGTCGTACTCTTCGCTCAATAGGCCCACATCATTCCGCAACGTCAGCAGCCACTCAAACATCGCCGTCGCTTCTTCTTCTCGCCCAATCAGCCACAAGCAGGTCACCATCCAGAAGCTGCACGCCAGAAATGTTCCTTCACCCCCGCTCAGTCCATCCTTCGACTTCGCCGTGTTATACCGCTGCACCAGCCCATCCTGCATCAGCCCTTTCTGAATCGCATCGATCGTCCCCACCATCCGCGGATCATCCACCGGCAGAAATCCCACCAGCACCATGCGCAAACAGGACGCATCCAACACCTTCGATCCATAGCTCTGCGTAAACGAGTTCAGCTTTTTATTAAATCCCTTCGCACAAATCTCCCTGTGCAGCATGTCGCGATTCTTGCGCCACCCCTTCACATCGCCGCCTCCATCAAATTGCTCATGCCGTCTCACCGCGTGGTCCAGCGCCACCCACGCCATCACCTTGCTATACACAAAATGCTGCGCCCCACCCCGCGTCTCCCATATCCCTTCGTCCGGCAAAGTCCACACCTTGCACAGGTGATCGATCAACGCAGCCTCCATCGCCAACGAGGGTGTCTTCAAATCATCATTCGCCGCCGGAGTTCGACTCAACGCCACCGAAACCTCGCCATACACATCCAGCTGAAATTGCCCCGACGCCGCATTCCCAATCCGCACTGGTTGCGAATTCTCATAGCCCGTCAGCCATTCCGCCTCCCACTCAACCAGCCTGCGCTCGCCATCGATCCCATACAAACTCTGCACCTGCCCCGGAGATCCGGCAATGGCCCGGAGCAGCCACAGCCGCCACTGCACCGCCTCCTCCGTATACCCCGCGCCCATCAGCACCAGCAGCAGGAACGACGTATCCCGCAGCCAGCAATATCGATAGTCCCAGTTCCGCTCCCCATCAATCCTCTCCGGCAACCCCGCCGTCACCGCCGCAACCACTCCCCCGGTCGGTCGATACGTCATCGCCTTCAACGTCATCAGGCTCCGCTGCACAGCCTCCGCGTACTTCCCCTTGTACGTCGATCGGTCCGACCACGCACACCAATATTTCTGCGTGTCCCGCAGCGCGTCCTCCACCGGCACAGCCGCAGGAATCCTTTGGATCGAGCTCGCATACGTCAGCGTGAAGCAAACCTGCTCCCCGGCACGCACCACAAAATCGCTTACCGTCGTCATATTCTCGCCACACAACTCCGCAGCCTTTCCCCCCATGCACTCACTGCGTAGCACCGTCATATTCGGCCCCGCAACCGCGCGCACCTCCTCCTCATGCTTCGTCACCCATGGAACCGTCAATCCGTAATCGAACCGCAGCACCATGTCCATATGCATCTTCACCTTGCCGCGCACCCCGCGCACGATCCTCACCACATCGGAATTTTTCCCCCGCGGAGGCATGAAGTCCGTCAAACAAACCTCTCCGCCCTTCGTCACGAACGTTGTCTCGACGATCATTGTTCCCGGCTGGTACCGTCTTCGTCTCGAAACAATCTCAGCCACCGGCCGTATGCGCCAGAATCCGTTCTCGGCCGTTCCCAGCAGCGCCGCAAAGCAGGCCGCCGAAGAAAAAGTCGGCCAGCACAACCAGTCGATCGACCCATCGAGGCTCACCAGCGCCGCCGTCTCGCAATCCCCAATCACGGCATAGTCTTCAATCCGCGCACCATGCAGCGGCAACTTCTTTCGCTTGATCTTCTGCGGCAATATTCCTCCACGCAGCAGCGCCTCATCCTACCCACGCCATGCTGGTCTTACTACTTCGATGCAGATCCACGCACACAGGTCGCGCCGCTATTCGCTCAATGTCACAGTCCTGAAACATCTGTCCCCACAGAAGCCCCTACCTTCATTCTCCTGCGTCAAACACATACGCTCGCCCTCCACGGATTATCATGGGCACGTAGCAGTCGACTGCATCCAAGCCGTCAGGAGCCACCTCACGAATGAAGCCAACCGAAGGCCGTAAGAGAATCGTCATCGAAGAAATCCAGCCAACCGTCAACCATGGCCGTTATCCTGCCAAGCGCATCCTCGGCGACACCGTCGAAGTCACCGCCGCCATCTTCGGCGACGGACACGATCACGTCGCCGCCCGCCTGCACTACCGCCACGCATCGCAGCGCAAGTGGCTCACCACCAACTTCGCCGCGCTCACCAACGACCTCTGGTCCGCCACCTTCACCGCCGACAAACTCGGCCTCTGGCACTTCACCATCGAAGCCTGGATCGACCACTTCGATACCTGGATTCACGACCTCGCCAAGCGCCTCGCTGCGCAGGCAGATTCCGCCCAGGACATTCCCCTCGCCCTCCGCATCGGTGCCACTCATCTCGACGCCGCAGCCTCGCGCGCCAGGGCCATCGACGCAAGAAAACTAACCCTCGCCGCAGCCCAGCTTCGCTCCCTCGCCGACCAGAACCTCGCCCTCTACGGCGATCCCGTCACTCCCGAAATCATCGCCCTCGTCGCCAAGTATCCCGACTTCAGCTTCGCCACAAAACACAACGCCGAATTTCCCCTCTGGGTCGACCGCGAGCGCGCCCGCTTCTCCTCCTGGTACGAACTCTTCCCCCGCTCTGCAAGTCCCACGCCCAACCAGCACGGCACTCTACGCGACGTCGCAGCGCGCGTCCCGGAGATCGCCGCCATGGGCTTCGACGTCCTCTACATGCCCCCCATCCACCCCATCGGCAGCGCCTATCGCAAGGGCCGCAACAACTCCACCACCCCCGAGCCCGACGACGTAGGCAGTCCCTGGGCCATAGGAAACACCCACCTCGGCGCCGGCGAAGGTGGACACCTCGACATCCTCCCTGAGCTGGGAACCTTCGTCGACTTCGACGCTCTCGTCCAGACCGCTCAGTCCCACCACATCGACATCGCACTCGACATCGCCTTTCAATGCTCCCCCGACCACCCCTGGGTCGCCGCTCATCCCGCCTGGTTCTCGCACCGTCCCGACGGCACCATCCAGTACGCCGAAAATCCTCCCAAAAAATATCAGGACATCTATCCTCTCAACTTCGAATCCTCCGACTGGCGCGGCCTCTGGGACGCCCTCTTCGGCATCTTCAAATTCTGGGTCGACCACGGCGTCCGCATCTTCCGCGTCGACAACCCCCACACCAAGGCTCTCCCTTTCTGGGAGTGGTGCATCGCCGAAGTCCACCGCACCGCGCCCGACGCCCTCTTCCTCGCCGAAGCCTTCACCCGCCCCCACGTCATGTACTCGCTCGCAAAAGCCGGCTTCAGCCAGTCCTACACCTACTTCACCTGGCGCACCGGCAAAGCCGAACTGCAGGAGTACTTCGAAGAAATCTGCAACCCGCCCGTCTCCGATTTCTTCCGCCCCAACATCTGGCCCAACACCCCCGACATCCTCCACGCCCAATTCCAGATCGCTGACCTGGCCCACCGCCGCGCCATCTTCCAGCAGCGCATCATCCTCGCGACAACACTCTCCGCCAACTACGGAATCTACGGCCCAGCCTATGAACTCCTCGAAGGCCGTCCAGCCAAACCCTCCCCCGGCAAGACCTCCAGCGAAGAATATCTCGACAGCGAAAAATATCAACTCCGCAACTGGAACCGCGACGACCCCAACTCCATCGCACCCCTCATCCAGCAGCTAAACCGCATCCGCCGCGAAAACCCCGCGCTCCAGCGCAACGAGAACCTGCACTTCCACACCACCCCCAACGACAACCTGCTCGCCTATTCAAAATCCGACGGCAGCAACACGATCCTCACCGTCGTCAGTCTCGATCCCCTCAACGAGCAGTCCGCCTGGCTCGACCTCGACCTGCCCGCCCTCAACCTCCCCTGGACAGGTTTCTTCGACGTCGTAGACCTCCTCACCAACGCCGTCTACCACTGGAAAGACAGCTACAACTTCATCTCCCTAACCCCCGCCACCACCGCCCACATCTTCCGCATCACTCGGTAACAATATCTATCCTTTTATTCATAAGCTCCGAGAGCTCAAAGTACTGAGTACGTTCCCCCAAGGCACTATTTCCACATTTCAACAAATCAGGATGCTAACGTAGGGAAGCTTCGTCGGAGACCCCCCATGCCAACTATATTTGTAGATTGCGTCCTCGCACCTGGATTTTTTGACAATGAGCTATACGTCATTGTTGGCGATTCCTCGGCAATTGTTAGTCGGCGGGATGTTCAAGTAACGCACGAACCACATTATCAAATGGATGGGCAAGGCAAAGTCTGCGTGTACGTCATCGAAAGGAAGGCTGACCGGTTGCTCGTAGAGATTCCTGGCCAGCCAGTAGTTGGAGGTCTTAGGACCTGGATTCATCAGGAGCATTCGTCTGCTGTTGCGTAAAAGGCTTTGATACTCAGCGATAAGGCAATTCAGCAGGCAATTCAAGCGGGCGTCATAGACATCACACCCGTTCCCACTGAGCTTCGCTACACCAGCTCTGCGGTAGATCTGACCTTAGGCGCCCAATTTCAGGGTTGGAATTCGGACATACTCAGCGTGCCCGGGACCACTGTCGAGCTTAATCTCGCACTCCAGACCTACCAGAAGACTGCAAAGGCCTATCTAATGTCATTCCCCACTGAAACGGATGGCAGTTTCATTTTTCCACCCTATTCAAAATCACCGATGGTGCTGCTTGCGCAGACCCAAGAGACAGTGCATCTCAAGCGAGATTCTGGGCTGGCGGCTC
>Ga0208357_1002689_pt1 | contig 11525 bp, 5 predicted proteins | sample NGESurdeep092012_6_FD_184487 | JGI IMG/M metagenome (GOLD analysis project Ga0208357, IMG submission 184487) | Arctic peat soil microbial communities from Barrow, Alaska - NGEE Surface sample F52-2 deep-092012 (SPAdes) | ecosystem: Environmental > Terrestrial > Soil > Wetlands > Peat ... | reverse complement strand
CGCCTTCATGTAGAGCAAACCGTTCGGGTCTGCTTGAACGCCATAGCGTCCGTTGAATAAAAATGGCGTGTCATTCGTGCCAGCGCGATAAGTCGGTGTTGCATAAAGCGAATACTCCATCCGGTCGGTGAGATTTCCATTCCCATCCGTCAACGCTATCGTGCTTCCACGATAATCATAATGATAGGTCAGTGTATTAGTGGCCGACGCGGTTTCTGTGATTTGATACAGCAAGCCCACGCCATACACATAATAATTAGTCACGCCATTTTTAATTCGCATAAGAACTTGTGGCAATTTCGCATTGGGATTCACCACAAAAGCAATTATGTTTGTCCCGTAAGTCTGGCCGATACGATTGCCAGCAGGGTCGTAGGCATTTGTGATGCCGCCGACATTAAGCAACCGATTTCTTGCATCGAAAGCATAAGTTGCAAATGTGTCATTAGTCAGCGGGCCGCTTGTCATGTTCCCGTCTGAATCCATTGTCACGCTGTTGCCGTCCACATTCGCCAGTCGGTTGTCATCGTCATAAGTCATCGTGCGAGTCGGCGGTGAGTTGGTGTTATGCAACGGTGCGGCAAATTCCCATTGCATTTCCGCCGCGCTGTTCCAGTTAAGCCGGAACAATGCAATCGGGAAGCCTACCGGAGTTTCTTCGATGATATTCGTTGACTGTCCTGCGGAATCATAGCTAATGATTCGTTGCGTTCCATTCGGACGCGTGATGCTGGTCAATCTCCCCGCTAAATCGTAAGTCGTCGTCGTGATACGTCCAGACCAGTCTTTGACTTGAGTTAAATGATTATTGCTATCGAAAGTGTAATAGATGTTTTTGCCTCCGGGATAAATTAAATTAGTCAGATTGTTGTTGGCATCGTAACGATATTGAATGAGATTTCCATAAATATCTTTGTAGCTTGAAATGCGATTGTAAGCGTCGTATGTCCACGAGTTAGTAAAACCGTTTTCGTAAGTATTAGTTGCGTTGTCATTCGCGTCGTAATTATAGGTTGTTGTGCCAACATTATCAGCGCGACTGGTCAATCTACGTTTGCCGTCGTAACTATAAGTTGTTGACTGTCCAGCGGGGTCTTTCATTGAAGCCACCAAACCTTGATGATTAAACGCGACTGTCGTGGAGCGTCCCAGCGGCGTCACGGTGTTGGTCAACCGATTCGCACCGTCAAACTGGAACTGCCATTTTTTGCCATTGCGATTGGTAAGAGTGATTTGATTGCCCGCCCCATCGTAAGCACGCAACACCGTGTGTCCCGCACCATCCGTGAGTTTTGTCAATTCACCGCGCGCGTCCCATTGTTGCGCGGTCACTTCACCCGCTGCGTTTCGGGTTGAAGTTTTGTGCGAATCCGCATCGTAAGCGAATGTGGTTGTCCGCGATAACGGGTCGGTCGCCGCGATCAATCGTCCGTCTGCATCGTTCGTGTATTGCGTCGTCTTTTGCAGTGGGTCAATCGAACTTATCAGCCAGTCACGCTTATCGTAGATGTTGGTGATAATGGGTGTGCCGCTTGAAGTAGCGGGCAGAATGGTGGCAAGTAAGTGACGCGTTGCACTCCAAGTGTTGCTGCTGACGTTGCCGCTCGGGTCAGTTGCACTTATGCCGTTTCCGACAGAATCATAGGCAATCTTGCTTACAAGATTTGTCGGCGCGACGGAATTAGTCAACTGGCGACGGTTATTATAGTTGAATGTGGTTATGAAACCACGCGCGTCAGTATGACTAATCACATCTCCGAAAGAATTGTTCGTAAAACTCTCACTGCCTAGACTGCCGGGATAGGCGATGCTATTCAACAGGCCGTAAGTGCTATCGTAACCGTAAGTAGTAGTGCCGCCGGAATCTGTTCGCGTGTGGAGTGTTCCATCGGTGTTAAAGGCATAATTGATAAAATCGCCTGCGCCGTTCGTCGAGCCGGTCAAGGAGAACTGGCTGTTGTAACCAAATGTGCTGGCATTGCCGCGCGGGTCTATGGTTTTAACTAGGTTGTTGTTACCGTCATAGATGAATTGATTGGTAAATCCGAGCGGGTCAATTTTTTGAATTAGATTATTATTACCATCATAAACTAATTTGGTGTGTTCACCCAAAGGCGAATAGGTGTCGGTGATGTGGTTCTGGCCGTCGTAAAACGTGGCGGTTAGATTGCCAAGCGGGTCATTTACACCGATCATCCTGCCTTGGTCATCATAATAATAATCTGTGTCTCCAAGGGCAGGATCAAATTCCGTGGTTTGCCAGCCACACCAGTAAATTAACCACGTCTTGTTGGTGTCGCCCTGCGTGTATTGCGTCGTGACGTGCCCTTGGGTGTCGTAAAGGTTACTGACCACCAATCGGCTTTGTGCGTCCAGCGTTGCCTTGATTTGGTGATTGGTGTCGTAAATGTAAGTGCTAGTCTTACCTTCAGGATCGGTGAATGATGTCAAGTCGCCTTGTGAGTTATAGGTTGTGGAATAGCCATAGCTGACGGTGTGCGTTCCATCCGAAACGGAAGCTAATCTTTGCGGAGTGCCGCTATATGTAAAAGTAAAGGTATGTCGGTTTTGCCAATCTTTTACTGTGCTAACCCAATTGCTCGCATTGTAAGTCAGATTCAATGACTGGCTGTATTGGTCAACAATGTTTGTCAAAAAGCCAGATGAATTGAAATTGAACGTATCGCCGTGACGTTGTTGTAAGCTGTAAGCTGAACCGCTTTGCGTGAGGGTCGCGGTGCTATTTGCTGGCGGGGTGAAAGTCCCGTTCGGCTGCTGGACAAATTGCAATGTGTCTTTGCCAAGATTGATAGACACGCCGCCCTTGGTGATTTGGTCAACAGCCCATTTGGTGATCAAGGCAGTGGTCAGCCAATTTTTTGGATTAGGATAACCACCGTTATATGTGGCAATAGCGGCGGCGGTGGCGGTGAACATGGAAGCCGCCTGTGCTGGCGTTGTGCCACCTAAACAGGCTTCCGGCGCGGGAATGTTATTTGCGGTTATGGAATAATTATGTATCCATCCGCCGGTCATGCCCGCCGGATTGCTGAAACGGCGAGTGCCGTTGTAGTAACGGGATAAAGTGATGCCACGCGGCTCGGCTTGGCCGACTGACAAGTCGGTGTTTTCCAACTCGAAAGTGTCGTCTGCCAAGTCCACCGGATCAGCCCCGGTGGGCGCTGGAGTATAAACCGGCGCATTATCATAGTAATCCGATTGATCGTCGCCGGATGTATCAATATAAACGGGGTTAATTGGAACGCTTGGGTCGGATGAATAACCACCATGATAACCACCGGAAATAATCATCCCTGAAATTGACGCCACGCCGCTTACCGCCTGTCGCGCTTCATAACCATAACCCGCCCAGCTTCCTGTCGTGCTGCTGACATGATTTGAACCGCTCTGCGGCAGCAACACATAATAGCCTTGGCTGATATAGTTGCCGATAGTGGCAAGCGAGCCTGAATCATAAGTTCCCGCAGTCAAATGGCTTTGCACATTGTAGCCTGTTGTCCAGTTGGTGCTGCTGGCCAGATAAATCGCCTGTCCGTTGGTGTTGGCGAGTTCCAGCATTTTCACCGTTGAAGCCGCCACAAGATTTGTGTTTTGCAACTGCTCAATGACGCCGTGTTCCAGCGCGCTGGCAAAAAATGACCACAAATCAAATTGAACATTTGACAACTGGATATGCGCCGTGTCGTCGCCGCCGTTTGGATATTCTCCAGTCAGTTGCATATAAACGTCCACATAATAGCCGCGTCCGGTCTCCTGCGCCATGCGTCCGAGACGATGATAAAACATTGGCAAGATGCCTAATTGTCCGGCCAGCATCTGTTCTGCTTGTTCTGTCTGGAGCATCCAGTTCAACCCCATCACGTTCAAAGTTTCGCTCGTCACCTGTCGCGAACCATTGGTCAAACCCTGCTGTAAATAGTTGTCCAGCTTGTTCTCTCGCTGCTGCAACCAACCCCAATCCGGTTCAAACGCATAAAGCAATGCGTAGGTTGAATTTGTTCGCTGATAAGAATTAGTGGTGGTTTGGTCGCTGTAAGTGCCGTCAATAAATACATTGTTCGTCGTGTCCCAAATTCCATTTGGGTGATGGGCAAACAATATCACGTTGGTTGAGCCGTTCGATCCGCTCGTGGCGTGTGAAGCAAGCAACGTATCGTCCTGCCATAATTGCGCCGTGCCACTACCGTCGAATGTCAATGACAGCCGCTGCCCTTGCAGTTGCGGAATGAACCATTGATAGTTTGTTCCGGCAAAGGTGATTTTCAGCGTGGACATGATGTTAGTCGGCTCGTTCGCCCAATTCAAAACGGGCATCTGTCCGCCAAAATCATCAACGTAAAACCAAGTGTAAGGACTGTAATCTATTGGATCATAGGCTGGCGTAATCTGCCAGCCGCCCAAAATATTTTGCACACTGGCATTGGGCGAATTGCTCTGAAGGTTGTTAAGCAAATTGGTGGTGTAACCCGCTAGCTTGCCTCGCACGGCGGATTCACTCAAACTTTGCGCGAAATTGCCGGTATCCGTTCCGCCAGCGGCGGTCAGTAGCGCGTTGCTGATGGTCGTGCCAGCACCGCCCATGGCATTTGTCAGGGAAAAACCGGATAACGCCGCCACCGGCTCGCTCACTTTGAAAGCCGGGTCAAGTTGATAGGTGGTCGAACCAATGGTCAGCGCTACCCATGTCCGTTGAATCTCAAAATTATTGTTCTCGCCGTCATCAACGTAATAAAATGCTGGATACCCGCGTTCGATGACAGCCAAGTCAAACATATAATTGGCAGTGGTAGTCCAATTGGTGTTGTTCAATGTCAATTGCCACCAATGATGCAAATCATAGTCGTCGCCATAAGGATCATCATAAGGAATTTCCTCCCAGCCGAATTGATACGCCGTATTCGTATAACCCGCCGCGTGCAACAAAGCCGTAAGGAGAGCGGACTGGTCAAAATCATTGCCGCTCTTTTCCAGCAGCGTCAGTTCCGCTCCTTTTTTAGAGCCGAAATAAAGCACGAATTTGATGTGGTCATGGACATAATTAAATATCCGCTCCGGGTTGTCCTGCAATCCATCGGCCAATGCCTGAATCTGCGGGGTGATGACTTCGGCAACCGGAGTGCTGGGCTGACTTATCGGAACGAACAATGGATGAAATTGCGACTGGTTTGTAAAACTTGAACGCGGCTGCGCGGGTGATGACGACTTCTGGGCGCGAAACCAACCTGGGTCAGTGATTTGCGCGCGGCAAATGGCTGTTGTCGCCAGCAATCCAAAAATCAAAAATCGAAGTGTTTTCATTTTTTATTTTTTCTTTCTGATTATTGTGAAACTGAAAGCACATTGCCCTCGTTGTCCAAACTCACCGAGCCGGTTTTCTTGCCCGATACTCCATTGAGCCAGTCCGTCAAATTGTAGGTGTAATTTAATCTGGATGCGGATGTGGCATTGTCGCTCACGTTTGGATTCGTTCCAAGCAACACTTCCCAAGCATCGGATAATCCGTCGCCGTCCGTGTCGGCGACATTCGGATTGGTTTTTGAAACCAGTTTTTCGTAGGCGTCTGTCAAACCGTCCCCGTCCGTGTCTTGTGGACTGCCGAGTATCACAAAGCACGTCGTGATTGGCAGATTCGTGAGTAAATAAGTATTGCATTGATAGCCTTGTCCCATCCATGACCAGGGGACGCCATTCGTGCCGAAGGACAGCACGGAATTGGCAAAAACATCGTAGGGAACTCCGCTTGAACCGCCTTCAATCGTGAACATCAAATTCATCGTGGCATTTGTGCCGCTGCCGGTCATCGTGGCAACCATGTTGGTAATCCAGAAATTTGTGCTGCTATAACAGGTGGATGCCGAGCCAATATTTTGCAGACTGCCGATGCCAGTAATCGCCTCATAAACCATTGGGGTGACGGAAGACTGTGCTTGAGCGGATGAAACCCTGTTCTTGAACGTGGTCATAGGGTCTATCATGTAAGGAAATGATTGGGCAGCAAACAGGTTGCTAACGGCATAGGGATTTAATGGAATGCTGAACGTGCAAAGGTCGTCGAAAATTCCGTGGGCTTGGCTCTGCCCATTGGTGTCGCTGCCGACATAAAATCCGTTGGAAAGCACGGTCGAGCTAGGCCAAGTGCTCACGCCGACGCCGTTGGTCGCCAGTTGGCCGTCCACATACAAGGCCGTGTTGGTGGCTGAATAAGTCAGTGCGATGAAGTGCCAGCCGTTGGCCGTCCAAGAAATCGGGAAAGTAAGATAATTGGTTTGTGTCCCGGCATTATCCTCCGCGCCGAAATAGAGGTTCGTCCCGCCTGAATCCACATACAGACTCCACCAGCCATAGGAAGCGTCACTTGTATATTGACCTGCGCCGATCAACTGTCCCCATGCGCCGGGGCCGACGCCCCCGGCGTTGGTGCTTCCCCAAGACGGCGCGAACCACATGGTCACGCTGCCCTGATTGACGGTCAGATTGGTTCTGCCGTCGTTTTCAACCACATTGTATTGAAGCCATGCGGCATTCGTGCTGTCCAACTGGAGCGCCCATCCGTCTCCCATCGTCGCATTAAGATTGGTGAACGAGACGGGCAAATAGCCGAAATCACTTGGCAAGGTGTTGGTGTTGTTGAAAGACCACGAATCCAGCAGGTAGTAAAAAGGATTGAAAGCGCTGAACGTGCTGCTGACTGTGTTGGAGTTCAAAACGAAATTATAGGTGTAGATGTCGTCAAACATTCCATGGGCTTGAGAAAATCCATTGGTATCGCTGCCGATGTAAAAGCCGTTGGCAAGCACGTCGGATGTCGGCCAGACGCTCATGCCCGCGCCATTGGTCGCCAGTTGTCCGTCCAGATACAATGTCGTCTTGGTGCTTGAATAAGTGAGCGCGATGAAATGCCATTGATTGCTTGTCCAAGAAATGGGGGCGGAAAGATAATTGCTTTGCGTCCCGATGTTGTTCTGTGCGCTGAAATAGAGATTCGCGCCCGCCGGGTCGGTGTAAAGACTCCACCAGCCGTAGGTCGCATTGCTCGTCCACTGGCCTACGTCAAACAATTGTCCCCATGTGCCGGAACCGAAGCCACCGGCATTCGTGCTGCTCCACGACGGGGCGAACCACATGGTGACGCTGCCCTTGTTCACGGTCAGGTTGGTCGTGCCGTCGCTTTCATAGACGTTGTATTGCAGCCACGCGGCGTTCGTGCTGTCCAAGATGAGCGCCGTGCCGTCGGCGTAAGGGGTCGCGTTGAGATTGGTGAACGAAACGGGCGGGTAGCTGTAATCATTTATCCAAGCGTTGGTGTCGAAAAAAGACCATGAATCGAGCGGGTATTGATTGACGGGCAGGGTTTGTGCGGCGGCGTGGCGAACATCTGTCACGGCGGTTAGCAGAATTAAATAAAAAAACAGACGGCTCAATTTCAGTTTCATCCAAGTCAGTGTTTTCATGGTTCGCCTTTCTGAAAATTTTTGTGGTCGAGTTTTTGGTTTCGCCTATCCGAATGCAAGCAACAAATCCGTTACATCGGCTCTTCGAGGATTATTGAAATTTAAGCACGATGTAAAGCCTCGTGTTTTGGCGTGCGCATTTTCGAGAAGATTTGGCGATGCCAGCGCGCAAACCAAAATCTTCCCCGCAACGAAAGCGGTTTGGAAAAAACATCGCTTCATTGCGGGCGCGGCGGAATTTGACTCAAGAAAAGCTGGCTGAAAAAGTCGGTGTGAGCGCGCGTTATGTCCAAAGTGTCGAGGCCGGGGAATATTTTCCAAGCCTTCCGACGCTGGCGCGTTTGAAGTCGGCCTTGCGTTGTGATTGGGAAGGGCTTTTTGGCGGCTGCGATAAAGTGTGATTTGCTTCATATCGTTGCCCTTTCTAATGCAACGCCAGAATGAAAATCATCTTGGACTTTTATGTGTGAAAGCAGTCGCGGTGCAAATTCAAACGTCTCAAATGGCTTGGTGATGTAATCGGCTGCTCCAACGTCAAGGCCATATTGCTGATCTTCCAAACAAGAGCGTGCCGACACGAAGATTATTGGCGTATCGCACAATCGGGGATTTTCCTTTAGGCGGCTGCAAAGATTGAATCCGTTGCCGTCCGGCAAATCAACGGCCAGCGTAATCAAATCAAAATTCCCTTCCTCGGCCATTTGCATTGCCCTTTTTCCAGTCGTTGCCATTGCCGTTTCGCAATCGGCACGCGCCAGCAAAAACACCATCATCATGGCGATGGGCATATCATCTTCAACGATGAGAATCTTTGCTTTGCGATTCATTCCGACACTTTCTAAAAAATTCTGCGGTGGAAGGCAATCATAAAATGATAGCTATTAGAATCTGTGCGATTTTGCTGCTCCATGCTTGGCTTATTGACCAAGCATGGTTACACAGAAAAATCGCAAGTTGCTGGGCGGCGGCATCCGCAAATACCGCAAGCTCGCCGGATTCACCCAAGAAAAGCTGGCTGAACGAATTGACATCAATCCTGTTTATATGGGTCAAATTGAACGCGGCTTTAGAGTGCCGACGGTGGATGTTCTTCTGCGGATTGCGCGGGCTTTGAAAGTCAACTTGCGGGATATTGTCAGCGAACTTTGAGCGCCTACTGTTGAATCACTTGTCCGATGGCGAAATCGCCACGCTCACGCTTCGGTCAGCGGTTCGGCGAGCGGAAAAGTGAAGCGTAGGCGGAGAGACGGCTGGAACGGAGCCGAAGCGCAACGACCGCCGCCGTGCCGCTGACGGAAGCGAACGCAACTGCGTTTTCCAATCTCCGTCCGCGACGGGCGCGCGTTACGCCGCAGCGGAACGCGCGCTGGTCGTGGCGGGCGGTATTTGCGCTGTGCGCTTCATTTCCACTTTGTGCGGAAATCGCACAGGCGCGATATTTTCTTCCGGCAAAATTATGTGGTGAAAAAATCATTGTCGTTTCTGATTGCACCCAAGGTGGCGCAATTTGCTCGAACAAATGTGCGATTATTTTGTCCTAAATACAGGACAATAATTTCTCTGCGAAGATGTAATAATCAGAGAATGCAAATGCACAGGGAAATAAATTGTCTGAAACGGAAGCGGTCGTCTGCCGGTAAAAGGCCTTCCGGCGGCAGTGAAACAAAAATGAAAGTTGTAACGATTTCATTACAACCTTCATTTTCGGTTTCCGATATAATTCGTCTAAAAAACGAAAGGAAAACTATGAAAATAAAAAATGACGTGTCGGAGTCTGACGCTTTGACGATCAGCAAAAGCGCATCCGCCTTGGGCGTTCACGAGTTCAGCCTGTTCTCGCGCATCCAAGCGGGCGACATCACCGCCGCAAGGCTGTGGTCGGGTGAAATGGCCGTTCCAATCAGCGAATTGGAACGGCTGTCAAAATTGTCCATTTATTCACTGGCCGTTCCGCCAGATAAACCGGAAACGGCTTGGTCTGATGCCCGGTTGGGCATTAAAGAAGAATCTGGCGGATTGATGCGCGCGGGTGAACGTCAGAAATTCAGCGTGCCGGGTGGTCAGTCCGGGCGTTTCACCGATTCCGAAATGAAGGGCTACCGTGCCGCCTTCAGCGTCATCGCCGATGAATTTCACTCATTGGGTGAATTGAGAAAGCAGTTGGAGAAACCTGCCAAGGTCATTCCTTCGCCCGAAAAGGAAATCTGCACGTCGCAGCTCGGCGTCTGGCAGGTGCGTTCAACGCTGCTGAATCTCGGTTCAAGCGACATTTTGCTTTGCCACAAACAAAACGAATTCGCGGTGATTGAACGATTCCGCGACAACGTGCCTTACGCCAAGGCCAACGGCATCGCGGAGATTTTGCTGGAACGCAATGATCCGCGCGAACTGGCGGCGACTTTCAATGCCAATGCGAAGCACACGCTGGAATTCATGGCGAGCAATGAGGTCGCCACGGCGCAGAGGGTGATTTGGGGACAGTTTCAAGAGCATCGTCCGGCGCGGCTGATGGCGGCGATTTCGGAGCGTTGCCGGTTGGCGGTCTCGGATGAGGAAACGATTTCGCAGACGCAATCGGTGGGACATTCAAATTCAAACAAGCAAAGCCGCAACGGGGGCATGAGAATTTAAGGAGGACGTATGAATCCAGACAAGACAAATTTTTTGAATTTGAAGACTCATTCCGAACGGCTGACGGCGGACGAAACGGCTTGGCTATTGGGTTTTTCCCCCCATGAAATTCCCATTCTGATCGCCAAGAATTTGTTGAAGCCGCTGGGACATCCGGCGGACAACGGGCCGAAACATTTTTTGACGGCGACATTGAAAGATTTGGAGCGGGACGAAAAATGGCACAACAAAGCCGCTGATGCCGTCATGGAACACTGGCGCAACAAAAATGCCCGGAAGCAAGATTCGACGGACAAACGGCAACAAGCCCGATTGCAAACCCAAACCGCAAATTAGGAAAATTGACACAAACAAAAGGCGCGAGCGGATGATCCTCCGCTCGCGCTTCTTCATTTTAGGATGCTCTGGCCAATTGCTTTTCCGCCTCCTGCAACGGAATGACTTTGCTTTCGTAATTTTCCAATGATGGGCAAATGGCAACGCCGTCGCGCGAGTATTCGCGGTGAACGGCTAGACTGCCATGTCCCAATCCGCTTTGGGCAAAGCGTTCGGGCATCCCCGCCTGTTTCGCCCGCCACGCCCAGGCGTAGCGGTAGCTGTGCAAACTGACTCCTTCAATTTTCAAAAGTCGGCAACGGCGACGAAATTCGGCGGCGCGGTCTTTATCTTTCAATGTGATAATTTTCGGAAACAATGCGCCTTCCGATGGCAATTTTTTCAAAAGCGATTCGAGCCGCGCGCCGATTTCGAGCATACAGAGTTCGCCCGTTTTCTGGCGGTGATACGACAAGAGGCGGTTTTTCCAGTTAATGTTTGCCGTTGTCAGCTTCGAGCCGTCGGTCTGCGCCGAGCCGATTTCCCACAACAGTTCGTAATACATTTTCCGTTCGGTGTTGTTCTCGGCTTGAATGATCCGCTGGTGTTCTTCAAGCGTGATGGCGCGTCGGTGCTTCTTTTCAATCCTCGGCCAGAGTTTGGGCGGGATGACGGGGGCGAGAATCCAGCCCATGCCCAAAGCCAGATTGTGCAGACAGCGCAAAGTGTGCTGGGTGAACACGCCGCCGGATTTTAGAACATTCTGAAAATCATCCGCCGTTGTTTCCACCAGCCGTTTATTGCGGATGAAATTGAAGGCCGCGCTTTTGATTGCCCGCTCCCGCCGTAATCGGCTGCTGTCCTTTTTCACGGCACAGAATTCCTGTATCACGAAAGCCCATGTGCGTTCCACGAGCTTTGGGTCAGTGCCAACCAGATAGGCTTTGGCAATTGAGATGTTGATGGCCGGTTGCGTGGCCGCATCATTCTTCGCGCGGATGATTTGTTTCGCCGCCTCGCGGTCGGCGGTGTGAAGACTTTCACGTTTGCCCGTGGTCGAATCGAAACTGAAGAAGATTTCGTTCCGTTTGCAGAGCCAGTATTTTG
>Ga0208357_1002688_pt1 | contig 11527 bp, 10 predicted proteins | sample NGESurdeep092012_6_FD_184487 | JGI IMG/M metagenome (GOLD analysis project Ga0208357, IMG submission 184487) | Arctic peat soil microbial communities from Barrow, Alaska - NGEE Surface sample F52-2 deep-092012 (SPAdes) | ecosystem: Environmental > Terrestrial > Soil > Wetlands > Peat ... | reverse complement strand
CCCGGTCATGCGGCTCGGCGTGGCGGCCAACGGCAGCGTCCAGGTGCCCCCGCTCGACCGTCACAACCTGGTTGGCTGGTACGACCGCAGCGTCACGCCCGGGCAGCGCGGCTCGTCGGTCATCCTGGGTCACGTGGACTCGTTCACCGGCGTCTCGGTATTCTTCTCCATCAAGACGCTGCACCCGGGGAACACGATCGACGTCGTCCGGGCCAACGGGTCCACGGCCGTCTTCACCGTCGATGGGGTGCAGAAAGTCGTGAAGTCAGGGTTCCCGGGCCCGGAGGTCTACGGCAACGTCAGCTTCCCCAGCCTCCGGCTGGTCACCTGCGGCGGCCCGTTCGACACCACGACCCGCCAGTACCTCGACAACATCGTCGTCTACGCCCACCTGATCAAGAGCTCCAGGTAGTCACGCGGCCAGGCACGGCGGGGGGGCCGGCCGAGCGGACGCCTGGCCGGCCAGCCAGGCGCAGCGGCGTGAACATCCACGCACCCGTCAGCAGCAGCGCCAGCACGAATGCGCAGTAGATCCAGAACGCAGGCGTAAGGCCCGCGCTGATCGTGAGCCCGGCCTGGGCGGCCTGCGCCGGGGAGATGCCGAAGCTGGCCGCGGACACCGGCTCGGTGATCTGCACCAGGGCCGAGATCGCCTGGGCGACCATGGGAATGGCGGCCCCCGCGAGCAGGACCGCTCCCAGCCGGACCGGGCGCCACAGGGCGGCGACGATCACCACGGCGACGAGCGTGACCATGACCGCGACATTACCGACGATGACCGGGGCGGGGTTCGCGAAGGCGTTCCCCTCGGTCACGGACTGCGCCGCGCCGGAGGCCGTCCGCAGCGTGTAGCTGTCCCACGACGGGGCGAAGGCGACCGCCGTCCCGATCGCGGCGAGGGCGGCGACGGTCAGCGTCACGACCGGGCCCATCTGGCGGCCGGTGAGCTTGCGCGGCGCATCGGCCGACCGGAGCCGGAAGGCCAGCACGGAGCCGGCTGCGCAGGCCAGCCAGCCTGCGAGCCCGAGCACCAGGCCGGCACCCAGCACGTGCTCGCCTGCGGAGATCACCGTGCCGAGGTCGGCGAAGAAGAAGCCGAACGTGACGATGGTCGTGCCCAGCGCAAGGAGGGCGCCTATCCGCGGCCGGATGCCCCCGGACACGATGAGCACCGCGCTGGCCGCCCAGACCGCCAGGTAGATCACGTGCGGGACCAGCTCGGCGGGCTCCTGGGCGAGGCTCGCCCCCGACAGGTAGCTGGGGAAGAGCCCGGCCACCCCGCAGGCGACCCCGGTCACCAGCAGGATGGCTGCGCTGAGCGGGCCCGGCGAGCGGAGCCCTGGCCAGCCGGAGCGGGCACCAGGCCCGGAGACCGGGTCGGCCGCAGGTCCGGAGACCGGGCCGGCCGGCGGGGCGAAGACGGGGTCCGCCGGCGGGCCGAGATGGGCGATGGTGCCGGGCGCCTCGACCGCGTTGAACCTCGACCAGGCCGCCGCCCACCCCGCGGGCGTCTCGGGCCACAGCTCGAGCGGCTGCCCCGGCGGCCCGCCTGCGGGCCAGATCGCGTAGCCGTGCGGTCCCCGTCCGAGCTGGTAGCCCGCTCCCCTGTACCAGATCGTGACGTTCTCCAGCACGGTTCCAGCCTCCCTGGTCAGTGTCCTGTCCTCGGCCTGAGCGTAAAGAGAGGACCTGAAGGCCAGCTGGACGGTGGGTCAGCCATTCCTGACCATGGCCTCGGGAAAGCGGCGCTGCTCGTGGAGGCGCGGCGGCTCCCGCGGGTCCGGCGTGCGCGCCCGTGGCCGGGCCGCACGAGGCAGGAACAGTCCGCTAACCAGCAGCAGGATGATGAGCGCCGTCGCCCCGACGGACAGCGCGAAGCCCATCCGGAACCCCGGCGGCCGGTATCTCCAGGTCACGACGCCTCGCCCGGCGGGCACGTCGACGGCCTGGACGAGACCGTCGCGGTGCACGGCCAGAGCGGCCGGCGGCCCGCGCCGGGGATGCCAGGTGGCGGTCCACCCGGGCGAGTCGGCCACCGACCGGATGACCCGGACGCCCTCCGGGGACGAGACCTGGGCCACGGTCGGGCTGGCCGCCGGACCGGCGAGCCGCCGCACGGATGCGCCCGAGTCTGAGCGGCCGGGCAGCGTCTGGAGACGGAGCGGCCCCTGGGCGTGGCGGTTCACGAAGACCGCGAACGGCCCGTCGCGGCCCGTGTAGCCCCACTGCGGCGGGATCAGGGCGTCCTGCAGCTGCCCGTTGGCCACGAACACCTGCCCGCCGGCATCGGCTACCGACGCCGGGCCGAGCTTGACCGACTGGCCGCCGGCCCGGGCGACCACGGCGACGCTGGTCAGCGGGCGGGGCAGGCTGATCGCCAGCCGGCTGGCGCCCGCGGCGACCGCGCGGAACCAGCGCGTGGAACCGCGGGAGGTCAGCAGCCCGATCTGGGTGCCAGCCGCCGCGTCCTGCCTGGCGTCCGAGTCCGGCACCTCGAGCCGGGTCACGCCGAGCGGTGCGGCGAAGTACCAGGTGGCCCGCTGGCGCGCGGCGACGTCGCGCCGGCCAGTGCCCGGCGACCCGGGGGACGCCGCGGATCCCCCGGCTGCGGTGGCCAGGTAGGTGGGCAGCGTGAACAGGACGGAGGTGGCCAGCTGGTCGAGGACCCCGGAGCGCACGGCCGCCGGATTGAGCACGTCCTGCCCCTCGCCGGTAGCCCGGTGAGTCCCGGTGGCCGAGGCGTAGAAGCCCGAGACCAGCGAGGAGTAGCCCTGGACCGACGGCGTGCGGCTGATGACGTTGAGGTCGGGCGCGCCGAGCTGCGACAGAGCGTGCGCGTCAATCTGGTCCGGATCGTAGATCGCGAAACGCCCGTGATAGCCCAGGGCGGACACGGGACGCACCGCTGCCGTGCGGGCCCGGGACTGCCCAGCCGGGGCCGGGCTGGTAGTCCCGCCGCCCAGCACGGGTCCCACCGCGACGACGCCGAGCAGCGTGAACACGACCAGGTCAAGCACCACGAAGCTGGCCAGCCAGCGCGAGCGGGGCACCGGGCGGAGCCGGCGGCCGACGACCACGAACGCGATGGCTCCCGCCCCGAGCAGCGCATACGGGATGAGCCACGGCTTGAGGGCACCCTCGAGGCCCACCGCTCCCGGGCTGACCCTCAGCCAGTGCAGCAGGCCCCCGCCCCAGGACAGGCCGAGGGCGACGACGGCGATCACGGCGAGCGGCGGCAGGACGGCGAGCACCGTCTCCAGGCGGGGGCCGCGGCGCCCCCGGAGCCGGAAGAGCCGCCGGCTGTCCTCGCTGAACGGGTGGTCGGCCCAGTACGCGAGGAGCACGGCCAGCGCTAGGTCCGCGATGAGAATGTTGCGGCTCTGCAGCCGCTGGCCGCCGAACAGCGGCACGTGGATGAGGAGGCCCCCGACCGGGGTGTTGCCCCCGAGCGCGAGCACGATCCCGGCCAGCGCGATGACGTGCCATACGAGCCAGTCCGGCGGCCGGGGGCGCAGCCGGGCCCTTCCGAGCAGGGCGAGCGCGGCGACGAGAGGCAGAATGCCGACGTAGCCCGTGACCTCGGCCAGGTTGTAGTTCGCGAAGAAGGCCGGCTGGCCGAACGAGCCGGAGCCGCCCAGCAGGTCCGGCACCAGCATCAGCAGCAGCCACCGGTGCGGGAGCGAGCCCGAATTGAACAGGGCCGCGGTGCTCGCGCCCCGCTGGGACGTCGCGACCACGGCCAGGCCGGGAATCCACTGGATCGCCCCGAGGCAGGCGCCCAGCGCCAGGCCGGCCGCGACTGAGAGGGCCGCCGGGGCGAAGCGGCGCCCCAGGCGGGCGACCTGCCAGACCGCGTAAACGAGGACGATCACGCCCGCGTCGTCGATGGCCCGTGGCTCGCCGGCCAGGATCGTCAGGCCGAACGTGCCGCCCAGGGCCCCGGTCCAGGCGAGCCGGGAGGGCATGCTCCCGGCCCGGGTGAGACGCAGGACGCACAGCAACTGCGCCGGCACCCAGCTCATGCCGGCCACCAGCCCGAAGTGGGCCACCTGCGCCGACATGGCCCCGGCGAAGGCGAAGGAGAGCGCGCCGAGCAGGGCCGGCCCGCACTTCAGGCGGCAGGCACGCAAGAAAGCGAACATCCCTAGCCCGGCAACCGCCCAGGTCAGGACCATGTTCAGGGTCCAGGCGGCCACGGGTGACAGGACGGCGAACAGGAATGTGAAGGGGTACGCGGCCCCGGCGTTCCACCCGCCCAGCAACGGGGCACCGCTCCAGATGTACGGGTCGTACAGCGGCAGGCGGCCACTGCGGATCTCGTGCCCGGCGAGCACGCGCAGCGGGAAGTTCTGGGTCAGGTCGTCACCGGGAAGAACGGGGTGCCCGAGCAGCGCGGGCACCCCGTACACCAGGACGGGCAACGCGATGAGCACGGCGATGGCCATCGCGTCGCCTGGCCAGCTCCGGGCCGTGCGCGGCCCGGGCACCTGGAAGGTTCTCGTTATGGATATGAGTGACAGTGCAGGCCCCAACATGAGTGACTCTGGAGGCGATGAGCTGCCAGGGTATCGGGCGCACAGGCCGCTGACCTGCTAGGCCCCGCCCTCTGCGGGGAACGGCTGGCCGCCCACGTCCGCCTGGCCGTGGGCGGCGAGCCAGGCCAGGGCCTCGTGCAGGGCATCGAGCGCGCTGTAGCGCGGCACGTAGCCGAGCACCTCGCGGCCCCGGGCGATGCTCGCGGTGATGCTGCGGACCGTGTGGTCGCGGGTGACCTCCGCCGGCCCGGAACCGGCCCGGCGCTCGAACTCCGCCCAGTCCACGAACTCCAGTACCGGCTCGCGGCCGAACCACCCCGCGACGCCGGTGGCCAGGCCGCGCAGCGTCATGGCCTGCTCGGCCACCACGTGGAAGCTGGCCCCGATGGCCGCGGGCCGGGTCAGGGCCCGCTCGAAGGCCTGCGCCACGTCGTCGGCGTGCACATGATGCAGGACCCCCAGCCCATGATCAGGCAGCGCGAGCGGCTGGCCGGTAGCCAGGCTGGTCCAGACGCCCGGGTCGAGGTTCCCGGCCGGCGTGATCACCGGCCAGCCTGGCCCGCTGATGTGCCCCGGGTGCAGGACCACAGCGGGGACGCCGCCCGCCAGCGTCTCACGGTGCAGCAGCGCCTCGATCTCCGCCTTGCCGGTGCCGTATTCGCCGTACGCGGTGCGGGGCTCATCCTCGGTGAGCGGCACCCGCAGCGCGGGACCGTGCACCCAGATCGTCCCGCAGTGCAGCAGCAGCGGGCGGGACGGGCGCAGCGCGTCGATGAGCTGCCGCGCCGAGTCCGCGGTGAAGCAGACCAGGTCGATGACCACGTCGGGGCGCAGCTCCGCGACCCGGCCGCCGAAGGTTCCCGCGGCGTCCTCCGCGTCCCGGTCCACCTCGACCCGGGTGACCCGGGCCCACTCCGGGGCCGGGTGGTAGGGGTCACGCAGGCCGCGGCTCAGGGCGATGACCTCGTGCCCGCCCCGCACCAGCCGCGGCACCAGGTAGGTGCCGGTGTGCCCGGTAGCGCCGATGACCACCACGCGACTCATCCAGGGTCCTCCTCACGCAGGCCGATCTCCCCATCGTTATGGGCCCTATCCTGCCGGGCCTAGCCTATGCGGGCGCGCGGAGGTCAGGCCTCGGCGGGCCGGATGCCGATCCGGGCCGAGATGCGGGCCAGCTCCGCCTCGTCGGAAACGCCCTGGAAGTCCAGCCGCGGCGTGTACGGCGCCTCGAGCCGGGCCAGCTCGTCCGCGGTCAGATGGATGTCGAGGGAGGCCAGCGCGTCGTCCAGATGGGACGGCTTGCTCACGCCGACGAGCGGGGCGGCGACGACCGGCTGGTGGTGCAGCCAGGCCAGCGCGACCTGGGCGCGGCTCACGCCGCGGGCCGCCGCGATGTCCCCGACCGCGTCGATGATCGCGTGGTCGCTGTCCTTCTCGGTGTAGAGCATGTCGGCGAACGGGTCGCTGCCGGACCGCCCGGTCGTCTCGTCCCAGCCCCGCGCCAGGCGGCCGCGGGCCAGCGGGCTCCAGACGATGGTGCCGATGCCCTCGTCGGCGCACAGCGGCAGCATCTCCCGTTCTTCCTCGCGGGCCAGCAGGTTGTAGTGGTCCTGCATGGAGACGAACCGGGCCCAGCCGTGCTCGCGCTGCAGATGCAGCAGCTTGGCGAACTCCCAGGCGTGCATCGACGAAGCGCCCAGATAACGGGCTTTACCGGCCTGGACGACGTCGTGCAGGGCCTGCAGCGTCTCCTCGACGGGGGTCGAGCCGTCCAGCCGGTGGATCTGGTACAGGTCGACGTAGTCGGTGCCGAGCCGGCGCAGGCTGTGGTCGATCTCGGCCAGGATCGCCTTGCGGGACAAGCCGGCCCCATTGGGTCCCGGCCGCATTGGATGGCGGACCTTGGTGGCGATCACGACCGCGTCCCGGTCGGCGAAATCCCGCAGCGCCCGGCCGAGGATCTCCTCGCTGGAGCCCTGGGAGTACATGTTCGCGGTGTCGAAGACGTTGATGCCGGCCTCGACCGCCTGCCTGATGAGCGGGCGGCTCTCGTCCTCGGGCAGCGACCACACCGGGTGGCCGCGTCCCGGCTCGCCGTAGGTCATGCCCCCGATCGCGATGGGTGAGACGTCCAGGCCACTACGGCCCAGCTTCCGGTAGTGCACGCCGCCTCCTGGGGCTCTATACCGGAGAGTTCTCCGGCACTCGTCATCACCGTACCGGAGAACTCTCCGGTGGACAAAATGGCAGTTGGCCACAGGACACGATGTGAGGATTAGCACGCTGGCCCGACAACCGCCGGAGCAGAACGGAGGATGCTCCGGCGGATATACTCTCGTCGTGGAGGGATCTGCGCGAGGAGAATCCCGGCGAGCAGACAGGCGGCGCACCATGCCCGCGAAGGCGCAGCAGCCCCCGCCCCTACGGGCCCACGCCCGGGAGAACCGTGAGCGGATCCTGCAGGCGGCGTGGGAGTCGCTGTTGGAGTCGAATGACGCGTCGCTGAACTCGATCGCCAAGCGGGCCGGGGTCGGGATCGGCACCCTCTACCGGCACTTCCCGACCCGCGAAGCGCTCGTCCTCGAGGTCTACCGGCACGAGGTGCAGCAGTCCGCGGCCGCCGCGCCGGCACTGCTCGAACGGCTCGCCCCGCTGGACGCCCTCCGGGAATGGATGGAGCGCCTCGCGCAGTATGGCATGACCAAGGTCGGCCTGGCCGACGCGCTGAACAGCGTGGCCACGCACGAGAGCCTGGCCGCCGAGTCCTACGAGCCGATCATCGGCGCGCTGGCGATGCTGCTGGCGGCGAACGAGGCGGCCGGCACCATCCGGCCCGGCCTGGATCCCGATGACGTGCTGCTGATGATGGGCTTCCTCTGGCGGATCGATCCCCAGAGCGACTGGCGGACCCGCTCGGGCCGGCTCCTCGACCTGCTCATCGACGGGCTCCGGTCCGGCGCGCCGGAAGGGCCGAACGCGGCGGATTAAACGGCCGCGTCACGCTTTTTCCGTGGCGGCGGTGATCGGACGGCCGGGCTCACGCGTCGTACCCATATAGGCCAGGTAATCGAGGCTTCCCGCACGCCTGTTAGCACCCTTCAAGGCACCTGCGCCCCGGACCCAACCGCGCGGTCGTTACGTAGGTGTGCTGGGAGCCTGACCGTCAACTGCCCAGCACGCCGGGCACAGGACGTGGAGACCCGTGATGAATGCTCAGACGTCGGCGCCGATGCGATCCCCGGCGGGCACGCTCGTAGCCGCGCAGACCGAAGCGGACCGCCCTGACCGGCCTACCCGGCGGGGCCTGCCCGGCGGGTGGCCGTTGCTGCCAGTGCTCATCGTCCAGACGCTGCTGTCGGTCCGGCTGCTCCGGGCCGACACGGCGTTTCAGGACGAGGGCCTGTACCTGTGGGCTGGCCATCTGCAATGGGCGAACTGGCTGCACGGCACCGCGATCCCGCCGTTCCCCTATTACTTTTCCGGCGCGCCAGTGATCTACCCGCCGCTCGGCGCACTCGCAGACCGGGCTGGCGGCCTGGCCGGGGCCCGGGTCCTGTCGCTGGTCTTCATGCTGGGCGCGACCACACTGTTGTTCAGCGCAGCCCGGCGGCGGTACGGGCGGCGGGCGGCGTTCTTCGGCGCCGCGCTGTTCGCCGTGCTTGGCCCGACGCTGCACCTGGGCGCGTTCGCCACGTACGACGCGCTGTCCCTGTTCTTCGTCGCGCTGGCGGCCTGGTGCGTGCTGCGGGCCGGAGACCAGGGCGCGCTGGCGGGCCGCATGATCGCGGCGGGTGCCGCCCTGGCCGTAGCCAACGCCACGTCGTACTCCACGATCCTCTTCGACGTGGTCGTGATGGCGCTGGCGGCCCTGTCCGCGTTCCCGGCGCCGGGCGGCCGGGTCGCGCTCCGGCGTGTCGCCATCCTGCTGGCTACGGTGCTCGTGCTCCTCGGTGCCGGACTGCTCATCGGCGGGAGCAGCTACCTCAACGGGTTCAAGCGGACCATCCTGACCCCGGTAGCGCAGACGAACTCGGCGCTGTCCGTGCTGTCCAGCACCTGGTACTGGGCCGGCATCCTTGTCGTCCTGGCCGTGGCCAGCGTGATCATCAGCGCCAGGCGGCGGGAGGGCCGGGCCGGGACCTGGCTGCTGGCCGTCCTGGCCGCCGCCGCGATCCTGGGGCCGGCGGAGCAGGCCTGGCTGCACACCGCCGCCTTGCTGAACGAGCACGTCGGCGTGGGAGCCTGGTTCGCGGCCATCGCCGCCGGCTACGCGGCGGACCGGTTCATCGCGGCCGCACCGGCCGGGCGGGATCAGCGTCTCGCGGGCACGACCTTGGTGCTCGCGCTGGCCTTCCCGCTCTTCCTGGGCGTGGTGCAGTCGTGGGCTCTCGCGACCAGCTGGCCCAACGCGACCGCTTTCATCGGGGTGCTCCGCCCGCTGGCCGATCACGGCAGCGGACGGCTGCTCGTGGAGGACCCGTCGGTCGCGAAGTACTACCTACCCTCCGGGCGGGAGTGGCGGCGCTGGTCCAGCACCCGCAACATCACCCTGCCGTCGGGAGGCAGTACCGGGAACGCGGCCGCGACGGCAGGCATCCTCGCGGCGGGCGATGGGGGAACCTTCTCCAACTACATCGCCCATGGCTACTTCTCTTATGTGGCCCTCAACTTTACCGACACCACCGCCCTGGACCACAGCCTGGCCACCGAGCTGCACAAGAACCCGGACTACCAGACCATCTCGGTCGTCCCCTACGGCATCGAGGTCAAGCCGATCGGGCAGGGCACCTACGTGATCTGGAAATACGAGCCGCGCCGGTAACTCCCGCGGGGCCAGCCTCCAGCCCGGGCTGGAGGCTGGCCCGCTCAGGGGTCCGGGCCGCGCGCGGCTGCGCACCGTCGAGCTGTCAGTCGTGCAGGACGGCGGTGTGGTGACAGAAGTGCACCCGCGCGGCGCCTAGCGCGTGCATCCGGGCCAGCGACGCCTGCCAGGCCACGAAGTCGGCCGCCTGGCCGGCGGGCAGGCCGGCGCCGTCCGGGCCGGGCGGCTCGCGGTACTGGCGCGGGGTATACGCGGCGTCGCCGGTCAGCAGGTCGGCGGAGCCGTCACCGGAGCGGACGATCACGGACTGGTGACCGGCCGTGTGGCCCGGCGTGGTGATGACCGACACCCCGGGCAGGATCTCGGCGTCGCCGTCCAGCAGCTCGAACGACGCGTTCATGAAGCCGAGCCAGTCGCACAGCCCGGGTGCCTCACGCTGGGCCCGGGCCAGCTCGGCCCGCTGGACGTACACGGGCGCGTGCGCGAAGACCGCGTTCTGGCCGCAATGATCGAAGTGCAGGTGCGTGTTGATGACCAGGCTGATGTCGGCGGGGGTCATCCCCAGGCCGGCCAGCGCCCCGGCGGCGGAGCGGTTGACCACCCGCCAGTCGGCCAGCAGGTCATCCGGGCCGCCCACGCCGGTGTCGACCAGCGCGGCGCCGCCGGGATGGATGATGACGAACCCGTGCACGGGCCATTCCCCGCCGTCGGGCCCGCGCAGGGCGGCCAGGTGCAGCCGCTTGATTTCCAGGGTCATGAGCTCTCCAGCTTCACGCCACGCGGCCCGGGCTGCGGGCGAGGGTGGCGAGCACCAGGTCGGCGACCGCTGCCATCCCGTCCGCGTTGGGATGGTACGGCGCCCCGCCGCGCAGCGAAAGGTGGAAGCGCCGGGTCCAGGGCGCGGCCGACCAGGCGTGATGACCGGCTGAGGCGGCGGAGGCCGCCACGTACTCGGCGCCGGCGGCCTCCGCGGCCTCCTGCGTGGCCGCCGCCAGCCGGGCCGCGATGACGCGTGCCCACTCAGCGATCGCGGGCGGTGGGGGCGCCCCGGGGTCGCCGTCCGGGGGCAGGATCGTCAGGTAGTCCACGAACAGCACCCGGCAGCCCGGGGCACGGTCCGCCACGCCGCGCGCGATCGCCTGGAGATTGGGCCTAAGGCCGGCGAAGCGCTCGTCCGTGGCGGCGCGATCCCCGAACCCGGCGGCCTGGGCCCGGACCCGGGGCAGCGCCCGCAGCGGCCAGGGCAGGCTGGTCAGCGTGAGCCGGGGCAGGTAGCCAACGTCGTTGCCACCCGCGGTGAGGGTGACCAGGCGGGTGGCCGGGGTGACCGCGTCGAGCTGGGCGGCCTGGCCCCTGGCCGAGGGCCGCAGGATGTCGCCGGTGGTCGCGCCGGAGTAGGTCACGTCGTGCAGGTCGAGCCCGAGCGCGCGGGCCACCAGGTGGGCGTAGTTGCTGGCCGACCGGCCGGCCCGGCGGGGGCTCCCGGGCGCCCGCGCCGGGATGCCCGGCCCGGCCGCGAACGAGCTGCCCATCGCCACGTAACGGCTCCCGGCCGGGATCTCCGCCATCCGGTCCTCCCCAGCTTTCAGCGGCCGATGACCAGGGGGTTCAGCGGCCGATGACGACGAGCGCGGCGTAGCTGGCGCACATGCTGACCGCGGCCAGCAGCACCCAGCCGATCCGCCAGGCTACGCGGCCGGCGCGGCCGCTACGAGACGGGGCCAGGGGTTCCGGCTCCGCGGGGCCCGGCCCCGCAGTGGGTTCCGGCATGACCTCAGCCTCCCGTGACCGTGGCGAGGAAGCTCAGCGTGCGCCGGAAGGCGGTGCGGGCCTGCGGGCGCGTGAAGTTGAACTGGTACTCGTGGCCCAGATGGTCGCCGGTACCGTTCCAGAACAACCCCGTCAGCGGCACGCCGTGCCGCCTCAGCACGGCGGTGAGCTCTGCGGCCTGGGACCGGAACGGATCGGCGTCGCCCACAGTCAGGAAGGTGGGCGGGTAGTGCGCGGTGATGTACCGGGTCGTGGACAGCTGGCCGATCCCCGGGTAAGACATCCAGTCGCGGACGCCCGTGTAGGCCCACAGATAGGTACGCCGGGTCGGTCTGCACGGCCGCGAGCTGGCTGGCGATCTGCGCGCCGGCCGAGTCGCCGCCGAGCACGATCCGGCCCG
>Ga0208357_1002686_pt1 | contig 11536 bp, 9 predicted proteins | sample NGESurdeep092012_6_FD_184487 | JGI IMG/M metagenome (GOLD analysis project Ga0208357, IMG submission 184487) | Arctic peat soil microbial communities from Barrow, Alaska - NGEE Surface sample F52-2 deep-092012 (SPAdes) | ecosystem: Environmental > Terrestrial > Soil > Wetlands > Peat ... | reverse complement strand
CTCAACTTTCCTTTAGGATTAGTCCTTTCATTGAAAGGTTGCCAGTGGCCCGAGTACTCGTTACAGAAGAGATCGCTGATTCCGGTCTCCAGAAACTTCGCGACGCTGGACATGAGGTCGACGTACAGCTCGGACTTTCACCCGCCGATCTGATTGGCGCGGTGCGAGGAGCACACGCTCTCATCATTCGATCTGCCACCAACGTTGACGCGGCGACGCTCGAAGCGGCGAGCGACATGGTCGTCGTCGGACGAGCCGGCATTGGTCTTGACAACGTCGACGTTGCCAAAGCCACCGAACTCGGTGTCATGGTCGTCAACGCTCCTGTCTCGAACATTCTCTCGGCGGCCGAGCAGACAATGGCGCTGCTGCTCGCACAGGCTCGCAACATCCCTCAGGCTCACTCCGCGTTGAAGAATGGCAAGTGGGAGCGCAGCAAGTGGGAGGGCGTCGAACTCCACGGCAAGACCCTGGGCGTCGTGGGACTCGGCAAGATTGGCGCACTCGTTGCTCAACGGGCGATGGCCTTTGGGATGCGTCTGGTCGCCTACGACCCTTACATCTCAGACGAACGTGCTCGCCACATGGGCATCGAACTCTTGGACCTCGACACGTTGCTTGCTCAGAGTGACTTCATCACGATTCACTTGCCCAAGAACAAAGAGACGACTGACCTGTTGAACGCGGAGACGCTTAAGAAGACGAAGAAGGGCGTGCGCATTATTAACGTCGCACGCGGTGGCATCGTCAATGAAGCCGACTTGGCTGAGGCGATTCGTAGCGGGCACGTTCAAGGCGCCGCGCTGGACGTCTTTGCCAAAGAGCCGACCACGGAATCACCGTTGTTCGAGCTTCCTTCGGTCGTCGTCGTTCCGCACCTAGGTGCCTCCACGGCCGAAGCGCAAGACAAAGCTGGCATCACTATCGCTGAGCAGGTGGAATTGGCCCTCGCGGGCGACTTTGTTCCCTACGCCGTGAACGTGTCGGCGGGAGAAGTGTCCAACTCGGTGAGTCCTTTCATGGGTCTCGCGGAGTTGCTCGGCCGCTTTATTGGCGGCCTGCTCGACGGCAAGCCCGCGGACCTTGAAGTGACCTACCAAGGTGAGTTGGCCGGCGCGGGAACAAAGATCCTGACGCTGTGCGCTCTCAAGGGACTCTTGAGTTCAACGGGCCATGACGGCGTGTCGTTCGTGAACGCACCACAGTTGGCGGCCGAACACGATCTCACTTTTGGTGAAGTGTCCTCTGTTGCCTCGGCGGAGTACATCAACTTGATCACCGTGAGTTCCGACGGTCACACCGTCTCGGGAACCCTGATGACCATTGGGACTCGAGTCGAGACGCGCATCGTTAGCGTTGACGGTCACGCGGTGGAGATTGCCCCCGCGACCTCAATGTTGGTGGTTCACAACGACGACCGTCCGGGCATGATCGGTCTCGTGGGTGTTGCACTTGGCGGTGCCAACATCTCTATTGCCTCAATGGCGGTGGGTCCAGATCCCAAGTCGCACACCGCGCTGATGGTTCTCTCAACCGTTGAACCCACGCCCGCGTCAGTTGTTGAACAACTCCGTGACACGGACGGGATTCAAGACATTCACCTCATAACGTTGCGATAGGTCTCGTCAGCGACTACATCAAGCTAACGAGGTCGACCTTTTCCATGACTTCAGGCGTTAGCAACGGAATGACGTCAAGCGCGGTCATGTTTTCACGTACCTGATCGGCCGTCGAGGCACCGGTGATGACCGTGGAAACGTTGGGGTTCTTTGCGCACCACGCCAATGAGAACTGGGCGAGTGAGACGCCGAGGCTGTCCGAGATCTTCTTGAGCTCAGCAACCTTGGCGTTGCTCTCCTTGTTGGTAAGCGAATTCTTTAGCCATTCGTAGCCCGGCAGCGTCGCGCGCGAGCCTTCGGGAATACCGTTGAGGTACTTACCCGTGAGCAGACCCGACGACAAGGGCGACCAGATAGTTGTCCCGAGTCCAATGTCTTCGTAGAGACGCTTGTACTCTTTTTCTACGCGGTCGCGCCACAAGATGTTGTACTGCGGCTGTTCCATGACGGGCTTGTGTAAGTGGTGGCGGTCGGCGATGTCCCAGGCGGCGCGAATCTCGTCCGCGGTCCACTCGGACGTGCCCCAGTAGAGGGCCTGTCCGCGTTCGATCATGTCGCTCATCGCCCACACGGTCTCTTCAATCGGCGTGTTGGGGTCGGCGCGGTGACAGAACACGAGGTCCACAAAGTCCAATCCGAGTCGCTCGAGCGAGCCCTCGATGGCCTGTGAGAGGTATTTGCGGTTGAGGGTGTTACGCATGTTGGGACCCGCGTGCAGTCCCCAGAAGAGTTTGGTGGACACAACGTAGTCGTGACGCTTCCAGCCGAGCTCCTTGAAGGCGGCGCCCATGACGCGCTCGGACTCACCAGCCGCGTAGCCCTCCGCGTTGTCGTAGAAGTTGACGCCCGCGTCGTGCGCGGCCAAGAGACACTCAGCGGCTTGGTGCGCGGTCTCAATCTGGTTGGTGTTAGCAAAGGTGACCCAACTACCAAACGATAAGACGCTGACCTTAAGTCCCGAACGTCCAAGTCGGCGATATTCCATTTCTGCCATAACAAACTCCTTTAGTTAGTAACGCGAATAAGTGTGGTGGCTAGGCCGCGGGGTTGCGCGGCACGCTCGGCCACTCTTCAAAGGAGATTGGCGACGAGCTTTTAGGCCGCTTGACCAGAAAGACCACGCCGGCGATGACCGAACCCACGGTAAGGATAAGTGTCAGTTTGAAGAGTGTTTTTAGTAGACCCACGAAGGTTCAGGATAGTGGGGGCTGGCTCTGGACATTTCACGAAACAGAGGTAGGATGGACTGATGAGTATTTGCACGAGCGAACTGCTGCTGTAAAGGGCGAGCAACTGCTCGCCCTGCCCCCGCGTACGCGGGGGCATTTTTGTTTCTCGATTGATTTACCGAAAGGACGCAGATGACCGACCGACACCAACAGCCAAGTCCTATGGCCTACGCCAAGTACCGAGCCACGGTGCCCGTTGACCTGCCCGATCGCACGTGGCCCGATCGTCGCTTCACCAAGGCGCCTCGCTGGTGCAGCGTGGATCTTCGTGATGGCAATCAGGCCCTCATCGACCCGATGGACTTAGAGCGCAAAAACGTCATGTTCACCCATCTCGTCCAGATGGGCTTCAAGGAGATCGAAGTTGGGTTCCCTTCAGCGTCACAGCCCGATTTTGATTTTGTGCGCCAAATCATTGAAGAGGACCTCATCCCCGATGACGTCACGATTCAGGTCCTCACCCAGTGTCGAGAGGACCTCATTCGACGGACGTACGAATCGTTGCACGGAGCCAAACGCGCCATCGTGCATTTCTATAACTCCACCTCAACACTGCAGCGGCGTGTGGTCTTTGGTCTCGACAAGGACGGTATCAAGAAGATCGCGACTGACGCCGCAAGGTTTTGTCTGACCTTGGAGGCAACGTCTCCCGAGACTGAGTTCTTCTACGAGTATTCGCCTGAGAGCTTCACCGGCACTGAACTCGACTACGCCCTCGACGTCTGTAACGACGTGATCGCCATTATTGATCCCTCACCCGATCGACCGCTCATCTTGAATCTTCCCGCCACCGTCGAGATGTACTCACCCAATCTCTACGCCGACGCCATTGAGTGGTTTCTTCGTCACGTCGATCGTCGTGACAGCGTCGTGCTTTCGCTGCACCCCCACAACGACCGCGGTACCGGCGTCGCGGCGGCCGAACTTGGCGTATTGGCGGGAGCGGACCGGGTGGAAGGGACACTCTTTGGTAACGGTGAACGCACCGGCAACGTCGACGTCGTGAACTTGGCGCTGAACCTCTTCTCCCAGGGCATCGACCCCGAACTCGACATTCGTGACATTGACAAGGCTCGTCACGTCGCGGAGTACGCCAATCGCTTGCCAATTCATATGCGACACCCCTACGTTGGCGAACTGGTCTACACCGCGTTCTCCGGCTCTCACCAAGACGCCATCAAAAAGGGCATGACGGCAATTGGTGATACCTATGACGTGTGGGAAGTGCCGTACCTTCCCATCGACCCCAAACACACAGGGCGCACGTACGAGGCGATAATTCGCGTTAACTCCCAGTCGGGTAAGGGTGGTGTTGCCTATCTTCTGAGCACCGAACACGGGCTCGAGTTGCCCCGCGCCATGCAAGTGGAGTTCTCCAAACACGTTCAAGTGGTCACCGAAACAAAAGGCACCGAGATCTCGCCCGCTGAAATCTGGGACGTGTTCACGACGACCTACCAGCCAGAGAACCCCACGATTCAGCTACTTTCAAGCGAAGTCACGGCCGATCAAAACATGACGCGAATCTTCGCTCAACTCATCGTGAACGGCCAGCACATGACTGTTAAGGGCGAGGGCAACGGTCCTATCGACGCGCTGATGTCGGGGCTGCGTGGAGAGATGGACGTGACGTTCAAAGTTCGCGACTACCACGAGCACGCGCTGACCGCCGGTGCAGAAGCGTCGGCCGTTGCCTACGTCGAAGCTGAAGGCGAGGACGGCACGACGTGGTGGGGCGTGGGGATGAGTTCGTCGATCCTCGACGCGTCGCTCGAGGCCGTTATTTCGGCCGCGAATCGCCGAAGGTAGAAAACCAAACTTGTAATCTTCGTGGGTGCGATACCACTTTCTGGCCCTTACGAGTGGCTGGACGGCAGTGACGTTGGTGCTGTGGGGAACGATTGCCCAGGTCAGGCGGGCCTATCGCTTCGGTGTCGGCGGCGTGTCGCTCGCCACGTGGTCGCTCTTTGTCTTCCTCGGTTGTTTTTGGATCACCTACGGCATCGACCAAAATTCGGCGATCGTCATCGCGGGTAGTGCGATCATTTTGCCCCTGCAGCTCGCGATTGTTTTCTTACTGTGTCAAAAGCGCTCTCGCGATTCACTGCGCGTTATCGCCCAAGCAATTCTCTTTGCGTTCGTCCTCTATGTCGTACCTATGTTCTTCTGGGGTTGGCCCGGCGGGATTTACGGCGCCGGCGTCGCGGGGGTGTCTACTCGTATTCCCCAAATCATCGAACTGGCTCGTGACCCAGACGTGACGGGGTATCGGTCAAGACGTGGGTGCTGGTGTCGATAGGCAGCGTGTGTTGGATGATCTTCTACCAGAACACTCGACTTTGGGCGGCGCTCGCGTCGACGTCGTTCTCATTCGCGGCGAGCATGGTGATTGCACTTCTCGCTGCGTGGCGTCAACGTCAGACGCGGATGCTACCGATTCCTGTTGAGGCCATCCTCATTCAGTCGTAACGAGCGTGACCCTTGTCGTCAAAGACGCCGTCAAGACTCGGTGCGACACTCGTCAACTCATAGTTCGAGATGTCGTCGCTTCGACGAAGACTGATGCCGATGTCGTCCCAGCCCTCCAAGAGTCGTTCTCTCGTCATGGCGTCGAGTGGGAAAGATCGGCTCCATCCGGTCTCTGGCACTTCAACGCTACGTCGCTCCACGTCGACGACGAGGAGTCGTGAGGGATCATCCTTCACCATCTGAGCGAGTTCTTCGACGTCGCTCACGTCGAGTTGAACAATGACGAGACCCTGTTTGGATGAGTTGTTGCGAAAGATATCGCCAAACGAGGGCGCGATGATGGCTTCAAAGCCGTAGTCCATGAGTGCCCACACCGCGTGTTCGCGTGATGAGCCGGTACCGAACCTGGGTCCCGCGAGAAGAATTTTGGCACCGCTGTACTCAGGCTGATTCAGCACGAACGTCGTGTCGTCTCGCCACTCGCTAAAGAGACCGCGACCAAAGCCGGTTCGTTCTACACGCTTTAGCCAGTCAGAGGGAATGATCTGGTCGGTGTCGACGTCGGAGCGCTCGAGGGGGACGGCGCGGCCTTCGAGCACGTGAACGGGCTTCACGCCTTCACCTCATCAGGCGTCGCGAATCGTCCCAAGATTGCCGTCGCCGCGGCGACCACCGGTGAGACCAAGTGGGTCCTTCCGCCTCGACCCTGGCGTCCCTCGAAGTTTCGATTGGAAGTCGACGCGCACCGTTGTCCGGGCGTCAAAATATCGGGATTCATCCCGAGGCACATCGAGCATCCCGGTTCGCGCCATTCAAAACCAGCCGCCAAGAAGACCTGGTCGAGCCCCTCGGCCTCGGCTTGATTTTTCACGCGACGTGATCCCGGAACGACGAGCGCGCGAACGCCTTCGTGCACGTGGCCGCCCTGGGCGACCGCGGCGGCGGCGCGAAGATCTTCGATGCGCGAGTTGGTGCACGATCCAATGAAAACCACGTCCACGGGGACCGCGCGAAGGGGCGTGCCCGGTGTGAGATCCATGTACTCGAGCGCGCGTTGAATACTTTCTCTCTCGTCGTCGTTCGCGGCGTCCTCGGGCGAGGGCACGACACCGTCTAAGGCGACGACCTGAGCAGGATTCGTACCCCAGGTGACGAAGGGCACGAGCTCAGCGGCGTTGATCACGATCTCCGCGTCAAAGTGAGCGTCCTCGTCAGAGACGAACGAGCTCCAACGCTCCGCGGTTGCTTCGAACGCTTCGCCTTGCGGTACTCCTGGGCGCCCGCGTAAGTACTCGATCGTGGTTTCATCCACCGCGACGAGTCCGGCTCGGGCGCCTGCCTCGATACTCATGTTGCAGACGGTCATGCGACCTTCCATCGACAGCGCGCGAATGGCGTCGCCGCGGTACTCAAGCACGTAGCCCGCACCGCCGCCAGTGCCCAGTCGACCGACGATAGCGAGCACGATGTCCTTGGCGCTTACGCCCGTTGGCGGTGTTCCTTCAACCAACACCGACATGGTCTTCGCTTTTTGTTGGGGCAAGGTCTGGGTGGCCAACACGTGTTCAACTTCGCTGGTCCCAATGCCAAAGGCGAGCGAGCCGAGAGCGCCGTGTGTTGAGGTGTGTGAGTCACCACAGACAATCGTCATGCCTGGCTGCGTGACGCCCAGTTCGGGTCCAATGACGTGGACGATGCCCTGGTTCTCGTGACCACGAGGAAAGACGGTGATGCCGAACTCTTTGCAGTTTTCGTCAAGCGCCTCAAGCTGTCGCTTGGAGATGGGATCGAGGATGGGCGTCGAGAGGGGATCGGTGGGGACGTTGTGGTCCGCGGTCGCGAGTGTGAGATCGGGTCGGCGAACCTTTCGATTGTTAATTCGAAGACCATCAAATGCCTGAGGACTCGTGACCTCGTGAACGAGGTGAAGATCGATGTAGAGAAGCGTTGCCTCACCTTCGGGCGCCACAACGACGTGTTGCTCCCAAATTTTTTCGTAGAGAGTTTTACCCATACGACTCAGCGCTGCCCAACGATTTTTACCTTGAGCACGCCCGACGGTGCTTCGTATTCGACGCTTTCGCCTACGTGATGACCGAGCAGTGCCTGACCGAGTGGTGAGGTCGGAGAGGCCACGAGCATGCCCTCGGGTTTCTCTTCAATCGATCCAATGAAGAACTCCTGGGCGTCAGACTCGTCGTCGCCGTCGTAGACCACTTGGACAATCGAGGCGTACTGCACTTTGCCCGCGTGCTCGTCGCGCTCGACGATCTCGTGGTTGCGAATGACTTGGTCGACTTGTCGAATTCGTGACTCCATTTTGCCCTGCGCGTCCTTCGCGGCGTGGTAGTCGCCATTCTCCGACAAATCGCCGAGAAGCCGGGCGGCTTCAATGACGCGGGCGATTTCCGTTCGCCCCACCGTCGTGAGGTTCAGATACTCAGCCTGGAGCTTTTCCAGCGTCTCTTTCGTAATGCGGTGAATTTCGTCGGCCATGCCGCAACCTCAACTCCTAGGAAGTCTCAATTCTATAGATTGGCCCCTAATCTCCTTTTACTCGGTTTGCTCCTCGCACCCGCGGGCGAGCAAAATAGAGGAAAGAAGGAGAGCCTCGGATGAGTAAGCAACAGAGCCATCGCGTGGCCGTGATGGGCGGCGACGGCATTGGCCCTGAGGTCACGAGCGCGGCTCTCGACGTCATTGCGGCGGCCGGTGTCGCTCTCGAGACAACGTCCTTTGACCTCGGCGCCGCGCGCTACCTTCGCGACGGATTCGTGCTGGATGACGCCACTCTCGAGGCGCTCCGCGGATTTGACGCCATTCTTCTTGGCGCGATCGGACCCGCCATTGGTGACACCCGCATTGCCGGGGGCGTGCTCGAGCGCGGATTACTGCTCAAGATGCGCTTCGGTCTCGATCTTTATATCAACTACCGACCCTTCCACGGTGTTCCAGGTTCACTCGCTGACGGACTCGACTTCGCGATTGTTCGTGAGAACACTGAGGGGCCGTACGGTGGCGAGGGTGGTGTGTTGCGCTACGGCACGCCCCACGAAGTCGCCACCCAAGGATCGGTCAACACTCGCTTTGGCGTCGAGCGCTGTGTGCGCTACGCCTTCCTCCGCGCGAGCCAACTCGAGCGAAAGAAACTCACCCTCGTGCACAAGACCAACGTGTTGACCTTCGCGGGCGATCTTTGGCGACGAGTAGTGGCCGAGGTCGGCGCGTCGTTTAAGGACGTCGAAGTGGACTACCAGCACGTCGACGCCGCGTGCATCTACCTCGTTGAAGACCCCAAACGATACGGCATCATCGTGACGGACAATCTCTTTGGCGACATCCTCTCGGACTTGGCTGGTGCCGTGACTGGGGGCATTGGTTACGCGGCGAGCGCCAACCTCAATCCGGAAAAGACGAGCGCGTCGCTCTTCGAGCCCGTACACGGCGCCGCGCACGACATCGCGGGCACCGGCAGGGCCAACCCCCTCGCGGCGGTGTCCTCAGCGGTCTTGATGCTCGAACACTTAGGTGAAGATGACGCGGCTCGAAGAATCGCGCGCGCAGTGGCAGACTTTGATGGTGACGTCGCCGCGCTCGGCACGCAGGGCGTCATCAAAGAACTACAAGAGAGGTTGTAAATGCCTATTACCCCAACTGAGAAGATCTGGATGGACGGAAAGTTCGTTGACTGGAAGGAAGCCAACGTTCACGTACTCAGTCACACGCTGCACTACGGCACCGGTGCTTTCGAGGGTATTCGCGCGTACAAGACGGCCGACGGCGTGGCCGTCTTTCGCCTTAGAGAACACATGCAGCGCTTGTTGAATAGCTGCAAGATCTTGATGATCGATGTCCCTTATTCGCTTGACGAACTTTGTGACGCCGCAAAAGAAGTGGTTCGTGTGAATGAGTTGCACGACGGTTGCTACATACGTCCTCTGGTCTTTCTCGGCTACGGCGAAATGGGCGTTAATCCCATAGGCGCTCCAGTCGAGACCATCATTGCCGCGTGGCCGTGGGGCGCGTATTTGGGCGATGAGGCAACGGAACACGGTGCACGAATGAAGATTTCGTCGTGGGCCCGTCACCATCCCAACTCCATGCCCACCGCCTCGAAGACGGTTGGCGGTTACGTCAACGCGAGCCTTGCGAAAGTCGAGGCCATTAAAGCCGGCTACGACGAAGCCATCATGCTGGGCCCGGACGGACGACTAAGCGAAGGCACGGGCGAGAACCTGTTTCTCGTCCGTGACGGAGTCATTGTCAGTCCGCCTCCATCAGAGGCGGGGGCATTAAGCGGCATTACGCAGGCAACTGTCGTGAAGATTGCGAACGATCTCGGTTACGAAGTGAACTTCCAAGCACTTCGCCGTGACGACGTTTACTTGGCGGACGAGGCCTTCGTGACGGGTACCGCGGTCGAGGTTGTGCCCCTCTCGTCGGTGGATGACCGGCTAGTCGGTGACGGCAAACCCGGACCCATCACGAAAGCAATCATTAAGACCTACCACCAAGCAATTCGTGGCGAACTTCCCCAGTACGAAAGCTGGTTGTCGCGAGTTTGAGCCTCTCTTAGAGAGATAACCTCGACTGTGGCCCAACCCTCCTTTTCACCCGTCCCCATCGCCGGCGAAGTTCGACCCACGATGACCACCGCGACACCCGAATTCGGTCGAGTCCCCAAGCCTGGCCTCGAGCGATCCGCGCGTCGCGTCGGTGGCGCGGGTGAGGGCACCAACGCCCCGGGCGAGGGTTACGCCTTGACAATCGCGGAGCGTGAGTGCGCCAAGCTCACCTTTGCTCACCCTCACGACGCTCATGACGTGACCGTAGGCGTCGCATCTGTGGCGGCCAAGCGCGCGAGTCTCATTGGACGCGGTCCGACACTTGGCGACGTGCACGTCGCGCTGGACCTCTTTGGTCTGCGGGAGAGTTCACCGGTGTCGCGAGAAACCACGAAACGCTTTATTGGCCTGGCGCATAACTACGCCGCCCAACGTCGCTTCGTCGACGCAGTGTCGGCCACGAAGTTGACCTCGGGCGCGAATGACGCCGCGTCCAACCACTAATCCAACAACGCAGTAAAGGAAGCACAATGAGTTTTGATCTCACGGCTGAACAACGGAGTTTTCGCGACGTACTGCGAACTTTTGTCGATGATCGTGTGGCGCCACACGCTGCTCGCTACGACCGCGACCAAGTATTCCCACAAGAGAGTTTCGACGCGTGCGTAGAGATGGAGTTGCCCTCACTGGGTGTTCCCGAGGAGTACGGTGGTGCGGGCGCTGACATGGTGACCCAGGCAATCATGGCTGAAGAGGTTGCCAGGGGCTGTGCGTCGACGTCGGTGACGCTGTTGATCTCCAAACTCGGCATGCTGCCAATCATGAACTTCGCGTCCGAAGAGATTAAGCACGCGTACTTGCCACGCATTGCAACGGGTGAGATTCAGGCGAGTTACTGCCTCTCAGAGGCGGACGCGGGATCAGATGTTGCCGCCATGCGTACTCGCGCCGTGCGCGACGGTGACGACTACATATTGAATGGTTCTAAGTACTGGATTACCAACGCTGGCGTGTCGGACACGTACACCGTCTTCGCCAAAACCGACCCCAACTTGGGCGGGCACGGCATCAGCTGCTTCCTCGTCGAAAAGGGCGAGGGTGTTGAGTTTCCCAAGCATGAAGATAAGTTGGGACTGCGCGCGTCGCCCACCGGTGAAGTTGTCTTTCACGACGTGCGCGTACCGTCCTCGCACCTGATCGGAAAAGAAGGCGAAGGCTTCAAGATCGCGATGCATACACTCGATCGCTCTCGACCCGGGATTGGGGCACAGGCGGTAGGTATTGCCCAAGCCGCAATCGACTACGCCGGACAGTACATGCAGGGCCGGAAAGCCTTCGGCGGGCCAATCAGTGAGCTACAAGGACTGCGCTTCATGTTGGCCGACATGGCCATTCGCACCGAAGCATCACGGGCGTTGGTCTATAGGGCGTGCGCGACAATAGACGCCGGTGACCCGGACAATGATCTGAGCTACCTCGGCGCGGCCGCAAAATCATTCGCTTCGGACACCGCGATGAGTGTCACGACGGACGCCGTGCAGTTGCTTGGTGGGTACGGCTTCACCAAAGATTTCCCGGTGGAGCGTTTCATGCGCGACGCCAAGATCACCCAGATCTACGAGGGGACCAATCAGGTTCAGCGGGTCGTCGTGGC
>Ga0208357_1002685_pt1 | contig 11539 bp, 11 predicted proteins | sample NGESurdeep092012_6_FD_184487 | JGI IMG/M metagenome (GOLD analysis project Ga0208357, IMG submission 184487) | Arctic peat soil microbial communities from Barrow, Alaska - NGEE Surface sample F52-2 deep-092012 (SPAdes) | ecosystem: Environmental > Terrestrial > Soil > Wetlands > Peat ... | reverse complement strand
GTGGAGCGCGGCCCTGCTGGCCAGGTCCTCGACCAGCCCGCCGACGAGTACACGATCGAACTCCTGGCGAACACGCCGCACATGAGCGAGTTGCCCGCCCGGGCAAGCTGAGCCCTACGGGCGGCAGGCGGAGCGGCGCGCTTGTCGGCTGTGTCAATGCGTTCATCGTCACCAAGCTCGGCATCGACGCGGTAATCGGCACGCTGGCGACGTCGTCGATCCTCGCCGGTGACCATGCAGCTCGGCACGGCGTCATTTGACGCCGGGAACTCGTACCCGCTGCCCGCCTTCGCCGGAGCATTCCTGGGGTCGACCCAGATCAAGCCCGGACGGTTCAACGTCCCGGGCACCATCGTCGCGATCTACCTCGTGGCAGTCGGGGTCAGCTGGTCGCCTGCCCTCCGCTAGCAATACGGCGGGCTCCCGGTGCGGCCAAATGCGCATTTGGGCACGCTCTTGCCCAAATGCGCACTCGGCTCGCGGGGCGAGGCGGTGATAGCCCCCTAACTGGCCGGGAGGCCGAGGAGCTTGTTCGCCGTGAGCGCGTACGAGTTGGTGTAGGTCGCGGGCAGGTTGACCGGGCCGGTGATGACGCCCGCCAGCTTGCTGATGGCCATGATCACCGTCGGGCCGTCGGCCGGCATGATCCCGTTGGGCAGGAACTGAGACTTGTCCGTGGCGAGGGTCGAGATATAGGTCGCCTTGGTGAGGAGCGCGTTGTTGACGAAGCTCGGCGGAAGCACGTTGGCGACGTCGGCCGCACTGTGGGTGGCGAGCCAGTGCATTGTGGCGACGATCGCGTCGACGACCTTCTGCACGGTGGCCTTGTTGGCGTCCACCCAACTGGTCAGCCCGAGCACGCCGGCGGTGGGCGTGAAGCCGCCGAGCCACTTCTGCACCCCGGCGGTGGTGGTGAGGTCGAACGCCGGGTAGCCGATGCCCAGCTTCTCGATCGCGGCGACCGTCGGCTGGGTGGTCATGCCGCAGAGGATCTTGTGGTGCTGAAGCGCGGCGATCATGGTGGAGCCGTCACCGGCCCCGATCCTGGAGTACTCGCCGGTCTTCAGGCCGTACCTGGCGGCCAGGTACTGGGTGAGCTGGTCGGTGCCCGACCCGAGGTCGGTCACACCGATCGACTGCCCCTTCCACTGCGCCGGCGAGGTGATGTGCGTGCCGGTGGCGCACATGATCCGCTCGCCCGGCGACCCGGACAGCTGCGCTACGTCCACGACGGCCTTGCCCTGGAGCTGGAAGTTGATGGTGTGCACGTACCAGGCGCCGGCCAGGTCGACCTGCCCGGACGCCATGGCCGTCTCCGCGCCGACGCCGCCCGCCACCTCGTTGGACAGCACCATGTTGACGCCGTACTTCTTGTAGAACCCGAGGCTCTGCGCGAGCTGATAGGGCAGGTAGATCTGCTTGTTGATGCCGCCGACCATCATCGTGACCGTGGGCAGGCTGGCACTCGAAGTGGAACCGCCGCCGCCAGTGGCGGACGCGGACGTGCTGCTGCCCGACGAGCACGCGGCCACGGTGAGAGCGGTGGCGCACGCGGCCGCCACGGCCGCCAGGGAGCCTCTTCTGAGACTGATTCTTCGCATGGTGCTACTCCTGATTGTTGAGGTGAGAGAAAGCAAACGAGAAAGATGAGAGAAGGACCGAGCCAGAACCGCTCAGACCGCGGAGGCCTCGGTCGCCATCTGCGGCCGCCAGGCCAGCACCCGCCGCTCGAGCAGGCTGATCAGCCACTCGGCGACCAGCGCGAGCGCGCCGATGATGATCATGCCGGCGAAGACGCCGTCGGCGTTGAAGTTGTTGGCCGAGTCGGTGATCAGCACGCCGAGGCCGTGCTGGGCGCCGAGCACCTCCCCGACGACCGCGCCGATGACGGCGAAACCGAAGGCCACGTGCAAGGAGGCGATGATCCAGGTCATCGCGGACGGAATGACCACGTTGCGGACCAGCTGCATCCGCGACGCGCCGAGAACCCGCGCGTTGTTGATCAGGTTCCCGTCCACCTCGCGGACGCCCTGGTAGGCGTTGAAGAAGACCACGAAGAAGACGAGGAAGGCGGCCAGGACCACCTTCGACGACATGCCGAGCCCGAGCATGATGATGAAGAGCGTGCCGAGCACGATGCGCGGCAGCGCGTTGACGGCCTTGATGTAGGGGCTGAGGACCTCGGACAGGAACCGCACCTGCCCCAGCAGGACGCCGACCACGATGCCGCCGGCCACCCCGATGATGAACCCGAGGACGGCTTCCTCCATGGTGGTCTCGATCTGCAGCCAGATCGAGCCGAAGCTAGTGCCGTGCCGAACCCAGCTCACCGCCTGCGACACGATCCCGCTGGGCTTGCCGAAGAAGAACGGGTCCACGATCTTCAGCGTCGTGAACAGCTGCCAGCCGCCGAACACGAAAATGAGCACCGCGATCTGCGCCGCGTGCACCTGCAGCTTCCGTCTCGTCATGACGGGACCTCCTCGACGGCGGGGACGGGGCCGGCCAGGGCCGAGGTCCGCGCGTAGGCCCGCGTCACCTCGTCGCGCAGCGACTCCCAGATTTCGTGGTGCAGCTCGGTGAACCGCTGGCCGAACCTGATCTCCTGCACCGACCCGCGCGGCCGGGGCAGGTCGATGTCGAACACCGCCTTGACCGTGCCGGGCCCGGCGGTCATCACGACGACCTTGTCGGCGAGCGCGATCGCCTCCTCCAAGTCGTGCGTCACGAAGATCACCGACGGCCTCGACTGGTCCCACAGCGTCAGCAGCTCGTTGGACATGATCGCCTTGGTCTGCACGTCGAGCGCGCCGAACGGCTCGTCCATCAGCAGGATCGACGGCTCGTTGATCAGCGCCGCCGCCAGCGCCACCCGCTTGCGCATTCCGCCGGACAGCTGGTGCGGATGATGGTCCTCGAACCCGGTGAGGCCGACCATCCGCAGCCAGTCCCGAGCGTCGGTGAGCGCCTGCTTCTTGGGGACGCCGCGGAACAGCGGCCCCATCGCCACATTGCCGAGCACCGTCTTCCACGGCAGCAGCGCGTCGGTCTGGAACATGAAGCTGGTGCCGCGCCCGATGCCGGTGACCGGCTGTCCGCCGACCGCTACCGTCCCCTCGCTGGCCTGGTCGAGGCCGGCCACCAGGGTCAGCGTGGTCGACTTGCCGCACCCCGACGGCCCCACCACGGCGCAGAACTCACCGGGCTCGACGGTCATGGTCACGTCACGCAGGGCGGTGAACGCGCCGCCGCGGGGCGTCTGGAATCGTTTGGTGACACCCGATAGCTCGATGCGGTGGTCACGTGGTGTGTTGGATCGCACAAGCCAGGACGCTAGCGACGGACGTGACGGCCGTCACTATTGCGCTCAATCCTCGCCGTAAAGCGCGCTGCGCGCCTTTGGCGCATTTAGATCAAACCCATCGCTCCGAACGGAAGGTTGCTTCGCCCTTCCAGCCTGCCGTGTCCCTTGGCCACCGGGGGAGGGCGAAGCGACGGCTCGTTCTGCCACTTGTGCGCATTTTGCTATTTTTCGCGTATCTTCCTGGGAAGTTGCCCCGTTGTTACACTGCGGTAACCCAGCCCAGGTCCCGTGGAGAGGAGGAACCGATGCGGCTTCCCCTCTGGCACCACGTGCGGCAGCGCCTGTCCGCCCAGGTCGTCCTCATGATGGTCGCGATCTTGGTACTCACCCTGGTCGGCGGCTTCTTCGTGGCCCAGGGGAACCTGTCCGGGCAGCTGAACGACCAGTTCGAGAACCGCGCGCTGTCGATCGCGCAGACGCTGGCGAGCCAGCAGAGCGTGGCCGAGCAGGCCGCCGACGCCCGCCCCGGTGGCCAGCTGCAGGTGCTGGCGACTCAGGTCCTGCGGGAGACCGGCGCGCTGTTCGTGGTGATCACCAATGCCCGGGGCATCCGCCTCACGCATCCCAACCCGGCGCTGATCGGCACGCCCATCACCTACGACGACCCGGAGCCGGATACCTCCGAGCCGTTCCGCACCGGCCGTGCCTGGCTCGGTCTTCAGCACGGCACGCTCGGCGCGGTCGCGGCCGGGAAGACGCCGCTGTGGCTGAACGGCAGGCTGGTCGGCCAGGTGTCGGTCGGCTTCGAGGCCAAGAAGGTCAGCAGCGCACTGTCCGGCGCCCTGCTTACCTTCATCCCTTACCTGCTCGGCGTCCTCGCGGTCGGCGTGCTCGCGGCGCTCGCCCTGGCCCGCCGGCTGAAGCGGCAGACCTTCGGCCTTGAGCTCAGCGAGATCGCCGCGCTGCTGCAGGAGCGGGAGGCGATGCTGCACGGCATCAGGGAGGCGGTCCTCGGCTACGACACCGGCGGCCGGGTCCTGCTGGCCAACGACGCGGCCCGCGACCTGCTCGGCCTGCCGGCCGAGTTCGCCGGCCGCAAGCTCCGCTATATGCTGCCGCCCGGCAGGCTCGCCGACGTGGTGACGGGCGAGGTGACCGGCAGCGACCTGCTCGTGCTGCACTCCGACCGGGTGCTCGTCGCCAACCGGATGCCGATCACGCGCAACCACCAGCAGCTCGGCTGGGTGGTGACCTTCCAGGACCGGACCGAGTCCGAGACGCTCAAGCGCACGCTGGACGAGGTGACCGGGCTTGCCGACACGCTGCGGGCCCAGTCGCATGAGTTCGCGAACCGGCTGCACACCCTAGTCGGCCTGGTCGAGCTTGGCCATTACGCCGAGGCGGTCGAGTTCGTCACCGGCCTGTCCGCCGCCCGTGGCGAGCTGACCGACCAGCTCGTCGAGGCGATCGGAGAGCCCAAGCTGGCCGCGCTGATCCTGGCCAAGGTATCGCTGGCGAGCGAGCGCGATGTCGAGCTCCGGCTGCTGCCCGACAGCAAGGTGGGGCAGCGCATCACCGCGATCACGCAGGTGCTGACGGTGGTCGGCAACCTGATCGACAACGCGATCGACGCCGCCGCGTTCGCGCCCGCCCCGCGTGAGATCGAGCTGAGCCTGGTCGCGGCCGACTCTGACCTGCTGATCCGGGTGCGCGACACCGGCCCCGGCGTCCCGCACGACCTACGTGACCAGATCTTCACCGACGGGGTCACGACCAAGTCCTCGCTGACCGGCGCCAGGCGCGGCCTCGGACTTGCCCTAGTCAGGCAGGTCGTGGAGAGCATGGGCGGCATGGTCAGCGTTGGCCAGGACGGCGGCGCCGTCTTCACGGCCGTGCTGCCCGGCTGTCTCGATGCCGGGGTGACGGTGCCGAGATCCCGGGTGGTGTCATGATCCGCACCCTGGTCGTCGATGACGACTTCCGCGTAGCCGCGATCCACGCCGCCTACGTCGCCAAGATCGACGGCTTCGAGGTCGTGGCCGAGGCGCACACCGCCGCCGAGGCGGTCGACGCGGTGGACCGGCTCCGTCCCGACCTGATGCTGCTCGACCTCTACCTCCCGGACGAGCACGGGCTCAAGCTGGTCGCCCGGCTGCGCGATGGCCACCCGCCGGTGGACGTCATCGTGGTCACCGCCGCTAAGGACGCCGACAGCGTCCGCGTCGCGATGCAGAGCGGCGCGCTGCACTACCTGCTCAAGCCGTTCAGTTTCCCGGTGCTCCGCGACAAGCTGCTGTCCTACGCCCGGATGCGGACCCGGCTGGGCGCGCTGCACCACGCCGACCAGCGCACCGTGGACCGCGTATTCGGCGCGCTGCGCGCCCCCGACCAGCTAGCCGGCATGAAGGGCCGCTCGGTGCACACCCTGGAGGCGGTCGAGCAACTGCTCGCCGAGACGGGCGATGACCTGTCGGCCGCCGAGGTCGCCGAGCGCACCGGCATGAGCCGCGCCACCGCCCAGCGCTACCTCAGCCACCTGCACGAGGTCGGCCGGGTGGAAATCAGGCTTCGCTACGGCAGCGGCGGACGCCCGGAACACGGCTACCGGAGCACGGCTACCGGCAAGGCCGGTTAGTCGCAGGTCAAATAAGGCGGGCGGGTGGACTCGAACCGACGGCCGGCAGATTATGAGTCCGCCAGTCCCACGTGTCCAGACCAGGATGTGCTCCTCGGCTTTCCCTCACCTCGCGGACGAGTTCTACCTGGCGCATGACCGCCTCAGCCCACGTCTGAACGAAAGACCGGCAGATATCCTCCTGGCTTCGCACAGCGCCACTGTACGCAAAGAGGCGGATTTAGCTAATGTCTGGCGGCCCTCAGGCCCGGACCTTCTGTACGCCATGCACCCCGGTTTCGTCTGACGGCGTCGGGTGAGGTCCGGCTGCGGCAGATTAGCGACGTTGAGGCGTCTGGGCGTCGCGCTGCGGCTGGCCGGATCTGGGGTCGTTGGCACTGGGTTTGGCGCTGGATCGCGGGGCCGGTGAGGACACGGGGCCGGTCTCGGCGGTGCATTCCTCGTGAAAACGATCAGTTGCGGCGAGCAACCCGAGTTACTCGGGGGCAAGCTGGTGCCATTTCGCGTCTCCTTTGTGGTTCGGGCGGGGTCTGCGTGGCCTGCGAGTGCAAGATCGCGGCGAAGCGGTCCTCGGCGTCGCCCAACTGGGCGGCGATACAGCCCGGCCGTGCGCCCGCCGAACTGCCTGGCCAGGACCGTCAGGGCGGCCTGCGGGGTCATGATCCCTGGAGGGAACGCTCGCGCGCGTCGCCGTACAGGTGTCCCTCAGCAGGGCCCGGATCCGCTTCTCGCCTGGCACCGGGATCCTCGGGCGAAGCGGGCACGGCAGGCCGCCGAACGCGGCGAGCGTCTCCTGGGGCAGGTCTGCGGCCTCGTCGCCGATCTCCCGGAAGCTCCTGGCCCTGGCAGCGGGCCGAGCACGCGGCCCCACGGCCAGGCGCTGACCTGCCCGTCGGCGACCGGGATGGCAAGCGTCGGGAAGGTCTTCTTCCTTGGTGTGCTCATGATGTCCTCTTGTATGCGTTAGCGGTGTGGTCGAGTCCCTAGCAGGCCGGTGCCGCAGACCACGGAGCCACCAGCCTGTCGCCGGGATTCGCGGGCACCCAGATGAGGCGGTGAGCCCGGACCAGCCGTGGCTGACGTGCCGCATCCGGCGGCGAGCCCGAGCGCCGCAGCCCCGCGAGATTGTGCTGGATGCCGCCTGCCGGTGGGCGGTCGTGGCGGAGGCGCTGGCGGGCATTATGACGACCCCGCCGGCGTAGACGAGCGCGACCACCAGACCGCCGCCGTAGACGAGGCGGCCACCTGCGGCTCGGTCTGGGCGTTTGCGGTAGCTGTTCTGTGGTGCCCATGGTGACGCCTGTCGCCTCTGGGCGGATATGTTCGGTTCGCCTGTGCGAGTTACCGAGGCCGTGCCTGGTCCGTGTCCCGCACTGGGCCATGCGGGTGACCCCGGGGTAGTTCGCTACGCCGGCCCGGTCCGCCGCCGAGCGGGCTGCCGATCGCCTCCGCCACGTGGGCGATGAAGATGCTGTTCATTCTCATGACGCCCTCCCAAGCACATCGGCGGGCAGCCGAGGACTTACGCTCGAAGACCTGGGGAAGCGGAGAGCCAGGATCCTTGGGTTAGGGGGCTTCGATGCAATGGTCTCGTCAGGGCGTCGTCAATGCGCTTCGCCGGGCCGGGAGGGATGACGCGGCTGCTGACGCCCTACAGGCGTTGCCTGACCCCGTGGATTCCGCGGACGTCGTCCCGTTCTGCGAACGGCACGGCATGTCGAAGGAGGAGATGATGGAGCTGATGGGCAGTAGCCCCTGACGCTTCACGCCGGGTTACTGCGCGGCCACCGCCTTGATCGTCCACTGGCCAGCGGCCTGGACATTGAAGGACTCGGGGTGGCCTGGCGTCACGCCCGTGATCTCGGTGCTCCCGGACCCCGACGTGGCGATGTCGTTCGGCACGTCGTGCCAGCGCGGCCATCCGGTCCTCTCCCCGCAGTCCGGGAGCCGCACGGACGTCGAGGTGGACGCGGTTCTTGGCGGCCTTGTCCTCCGGGACCTGCTGGAAGAACAGCCGTGGGCCGTGCCCGTCCGGGTCCTCGAGGGCCGATCTCGTGTTGCGCTGCCCCTCCGGCACGCCGACCCGCGCGAGGAACTCGTCCCACGCGGCCAGGGCGTCGGCGTCCTCGGGCAGATCGACTCCCGGGCGGGCCGGGGTGGACGTAGCCCAGTACGTCGCGCGGTTTCGGCGAGCAGCCAGCCGAGCAGGGCCGCGAAGACGGCGGTGACGGCGGCGGAGCCGTAGACGCTCAGGATCAGCGGCCGCGGTGAGGCACGCCGGGCGGCGAACGCGGGCCACACGGCGATCGTGACCGCGCCGAGCACGGTCCAGGCGAGGTGCCGCGGGGTCGCGCCGCTGGCGGGGTCGGGTGATGCGGCGATGCCGATGCCGGCCAGGCCCGCTCCTGCGAGCAGGGCACGGGCGGACGCCCGGACACCGGTCAGGCCCGCGGCGGTGACGAGGTAGCAGCCGCCGACCAGGAAGATGCCGCCGGTCATGACCCACCGGTCGGTTCCGGCCTGGCCGGCCATCGCGCTGATGGTCGTGCGCACCGGGCTGTAGGACGCCGGCGGGAGGATTCCGGCAATGAGGTAGGCCCCGGTCAGCAGGATCGGCGCCAGGCCGGCCGAAATAATCGCCCACGGGTGGACTGCCGGGCTTGAGCGCACCGGCCAGGCCGCCGGGATCGGCAGCCGGCGCGCCTGCCAGTGGGCGGTGCTCATCGCGGGCGACCCGGCTCGGGCCGGCGATCCGGCTTCGGAGCATCAAGCGGTGAAGACACGTCGGTTACTCCCCGATCAGCGCCAGCAGGCCGATCGCCGCGCAGACCAGGAAGCCGTGCGAGAACCTGGTCGCGCTGGTGCCCGGGTGCAGCGCGGCGGGATTTCGAGCTGAGCTGGAGCGCGACGATGATCGCGGCGAGGACGGCGAGACCGGTCGCGATCAGGAACGACAGGCGGTAGCCGTCCACCAGGGAGCCGCCGTGGCCGGCGGTGGCCGCCGCGGCCGCGGTGGCGAGGATCGCCAGCCCGACCGCGGCGCCGGTCTGCTGGCTGGTGGTGAACAGCGCCCCGGCCAGTCCCTGGTCGCTGGCCTGGACTCCGCTGGTGATCGCGATCGACGCGGTCGGCAGCGCGAGCCCGACCCCGGCCGCGGTCAGCACCAGGCCGGGCAGCACCGCCTCCGGGTAGCTGGCCCCGGCGGTGATCTGCGCGAGCCACAGCTGCCCGGCGCCCATGCAGGCCAGCCCGGCCAGCAGCACGGCCTTGATGCTGAACCGGGCCAGCAGCCGGCGGGTACCGAGGGTGGAGACAAGCACGACGGTCGCGGTCGACGGGACCAGCGCCAGGCCGGTCGCTACCGGGCTGAACCCCAGCACCTTCTGCAGGTAGAGCGACGCGAAGTACACGTAGCCGGCCAGGATCGCGCCGATCAGCAGCATCGCCGCGATCGCGGCCCGCCGGGCCGGCTCCGCCAGGATCGACAGGGGCAGCATCGGGGCCGCCGACCGCTTTTCCGCGAACACAAAGCCCGTGGTCAGCACCACAGCCAGGGCGAGAGCGATGATGGTGGCGGCCGCGGTGAAGCCGTGCTGCTGCCCGCTGCTGAGCCCGAAGATCAGCGCCGCGATGCCGGTGGTCACCAGCAGTGCCCCGCGCACGTCGACGCTGCCGCCGCTGCCGGAGCGCTTCCCGGCCGGCAGCCGCGGGACGAGCGCGAGCATGATGGCGATGATCGGCGGGTTGATCAGGAACACCGCCCGCCAGCCGAAGTACTCGGTGAGCAGCCCGCCGGCCACGATCCCGGCGGTCGCGCCCGCCGCGGTGGTGGCCTGCCAGATCGCCAGCGCCCGGTGGCGCGCGGCCCCTTCTGCGTTGGTCGTCGTCAGCAGCGACAGCGCGGCCGGGGAGACCATCGCCCCGGCCGCGCCCTGCACGAGCCGGGCGATGATCAGCATGATCGGCCACTGCGCGAGCCCGCAGGCCAGCGACGCGATCGCGAACAGGACCAGGCCGACGGCCAGCACCCGCCGCCGGCCGAGCAGGTCCGCCAGGCGGCCGCCCGCCAGCAGCAGCGACCCGAACGCCAGCGCGTACCCGGTGACGATCCACTGCAACTCCGCCGCGGGCATCCCAAGCTCCCGCTGGATCGACGGCAGCGCCACGTTCACGATGCTGAAGTCCAGCTGCAGCACGAACTGTGCGGCGCAGATCAGCGAGATGACAAACACGGCCCGCCGCGAGCCGCCCGCAGCGGGCAAGGGCGCGGCGCCATTCGTGGAATGGTCTGGCATTGGTAAATCTCCTGTCCTGACTGTGTTCCTTACTGGTTCACCGGCGTCAACCACGCCCGCCGGGACGCCGATGCCGGCCCGGCGGCAGGGCGCGCAGATACACTGCATCTGCCTGACAGATGAGACTGTTCGGATGTGCTGCAATCCAGGCCCGGGAGGCGGTGGCCGGTGGAGCTCAGGCAGCTGCGTCACTTCCTGGCGCTGGCCGAGGAGCGCAGCATCACCCGCGCCGCCAAGCGCGAGCTCATCGTGCAGTCGGGCCTGTCGAACTCGCTCCAGGCCCTCGAACGCGAACTCGGCACGCCCCTGTACGTCCGCGGAACCAGGCCCGTCCGGCTCACCGCGGCGGGCGAGGCCCTGGTCGGCCCGGCCCGCCGGACCCTGGCCAGCGCCGCGCAGGCGGAACAGGCCGTGCACCACACGCGTGACGTGCTCATCGGCACACTGCGCCTCGGCGTCTCGCTGTCGGCTCAGCATCTCGTGCCGTTCGCCTCCTACCTCGGCGAGTTCACCCGCGATCATCCCGGCGTCGACCTGAGCCTGCAGTACGGGCCCGCGCTGGCGATGATCTCGATGGTCGGGACGGGAGAACTGGACTGCGTGATCGGGCCCGCGGTCAGCCAGGTCCCCGGCGTCCGGATGACCCGCCTGGCGGGAGAGCCCCTGCACCTGGTCTGCCGTGCTGACCACCGCCTGGCGGGGCAGGCTGAGGTAAACGTGAGGCAGCTCGCCGACGAGCGGTTCGTCGAGGTACCCCAAGGGTGGACGGCCCGTCTGCTGAGCGACGCCGCGTTCGCCAGCGAAGGCATACCGCGCCGCGTCGTCTGCGAGGTCGGCGACTGGGAGCTGTTCCTCGAGCTGGTCAGCGCGGGCGTCGGCATCGGCTTCGCCCCGGTCGGCCTGCCTTACCCGGCGCTGACCGCACCAGAGAGCGTTCTGCGGCTCATCGCGGTCGAGGGCGCGCGCCTGGAAAGGCACATCTACCTGATGCTGCCCTCGGTGGGCGAGACCAGCCCGGCAGCACGGCGGTTCGCCGACCAACTGCTGCGCAGCCACCCCGCCGGCAGCTAACCGGCACCGGTCACCCAACGCAGGCCTGCCAACACGCGGCGGCTGCCGGTGCGCTCATGCCGCGACCATCTGATCGTCAGATGGGCGCCATCTGAGGCAGGTGCGATGCAGGCGACATCGGCGGCAACGCAGGCGCGGTTATTAAGCGCAAACAGAGCGTCAGCACCGGCGCGAACCGAGAGAAAAGAGCCAGCGGCCATGTATTCAACCAGCAAGAATGCCGTCACCAAGACC
>Ga0208357_1002684_pt1 | contig 11541 bp, 16 predicted proteins | sample NGESurdeep092012_6_FD_184487 | JGI IMG/M metagenome (GOLD analysis project Ga0208357, IMG submission 184487) | Arctic peat soil microbial communities from Barrow, Alaska - NGEE Surface sample F52-2 deep-092012 (SPAdes) | ecosystem: Environmental > Terrestrial > Soil > Wetlands > Peat ... | reverse complement strand
CGAGTCGTCGATCTGGCAGCGCCGGTCCAGCGACGACGCGTACTCGGCGGACTCATCAACGAATATCACCGAGCCGCATGAACGAGCGGCGCGAGCCGGGGCGCCGTCGCGACGGGTTCTGGCACGGGACAGGTACAGGCGCGGCTCGGCGAGGAATCCAGCGACGTAGGCAGGTAGCGGTAGGGCGTGCCTTTGCATGCGACGACACCGGGGTCGCCGTCTTTGATGACTTAGCCCGCGCTTCGGTCGGCGCCGCGGCCGATCTCGTCGGCGAGCACGGCAGCCTGGCTGATGTCCAGCGCTTTCGTCGCCGACAGCAGTGTCAATGTCTTGCCTGCTCCCATTTCTTTCAGGTGGGTCAGCGCTTCGACCCGTTCAGGGCTACGCAGCTCGCGGTGGTAACGGCGACGGAATTCGGCGAACTTATTGGGGTCGTGGCCATACCAGGTGCGCAACTCGGTCGACGGCGCGACCTGCTTGCACCACTCGTCGAGATGCGCGGCTTCCTTGCGCATTCCCCGTGGCCACACCCGGTCGACGAGGACGCGGATCCCGTCGTCGTCCGCCGGCTCGTCGTAGACGCGGCGGACCCGCACCGTCACCTTCTTGGTCATCGACGTTCGCCTCCTGTCCGGAGAATAGAGGGCCTCACGGATCATCTGTTGGTGAACCCCCATTCGTTGTCGTACCAGGCCATCACCTTGACGAGGGTGCTGTCGACTACGCGGGTCAGCGTGAGGTCGACACACGACGTCGGCGATCGATCCGACGGGATGGGTGCTCGCACGGCGATACTGTGGAACTTGTCGACGAGTTCGTGCGCCCGGGTCGTGTCGCGCGCCGCGCCGGTCGAGGTCGGTACCAGGTTCGCGGCACCGGAGCGTCCTCGCCGGAATTCCCTGCTCGGCGCGTCGATGAGGTTTTGTCCGGCGGCGTAGGCGTGCACCGTGGTCATGATCGCGCGTTCGACGCCGACACGCCGATGGGCGATCTCGATGACGGGGGTGATGCAGTTCGTCTCGCCGACGGTCAACCGACCACGGGCCCCGAAACTGTTCGCTGACATGCCTGCCATTCGCGAGTCAGCTCGATCCATCCGGAGCCAGTTCGGCCATCGCATGCAGCGCCAGGGTCGAATGGGCGTACGCGCCGCCGGCCCGCATCTCCGCGGCGACCCAGATCGCCTCCATGATCTCCGCCTCGCTGTTGCCCTTGCGGCGAGCCAGCTTGGTGTGTCCCTGGATGCAGTACGGGCACTGGGTGACGTGCGCCACCGCCACTGCGATCAGCTGCTTGGTCTTCTCCGGCAGCGCGCCGTCGGCGAACACGGTATGGCTAAAGGTTTCGAACGCGTCGTTGATGGCGGGCGCGAGATCCTTGCGGTGCTTGGCGATCTGCGGGGTCGCCGAATGATAGACGGAGTCGGTCACGGCTTGTCGTCCTTTCCAGCGCCCTGGGATCGCTCAGGTATGTCATGCGAGGGCGAGAACCCCAACTCATGCATACATTCCTCCGGCTGGTCCAAAAAGCGGCACGATCTCTGGTCCGAGACCGTCGACGATTTCGGTGCGGCACCCGTCCGCTGTGTACCCCCACGCTGTCGCGCCTAACGGGCCAAGTGAGGACGAAATCCGCCCCGTTGAGCTGACCGTTTGCCACATCGCTGTGGGGGCCTCAGTGCGTTTTGAGAACGGTCAGCAGCACCGCGCAGTCCTCGACCGCGACCAGGTTGTGCCGAGCGTTCGGAACAACCAAAAGGTCGCCTACTCGCCCCTCCCAGCTGTCCTCACCCGCTGTCATACGCACCCGTCCGCGCAAGACGTAGACCGTCGCCTGTTCCGGGCTCTCGTGCTCGCCTAGCGCGACGTCGCGACACAGGGCGATCACGGTCTGCCGCATCGCCAGCTCGTGCCCACCCACGACCGTCTCGGCGGCCCGGCGGCCACCGGCAGCAGCCGCTCTCTCGAGCAGCTCGCGGGCCAGCGCCTCCAGTGAGAACTTCTGCATGGCGGGCACCTCCCAAATCTGTCCGGCGCAACTGGCCGGGCGATGGTTACCGACCCTACGCATGTGGTGAATGCCACTGTGGCCAGCGCGCTCTCGCGTCACGCAACCCTGGTATTTCTACCGATCGCAATGGTAAGAAAGTATAGACCGCCGATGGTGAGGAGCGCGATGAGTACGCCTATGAGGATCGAGTCAGCCGACGACGTCGCCCTTTCGACGATGCGCGACCATCACACGCAGTTGCGTGCCGATCTCGAGTCGCGGCTCGCGGCGCTGCGCGACGCGGTCGCCGCAGGCGCTCCGCACGAATCCGCGCAAGCGGCATTGACGGAGTTCGTCGACCGCGCTGTGCTGCCGCACGCCGCGGCGGAGGAGGAGTCGCTGTATCCGGCGGCGGCGGACCACGGTGTCGGGGTGTTCATCGCCTCGATGGTGCTCGAGCACCGCGAACTGGAGCACCATGCGCAGGCGCTGCGCTCGGCTGCCACCGCCGTTCGAGCGCTCAGCATCGGCGAGGCGATCGCCGCGGTCTTCGCCGTCCATGTCCGAAAGGAGAACGACCTACTGCTCCCGGCGCTGATGAAGCACCCAGATGTCCACCTCTGGACCCTGCTGGTCGACATGCGCGAGCGGCTTACCCAGCCACCCGACCAGCACGCCCGGGCGACCGGCGTAACCGAGAATCTCGACATCCGCGCCCTCGCCCACGGCGTACGTCACGAAATCGTCTTCGACCGGCTGGATGCGCTCGCTCCCGGCGAGAAGCTGTCAATCGTTAACGATCACGATCCCAAGCCGTTGCGGTACCAACTGGACGCCGCATGGCCGGGCACGTTCGGCTGGGCCTACCTGCTTGCCGGCCCCGACGTTTGGCGAATCGAGATCACCAGGCTGGGCTAGAACGTCCGACGTAGGGTCGATGCATGCATGGGCAACGCTGTGAAGCCCCGAGCCCAACGCATCTACGGCGAAGCATCGTCCGACGATGGAGTGCGTGTGCTCGTCGACAGGGTGCTGCCAGAGGCATCACCACGCAGCGCGCTCACATCGGAGCGGTGCCGGGCGCTGTCCTGACTTGACCAAGCGTCGGGGGACACGCCTGGCTAGCTGAACCGCTCAGCAATTGGGCGTCGGACATGCGGCCGGCCGCGCCATTTCGCGTGTGGACGTTCGGCAACGCCGCCGTCGTCGCGGGCACTCCGGCCGTCGAACCCAGCTCGCGGGACACCGACGAGCGTTCGACCCTCATACGGCGAGCGCTGCGGCGAGCGCGAACAGAACCAGCGACAGCGTGGCGATCAGGGCACGCAAGAGCGTCGCCGTCCGCGCACCGCGCGCGACCCGGGCAGCCAAGACCGGGTTACCCGGATCGCGAAGCGCGCTGCCGCGCCGCCGCGTCATAGCATGCGCTTGGGCGACACCGACCGCCGTTGTGACCACGAGCGCAGCGGTGACCACACTCGCGGCCGTCAGCGCACCATTCCAGGTGCGAGTGCGAAACAGCACGCCGCCCCCTGCTATGACCAGCACCAAGGCGGCGGCGGCCGTGAGTCCGTAGACCCGGCCCAAACGTCGGAAAAACGCGATCCGATCGCTTGGCCGCAAGGTTTTGCTGGCGACCCAACTCACCATCACGATCGTCACGAACCCACCGATCCAGACTGCCGCACCAAGCATGAGCGCACCGGCGGCGACGACGTCGACCACACCGGCCATCACTCACCCGTCCCCGTGCAAGCCCCGCTGTCCGCGTCGCTCAGGCCGATTCCAACTCAGCATCGACAGTGATCCTCGCACCGGCGAACAGACGTGACACCGGGCACAGCTTCGCTGCCTCGGCGACGATTCCTGTGAAGCCGGCACCATCGAGTCCCGGCACGAGCGCACGCACCCGAAGTGCGGACGACACAATCGTGGGTAGGCCGTCAACCTCGTCGAGCGTGACCGCCGCAACGACACTCAAGCGCTCCGGGGTCGCATCATGCGCGCCCAGCCGCAGCGCTAAAGCCATCGAGAAGCAGGATGCGTGTGCAGCGGCGGCCAGTTCCTCCGGGCTGGTCAGCCCGCCCGGCTGCTCGGTGCGGGCGGCCCAAGTGACCGGCAGCGCACCGAGCGCCCCAGTCCCACTGGTGACCACACCACGGCCGCCCGCGAGGGTGCCCTCCCAGACCGCCTGCGCGGTACGTTCTGCTATCGCCATTTCCGCCTCCTCAACTTGCACACCTGGTAGCTGGCTCCGTTACAGCTGGCTCCGCGTCGCCGCCGACGGCAAGCACGCGTCCCTCGCACTGGAGGTGGCGCTGGAGTTGGAGGAGCAGACTTTGGACCGTGGCGGCGAGTTGCTCACGCGAATGGCTGCCTTCGCCGTCCGCGGTGCGCGCGAGCGCTTCGACACCCGCGCGTAGGCGCGCATGATCGCGGCTGAGGCGGGCGACTCCCACCGATCCGAACCATCGCTGTTCTTCGTGTGCTGCCTGGGACAGCACATCGGTGCGCAGGCAGTCGATGAGTGATCTCAGTTCGGGTGGTGGCCAGCGGTCTTCCGCCGTCGCCGTCTCTAAATCGCTCACCATGGCTGCGACCTTGCTGAACAGCCGGCGGTGTTCGTCGGCCAGCGTGAGGGAGGCTTGGCGTCGGGCCGGGGCGACCAGACGGTCACGCCTGGTCGAGCCCTGGAACGTCGCCGTCATGGCAGACCTCCTTGTACAACGTTTTACCATACTGGTTCATGAAAACATGCTCCTGGGGTCCTGTGACCCGTGCCACATCAGCTCAGGTGCGCGAAAAGTCGAGCCGCCGAGCACCGGAGGGTCTCCTGGAGACCCTCCGGGGAACGGTTATAACTGAGTTCGATTGTTTTTGCGGTCCCAGTGGACGAGACTGCGAGTGTGACCCGAACGACGCCCACCGCTGCCAGGCAGATGAAGAGCGAGCCTCGGCGGGTGTCTCCTTTGAACCCGAGCCGATCCGGCCCACTGTGGACCGCGGCGCTCGGTCGTTGCCGCGTAACACCAACCTCAACGACACGGGCCGGCAGCCGTTCGCGACGCGGGGATCCATCGCACGCGCGCTGAGAACGACGAAGGGAAGGCACCTGTGTGGACCGACCAAATCCCCGCGAGCGCGCCCGTCGGCGGGCCAGCGGACCAGCCCTCGCCCGTGTTTGGCTGGCCGGCCGACCGAGCTGACCCACAGTGGATGTTCCAGCTGCTGGAGGAAGTGATCGACCCCGAACTCGTCGTCAATATCGTCGGCCTCGGCTTCATTTACGGGGTGCGAGTCGAGGATCGTGCCGCATGTGTGCGCATGACCTTGACGACCTCGGGGTGCCCGAGGAGCGGCTACATGGACGACGAGATCCGCCGCACCCTCGCCGGTACACCGAGGATCGATGAGACCGACGTGGTGATCGTGCCCGCAGTGCTCGGCCGGCAGTTGCCTTTCCGCGGCCCGTTCTACGCGCCTCTGGCGTTTCTGCATCTCACACTGTTGTTGCGACTCGTCGGCGGCGACGCGTTCGGTAACCGACTGGCCTGGCAGTGGGGTGGTGGGCTGAACGAGGTCGCGCTGCTGGCATTCGTCGGCCTGGCGGCCACCGCTGTGATCCGGCCCTGCCGGCGGGAGGTAACACCGTGACCAGCTCCGTGGGTGCGCCCGTATCGTACACGTCAAACCGGTCGACGAAGCGCCGTGGTTCGTCGCTTGTGAACTGGATGACGACGACCGACCACAAGCTGATCGGTCAGTTGTATCTGGCGACGTCGTTCCTGTTCTTCCTGCTGGCTGGTGTGATGGCGTTGTTGATGCGCGCCGAGTTGGCAAGGCCCGGGCTTCAGTTCCTCACGAACGAGCAGTACAACCAGCTGTTTACGATGCACGGCACCATCATGTTGCTGCTCTTCGCGACGCCGTTGTTCATCGGTTTTGCGAACGTGATCGTGCCGCTGCAGATCGGTGCACCTGATGTCGCATTCCCACGGCTGAACATCTTCAGCTTCTACCTGTTCCTGTTCGGCGGCCTCATCACCATCGGCGGCTTCCTCACCCCTGGTGGCGCCGCAGACTTCGGCTGGTACGCCTACACGCCGCTGACGAACGCAGCCCACTCGCCGGGTGTCGGTGGCGACATGTGGATCATGGGTCTTGTCGTCTCAGGGCTGGGCACGATTTTGGCTGGCGTCAACTTCATCACCACCATCATGGTGATGCGCGCGCCGGGCATGACGATGTTCCGGATGCCGATCTTCACCTGGAACATCTTGTTGACTTCCATGCTGGTTTTGCTCGCGTTCCCGGTGCTGGCGGCTGCGCTGTTGTGTCTGGAAGCCGAGCGCAAGCTCGGCGCGCAGATCTTCACCACCGCTAACGGTGGCCCGATCTTGTGGCAGCACTTGTTCTGGTTCTTCGGGCATCCCGAGGTCTACATCGTGGCGATCCCGTTCTTCGGAATCATTACCGAGATCCTGCCGGTGTTCGCCCGTAAGCCGGTATTCGGTTACAAGGGCCTGGTGTTCGCGACGATTGCTATCTCCGGCCTTTCGATGACGGTGTGGGCGCACCACATGTTCTCCACCGGCGCGGTATTACTGCCGTTCTTCTCATTCATGTCCCTCCTGATTGCGGTCCCGACTGGGGTGAAGTTCTTCAACTGGATCGGCACCATGTGGCGGGGGCAACTCAGTTTCGATACGCCGATGCTGTGGATTCTGGGGTTCCTGACGACCTTCTTGTTCGGTGGCCTGACTGGGGTCATCTTGGCCTCCCCACCACTCGACTGGCATGTCACCGACACCTACTTCGTTGTTGCGCACTTCCACTACGTGCTGTTTGGCACAGTGGTGTTCGCAATGTTCGGCGGCTTCTACTTCTGGTGGCCGAAGATGACCGGCAAGATGCTCGATGAGCGTCTTGGCAAGGTCCATTTCTGGCTCCTGTTCATCGGCTTCCACACCACGTTCCTCGTGCAGCACTGGCTAGGTGTCATCGGCATGCCGCGCCGGATCCCCGACTACCTGCCCACCGACGGATTCACCACGCTCAACACGGTCTCGACCATTGGTGCGTTCATTCTCGGGCTGTCCATGTTCCCGTTCTTCTTCAACGTCTGGAAAACCTGGCGACATGCGCCGCTGGTCGGCGTCGATGATCCTTGGGGTTGGGGCGCGTCGCTGGAGTGGGCGACCTCGTGTCCACCGCCGCGGCACAACTTCGTTCGGATGCCGCGCATCCGTTCGGAGCGGCCGGCGTTCGACCTGCACCATCCCGAACTGATCGGTCCGCGCACGCCACAACAGCCGTCGGTGCACGATCGAGGTCCGTCTGTGACGCGGCGTCCGTAACCTGGACGTATGCCCGTCACAGCCAATCCTTAAGGAGGACTGCGATGCCTGAGTCTCACGAGCGCTTTTCGGTGCATGAGGTCGACCCAAGCGCAACCGAAGCCGTGCTCGGGCTCGAAAGCTACATGCGCTCCAGCGGCTTCGATCGCCAACTCTATGAGTTGGTCAAAATCCGGGCCTCCCAACTCAACGGCTGTGCCTACTGCCTGGACATGCACACACGCGATGCCCGTGTCGGTGGGGAGGACCAGCGTCGGCTCGATGTCCTCAGTGCCTGGCGGGAAGCACCCGCGCTGTTCACCGAGCGCGAGCGAGCTGCGCTGGCGTTCACCGAGGCTACGACCCTTGTCGCGGACGGCGGCGTGCCAGATGCCGTGTGGTCGAAACTGACCAGTTGCTTCACCCCGCAGGAGGTCGTTCACCTGCTCATGGCTATCGCCACGATCAACGTGTGGAACCGGCTCGCGATCGCCACTCACCAGGCACTCCCGGCACGGTGATGGAGACGAAATTGCCGAGGGTGACGCTCGAAAACCCACCATGGCCACGAACGCTACCCACTTCACATTCATGTCGCGGTCAGTGAGCGCATCGCTGCGGTGTACCTCGCGGTAGTCGGCCGACGGCTTGCCTGGCACGAAGTACCGTGCCCGGCGCAGCAACGACTCGACCGGTTCACCGCCGGACGGCAGCGGCGCCAGCATCGACGGCTCCCGGTTGGGCGTCGTCTCATCTGCCGCGCGAAGACCTCGATCCAGCCATCCGATCGCCTCGCTTCCACGCCCACCCGACGCTACCCGGACCGACCATGAATACTTTGTTACGGACCTTGTCGCGGGCACGTATGCCCGAGGGCTACCGAAAGTCGCCAATTCGCACCGCTGGGGCACGCGGCGAACTTCGCACCCCGGGCCACGCAGCGAAGAAAGCTGATCGGACCGGCTAGGCAAGTCGCTGATTCTCATGAACACGTGTGGGAAAATGTGGGAATGCAGACAGCGAGATCGAGACAACCAGTGGCACCAGTCCTGGGCGAGAGCCGTTCACGTGCGCTCGCCGTGCTTCACGACGCTGGCCGCCCGCTCACGGTCAACGACGTGGCGAGGCTGCTGAGCCTGCACCCAAACACTGCGCGTTTCCACCTCGACGGGCTCGTCGATGCCGGGCTGGTCGAACGCGAAGCCGAAGACCGCGACCGGCCAGGGCGGCCACGCACCCTGTACACCGCGCTACCCGGCAGCGCCGGCGCAGGTCAGCGCAACTACCGGCTGCTCGCCGAGATCCTCACCAGCTACTTGGCCGCCCAAGTACCCGGCGCGGCCAAGTCCGCCCTGCAGGCCGGCGCCGCCTGGGGTCGCTACCTTGCCGAACGACCGCCGCCGTATCGGCGCACTGACGCCGCCGAGGCAACCCGTCAGCTGGTCAGCATGCTCGACGAAATCGGGTTCGCCCCCGAGCCGGCCATCGTAGGTCGCAAGCGCCAGATCCTGCTGCACTACTGCCCGTTTCGGGAAGCCGCGGCTGAACACCGCGACGTTGTCTGCTCGATCCACCTCGGCCTGATGCAAGGGCTGCTCGCCGAACTTGACGCACCGCTGGTCGCCGAACGTCTCGACGCGTTCGTCGAACCCAGCCTGTGCGTCGCGCATCTGGCTGTCCGCGCCGGCAAGCCGACGACAGCCGCGAAGCCGCGTCGGTCCTGACCATGCCCACCCGCCCGGGTTGCGCCCCGCTAACCAAGGCGGACGATCCGGCCCGCGGGCCGCTGACGCTACCCGGCCTCACCCTTGGGCGTGGCTGCCGGCAGGCTGGCGACGAGTTCGGTGTCGACGCCGACCACACCGCTGCTGGCTCCTCCCGGTGAGCCAAGAGGCTCAGTACGGCCGGGCAACGGCACGGCAAAAAAACGAGCGTTGTCATCCTTGTACGCGGCAAGAGCCGCAGGTAGATCGTCCTCGTAGTAGATCGCCTCGACCGGGCAGACCGGCTCACACGCTCCACAGTCCACGCACTCATCGGGATGGATGTACAGGAAACGTGCGCCCTCATAGATGCAGTCAACCGGGCACTCATCCACGCACGCGCGATCCATCACGTCGACGCATGGCTCACCGATCACATACGTCATCGCAGTCTCCTTCGCCCGCGAGCCGTGCTCGCAACACCCCGTGCTCGCAACACGCCGTGCTGGCAGAGCCCGACCTGGCCATATTTCTGACTATACAGATAGTGTAAATGTTTGTGGCAAGTTGAAAGACGAGCGGTGCGGCTGCGCTAGTGGTTGCCACGCACCGTGGCTAACACGAGCCCGACCGGAATGCTGATCAGCAGCACGACGACGAGCCCGCGAAAGACATACGTCGGCCATCGACGTCCACCAAACGCCGCCTCGCCGCCTCGCACCTGGGTTGCGAACATCGCGAGCGTCGCCACCAACAACGTTCCGCCGATATCCACGAGCGAAACGACGTTCGAAAGCGTGCCTGCGATCACAGCGGCGTTTGCGACGTTCCATCCGATTGTCTCGGTGCCCAAGATGCGCGTCGACAAGGTCGCCGTCGACAGCGCCGCCTGGCCGGCACCGAGCCCGATCTGAGCGACGCCGACGACGAGCACCAGGTAAGCCGCCGCCCATGAGCCCTTCTCGGACGGTGAAGGAGCGGTTGCCGCGGCCACGAGCCCGCCCGCAACGATCGCGGCCCCCCCGACGGCGAAGAGCGGCCAGCTGACAACCCACCGCGCAGACTGGACTACCACAGGATCAATCGTGCTCCACGCTTAGGTGGGCACCGAACGCTGTCCATCAATAACGCACCTTGTCGTCGAGCAGGGGGCGTACCCGGCTTTTAGCTCCGTGTGTGCGCTCTTGGCGCTCGCGTACCGATTCGTTACCGGTCAAAGACCTCCTCACCGCGCTGCAACGTCGCACGATGCTGTGAGGCAGAGTTCAGGCCCACGAAACGGTTCTGTAGCACGGTTCGTTTGCTGGACTCCAAGTGGAGCCGAAGCGCCTCGACGGCCGCGGCGCCGTCGCCAGAGCAGATGACGTTAAGCAAGTCGCGATGCACCTTGGCGACGGTCGATGGGTCGTCCTCGGCCGTGCAGCGCATGAAGGACAACAGCGTCTCGCCCTCCAGCATGTCGTGTGCGGAACGGAGGCGGTCACTACCGACGCACGCGACGGCCTCGCTGTGGAACGACCAATCGGCATCGATGACCTCGCTCCACGCGGCGTCGGCGGGTAACCGAGCCATTCGCTCGACGCATCTCTCGAGTCTCGCCCACGTCGTCGGCTCCACGGCGATATGCGCGAACGCTTCCGACTCGAGCAGCGAACGCATCCAGTACAGGTCTTCAATCTCTCGCACCCCAAGGTCGCGGACCCAGACACCCTTGTGCGGGCGCACGTCGAGCAGTCCACGGCGACTCAGCTCGGCTATCGCCAAGCGGATCGATTGGCGGCTGACACCATGGGTCTCCGCGAGGCTGAGTTCGGTGAGCCGGGTGCCCGCAGGAAGCGTCCCTTGCAGGATCTTCGCCTTCAGCGCGTTGACCAACGCTTCCGATGTCGACACCCGGCCGACCAGACGGGGTCCAGCACTCATCGCTGGTGCCGCCGGGAGACAGGACCAGCCGAACCGGAGACGGTATCCAGTGCGTAACGATCCTGGAAAAGAGTACGGACGTCGTCCGGCGTTGCAACTGCGCCGAACAACTGGACATCGCGAAGCAGTCCACCGAACCTCGCCCTGGTGCCGTTGCCGATGGTGAGCGGAAGATCTGGCAGGACGTCGACCGGTTCGTCCTGCGATCGTGACCGTGCCACGCACGACCCGTCGACGTAAAGGGCAACCTCACCGGGCTCTCGGGTGGCGACGACATGATGCCACCCCGCGGCGAGCGCCCGATCGTGGGTGACCACGTTTCCGGTTCGCATCGCGTGCACCCGACCTGACGGAAGGGTGCCGCAGAAGAGCTTGCCGTTGAACACCGCGAGTCCAGCGGCGCGACGGTACAGGGCGTTGGGGGTGACATCGAGGGTCCCAACGTGCTCCCACACACCCTGACGGACATACCGGAAGAGTTGAGCGTGTGGCAAAGTGCCGCCGTAGAGCACGCCGTTATACGTGATCAGGCCCATCACCTCGGTCTCGGCACCCAGTCGACCGAGCAACGACCAAGTCTCGTCGTGCTC
>Ga0208357_1002683_pt1 | contig 11541 bp, 10 predicted proteins | sample NGESurdeep092012_6_FD_184487 | JGI IMG/M metagenome (GOLD analysis project Ga0208357, IMG submission 184487) | Arctic peat soil microbial communities from Barrow, Alaska - NGEE Surface sample F52-2 deep-092012 (SPAdes) | ecosystem: Environmental > Terrestrial > Soil > Wetlands > Peat ... | reverse complement strand
GCCGAGCCAGTCAAGGCACATCCCGTAGCGCAAATAATTATAGCCGTCAAAACGGTCCAGCTTCATGCCGCGCGAATACCAGTCCATGGCCGTTTGCGCGAGTTGTTTGTAACCGTTCTCGCCGCTGAAACTTTGATGCCGATACGCTTCGCCGATTTCGTATGACGTTTCAAAATTCATCGGCTCGGCGGCGGACGCTTTTTTCAGAACTTCCGCGCGGTCGGGAAAAAGAACCGGCGTTTTCTCCGCGCGCACCAGCCAGTATTGTTCGTGGCCGCGACGCCACTCCTGCCATCCCAAATACGCGATGCCGGCGGCGAGCATGGCGGTCGCAACCATTTTCAGCGGCGACCGGATCTTCATCCAGTAGCCTTCCGTGGCAAACCGCAGGTTGCTGCTCAAGAGCGCGAGCAGCGTCACACCCAGAATCGCGTTCGCCGGGACGTGCAGGTTGAAATCCACAACGGAATGGATTGCCAGCGCGAGCAATCCCGTGGACGCGCCGAGAAAAAAAGCGAGCCGGTTGCTCTTGCCGCTGCCAAAATCTTTTTCCGCGCGGCGGACGTAATTTCGAGTCTGCCACAAGCCGGCGCAGAAAATCGCCATGCCCGCCAGCACGATGATTCCGCCAACAGTCCCCCAGTCGGCCAGCAGATTGAGATAATCGTTGTGCGCCCGGTCGGGATCCATCTGGACGTGCTCGGTGCGGTATTGCCGGAAGCGATAATCGTAATGCGCCGGGCCGACGCCCCACCAAAAATTGTCCCGCCACATCTGCTCCGCAGCGTCCCACATATCGCGCCGGTAATCGAGCACGTCATGCCCGCTTTTCAGCGGCTTCTCAACGCGGTTCATGTAAGTCACCGATTTCGACATATAATTTTTGACAAATACCGCGCCGCCGCCGACCAAGACGACCAGCAGCAGCAGGGCCGGAATCCGATGGTTGCGGTGACAAATCAAAATCACCAGCAACGCCAGCAACGCCGCCGCGCCCGCCGCCCAGCCGCCGCGCGAAAACGTCACCACCATTCCAGCCGCGATCACCAGCGCCGCGTAGCCCAGCAAAATCCGCGTCACCGGCTTCATGCGCCCGGCCAGAATGTAGGAGACCGCCAGCGGCAGGATCATTTCCAGAAAACTCGCGAAATTATTCGGCGAAATGTAGGTGCCCGAAGCGCGCCCCGGATAAGGCGAGTTGAATTCCCAGACCCGGTTTGAGTGCCTCAAAAATTGATAAACTGCGAAGCACGAGATTCCCGCCGCAAGAAAAACCAGCGTGAAGCTAATGACCTGCGAAAATTCCTGCCGGTAAAGATTGTTGACGATGGCGAAAAACAGAAACGCATACATTAGAACCTGGATCATTTCCAGTCGCGCGACATATTCGATGTCCGCCGTCAAATAACGCACGACGGCGTAAATCGCGAACACCAGCACAACCCAGCAGACCGGCGGCCAGAGCAATTGAGGCCTGCGGCTGAACCACATCCGCGCCGCCCACAAAAGCATCACGCCCATCGTCAATCCCTGCACGACGAGGAACGCCCACGCGTCCACCGCGCCCATCGCCAGCGGCCCGAAAACCAAAATGGCGAGGACGAGCGCCAGGATTCCGCGCTCCAAAAATTTGTCCAATGCTTCACGGTTCATTTTAGGCCGCCAAAATGAACTGCGTTCGCGGGCGAGTAAAGCGGCAAAATTATTCAGTCGCAGATTTTCACAGATGGACACGGATAAAAATAAAAACGTCCGCAGATCACGCAGACTTTCGCAGACTTTCGCAGAAAAAATTCCTTGAAACAATCTGCGTCAATCCGCGAAATCTGCGGACAAAATCTTTTTCCATCCGTGTTTATCTGTGCCCATCCGTGATTGAAACTTTTTTTCTTTTGGAAGTTTCCGGGCGGAACTCCAGGATTTCTCCCGGCTGGCAATCGAGCGTTTCGCAGATCGCCTCGAGCGTGGAGAAGCGGATGGCCTTGGCCTTGCCGGTTTTGAGGATGGACAGGTTTTGCGGCGTGATGTCCACGGCGTTGGCCAAATCGTTCAGCCGCATTTTGCGCTGCGCGAGAACCACGTCCAAATTGACGATGATGGGCATAAACTTAAACCGTCAATTCCTGTTCCTCTTGCAGTTCCTGCGCTTCCTTCAAAAGCCATGCGACAAAAATCAACGTCAAGCCAGCGAACAAACCGCCGAAACTCCAAGCCTGTCCAATTTTGAAAAACTCTTGTCCAACCGCATAAAATAATCCTTCAACAATCGAAAACATCACCCACCATTTGCCGGCCCCAGCTAAATACCCGATGGTTTGCGCGTCGAACAGATTTCCATTCTTGAGCCGGTCAAAAAACCGGAAGAGTTTGAGATTTACCGTGAAGGAAAGCAGCAACATTACGATTGCGCCGCCTTGCAAATACAGCGCTGCCGGGCTGCCGATTTTATTCCACAAATTGAAGGCTTGTAACAAAGCTATGGGGATTCCAAGTCCAACCCAGAGCACCAACCCGGCGAAAAGAATATGCTGGATGATTTTGCTGACCTTGATGATTTTTGTTTTGTTTTGAAAATTTTTCATAAAATTAAAAGTTAAACCGTCAATTCCTGTTCCTCTTGAATTTTCCGGCCTTCGTCCATGATCCAAGCAATCAAAACGATTACAATTCCGGCAAATAAGAGGCTAAAATCAAAATAGAAAAATGTTAATCCATAAAAGTCAATGTCGTGGACGATTTCGATTGGAGAATGTGATAAATTGGGAGGTGGACGAAGCTGTTGATATTCCAGAATTGAACAATAATGGCTAACACCATTTAGCATCCAACCCGCGACGCATAAAATTCCCAAAATCCTTAGGCAATGAATGGTTTTGCCATCGAAAATTAAACCGCGTTCATAATAACGGAATAAATTTATCAATTTCCAACACCAGACTGCCAGAAGAATTGCCATAGTTGGCCTAACAATTAAATCATCAAGAATATCAGCTTTGGAAAGATAGATTGGAACATTCGCCGAGATGGCTGCGGAAACGTCAATCAATTCGTGGACTGTTGGAAATGAATTTGCGACCTGCAAAAAAATTAATCGCCAAAGGAAAGCAGCAAAAAAACCCAAGACCATGAATTTGGCAATTCGACTGACGATTTTAATTCGGTTCAACCGAGCGTTGGCCTTTGAAGAAATTTCATTCGCATTCATGGCGCAAAGAATAAACCAATCAATTCCGTTAGTCAAGTCTTTTTTATCGAAAAACGATAAATAGTTGCCTTTAATTGTTTATCGCTACGTTTTTCGCCGTTGCTTGCTTTGTCCGGCGCATCGGTTTATCCTAAAGCCGTCGTGAAACAACCTTTCGTCAACGTTGAAGAAAAGATTGACCGCTTCGTCGGGCGTCGCACCAAAACGCCGGACAGCTTGCGGGCGGGAATGCAATTGCAGGAAACGGCGGCGCAACTGCACAAGGCTTTCAAGCATCGCTGGATGCCCAAAGGTGTCTATCGTTTCAAAACTCACGAGGAGGCAGACGCATGGATGACCAAAATGCTGGCGCGCAGCGGCCTGACGAAAATCTGATCAGCCGTCCGCCGACGGAAGCGGATTTGGTGAACCTCTGCCGTGAATTAAACCAGCGCGGTGCAAAATACGTCGTGGTTGGCGGCTTGGCGATTATTGCCGCCGGACATCCGCGCATGACCACTGACGTGGATTTAATGGTGGCCGCTGATCTGGAAAATGAAGCGAAAGTTTTTTCCGCACTGGCAACTTTGCCGGATAACGCTGTGCGGGAACTCCAGCCCGGTGAATTGCAACAATACAATGTCATCCGTGTCGGCGATGAAATTTTGGTAGACTTGATGCGTTCGGCGGGCGGCATTGATTATGCAGAGGCCGCGAAGGATGTGGTTGTCCGCGAATTGTCCGGCGTGCGGATTCCGTTTGCCTCGCCGCGATTGCTCTGGCGCATGAAAATTGTCACGCATCGCGAGAAAGACGCGGGCGATTTGGTTTTTCTCCGGCAATGGTTTTTTGAACATGGTGAACAACCGCCGCAGGTTTGATTCTCCAAATAATTCGTTTTACCCTTTCCAAAAATTATGACCGACCCGCGTTACAAAAAACTGGCTGCGTTGCTCGTGAACTATTCCACCGCGCTCACAAAGGGCGACCGCATCCTGCTCGACATGATTGACGTGCCGGACGAATTCACCGTCGAACTCATCCGCGCCGTGCGCGCGGCGGGCGCGACGCCGTTCGTCGAGACACGCCACACGCGCGTCGGGCGCGAGCAGCTTTTAGGCATTGATGAAAAGCAGGCGAGCGACATCCGTGACATCGAAATGTTCCGCATGAAAAAGATGCAGGCTTACATCGCCATTCGCGGCGCGGACAACATGAACGAGAATTCCGACGTTCCGAGCGACCGCGTGCAGCTTTATTCCAAAGTCATCCGGCCCGTGCAGGATTATCGCGTGAACAAGACGCGCTGGTGCGTGCTGCGCTGGCCCACACCGAGCATGGCGCAGGCGGCGGGCATGAGCACGGAGGCGTTTGAGAATTTATACTTCGACGTTTGCACGATGGATTACGCAAAAATGGCGCGCGCGATGGTTCCGCTCGAAAAGCGGATGAAGCGCGCGGACAAAGTGCATCTGAAAGCGCCGGGCACGGATTTGAGGTTCAGCATCAAAGGCATCGGCGCGAAAATGTGCAAGGGCGACCGGAACATTCCCGACGGCGAAGTGTTTTCCTGCCCGGTGAAAAATTCCGTGAACGGCGTGATTCAATTCAACACGCCGACGCTTTATTCGGGAACGAAATTTGAAAACGTCAAATTGGAATTGAAGGATGGAAAAATCATCAATGCGACGGCTAACAACACAAAGCGGCTCAATGAAATTTTGGACACTGATCCGGGTGCGCGTTACGTCGGCGAATTTTCGCTCGGTTTCAATCCGTATATCTTAAGCCCGATGTGCGACATTCTGTTCGACGAGAAAATCGCCGGCTCATTGCATTTCACGCCGGGGCAGGCTTACGAGGATTGCGGCAACGGCAACAAGAGCGCGATCCACTGGGACATGGTTTTGATCCATCGCAAGGAATGGGGCGGCGGCGAAGTATGGTTCGACGACGAACTCATCCGCAAAGACGGGATTTTTCTGTCGAAAGATTTGAAGCCGTTGAACCCGGCGAATTTGAAATGACGGCGGCTATGTTTGCCCATTCTTAATAACTTGTTTCGTGGGAAAAAATTCAACCGGTTGCTGTCGGTGACCGTAATCGGCGATTGACCATCAACGGCATTAGACGCCGTCCAAGCGGATGCGGTTACGCCTGCGGGTTAATCTGCGGATTTCGAATTCCCTAGTAAGTAATGACGAAGTTGGTTCGGCCCGCATCGGTTATGGCCCATAAATTCAGAGGATATACCGCTTGCGGAAACTTGATGTAGCGGGCGCTCCCGTCCGCCATGGCATGGTTCGAGCCGCCGGCTCCCCAGCCCGCTGTGCTGGCTTGCGAAGTGGAATCATGACGGCTTTGATTAAGAATGCCCCCAAAATCGTTACCAGCCGTCCCTTCAAGAAAATCCATGTAGAAATCCCCGTTCAAGTCGGTTTTTTCGCCGAGGATAACCGTGTCGGATGTATGGGCAATGGCGTCTGCCTTGAAGCCGACTGTGGCCATGTCCGTTTCGAGGGTGTTCCAGTTGGGATGATTGAATTGGGCGTCGAAATAATCGTTAAAACCGTTGATGATGTAGCTGCGCGGCGCGCTGTCAGCCACGGTCGAGTCGAATTCGGTGGCAGGTGTGGCGGTGGCGGGTTCACTTGGGCAAAGCAGCATTTTCGGATTTTTCCCGTAATTGTCATAAAACTTGTCCGGCCAGCGGTCGGTGCCACTGCGCTGTGGATAACGGCCGTTGCTGTCGTTGACATACATTTGCGCGGAGAGGGACAATTGTCTGAGATTATTCAGGCAGGAAATGCGCCGACCCGCCTCCTTCGCGCGCGACACCGCAGGCAGCAGCATCGCCGCCAGAATAGCGATGATGGCGATGACCACCAGCAGTTCAATCAAGGTAAATGCCGGCGCAACATTTTTGCGCCCCGTTATTTTCATAACCTTTTGTTTCATCCTCACGTCTTGATGGATGGACGCGCGCCGCCATCTGCACGTTTCAAAAAAATTATGACAAAAAAGAATTCGCTGGTGTTGGTTGCCCTGATCGGGCTGGCGGGCGCGTATGTTTTTTATTTCACCGACTGGTTCAAGCCGCAGATCATTCACATTGCCAGCATCAACGCCCGCACCAGCCGGATCAACCGCGCCAATGCCGCCTCGACAACCGTTCTCGTCATTTTCAAGCTGGGCCGGCCCTACAAACCCACGGAAATCAAAGTCATGGATCTGGACGAATGGCAGACCAATAAAAACTGCCTTCCCCTCTGGCATCTGGTCGCCGATACAAACTCCGCCCCGATAACGCGCCCATTTTATTATGGCCAGCGCATTGCCGGAATGAAGCCCGAAGTGCCCAGAGCGCGCGCGCAACCGCTCCAGCCTGGTGTCACTTACCGCCTCTTCGTCACGGCTGGAAAAGCCAAAGGCCAGCACGATTTTCAACTTGGCACCCGGCCGGCCAGCACGGCCACAAACCCGTAATCATTTTTCAATTTGGACAACTTTGGCCGCAGCCAGGTTACGCGGCGCGTCAATCTTCGTTCCCGCAAAATGGCACGCCGCCCAATGATTCTTCTGGACTTCCCGTGATTCCGGAAATTCATCTTTGCACTTCGGCAATTGCGCAATCGGACAACGCGGATGGAACGGACAACCGCCCGGCGGATGAATCGGCGACGGCACATCGCCCGGCAGGACGATTCGTTTGCGTTTCGATTCAGGATCAACTTCCGGCACGGCGGAAATCAGCGCCTGCGTGTAAGGATGCTGCGGGTCGCGGATGATTTCCTTCGCGTCGGCAGTTTCCACAATTTTTCCGAGATACATTACCATCACGCGATGGCTGATGTGTTCGACTACTGCGAGATCGTGTGCGATGAAAAGATACGCGATGCCGCGTTGCTGTTGCAAATCGCCGAGCAAATTTATTATCTGCGCCTGCACCGAAACATCCAGCGCGCTCACCGGCTCGTCGCAAATAATTAATTCAGGTTCGACTGCGAGCGCCCTGGCGATTCCAATTCGCTGGCGTTGGCCGCCGGAAAATTCATGCGGATAACGCTGCGCATAAACCGGGTCGAGTCCGACATCCTTGAGCAGTTCAAAAATCCGTTTCTGCCGCGAGGATTTGCTGTCGGTCAATTTGTGGATGTCCAGCGCTTCGCCGACGATTTGCTCGACCGTCATGCGCGGATTGAGCGAGCCGTAAGGGTCTTGAAAAATCATCTGGAATTTGCGCCGCCGCGCGCGCAAGGCCGCGCCGCTCATTTTCAAGATGTCCTCGCCGTCGAGCGAGATTTCCCCCGCCGTCGGTTCGACGAGCCGGACGATGGCGCGGCCGAGCGTCGTCTTGCCGCAACCGCTTTCGCCGACGAGGCCGAGCGTTTCGCCCGGCGCGATGCTGAAGCTCACGTCGTCCACCGCCTTCACGGATTCGCGGACGCGGCTGAACATCCCGTGCTTCACGGGAAAATGCACCTTCAGGTTTTTGACTTCGAGCAACGGCATGGCGCGCGTCAGAATTTATTGTATTCCCCGCGCGTGCCAATCCAAATCCACACAAAAATGCCGTTCGAGGCCGGCTGAACCACCTTTCGCCGGCGCAACTGGCTGATTTGCACGCATTGAAACCAGCCCGCCTCTTTGATCCGCAATTCATCCCGGCCAAAAAATTTCCACTTTCAGATTGACCGGAGGCGCGGCGTATGACGAAATGATAAGCCTATATCTTTTGAGATGCCGAAAGTAGCAATCAGAAATCCAAACGGCCCGAGGTCGGGCGGGACGAAATACGATGCGCACCACAAGGTGCTGTCGCAAACCTACGGCGCGTTCGCGGACCTGCGCCGCGAGCTTTCCGACTCGAAGGAAACCGTCTGCGGGCGCGAAGATATTTTGAAAAGTTTCGCAACCTGCCCGGATTCGCAGCGTTCGTGGCTGCTGCTCGAAGATTATTTCGAAAAACTCCTGCTCTCGCGCAAGGATTTTCCCGACACGAACTGGTGGCCGCGCCTGCTCAACGCGACCGGCAAAACCCGTCTGGAAGAGCTCGCGTTTTTATTTCTGCGCGCGAAACGTTCCGTGCCGCCGGAACTCCAGCCGCACGCGAGCCCCGAACGTTTCGCCAGGGCGGAGGAAGCCGAGCAGGAAGTGAAGCTCGTCCAGGAATTGGAGAACTGGCTCTCGCCCCCCACGATGCCGCTGCTCGACACGCCGCGCGCCACGTTGCGCGTCGTCTGCCGCGCGCGGCCGGACGATCTGGAGCCGTCGCGCCATCGCCTCGCCGTCCAGTTTCTTTTGTCGCGACCGCGCACGGGCGAAAAGGCGCGCACGCTCCGCGAACTCATTGACCTCGTCGTCCGCGCGACGCACGAGCAGGAACTTTTTCCGCCGCACGACTGGGAATTCATCCAGTGGATCGCCGACACGCACCGCAACCGGCAGGATGGCAACGACACTTTGATTTTGTCCGACGGCGAATTGCTGCAATGGCTCGCGCGCTGGGGCGGCACGAACCATCTGGAATTCGCGGACAACGGCCGGCCGCTGCAATTTCCCGGGCAGATCATCTCGCTCGCGCCGCATCTGGAAAATGGCGACAAGGAATTGTCGTTCACGCACCGCTTCAATCTGCCCGGCGGCGAAAATCATTCCGTGGCCGACGCGAAATTTTTTAATCATCAGCCGCCGCTCGCGCTCGTCGGCAACGCCTTTTTCCTTTTGCGAAACGCGCCGCCGTCGCGCGTCCTGAAATATCTCGCGCACAAACCGTCCGTGCCCGTCCGCAAATTGAGCCATCGCCTGCTGCTGCATTTGCACAAGACTCAATCGGCTTGCGGCGTGGACTGGGAGCAGCTTTGCGTCACGCACAAGGCCGCGCCGCAATTTGTTTTTGAATTGCTCGACGACACCGTGCGTTTGCGCCTGCTCGCAAAAAGCGAACGCGACCAGAGCGTCTGGTTTTGGAATGGACACGAATGGCAAAAAAATCCACAGTCTGTAGGACAGGCGTCGCGCCTGTCTCTAGCTGAAAAAGTTTTACATGGAGACAGGCGCGACGCCTGTCCTACGAAACCGGAAATTCTCGACGATGCGCGGCTCGAACCGGCGACGCACTGGCTCCGCAAACTGGACTGGTTCACACCCGAACCCGGTTTGTGGATCGGCGACGCGAATGAAAATTTTCTAGGCGCGCTCGCCGAGGCGTGGGCGTCGCGCCCGGCGGATTCGGAATTTCTTGGCAACGGCGCGTTTCACCGCCTGTTCCTCACGCCACGCCAGCTCAAACCAAAATTGATCGTCAAAAGCAGCGGCATTGACTGGCTTTCCGTGAGCGCCGAGTGGGAGCAGGAAGGTTTGAAATTGAGCAAGGCGGATTTGGAACGACTCGCGAGCGCGACGGGACGTTTTGTGAAACTGCCGAACTCCGGCTGGGTCGAACTCGACACCGCCGCCGTGCAAGGCGCGCACGAGGCGATGGCCGACATGGGCGTGGACGGTTTGATTGCCGTGCCGCAAAAAGTCGGGCTGGAAAATGTCGCACATTTGGATGACAACGAATTTTCACGCTTTGCCGATTCGCCCGAGGCCAATGAATTGCGCAGGCGAGTTTCCGAATTCAAGGGCGTTCCAAGCATTGATCTGCCAAAAATGCTGCAGGCGGAATTGCGTCCGTATCAAAAAGACGGATTCGATTTTCTCGCGCACCTTGTCCGCATCAAACTCGGCGGAATCCTCGCGGACGACATGGGGCTTGGAAAAACTTTGCAGACCTTGACGTGGCTCGCGTGGTTGCAGGACCAGAACAAAAAAAACCACAAGCCGTCGCTCGTGATCTGTCCCGCGTCCGTCTTGCACAACTGGCGGCGCGAGGCGGAAAAATTCACGCCGAATTTGAAAGTGCTCGTTCTCGAAAGCGGCGCGGCGCGGCACAATCTGCGCAAACAAATTCCGCAGCACGATTTGATTGTGACGAATTACGCGCTGCTCCGGCGCGATCTGGAGGAATTCCACAAATTTTCCTTCCGCGCCGTGATTCTGGACGAGGCGCAGTTCATCAAAAATCCCGGCGCGCAGGTCACGCAATCGGTCAAGCAGTTGAAGTGCGAAAATAAAATCGCGCTCACCGGCACGCCGCTGGAAAACCGGCTGCTCGATTTATGGAGCATCGTGGATTTCATCCAGCCCGGCTACCTCGGCAATCAGGAACAATTTCTGGAGACCTACGAGCCGCGCGGCGAGAACGCCGAAAGCGAACAACGCATTGCCCGACGCCGCTTGTCGGCAAAATTGCGTCCGCTGCTGCTGCGCCGCTTGAAAAAACACGTCGCCAAAGATTTGCCGGATCGAATCGAGGAGCGCCGCGATTGTCCGCTCGGCGACGAGCAGCGCAAATTGTATCTCGCCGAACTGCGCCGCAGCCGCGACCAGGTGATGAATGCCGTCGAGACGCAGGGCTTGAACAAATCCAAGATGCACGTCCTCGCCGCGCTCACGCGCCTGCGGCAGGTCTGCTGCCATCCGTCGCTCGTCGGCAGCGACACCGCCAGCGGCAAAACCGACACGCTGTTTGAATTGCTCGACCCGCTCATCGCCGACGGCCAGAAGGTTCTCGTCTTTTCGCAATTTGTCCAGATGCTGCAAATTCTCGAAAAAGATTGCGCGGCGCGGAACATCCACACGCACATCCTCACCGGCCAGACCAAAGACCGGCAGGCGGTCGTCAACGCGTTTCAAGCCGACACCAAGCCGGGCGTTTTCCTGTTGAGCCTGCGCGCGGCGGGAACCGGATTGAACCTGACGAACGCCAGTTACGTCGTGCTTTACGACCCGTGGTGGAACCCGGCGGTCGAGGCGCAGGCCATTGACCGTTCACATCGCATCGGCCAGACGCAAACCGTGAACGCGTATCGCTTGATCGCGCCCGGCACGGTCGAGGAAAAAATCTGGGAATTGCAGCAGAGCAAGGCGCAGACGATTGCCGACGTGCTCGGCGAGGAAGGTTTTGCCCGCAGCCTCACATCGGTGGATTTGGAATATCTTTTTTCGGAAGATTAAGTCATGAGCAAGTCCAACGCCGGCGAAATCAAAGCACAAATTGTCCGGCAGATTCGCGCGGACCAAATACGGCTGACCATTCATGCGCATCAGGAAATGGTCGCCGAGAATTATTCTTTAGACGACGTTTTCGCCGCATTGGGCGATTGCGAAATGCTGGAAAATTATCCTGACCATAAACGCGGCGCTTGCGCTTTGTTCAATGCGCGACGCGGGAAGGACGGCCGATTCATATTGTTTGCACAACCGACAGTCCGGTGTTAATTGTGATTACGGTTTAAGAGCCGAAGCCTCCG
>Ga0208357_1002682_pt1 | contig 11544 bp, 10 predicted proteins | sample NGESurdeep092012_6_FD_184487 | JGI IMG/M metagenome (GOLD analysis project Ga0208357, IMG submission 184487) | Arctic peat soil microbial communities from Barrow, Alaska - NGEE Surface sample F52-2 deep-092012 (SPAdes) | ecosystem: Environmental > Terrestrial > Soil > Wetlands > Peat ... | reverse complement strand
AAGGTGGTTCCGAACCCGGCCTGTCGCGCGAGGCCCGGGCCGTGCTCGAAGCGGCCGATGAGTCCCGGCGCGACCTGGGCGACGACTACGTGTCGGTGGAGCACCTGCTGCTGGCCTTGGCCGACGAGATCGGCGTGACCAGGGATGCCCTGCTGACGGCGTTGCGGGCGGTGCGGGGGAGCCATCGGGTGACGTCGGCCGATCCGGAGCAGACGTATCAAGCGCTGGCCAAGTACGGACGCGATCTCACCGACGCGGCGCGGCAGGGCAAGCTCGACCCGGTCATCGGCCGGGACGAAGAGATCCGCCGGGTCATCCAGGTGCTGTCGCGGCGGACCAAGAACAACCCGGTCCTGATCGGGGAGCCCGGGGTGGGCAAGACAGCCATCGTCGAGGGGCTGGCCAACCGCATCATCGAGGGCGATGTGCCCGAAGGGCTCAAGGGCAAGCGGGTCATCTCGCTGGATCTAGGATCGATGGTGGCCGGGGCCAAGTACCGGGGCGAATTCGAGGAGCGGCTCAAGGCGGTGTTGAAGGAGATCACCGACGCCGAGGGCGAGGTCGTGACCTTCATCGACGAGCTGCACACCATCGTCGGGGCCGGGGCGGCCGAGGGGGCCATGGACGCGGGCCAGATGATCAAGCCCATGTTGGCCCGGGGCGAGTTGCGCTTGATCGGGGCCACCACGCTCGATGAGTACCGCACCTCGATCGAAAAGGACGCGGCCTTGGAACGGCGCTTCCAGCCGGTCTTCGTGGGCGAGCCGTCGGTGGAGGACACCATCGCCATCCTGCGGGGCCTGGCCGAGCGCTACGAGGTGCACCACGGCGTGCGCATCCAGGACGCCGCCCTGGTGGCGGCGGCCGTGCTGTCGGATCGCTACGTCACTGGGCGCTTCCTGCCCGACAAGGCCATCGACCTGATCGACGAGGCGGCCAGCAAGCTGCGCATCGAGATCGACTCGTTGCCCACCGAGCTCGACCAGGTCATCCGGCGCATCCGCCAGCTCGAGATCGAGAAGGTCGCGTTGGAGAAGGAGAGCGACGACGCATCGGCCGAGCGCCTGAGCCGCCTGGACAAGGAGCTGGCCGAACTGGCCGAGCAGCGCGACGCCATGACGGCGCACTGGCAGCAGGAGAAGGCGTGCATCGACACCATCCGCCTGTTGAAGGAAGAGCAGACGGCCCGGGGCGATGACGCGGTGCGGCTGGAGCGCGAAGGTGACCTGGCCGGCGCGTCCGCCATCCGCTACGGCGAACTGCCCGACATCGAGCAGCGCATCCTGTCGGCGACCGAGGAGCTGGCCAAGCTGCAGGCGGGCATCCGCTTCCTCAAGGAAGAGGTGGACGACGAGGACATCGCCCAGGTGGTGAGCCGTTGGACCGGCGTGCCGGTCACGAGGTTGCTGGAGGGCGAGATCGAGAAGCTGGTGCGGTTGGAGGGAACGTTGCACCAGCGGGTGGTGGGCCAGGACGAGGCGGTCGGCGCCGTGTCGAACGCCATCCGGCGCAGCCGGGCCGGGCTGTCCGACCCCAACCGGCCCATCGGATCCTTCCTCTTCCTGGGGCCGACCGGGGTGGGCAAGACCGAGCTGGCCCGGGCCCTGGCCGAGTTCCTCTTCGACGACGAGCGGGCCATCACGCGGATCGACATGAGCGAGTACATGGAGAAGCACACGGTCAGCCGGCTGGTCGGCGCCCCTCCGGGCTACGTCGGCTACGACGAGGGCGGGCAGTTGACCGAGGCGGTCCGCCGCCGGCCCTACGCGGTGGTACTGCTCGATGAGCTGGAAAAGGCCCACCCCGACGTCTTCAACATCCTGTTGCAGGTGCTCGAGGACGGGCGGCTGACCGACGGCCAGGGTCGCACGGTCGACTTCACCAACACGGTGCTGATCATGACGTCGAACCTGGTGGGCGAGCCGTCCCAGTACTTCAAGCCCGAGTTCATCAACCGCATCGACGAGATCGTCCGCTTCCGGCCGCTGAGCCACGCCGATCTGGCCGTGATCGTGGGGGTGCAGCTGGGCCGGCTCAGCGCCCGCCTGGCCGAGCGCCGGTTGACCTTGAGTGTGACGCCCGATGCCGAGCTCTGGTTGGCCCGGTCCGGGTACGACCCCGACTTCGGCGCCCGGCCGCTGCGGCGGGTGCTGCAGCGCCAGATCGAGGACCCGTTGGCGCTGGCCCTGTTGGAGGGCCGCTACCAGGAGGGCTCGACCGTGACCGTCAAGGTGGAGGACGACAAGATCGTCCTGGACTAGTCGCGGTGCGGTGGTGGTGGCCTGGCCGTCGACCGTCGACCGCTTGGGCAGGTCGGGTCAGGCGGCGGGCGGACGACCGCGCTTGGGCAGGGGGCGAGCCTTTTTCGGCATGCGCCCGGCGTCGTCGAGGGCCCGGCGCAACAGCATCTCGATGTGGGCATTGAGGCTGCGGAACTCATCGGCCGCCCACTGGGCCAGGGCATCATGGACGGCGGGATCAATCCGAAGCAGTATCTGCTTGCGGTCAACCACCGATCAGGAGTAGAGCGTCCCGGTGTTGACGACCGGCGACGCCGGTTGGTCACCGCACAAGACGACCATCAAGTTGCTCACCATCGCCGCTTTGCGCTCCTCGTCAAGGTCGACGATGTTGCGCTCACTCAGCCGGGCCAGTGCCATTTCAACCATGCCGACGGCGCCGTCCACGATACGGGAGCGGGCCGCCACGACGGCGCTGGCCTGTTGCCGGCGCAGCATGGCTTGGGCGATCTCCGACGCGTAGGCCAGATGGCTGATGCGCACTTCGACGATCTCCACCCCGGCGATGGCGACGCGCTGGGCCATCTCCTCGGCCAGCTCGCCGGCGACTATGTCGGTCGAGCCGCGCAGCGAGAGGCCGTTGTCTGCGGGGTTGTCGTAGGGATGCGTGGTCGCCACATGCCGTAAGGCCGATTCGGCCTGGACCCGCACGAAATTGAGGTAGTCATCGACGGCGTAGAGAGCACGCGAGGTGTCGGCCACCTGCCAGACGACGATGGAGGCGATTTCCACGGGATTGCCGTCGGCATCGTTGACCTTCAGGTGGCTCGTCTCGAAGTTCCTGACCCGAATGCTCACGCTCCGCCGGTCGGTGAGGGGCAGGATCCAGGACAGGCCGGTACGACGCACGGTCCCGACATAGCTGCCGAAAAACCGCACGACCCTGGTCTGGCCGGGCTGCACGACGACGAGGGAGGCCAAGATGACCACGCCCACCACGATCGGCACGACGGCGAAGCCCCTGACCGAGTGATGCTGGAGGAGCAGGACCGTGGCGGCGATGCAGGCGGCGATCACGAGGACGCCGAACCAGCCGTTGATCGCCCACGCCTTCCGCTCCCGGATCACGACGCGGGTGCCCGAGGGGCCGACCGGAATCGCCTCGGGATCGCCGTACGGTTGGACTGTCTGGCTCTGGCTCATGGTCCCTCCCTATGAGAGGACGATAAAGTGATATTAATAAGCTATCACTTTAATCCGAGTCCTGCAAGACCGATGGCGGCTAGCTTGACGGTGGTCTCCCGCAACGAGAGCCCGACTACTCACCACGGAGAGGCCGTTCTAATGAGCATCACGCACGTCACGGAGTTTCACGCCGCGCCGGGTCAGGAGAGCACGCTCGTTGCCCTCCTGACCGAAGGCCGGAATCGCATGCGGGCCGCCGAGGGCTGCGAATCCTTCGATCTCTACCGGGATCAGGACGACGATCTGGCCTTCACGTTCGCCCAGCGCTGGGTCTCCGCCGATGCCCACGATGCCGCGTTCGGCGAGCGGATCGCGCAGAGCGGGCATCTCGAAAAGGTGCTGGCCGCCTTGGGGCAGCCCCTGGTGCAACGCACCTATGTGCTGGTGCCCTGAAATCTGACGTCCCTACCCGCACCGTTCTTCCTGGGCATCGACGGGAAGGAGCATCTTGTGGCATATTAATGCTACAATCATGGCATGGCTCGTGAACGAGTGAGCACGACGGTTGACGGCGAATTGCTGGCATCGGCCCGGGGACTACGAGGGTGGACGAACGACGCCGCGCTGCTCGATGCGGCACTGCGAGCCCTGGTGGTCGATCACCGAGCCACCCAGATCGACGCCAGCTATAAGGCGTATGACGAGCACCCGCTCAGCGAAGTCGACGAATGGGGAGACCTCGAGTCGTTCCGGGAGGCGGCCGGATCATCGTGACGGAGACGGCACCCCAACGCGGCGAAATCTGGTGGTGTGAACCACCCGAGATCGGCAGACGGCCGGTCGTCATCCTCTCGCGCGATGCTGCCATCGGGCGCCTGCATCGGTCGATCGTCGCACCGTGTACAACAACGATCCGTGGACTGAACAGCGAGGTGCTGCTCGAGCCGGGAGATGACCCGATCCCGCGCCGTTCGGCCGTCAATCTCGATTCCGTCGAGAGTGTCGCCGTCGGAATTCTGGTTGAGCGCATCGGGCGCCTGAGCGGCGATCGGATGCACGAGGTGTGCACTGCCCTCGCCGTGGCCGTTGCCTGCACGTAGCGGTTGCCGCAACGGATCGCCCTCTTACGATGCACATGTATCGGAGGGTCAAGCAGAACGCCCGACGATGCACGCATCGAGACGGAGGGAATGACCACCATGACGTTCACCGCATCGGAACGTAGTTATCTGGACAGCCAGCCGATCGGCCGGCTGGCTACGGTTCGACGAGACGGCTCGCCTCAGGTCAGTCCGGTCGGCTTCTCGTACAACGAGGAGTTCGGCACGATCGACATCGGCGGCTTCAACATGTCGATCAGCCAGAAGTACCACAACGTCATGCACAACGACCGGGTGGCCTTCGTCGTCGACGATCTCGCCTCGAGGCAGCCGTGGCGGGTGCGCTGTCTCGAGATCCGCGGCACCTCCGAGGTCGTTCCAGATCCCGGCACCCCGACACCGGGCCATGACAGTTCACTCATCCGCATCCGCCCTCGGCGGATCATCAGCTTCGGCATCGAGTACCCCGACCAGGAGCCGCACCTCATGACGTCGAGCAATCGGGACGTGGACTGAGGAACGATCCCTGCGCTCCGGGATGCGCGCCTGGCGCAGTTCAGACTGGTCCGAGTGCTTCGTCGAGCAGTGCCAGCATTGACTTCCACGAGCGCCGCTCAGCCATGGCGTTGTACTCGACGCCGGGAATCCCGGCTAGGTCGGCGGCGGGATTGGTGAAGCTGTGTCCGACGCCGCCGTAGAGCTCCAAGGACCAGTCGGCGACGCTCGCTTCACACATCTCCACTTCAAAGGCGGCGCGCTGGTCCCGGGTGGCGAAGGGGTCCTCGGTGCCGCAGCACATCAGGATTCTGGCCCGGATGCGGCGCGAGGCCTCGGTCCGGGGCGGTCCGAATCCGGGGTGGAATCCCACCACGGCCTTCACATTGGCTCCGGTCCGGGCCAGCTCGAGTGACAGGAGGCCGCCGTAGCAGTACCCGATGGCCGCCACCCGGTGGGGGTCGGTCGACGGTTGGGCCAACAGGACGTCGAGGCCGGCCAGGGCCAGCGCGCAGGCGCGATCGGGATCATCCCTGAAGGCTCCGATGCGCTCCATCGCCTGATCCATCGGTGGCGGCTCGCCGTTGCCGTGGTAGTCCAGGGCAAAGGCGGTGTAGCCCATCCCCGCCAATTTCTCGGCGATGGCCTTGGCATGCCCGTCGAGTCCGGGACCTTCATGCGAGACCAGAACGGCCGGCTTGAGGCCGGCGCGGTGGTCATCGAAGGCCAGGTGTCCGAGCATGCTCTCGCCGTTCACCGTGTAAGGAATGTCCTCAATGTGCATGCTGGCTGGCCCTTCCTCCCGGCGGACTTAGCAGTCGCTCATCGCCCGCAAGTCCTCACAGAGTTCGCTTCTACGAACCGAGTTCAGCGTACCGACCCTCGATGTGAGTGCATGCAAGGCACTCGTCACATTGGCGAAACGGTCGACGGCAAACGCAAGGCGGGGGCCGGACGTGAGGCCCACGGCGAAGGTCAAGCGCTGGCGCCCACCAATCGGGATTCGGCGAAGACGCGGGTGAACTCGCGGCAGAAGATCGGGAGATCATCGGGCTTGCGGCTGGTGACCATGGTGTTGATGCCATTGCGGCAGACCACCACCTGCTGGTCGACCCAGCCAGCTCCGGCGTTGCGCAGGTCCGTCTCGAGGCTGGGCCACGACGTCATCGTCCGGCCGCAGACCAGGTCGCCCTCAATGAGGGTCCAGGGGCCGTGGCAGATGGCCGCCACCGGCTTGCCAACTTCGAACATGGCCATCAGGAAGTCGACCGCGTACGCATCCCGACGCAGCTGGTCGGGGTTGGCCACCCCGCCCGGGAGCACCACGGCGTCGTAGTCGTCGGCGCACACCTCCTCGGTGATGTGGTCCACCGGGAAACGACCGGCCCTGTCCAGGTGATGCATGGTCTCGGCCATCCCCGGCTCCGAGGCAACCAATTCGGGTTGTCCCCCGGCATCCATCACGGCCCGCCAGGGCTGGGTCAGTTCCACCTCTTCAATACCCTCATTGGCCACCAAAAAGGCCACTCGTACGTCGTGCAACTCATTGCTCATACCATCATCTCCTCGCTATGCCCCTACCCCAGGGGCTGGTTGCGAAACACCGGGTGGTTTGGGTACCCCTATGTCGGGAAGGGCTACAATGTTGCGTAATCCGCCGATCGAACGGAGATGACTCGTGCCCGCAACCGTGGTGGTGGGGACCCAGTGGGGCGATGAGGGCAAGGGGAAACTGACCGACCTCCTGGCTCGCGAGATGGACATGGTGGTGCGCTATCAGGGCGGCCACAACGCCGGGCACCGGATCGTGGTGAACGGCGAGGCCTTCGCTCTCCAGCTGGTACCCAGCGGCATCCTCTATGACCACATCACGCCGATGATCGGCAACGGCGTGGTCGTCGACCCGGCCGTGCTGTTGGCCGAACTCGACAGCCTGGCCGCCAAGGGCGTCGACACCGGTCGGATGGTGGTCAGCGGCAACGCTCATCTGATCATGCCGTACCACCAGGAGCTGGACCGGGTCACCGAGCGCTTCCTGGGCAAGAACGCGCTGGGCACGACCAAGCGGGGGATCGGACCGGCCTACGCCGACAAGGCGGCCCGGGTGGGCCTGCGGGTCCAGGACCTCTTCGACGCCAAGATCTTCCGGCAGAAGCTCGAGGTGGTCCTGAAGGAGAAGAACGCCATCCTGGCCAAGGTCTACAACCGGTTGCCGCTGTCGGCCGACGAGATCGCCGACCAGTACCTCAACGAGTACGCCCCGCGCATCGAGCCGCTGGTGGGCGACACCGTCGGCCTGGTCCACGATGCGGTCGAAGCCGGGCGCAACGTGCTGTTGGAGGGGGCCCAGGCCACCTTCCTCGATCTCGATCACGGCACCTATCCCTTCGTGACCTCGTCGAACCCGGTGGCCGGTGGCGCCTGCACCGGCTCGGGGCTCGGCCCGCGCCACATCGACCGGGTCATCGGCATCGCCAAGGCCTATGTGACCCGGGTGGGCGCGGGCCCGTTCCCCACCGAGCAGGACAACGACGTCGGCCAGCTCCTGGTCGAGCGGGGCCATGAGTTCGGCACCAACACCGGCCGCCGACGGCGCTGCGGGTGGTTCGATGCGGTCATGCTGCGCCAGGCGGTGCGCCTGAACTCCATGACCGAGGTGGCGCTGACCAAGCTGGACGTGCTCGATACGTTCGAGACCGTCAAGGTGTGCGTGGCTTATGAGGCCGACGGGGTCCGCTACACCCACCTGCCCTACCACCAGTCCACCTTCCACAACGTCACACCGGTGTACGAAGAGCTGCCGGGTTGGCGCACCGATCTGACCGAGGCCACCGCGGTGGGGGACCTGCCCGAAGCCGCCTGCAACTACGTCGCCTTCTTGTCCGACCAGATCGGCGTGCCGGTGCGCCTGGTCGGGGTGGGCCCGGGCCGTGAACAGTTCGTCTCCTTCGCCACGGCGTGAAGGTCTGCGTCGTCGGTAGCGGGGGCCGCGAGCACGCGCTCGCCCATGTGCTGGCCCGCACGGCTGACGTGGTGGTCACCCCGGGGAACCCGGGCATGGCCGAACCGATCAGCACCACCGACGCTCCGGCCGAGGAGATCGAGGCCGACCTGGTCGTCATCGGTCCCGAGGCACCGCTGGTCGACGGCCTGGCCGACCGCCTGCGGGCCGATGGCCGGGCCGTCATGGGACCCGGCGCCGACGGTGCGCTGCTCGAAGGCTCCAAGGCCTTCATGAAGGAGATGCTGGCGGCAGCCGGGGTGCCGACGGCCCGCTTTGCCGCCTTCGACGCCCTGCAGGTGGCCGACGCCCTGGCCTTTCTCGGTTCCCTGCCCGGTCCCTGGGTGGTCAAGACCGACGGCCTGGCCGCCGGCAAGGGCGTCCTGGTGGCCCAGACCCTCGAGGAAGCCCAGGCCGATGTGAAGGCCAAGCTCTCGGGCGCGTCCTTCGGTGAGGCGGGTCGCAACATCGTGATCGAGGAGGGCCTCGAAGGCGAGGAGTGCTCGCTGCTGGTCCTGTGCGACGGCACCAACGCCGTGCCGCTCCTCCCGGCCCAAGACTTCAAACGCATCGGTGACGGTGACCGCGGGGCCAACACCGGGGGCATGGGGGCCTACTCACCCATGCCCCACGTGGCCCCGTCCCTGGTCGACCGGTTCATGGACGAGGCGGTCGAGCCGCTCATGGCGGTCATGCGGGACCGGGGTATCGACTACCGGGGCGTGCTCTACGCCGGCCTGATGCTCGGTCCCGACGGGGCCAAGGTGCTCGAGTACAACGTCCGCTTCGGCGACCCCGAGACCCAGGTGGTGCTCCCGCTCCTGGTCAGCGACGCGGCCGAGCTCTTCATGGCCACGGCCACCGGGCGCCTCGGCGACATCCCCGGCCCGGTCTTCTCCGATGGTTCCGCCGTCTGTGTCGTCCTCGCCGCCCCCGGCTATCCCGACCGCCCCCAGACCGGTGACCCGATCGAGGGCCTGGATGCCTCCGGCCAGTCGAGCGCGGCCGTGGCCGGCGCCACCGTCTTTCACGCCGGCACCAGGCGTCAGAGTCCGAACGGGCGGTTCCGCACCGCCGGCGGTCGCGTGCTGGGTGTGACCGCGGTCGCGCCCACCTTGGCCGAGGCCCGCACCAATGCCTATGCCGCCGCCGCGCCGATCACCTGGGACGGTCGGCAGTTCCGCACCGACATCGCCGACCTAGCCGCCCGCGCTCACGAGGAGTCCGTCCGATGATCCCGCGCTACTCGCCCCCCGACATGGCGGCACTCTTCACCGACGCCGCCCGTTTCGGTCTCTGGCTCGAGGTCGAGCTGCTGGCCACCGAGGCCCAGGCGGCCATCGGTGTCGTTCCGGCCGAGGCTGCGGCCACGGCCCGGGCCAAGGCCCCGACGGTCGACGACGTCTTCGTGGCCGACGTGCTGGCGCGCGAGGAGGTCACCGACCACGACGTGGCCGCCTTCGTCGACGTGGTGCAGGAGCGCATCGGCGCGCCCGCCGGTTCCTACATCCACTACGGCCTGACGTCGTCCGACGTGGTGGACACCGCGCTGTGCGCCACCTTGACCAGGGCGGCCGATCTGTTGCTGGCCGACCTCGATGCGTTCGTCGACGCCTTGCGCACCCGGGCGCTCGAACTGATGCCCGTGCCGGTGACCGGGAGGACCCACGGCATGCACGCCGAGCCCACCACGTTCGGCGCCAAATTCGCCCTGTGGGCGCTGCAGGCCGATCGAGATCGCCGCCGCCTCCGGGCGGCCCGTGACGGCATCGCCGTGGGGAAGCTCTCGGGGGCGGTCGGGACCTACTCCAACATCGATCCGGCGGTGGAGGCGCGGGTGTGCGCCGCCCTGGGTCTGCAGGCCGTGCCGGCCACCCAGGTCATCGCCCGGGATCGGCACGCCGAGTACTTCTTCGCCTGCGCGTCCATCGGCGCCACCGTCGAGCTCATGTGCACCGAGATCCGACACCTGGCCCGCAGCGAAGTGGGGGAGGCAGAGGAGCCCTTCCGCGCCGGCCAGAAGGGCAGCTCGGCCATGCCCCACAAGCGCAACCCGATTCTCTCCGAGCGCCTCTGTGGCCTGGCCCGGCTGCTGCGCGGGTACCTGGGGGCCGGCCTGGAGGACGTGGCGCTCTGGCACGAGCGGGACATCTCCCACAGCTCGGTGGAGCGGGTGGCGCTGCCCGACGCATCGCTGCTGGCCTGTTACGTCCTGCGCAAGGCCACCGGACTGGCCTCTGGTCTGGTCATCCATGCCGACCGGGCCAGGGAGAACCTGACCAACGGCAGCTACGGCCTGGTCTTCAGCCAGTCCGTGTTGCTCGCCCTGGTCTCCTCGGGACTGACCCGCGACGCGGCGTACCGCATCGTGCAACGCGACGCCCGGGTCGCCTGGGCGGAGCGGCGCCTCTTTCGCGACGTCCTCAACGAGGACCCCGAGATGTCGCTGACCGAGGCGCAACTCGACGAGGCCTTCGATCTGACGCGCTCGTTGCGGCACACCGACCGCTTCCGTGATGCGTTGGCGGCCTTGCCATGAGCTTCACCCTGCCCCAGCTCCACTCGGGCAAGGTGCGAGAGCTGTACGACGCCGGCGGCGACCGCCTGGTCATGGTGGCCTCCGACCGCGTCAGCGCCTTCGATGTGATCATGGCCGAACCCATCGCCGACAAGGGCCGGGTGCTCACGGCCATGTCCGTCTTCTGGTACGACGAGCTGGCCGACGTGGCCCCCGGTTCCCTGCTGGCCGCCGACCCGGACGAGATACAGGCTGCCCTGCCCGGGCAGAGCCTGCCCGGCGAGTGGGCCGGTCGGGCCCTCCTGGTGCGCCGGGCCGAGATGCTGCCGATCGAGTGCATCGTCCGGGGCTACCTGGCCGGCCAAGCCCACGAGGAGTACGAGCGGTCGGGCACCGTGCACGGCACGGTGATGCCCACCGGGCTGAAGATGGCGGACCGCCTGGCCGAACCCATCTTCACCCCGTCGACCAAGGCGGCCGAAGGACACGACATCAACATCAGCCTGCCCGAGGCCGAGAACCTGGTGGGCGGCGAGGCGGCGCGGGCCGCCCGTGACATCTGCCTCGAGCTCTACGCCCGGGCCGCCGCCCGGGCCGCCGATGTGGGGTTCATCCTGGCCGACACCAAGTTCGAGCTCGGCTACGTGGACGGGGTGCTCTCGCTGTGCGACGAGGTGTGCACTCCGGACTCCTCGCGCCTGTGGCCGGCCGACCAGGTGGTTCCGGGGACCACGCCGCCGGCCTTCGACAAGCAGCCCCTGCGGGACTGGTTGGCCGACCAGCCATGGGACCGGGTCGCCCCCCCGCCCCCCCTGCCCGCCCGGGTGACCAAGGCCCTGTCGGAGCGCTACGTGGCGGCCTATGAACGGGTGACCGGGCTCTCACTCGGTGACTGGTACGGTGCCGAGCGATGAGGTTCCAGGCCCGGGTGGAGGTGCAGCTGCGGCCGGGCATCGCCGATCCGGAGGGCGCCACCATCGAGCGGGCGCTCCCCGCGCTGGGTTT
>Ga0208357_1002679_pt1 | contig 11553 bp, 12 predicted proteins | sample NGESurdeep092012_6_FD_184487 | JGI IMG/M metagenome (GOLD analysis project Ga0208357, IMG submission 184487) | Arctic peat soil microbial communities from Barrow, Alaska - NGEE Surface sample F52-2 deep-092012 (SPAdes) | ecosystem: Environmental > Terrestrial > Soil > Wetlands > Peat ... | reverse complement strand
TCTCGTAAAGCAGCCCAAGATTGAACTGCGCCGCCGGGTCGTCCTGTTCCGCCGCCTCGCGCAGCCATCGTGCCGCCTCGGTATATTCCTGCGGCACGCCTGCGCCGGTCATGTAGCATACGCCCAGATAACATTGCGCGACCGGATCGTTTTGTTCCGCCGATTTGCGGAACCATTTCACCGCCTCGTGATTGTCCTGCTGCACGCCCTGCCCGTTCTGGTAGCACACACCGAGATAGCACTGCGCCTGCCCGTCGCCTTCCTCGGCGGCGTCGCGCATCTCTTCAAACGTGTCCCATGTCCGGCGGTTTGGCATCTTAAAAATCAAAATTCACTGAAACAACCCATGACATGATCATAATTTGTCACCCGCACGAACTCAAGCCGCAATTGAACTGGCTTTATTTTCAAATCCGAATGACAAAAGAATCGCAAAACCCGAACGTCCAAAATGCGCGAAAAGTCATTTAGGAATTGGTTGCTGGAAATTAGCTGGGCATCAGGATTCAGCCATTCGTCATTTTCTTTTTGCCCGCCACCTGCTACAAAACCTTCATGGCAACCCAGTTAAAAATCGGTTTTCTCGGCGCGGGCAAAATGGCGACCGCGCTCGCAAAAGGTTTTGTTCGCGCGGAAATTGTTTTCCCGAAGGAAATCATCGCCGGCGACGTTGCCGGAATCGCCCGCAACATTTTTGCAAAACAAACGGGCGCGAAAACCGCCGCGTCGAATTCAGACGTTTTGAAATTCGCCAATGTTTTGATTCTGGCGACCAAGCCGGATCAAGTTCCCGCCGCGCTCGCAGAAATTTCCAGCGCATTCACGAAAGGTCATTTGCTCATTTCCATTGCCGCCGGAGTGACAATTTCAAAACTGGAAAATCTTCTGCCCGCCGGCGCGCGCGTCATCCGCGTCATGCCCAACACGCCAGCGCTCGTGGGCGAAGCCGCTTCCGCATTTGCGCTCGGCAAATCCGCGACGGCAGCAGACGCCGATCTTGCGAAAAAGCTTTTGTCCGCCGTCGGCGTCGCAATCCAAGTGAAAGAAAATTTGCTTGACGCCGTGACCGGCTTGAGCGGCAGCGGCCCGGCCTACGTTTATCAATTCATCGAGGCGTTGAGCGACGGCGGAGTCGCCGCAGGATTGCCGCGCGACATCGCGACAAAGCTCGCCGCGCAGACCGTTCTCGGCGCGGCCAAGATGGTTTTGGAAACCGGCCAGCATCCCGGTGCGTTGAAAGATCAAGTGACCAGCCCCGGCGGCACGACGATTGAAGGCCTGCACGCATTGGAAAAAGGAAAGTTGCGCGCGACCGTGATGAGCGCCGTCCGCGCCGCGACGGAGAAGTCGAAGAAGCTGGGGCAAGAATGAATCTTTTTCGTTCATACATTCGACCAAAAGGAGGACTTGGTGATCCAAAAACCTCTTTTGCTTATTGCTTGAAACATATATGCCCCGGTTTAGGTTGGGCTGTCAATTCTTCCAATCGCCAGACTCTCGACTGGGCAACATATTTTGAATTAGCGAAGGAGGAAAACGGCATCGAAGAATTGAGCCGCGTGATTTTTTCAAAGAAAACGTCAAAGTCAACGACCTCATTTGGACGAGAGGCGAAGTGGGAGGCTACTCTTGGCAACGGTTATTGGTGACTGGCAATATCTTCACACGCAAGATACTTTTGATGCTGGCATATTGAATACCGCATCTTGTGATTTAAGAAAGGTTGAAAATATGGACGATGTTCTCGGTAAAGTTATTGCCTGTTTTCGTCCAACTCGCACCATTCAGAGAATAAAAGGCGAGGCATCCGTTGGTGAGCATAATTTATTGGATTGTTTGCCGGACGAAAATGATAAAAATTCGGAATGGGAAGAATTTCTGATCGGACACCATTGTTATCATTGCGAGCGCGATTGGCCATGTGGGATTGAGAAAATAAGACACATTCGTCAGCATGATTTGTCGCAAGACAATTCACAGTTGAAGTTTTTCAGTCAATTCCACAAATTGCGCGAGACTCAATTTCTCCACGCGTTCCTGCGGCGAGATTTTTAATTCGGCACGCGAGATCAATTGCACAATTGCACTTTATTCCGGCGCGGTTAGATTCTTTGCGTGGAAGTTTGCGAATCCATTTCCTGTCCGTTTTGCGGGCAGGCGTCCGAGGTGGCCATTGACACGAGCGTGCCGAGCCAGCGGTTCACGACGGATTGCGAGGTGTGCTGCCGCCCGTTCGAGGTGACGGTGACGTGCGAGCCGGGCGAAATTTTAAGTCTGGACGTGTCGGGAAATTGAGGCAGCCTGCGTGCATGAATGATTACGATGTCAAAATCCTGTGGGTTTATATCGTGCTGCTGCTCGTCGGCGGCCTCATCGGATTTCTCAAGGCGAAAAGCAAGGTGTCGCTCGTCTCATCGGCGGTGTTCGCCGCGCTGCTGATCCTGACGGCGCTGCGCGGCGTATTTCAGCCGGGCTTTGCGCTCGGACTGGCAAACGTGACTTTGGTTGTGCTGCTGCTGGTGTTCGCGGTGCGGCTGGCCAAGACAAAAAAATTCATGCCCAGCGGCCTGATTCTGGCGGCGACGGTGGTGGTGCTGGCGTTGTTGAACTTAAAGTTTCGCTGACTTTGCGCCGCTGTTACGGGTGAAAATGATTGCGCGGAGGAAGTTTCGCCCGTAAATTTACTCTCCTTTTGGTCGCACCCATAGCTCAATTGGATAGAGCGGCTGACTACGGATCAGCAGGTTATAGGTTCAACTCCTATTGGGTGCACCAGCCTTCGCCTGCGGCTTTCAAGGCATCGGAAACTTTTCCACTTTTGGCACGACGCCCGCACGGCTGTCCGGCTGAAATTTCACCGTGAGCCAGTTCAAGATGAAAGTCGTCTTGCCCGCCAGCGCGATGGATTCGAGCATTTCCCACTGTGTCACGCCGCAGGCCGCGAAACTGTGCCGGTAAAAATGCCACGTCTCCGGCGCGTCGGGGTCGGGCTGCAACCAGACGCTCATTTTTTTGTCCAGAACCGACCTTAAATTTCTCCAGTCCGCATCGTTGAAAATCAGGCGGTCCGCCACGGGCCGCCCGCGCAATTTCGCGGCGGTGGATTTATTTTTGACGGTGGCAAATCCGTCGAGCGCATCCTCCGTCGTGTGCAGCAGCAGCAGCGGCGGCTGGAATGTGGCATGGATGTAAGTCTGGTTTGTCAGCGCCACCACCGCATCCAGCAGCGAAGGATTTGAATTGGCGAGCGTCGCGTGCGCGCGGCGGAAAAAATAAAATTCGTCCGTCGCGCCGGGCATGAAAACGAGCGCCTTCACGACGCCGTTCGATTGAAACGCGTTCAACATCAGCGGAACGCAGTTCGAGCGGTCCAATTCGGTGACGTTGGTTCCCAGCGGCATCTTGCTCAACGCGCTCTGCCAGCTTTCATCGGCAAGCGCGCTTGTCGCCATCATCGCAATCAGGATGAAGTTTTGCGCCATTTTCATAATGACAATTGGACGGCGCGCTCCTGAATCTGGCCGTTCCAGCGGTTGAAGTAGCCGAACAATCTGTAAAGCTCTTCCATCTTTTTCAACAGGCCGCCGCGCGATTCCAGATTATCCGCGATCCATTTTTCGTCCAGCGATTTTAATTCATCCGTCAACTGCCCGCGCAGCCCGTTGAGTTTCTTTTGAAGCGAATCCAGATGTTCCATCCACTCCTGCGCGCGCCCGAACAGCCGGACTTGCAGCAGCGGCGACGTGACTTTGTTTTTCTCGGCAAGAAAACTGTCCACGCTTTTGCAGGTGTTCGCGATTTCCGCGAACAAATCGGCAAGCGCAGCCGGAATCTGCTGGATGTCCTTTGGCTTTGCACCGAGTTCGAGTTCGAGCAAGTGCAGCAGACGCGACTTCGGTTCGACCAGGCAATTGTAGGCGGCGTTCAACTCCGCGAATTGTTTTGCGGCGGCGGATTTTTCGGCGTCACCGGAGGAATGGATTTTGTCGGGATGAAGATTTGCGGAAAGCGCGAGGAATTTTTGCTTGAGCGGATTGGCGTCAAGCCACGGGCGGCGAGGTTCTTTCAGAAGTGCAAAATTGTCCTTCATGGAAAACTTTCAACCTTCATCCAATTACGCGTTGAAACTTTCGCCGCAGGAACAGCTCGTGGCGGCGTTGGGATTTTTCACCTTGAACCCGCCGTCCAGTGCGCCGATGTAATCCAGCTCGCTGCCGGTGACGTAAAGCGCGCTCTTTGGATCAACGACGACGCGAACGCCGCCAGATTCGACGAGAATGTCGCGGTTCGCCGGATTGTCCTGCAAATCCATTTTGTATTGCAGGCCGGAGCAGCCGCCGCCGACGACCGCCACGCGCAGCACGCCGTTCGGGCGTCCCTGCTTCGTGAGCAGCGTGGAAACTTTTTGCGCGGCGTTCGGCGTGAGCTTGACGAGCCGTTCGTCGCCAACGCGGAAATTCTGCGGCGCGGACGTTTGTTTTGTGGCGAGGTTGGCAATCATTTTCGATTGCTCACAAGCTAACCGTGTTCGTCGCTGCAATCAAATCATTCGTGTTCATTTGTGTCCATCCGTGGTTTTTCATAATCTTCCGCCGTGAAACTGATTTCATGGAACGTCAACGGCCTGCGCGCCGTGTTGAAGAAAAATTTTCTGGAATTTCTCGACGCTGAAAAGCCCGACGTGCTTTGCCTGCAGGAAACCAAATGCACGCCTGACGTGGTGGAACAGCTCTGGCCGCGCCATTACACGACCTTTTGGAACAGCGCGGAAAAGAAGGGCTATTCCGGCACGGCCATTTTCATCAAGACGCGCCCGCTGAACGTCGCGCCACACATCGGAATCATCGAGCACGACCGCGAAGGCCGCGTGCTGACGGCGGAACTCGATGATTTTTTCCTCGTCAATGTCTATGTGCCGAATTCCAAGCGCGATCTCTCGCGGCTGGCATATCGGCAGAAATGGGACAAGGATTTTCTCGCCTACTTGAAAAAACTGGAAAAGAAAAAGCCCGTGATTTTCTGCGGCGACCTGAATGTCGCGCACACGGAAATTGATTTGGCGAATCCGAAGGCGAACATTCACAATCACGGTTTCACGCCGGAGGAGCGCGCGGGATTTTCTTCGTTTGTGAGCGCCGGATTTCTCGACACGTTCCGCGAATTTGAAAAAGACGGCGGCCATTATTCCTGGTGGAGCGTTTTCAGCGGCGCTCGCTCGCGGAACGTCGGCTGGCGGTTGGATTATTTTCTCATTTCAAAATCGTTGCGCCCCCGGCTGAAAAGCGCGTTCATCCTGCCGAAAATTTTGGGCAGCGACCATTGCCCTGTCGGAATCGAACTTCGGCAGCCGTAACGGACGTCATGCCTGCCATCAATTGTTTTCTTTGATGTTGGACGGGGCGGCGCTGATCAAAAAACGCTCGAGCGTTTCGTCAATGACGACATCGGGTTTTTGCTTTTCAAGAAAAGCCATGTCCCAGTTGAATTGCCAGATGTAAATGACGCGGTTGAAGTCGTAGCCCAGAAACGGAATCCAATAGCCGGCAAATGAATCGCGAAAAACAACCGCCTTGCGCCGGCCTTCGGGATTTTCCGTGAACACGGGTTCCGCGCCTTTTTTCCACCGCCCGGCCAGCAGGTTGGTGTCAACGACGACGGCCAGCGGTTTGAGCGGCGGCTGCGGCGAGAAAATCACGTTCGCCTTTTCGATTGTCCACTGCTCCTGGCCGAGCATCCTGGAGAGGTCTCCGGCTGGTTGCGGCACAATTTTCCGTTCAAAAGCCTCCAGCGGCAACGGTTTCAAACCTGGCAACTGCCGCGACAATGCGCTTATCAAACTTTGACAGCCCGCGAACGCGCCCAAATTATTCCAATGCGTGTCGGTCAAAAGATAGACGGTTCTGTTCGTCTTGGCCGCCAGAAGTGCCGGGCGCAAATCCAGGACCGGCACGGTGGAATTTGTTTTCATGTAAGCCATGAATTGATCCAGCTTGCCGGGTTTTTTGACCGGCAACAGCCACGCCGGGAGATGTTCCGGGTAAATGGACTGTTTGTCCGGCGGGATGACAAAAATGTAGGCGCTGCCATGCCGGACGCACCAGTCACGCCGGCTTTCGAGCAGGTTCTGCCAGGCCTTGAGCTGATCGCGGGTGAATGGATTTGATCCTCGAAAGTTTTCGATCATGTTGTCCCCCGAATAAAAAAGCCAGCCGTCGCGGCCCAGAATGACATCGGGAGAAGATTCCTTGAAAAGTTCGTGCTTCCATTTGTGCTGCCAGCGGATCAGGCGTTTGCGAAAACCAAAGTGATCGTTGTAATACAGTTCCAGGCCGGCGACATATTTGCGGAGGCTTTCAGTCCCAGATTGAAATTCAGGAAACCTGGACATCGCGCGGTTTTCGTTTGGCACGGGAGCCTTGTCCAGATGAAGAAACGAATCGAACGCCGGCAGCCAGATCAAAAATAGGAACAGCGCCGAGATTGCAACAGCCTGCGCGCGCCCGCATTTTTCTGGAAATGACTTTTTCATGCGCGCCTAGAAACGATAATAGATGAACGGATTGTAAGTCCCGCCAGCCAGCCACGCCGCTGAAATCAACAAAAGCGCCGCGATCAAAATAATTTCGGCGACGAAGCCAAAGACATAAACCGCCGGACGAATTGCGGCGGGAACGATTTCCGGGATCCGCGCGAACCATCCTTTCAGGCAAGGCCATGTCGGCGCCGAAAAAATGACGCCAAACGCGATTGACCATAGCACCTCATTGTTCACATAACGCGCCAGCGGCTGCGCGGACTGCGTGGCATGGCCGAGGTCGGACATGAACTTGAAAAATTCCGCCGCCTGCGAAAACGTGTCCGCGCGAAAAATCACCCATCCGCAAACCACCGCCAGCAAAGCATAACCATGCCGCAGCGGACGCCAGAGCGAATCCATGAATGTTCCGAACCGCGTGCGTTCCAGCACGAGAAAAATCCCGTGATACAAGCCCCAGATCACAAACGTCCAGCTTGCGCCGTGCCAGAGGCCGCAAAGAAAAAAGACCGTGATCAAATTAAAATAATTCCGCCCGGTGGAAACATGGTTGCCGCCCATCGGGATATACAGATAATCGCGGAACCAGCCCGACAGCGACATATGCCAGCGCCGCCAGAATTCTCGGATCGAGAGCGAGACGTAGGGATAATTGAAATTTTCGAGGAATTTGAACCCAAACATTTTTCCCAAACCAATCGCCATGTCGGAATACGCGGAAAAATCGAAATAGATTTGCAGCGCGTAGCAAAGCGCCGCGAACCACGCCAGCGGCATGGTCAATTGAGCGGCGGGCAGCGCGAAAATCTTGTCGGCGGGAACGGCCACGATGTTCGCCACGATCATTTTCTTGGCGAAACCCATGACAAAACGACGGACGCCCTCCACAAAACCTTCGCGCGTCAGGACGCGCTGGACCAGTTGCGGCGCGATGGCGCTCCAGCGCAAAATCGGCCCGGCGATCAGTTGCGGGAAAAGAAAAATGTAAAGCGCCGTGTCGCCCGGATTTTTTGCCGCGCGCGATTTGCGCCGGTAAATGTCAATCACGTAGGACAGCGCGTGAAATGTGAAAAAGGAAATGCCGATGGGCAGCGCGATGTGCGGAAACGAGACCGGCGGCACCTGCGCCCAGCCCATGACCGTGTTCAACGTGTGAACGGCGAAGTTGGCGTATTTGAAAAACGCCAGCAGCCCGATGTTCAGCGCCACGGCCAGTCCCACGGCGAATTTTCTTTTGCGCGGATCGCCGCTGCCGTCCACCCACAGGCCCAGATAATAATTCATCATCGTCGAGACCAGCAGCAGCAGCAGAAAAAGCGGTTCGCCCCAGCTGTAAAAAATGATGCTCGCCAGCAGCAGCCAGAAATTTTTAAGCCGCAGGCCCGGCAGTAGCAGATACGCGGTCAGCACGACCGGCAGAAAAAGAAACAGGAAGATGGGCGAGCTGAAAACCATGTTGCACCTCGGCTAATCCGCCAGAATCTTTTCAATCAGCGCCAGTTCTTCGGCGGAGAAATTCAAATTCTTCACCGCGCCCACGCAGTCATCCACCTGCCGCACTTTGCTCGCGCCGATCAGCGCGCTCGTGACGGCCTTGTGCCGCAACACCCACGCCAGCGCCATTTGCGCGAGCGTCTGGCCGCGCGATTGCGCGAGGTCGTTGAGCTTTTTAGTTTTCGCCAGCACGGCGTCGGTGATGTCGGCGGGGCGCAGAAAGCGCGTGTCATGTCCCGCGCGCGAATCGGCGGGGATGCCTTTGAAATAACGGTCGGTCAACACGCCTTTCGCGAGCGGCGAGAAGACGGTGCAGCCGATGCCTTCCGCTTCCAGCGTCGCCAGCAACTGCGGTTCAACCCAGCGGTCGAGCATCGAGTAACGCGGCTGATGGATGAGGCACGGCGTTCCGAGTTCGCGCAGAATCTTCGCCGCGCGCGCCGTTTCTTCCGGCTTGTAATTCGAGAGGCCGGCGTAAAGCGCCTTGCCGCCGCGGACGGCCTGCGCGAGCGCGCCCATCGTTTCTTCCAGTGGCGTGTCGGGGTCGGGCCGGTGCGAATAAAAAATATCCACATGGTCCACGCCCATGCGCTTGAGTGACTGGTCGAGCGACGACAAAAGATATTTGCGCGAACCCCATTCGCCGTAAGGTCCCGGCCACATATAATAACCCGCCTTGGTGGAAATGATCAGCTCGTCGCGCCACTTCGCCAAGTCTTCGCGCAGGATGCGGCCAAAAGTTTCCTCCGCCGCGCCGTCCGGCGGCCCGTAATTGTTCGCCAGGTCAAAATGCGTGATGCCCAGGTCAAATGCGCGGCGCGCGATGGCGCGGGCGTTTTCGAAGGAATCCTTCGCGCCGAAATTATGCCACAGGCCGAGCGAGATGAGCGGCAGCCGGACGCCGGAGCGTCCGCAGCGGCGGTAAAATTGCGGCGAATCGTAACGGGTGGCGGCGGGCGAATACATGTTGGGCGCAGCTTAAATAAAGAATGTTTCCGCTTCGATAAAAATCTCGCGGGGATTATCCCGCGTCAACGGCGGATGGCCGGAGGCACGTCTTTGCTCCACGAGAAATCGCCCGTCAGCGTGCCGTTGAAACCGTGGCCGCTGCTGTCCGCCGTGTTCGTTCCCGAGCCTTCCGCAAACCGCCACCAGCCCGTCAATCCCGGTTCGTTGCCCGTCAAGGTGCGTTTCATGCCGGACTTGATCTCCTCCTCCGTGCGCACCGTCTGCCAGACCCGCACATCCGCGAGCAGTCCGTCGAAATCGTCAGCGTCCAGTCGTTCCACGCCGAAGCACAATTGGTGGCCGTCATCATAGAGCAGGGGATTTCCCTCCGGCAGGATTTCTCCGCCGCCCGCGACCTTGCCGTTGACATAAACCAGATAGCTGTTCGGTGTCATCACGTAGGCGAGATGATACCAGGTGTCGGCCTTATATGCGCAGGTGGCGTTCGCATTCCTGACCAGCCAGTGCGAACCGTCGCCGATGTCGGAATGAAACCGTTTTCCTTCCCTGAACTTGATGTCGAAGCCGAAATCGTCCGGCGTGCGCGAACTCAAAATGGTTCCGCCGGTTTTGGCCTGCCGGTTCAATGCCCAAAATTCCACGGTGAAAGCGCCGCTCAACGATCCCGTCGTCGCGATGGTGAGCCGGCTGTGGCTGCCATAAAAACTCAATGAGCACGGCGCGTTCGTCAGTGATGCGATGTTGTTGGTGATGGCCGGATGGATTGCCGCAGAACTTCCCGCCTTTCCGCCGCCGCCTTTCGCAAAAAATAAAATTGCCGCCGCCACCAGCACGAACGCGAACACGCCCACCGTCGTCCACAACGCCGTGCGGTTGCGCGCGGGGGAAGCCGCCGCAGTGGTTTCAGTTTCAGTCGCGCCAGCCGGTTCCGGCGCGATGGACGCCTCGAACGCCTGCGCTTTCAACGATTCGTAGGCACCGTTGATTTCCTTGAGCTTCTCCTGCGCCATGCCGCGCAGCCGTTCGTCGTGCGCGAAACGGTCGGGATGCCACACCTTCACCATGTCGCGATACGCCTGCCGCACCTCCTCCGGCGATGCGCCGGGTTTCAATCCCAGCACCTGATAATATGTCGAAAGGTCGTCCATGCTCCGTGTCCATCCGTGGTTGATCAAAGCTCCGGTGTCTTAAACTGATTGTTCACTCCCTTGAAATGAAAGTCGAGTTGCTAAACAGCTTTCCCAATCTGCACGCATTGAACCGGCGGCTATGGAGCGGAGGACAGCACCAGCCTGAAGCCGACGCCGCTATTGCGGGTGTCAATCACGTCGAAGCCGCGCGTGGAGAGCCAGAGGTTGCCGGGCCAGACGCAGAGCCAGTTGCCGCCGCGCCAGACGCGCAGATGTCCTTGTTCGTGGTAGTTGTCCTCGCACCATTGGCCGGCGTTGCCGGTGAAATCGTAAAGGTCGTGGCGGTCGGGGGCAAAACTGCCGACGGGCGAGGTGCGCGGAAAACCGTCGTTGTAACCGACGATGATGCGGAGCGGCGGAAACCAGTCCTTGTCCTTCGCTTCTTCGCCGCCGAAGTTGCCCGCGCCCGACGGCGGCGGCCAGTTGGTGCCCCACGCATAGACATCCTTGATCTCCATGCTCTTGTCGGCGGGCGTGCCGTCGCGCTCGTTTTCAAGTCCGGCGGCGATGCTCCACTCGGCATCGGTTGGAAGGCGATATTTTTGGTTCGTGGAAATTTTTCCATCGGCGCGTTCCTTCCGCGTGAGCCAGTCGCAAAACTTTTTGGCGTCATACCAGTTCACGCAGACCACGGGGCAGTCGTCGCGCTGGGCGAAGCCGGGATCATACCAGCCGTAGGTGAAATCAACGTGCGTGGAATCATTGCTGGTGACGATCCAAGGAGTGGTGCCGTTGGTGTATTCATAGCCGCCGTTGTTCGTGCGGTCGGAAACGAACGCGCGAAAATCCTGCACGCACGTGAGCCAGACGCAGAACATCGCGTTGGTGATTTTCGGAACGGACACGAACCGCAGGCCGAGGGAGTTGGTGAACGCAGGAATTTCGGCGGCGCGGCCCGGCAAGGTGACCGCCAGCAGACCCAGCAGGCAACCGAACTGAATGATGCATTTCATCCGTGCCATGATTTTGCAATGCTAATTCACGCGGCTGCCGAGTTCAATCCGCACGGTGTTCATTGGCGCGGACGGCAGCGCGCCGGTTTCATCAATCCCGGCAACAGGTTGGTTGGCATAAGCGTTCCACCACGCAACCCGCGCCGACAGCGTCCAATCCGCAGCGGCGGGACTCGCCAGCAGCAAGGCTTTCAATTCACCGGCGGATTGCGGGCGCGCGGCGGCGTCTTTTTCCAGGCAGCGCAAAATGATCTGTTCCATTTCTGCGCTGATCGGATTCGCGGTGCGCTGGCTCGGTGGAATGGGATTGGCGGCGAGTTGTTTCGCGTGGATTTCAGAAATGGTTTCCGCCTCGAAAATATATTGTCCCGTCAGCAGGAAATAGCCGAGCGCGCCCACCGCATACAAATCG
>Ga0208357_1002677_pt1 | contig 11565 bp, 11 predicted proteins | sample NGESurdeep092012_6_FD_184487 | JGI IMG/M metagenome (GOLD analysis project Ga0208357, IMG submission 184487) | Arctic peat soil microbial communities from Barrow, Alaska - NGEE Surface sample F52-2 deep-092012 (SPAdes) | ecosystem: Environmental > Terrestrial > Soil > Wetlands > Peat ... | reverse complement strand
CTCGAGGAAAGCCTAAAAAGCATCGCGCCTGATTCCTTCGCCCGCGCCCTCGACGCCGAGATATTGGCACGCGGCGACGCCATGCTGCGCGGCATCGCGCGCTATCGTCATCACCCCTATCGCCGCCCCAATGTTGAGCCGCCGGCGCTGTGGCAGCAGGGCACCACACGGGTGTTGGACTATGCGCCCGGCGGCGGCGCGCCGCTGCTGGCCGTGCCATCGCTGATCAATCGCGGCTATGTGCTCGACCTGACGCCGGAGACCAGTCTTCTGCGCCATCTCGCCCGCGCCGGGCTGCGGCCGCTGCTGGTCGATTGGGGCGCCCCCGGCGCCGAGGAGCGCCGCTTCGACCTGACCGATTACATCGCCGGCCGGCTCGAGGCCGCGGCCGAGGCGGCGGTGGCGCACACCGGGCACCGCCTCGCGCTGCTCGGCTATTGCATGGGGGGGCTGCTGACGGTGGCGCTGGCCCAGCGCCGGCCCGACCTGGTGGCGAGCCTGGTGCTGCTGGCGACGCCGTGGGATTTTCATGCCGAGGGCATGGCGCAAGCCAAGCTGCTGGGACGCCTGGTCGAGCCGTTGCGGCGCGGTTTCGCGGCGCTGGGGGAGGTGCCGGTCGATGTGCTGCAGCTGTTCTTTCTCGCCAACGATCCGCTGACCGCGGCGCGGAAATTCATCGCCTTGGCGCGCCGGCCGCCCGGCGATGCGGGCGAGGAACTTTTCGTCGCGCTGGAGGATTGGCTCAATGACGGGGTGCCGCTCGCCCTGCCGGTCGCGGCGGAATGCCTCGGCCAATGGTATGGCGAGAATTTGCCGGGCAAGGGCCGCTGGCGGGTCGCCGGCCGCCCGGTAATCCCGGAAGAGGTCGAGGCGCCCAGCCTGATCCTGGTGCCGCGCCAAGACCGGATCGTGCCGCCGCTGACCGCGGCGGCACTGGCCGATCATCTGATCGCCCCGACCCGGATCGATCCGCCGCTGGGCCATATCGGCATGGTGGTCGGCCATACCGCGCCGGAGACCGTGTGGGCGCCGCTGACCGCCTGGCTGACCGCCCACGCCGGTTGAGCCGGCGGCGGGCCGGGCCGACCCTTCGGGGCTTGGGGATGTTCCGCCGCCACGGACGATATAGTCCTCCACGCTAAATCGTGAGGAGGCGCGCCGCGAACCATGTGGCGCGCCACCGGTTATCAGGGAGGAAAGGAATGCCCATGATCCTCGTTCCGCGCCGTGACCTCTTTCGCTTCGCGCTCGCCGCCCTCGTCCTGGTGCCCGCCCTCGAGGCGCGCGCCGACACCTCCGATGCCGGCGGCTTCGTCAGGGGGGTGGTTTCCCGCGGCCTCGCGATCCTCGCCGACCCGAATGCCCGCCAGGCCGACCGCGAGCGCGCGTTCCGCAGCCTGTTCGAGCAGAGCTTCGACGTGGCGCGCATTTCGCGCTTCGTGCTCGGCCGCTATTGGCGGATCGCCTCGGATGAGGAAAAGGTGCAATTCACCCATATCTACAGCGCCTTTGTCGGGCGCAATCTGGCGGTGCAGCTTCACCAATATGCCGGCGAGACGGTCAAAATCACCGGGGTGCGGCCCGAGGGCGATGTGACCATGGTCGCCACCACCATGGTCCGCCCGAACAGCGAGGCGCCGGCGAAGGTGAATTGGCGGGTAGGCCAAGGCCCGGCCGGCTTCAAGATCGTCGATGTCGATGTCGAGGGCGTCAGCATGTTGCTGTCGCAGCGCCAGGAATTCGCCTCGATCATCCAGCATAATGGCGGCACCGTCGCCGGCCTGACCCGGGCGATCCACCAGAAGCTGGGCGGCTGAACCCCGCCGCCCAGCTGGCCGCGCTAAGCGCGGTGCGGGGATGATCCGGGGGCCCACCAATGGATCGCGGGTCATGCCCACGGCTGTGATTTGGCGAGGCTCCCAAAGTACTTGTCGCGGCGCGGGAAACAGCCGCCGTGGCCGGACGGCCACCCATGGTGCGACGGCACGATGGATACCGGCGTTCGCCGGTAAGGGAAAAATGTTTCAATTTTGGTGTATCAGACTCTAGTTTATCGCAAATATCGTATTATTAATTGAATTAGCGTACACACCGCCCATCTTCCCTTTCTCGCGGTACCAAGCGGAGGGGGCGATGGGCGATCGGGCATCGGGTCAGGCGGATCGCGCGCTGGCGGCGCTCACCGCGCTGGAGCGCTGCTATGACGGGCCGATTCCGGAGCCGCTGCGCCGGCGCGCGCTGTCCGGGTGTGGCGCGCCCCCAGGATTGATAGAGGCCGAAGGGCAGGCGGATTTCTTCGCCGGCCTGGTCCGCGCCCAGATCGCCGCCATCCGGGTGTCGTCAGGGGAGACAGCGGCGTGGCAACGGCTCCACGCCGATCTCGCGCTTTACCGCCAGCGCTGGCGCTGGTGGCGGCGCGAGATGATGCGGCTGCGCGGCGGAATTACGCCGTCGGCAGGCGATGCTCCTTGAACATCTCGCGCAGGCGCGTCTTCAGGATTTTGCCGGTGCCGCCATGCGGAATCTCCGGCACGAACACCACATCGTCGGGCAATTGCCACTTGGCCAGCTTGTCGGTCAGGAACCGCAACAGGTCGGCGCCCTGGGGATCGCGGCCCTCTTTGCGCACCACGATCAGCAGCGGCCGCTCGTCCCATTTGGGATGCGGCAGGCCGATCACCGCCGCCTCGGCGACATCGGGATGGCCCATCATCGCGTTCTCAACGTCGATCGAGCTGATCCATTCGCCGCCGGATTTGATCACGTCCTTGCTGCGATCGACGATCTGGACATAGCCATCGGTGTCGATCACCGCGACGTCGCCGGTCTTGAACCAGCCCTCGGCGTCGAACGCCGCCTCGGTGGCGGCCGGGTCATTGTAATAGCCGTTGATGATCCACGGCCCGCGCACCAGCAGCTCGCCCCTGGTCTCGCCGTCATGCGGCGCGATCTTGCCGTCGAAGCCGACGATCTTGCACTCGACGAGGCACACCGGCACGCCCTGGCGCGCGCGGATCGCGTGCCGCGCGGCGGCATCGAGATCGCGATGCTTGCCCTTGGGCCGCGACACCGTGCCCAGCGGGCTCATCTCGGTCATGCCCCAGCCCTGCAGGAACTCGACGCCATAGCGCTCGTCGAAGGTCGCGATCATCGCCAGCGGCACGGCGGAGCCGCCGCACAGCACGCGTTGCAGCTTGCCGAGCGTCTTGCCGGTCTGCTCGAGATAGTTGAGACAGCCGAGCCATACGGTCGGCACGCCGAGGCCGGCGGTCACCCCCTCGGCCTCCATCAGCTCGCACACGCTGGCGCCGTCTAGCTTGGGGCCGGGGAACACCAGCTTCGAGCCGGCATAGGCGGCGCTATAGGGCGCGCCCCAGGCGTTGGCGTGGAACATCGGCACGATCGGCAGCACCGAATCCTCGGCCGAGAAGGCGATCGCGTTGGCGCTGCACGCCGCCATGCTGTGCAGCACGGTCGAGCGGTGCGAGTAAAGCGAGCCCTTGGGATTGCCGGTGGTGCCCGAAGTGTAGCACAGCGACGAGGCGGTGTTCTCGTCGACCAGCGGCCAGGTCAGCTCGGGCCGCTCGGCCGCGACCAGCGTCTCATAGCACAGCGCGTTCGGCAGGCTGGTTTGCGGCATGTGCTCGGCATCGGTCATGACGATATAGTGCCGGACCGTCGGCCACTGGGCCGCCAGCTTCTCGGCCAGCGGCACGAAGGTCAGATCGACGCATAGCACCTGGTCCTCGGCATGATTGACCATGTAGACGAGCTGTTCGGAGAACAGGCGCGGGTTCAGCGTGTGCAGCACCGCGCCGATGCCGGAGATGCCGTAATAAAGTTCGAAATGGCGGTGCGTGTTCCAGGCCAGGGTGGCGACGCGATCGCCGAGCTTGATACCCAGCCGTGTCAGCGCGTTGGCGATCTGCTTCGCCCGCGCCTCCGACTCGGCGTAATTATAGCGATGAATCGGTCCCTCGACGGTGCGTGTCACGATCTCGGTATCGCCGTGATACTCCGCCGCATATTGGATGAGGCCCGAAATCAGCAGCGGACGATCCATCATCAAGCCGCGCATCAGAATTCTCCCTGTCGCGATTATCGTGTTCGTTGGCGCGAGATTATCGCGAAAGAAAGCGCCGCCACAATCCCCCGAACCGGCGCTACACCGCTGCCAGGGCGCGCGCCAGATCGTCGGTCAAATCAGCCGGATCCTCAAGCCCCACCGACAAGCGCACCAGCCCATCGTCGATGTTCAGCACGGCCCGCTCCTCGGGCTTCAACCGGTGATGCGTGGTGGTCGCCGGGTGCGTCACCAGCGAGCGTGCATCGCCGAGATTATTGCTGATCAAGATGAGCTTCAGCGCATTGAGACAGCGAAAGGCGCCTTCCTTGCCGCCGGCCACGGTGAACGCCAAGAGGGTGCCGCCGCCCTGCAACTGGCGCGCCACCAGCGCGCGCTGCGGATGGCTGGCGAGGCCCGGATAGACGACGCGCTCGACCTTGGCCTGGGTTTCGAGGAAGGCCGCCACGTGCGCGGCGTTGCGGCTCATCCGCTCGACGCGTAAATCCAGCGTCTCCAGCCCCTTCAACAGCAGCCACGCGTTGAAGGGGCTGAGCGACGGCCCGGTGTGGCGCAGGAAATTGGCGAGATGGTCGTTCATCCATTGCGCCGGCCCGAGGATCGCGCCGCCCAGACTGCGGCCCTGGCCGTCGATATGCTTGGTGGCGGAATAAATTACGATGTCGGCGCCGAGCGTCAGCGGCTTCATCAGTAAGGGTGTCGCGAACACGTTATCGACGATCAGCACGCCGCCGGCGCGATGGGTCAGCCTGGCGACCGCCTCTATGTCGATGATTTCAAGCGCCGGATTGGACAGGCTCTCGACGAACACCGCCTTAGCCGGCCGCGACAGCGCCTTTTCCCAGGCGGTCAAATCGCGGCCATCGACGAGTTCGGTCTCGACGCCATAGCGCGGCAGCAATTGGGTGAGAATGTAATTGCACGAGCCGAACAGCGCCCGCGATGCCACCACCCGGTCGCCGGCCTTGACGAAGCACGCCAGCGCCGCGAACACCGCGGCCATGCCGCTGGCCACGCCTCGGCACGCCTCGGCGCCTTCGATCAGGCGCAGACGCTCCTCGAACATGGCGACGGTCGGGTTGGCATAGCGCGAATAGACATAGGCCGATCCCGGCACCGCGAAGGCCTGTTCGGCATCCTCCGCGCGTTGATAGACATAGCCCGAGGTCATGAACAGCGCCTCGGAGGTCTCGCCGAATTGGCTGCGCTGGGTGCCGCCGCGCGACAGCAGAGTCTGCGGACGAAGAGCGGGCAAGGTCGGATCGTTGGCGTCGGTCATCATGCGCTCCTGACAAAAATTGCGCCGACCGGATCGCTGGGGCCAATAAAAAAGCCCCGGTCCGCAATAAGGCCAGGGGCTTCGATATGCCACCGACCTTTTAGCGGGATTTTTAGCGTGGCCGCAAGCCGGTCGGCTCAAATCACCACGGAATGAACGGATGCCTACTCCCGCCGCGCGCGCCCTGTCAAGCGCGATGGCGCGCCACGCGCGCCGTCGGCTAGGTGTTTAGTCCCGGCATTTGATGGACCGTAAGGAATGGCGTCGATCGGCGCCATCAGGAAGGCCGACGCGGACGTTCTGCCGGTCTTCTTCACACTGGTCCGGTCGATCCAACATACAGGTACAGCTTGCCTTCGGCCATCCGGACTTCGGCAATGTCGATGTCGGCGGGAGCGTATGGAGGCAATCGTCCAGAGGCAGCCGCGTGTGCCGGCGAACGGCAACGATGATGGCTTCGTCTTCGACGATAAGACCGAGGACTTTGCATCCGCGGGGCCGGTGGGAAGATCGCTGATCGAACTGCGTTTCTTCCACTTGGCCACGGTCTTTTGGTTGATGCGGTAGCGTCTTGAAAGCGCCCTCAGGCTCGCTTGACTATTTTTTATGCTCGACGAATCGCCTCTGTCGTCGTGGCGCAGCCGTGAAGAATTTGTCCCATAATGCGTTCCTCCATGCCTAAAGAGTGCGCCATCAGAGCATGGGATCAAACACCGAATGCCTTCCCCCTAACCCAGCCCCTTTTCCAGCGCCGAGGACATGCGCTGAGCGAAGGCGGCGGGGTCGGGCAGCGCCTCGCCCTCCAGCAGGCGCGCCTGGTCGAACAGCAGCCAGGCGAAATCCTCCAGCGCATCGGTCGCCCCGTCTTCGCCCGCCAGCACCGCGAGCCGCGCGATCAGCCGGTGCTTGGGGTTGATCTCCAGCACGCGCTTGGTATCGCCCATGACGCGGCGATGCTGGCGCAGCAGCCGCTCCATGTGCAAATCCATGTCCTCCTTGTCGGCGACGAGGCACACGGCGCTGGTGGTCAGCCGCTCCGACGCGCGGACATCCTTCACCGCGTCGCCCAGCGTCAGCTTCAACAGCGCGATCAGGCTGGAAACGTCGCTGGCGGGCTCGGCCGGCTTGTCCTCGTCGGGTTTCTTCTCGGTGTCCTCGATCTTGCCGAGATCGGGCGCGCCCTGGGTCACCGAGCTGAATTTGTGCGACTTGAATTCGCCGAGCGACGGCAGCCAGAATTCATCGACCGGGTCGGTCAGCAGCATGATCTCGACGCCCTTGGCGCGGAACCCCTCGATCTGGGGCGATTTCGCCAGCGTCTCGAGCTTATCGCCGGTGATGAAATAGATCGCATCCTGCCCCGGCTTCATCCGCGAGACATACTCCTCGAGCGAGGTCAGGCCCGGCACCGCGGTTGAATGGAACCGCACCAGCGGCACCAGCGCCTCGCGGTTCTCGAAATCCTCATAAAGGCCCTCTTTCAGCACCGCGCCCAGCGCGTCCCAGAATTTCGCGTATTCCTCGGGTTCGGCCGTGGCCTTCTTGCCGAGCTCGCTCAGCACGCGCTTGACGATCTGGGTTTTCATGCGCGCCAGCATCGGATTGCTCTGCAGCATCTCGCGGCTGAGGTTAAGCGGCAAATCCTCCGAATCCACCACCCCCTTCAGGAAGCGCAGATAGGGCGGCACCAGGCCCGGCGCCTCGTCGGTGATGAAGACGCGGCGGACATAGAGCTTGACCTTGGTCTTGCGGTCCACGTCGAAGAGGTCGAACGGCTTGGCGGAGGGGACGAACAGCAGGCTGGTATATTCCAGCGTGCCCTCGGCCTTGGCGTGAATGGTCAGCCACGGGTCATCGAACTGATGCGAGACGTCGTGATAGAACTCCTTGTACTGCTCCGGCGTGATCTCGCTCTTGGGCCGGGTCCATAGCGCCGACGCGGCGTTCATCGTCTGGGTCTTGCCGTCGGCGGCGATGCGGATCGGCAGCGCGATGTGGTCGGAATAGGTCTTCACCACCTGGCGCAGGCGATAATCCTCGAGAAAATCCTTGTCATCATCCTTGAGGAACAGCGTGATGGTAGTGCCGCGTCCGGCGCGCTCTCCCGGCTCGATGGTGAATTCGCCCTTGCCGTCGGAGCGCCAGCGCCACGCCTCGGCCTCGCCGGCCTTGCGCGACACCACTTCGACCTCGGTCGAGACCATGAACGCCGAATAGAAACCGACCCCGAACTGGCCGATCAGCGCCATATCCTTCTTGCTGTCGCCAGACAGGCCCTGGACGAAGGCCGAGGTGCCGGAGCGCGCGATGGTGCCCAGATTCTCGATCAGCTCGTCATGGCTCATGCCGATGCCGTTATCGGCGATGGTCAGGGTGCCGGCCGCCTTGTCGGGGGTGATGGTTACCGCAAGCTCGGGGTCGTCGGCGGTCAGCGCCGGCTCCGTCAGCGCCAGATAGCGCAGCCGGTCGCACGCGTCGGAGGCGTTCGAGATCAACTCGCGCAGAAAGATTTCCTTCTGGCTGTAAAGCGAGTGCGCGACGATGTCGAGAAGGCGGCTGACTTCCGCCTGAAAGCTGCGGGTTTCTTGCGGCATTTTCTGGGGACCCCAATAGAACGTATCGGAACCGCCGAGATATGGGGCGGATCACCCCTCCGATTCAAGGCCCAACGCGGGCGGTGTATTTTTTTGAACATATCGATTAATTGACAGGCCGGCCCGTTTCTGGCTCCGGGCCGAGGTCGCGACCGAGCGCGGATCGCGCCAGCGCGCCGAGCGCGATGCCAGCGTGCTGGCGGAAGAATTGGAGGCCGCCGAAACGCGGTTGACGCAAGCCGTGCCGACGGACGATGACGGCGATCCCGGTCCCGGCGCCATCGATCTGGGGGGCCGCGCCCTTCTATATCGGCGGGCGCCCGAATCAGGTCCCGCATCCGCGCCGGCTGTCCGGTCGCTGCGCCGCCGAATTCCTCTATCACGAGGGCGGCGAGGATCGCGGCGACCGCCTGCCCAGCCTGATCGCGCGCAGCGATGCCGTGCTGTTTCCGGTCGATTGCGCAGCGCGAGCCTTAGTGCCTTTTTAGTGGCATTATCGCGCTTCGGCGAAACGCAACAGCGAGAAACACCATGAAGCTCAGCGCGCGCAATTTGCTCCAAGGCAAGATTGTCGGAATCAAGAAAGGCGCCACCACGTCGCATGTCCGCATCGATATCGGCGGCGCGGTCGTCACCTCCTCGATCACCAATGAGGCCGTGGCCGAATTGAAGCTGAAGCGCGGCCAGACCGCCTATGCCGTGGTCAAGGCCTCGGACGTGATGGTCGCCATCGACTGAAGAGCAGCGCCGCCACGATATCGGCGGCGGCCGGCGCATAGAATTCCATTTGCCGCGGCCACGGCCATTCGATCGGCAGCCAGCCGCGATACCAGAACGGCCCCACCGTCTGGATGTGCGCGGCCGCCTTCAGCGCGAATTCATACTCGAATTTCTTGCGCCCCCACCAGAAGCCGATCGATACGCCGGCGGCGATCCACCAGGCATTGCGCACGCCGCACGCCCGCAACGCCAGCCCGAGAATGATCTGCATCGCCAGCCCAAGCAGGATGTGCGTCGCCCAGGCGTAGGGGGTCAGCGCGACACCGAGATAGGCGAGGTAGCCGGTAATACTGTTCACCTGGCAACGTCCTCGTCGCTTCCTTGGCTTTCGACCCCGTGGACAAACGCGGCGGGCCCGACGATGGCAATGCCGCGAAATGGGTGAAGAACCAGCAAATCGCTATCATCCGAGACCACCATGTCGGCCCGTCCATTTACCGCCAGCTCAAGGAATTTATCGTCGTCGGGATCGCGGCAGACCTGGACCCGTTCAACCACCTCGATCAGTTCGGCGGTTTGCATCACCCTCGTCAAACGATTGGTAAAATCGCTGTCCGGAAAGAGAGCTGCCAATCGGGGTTTCGCCAGCGTTCGATAAAGCTCCTGCTCCGTCGCGGTGGACTTCAGGAGTCGGGCATTGCGTTCAATCCAGCGAAAGGCGAAGCGAGGCGCGGAATCAGTCTTCAGGGCGGCACTGATAAAGATATTGGTATCGACAACTAACCGAATCACGAACGTGGCGGGGCGGCCTCGCGGCGCATCTCGTCATTCGCCTGGCGGCGGGCGTCCTTTATCAGGCGGTCGATATCGTCGTCGGTGAGGCCGGCCGCCTCCACCCGATGCCGCATTTCCACGCGCGCTTGGGTCAGCCAATCGTCCGGCTCGACCAGGATCGTGATGGGGCGCGCGGGCTCGATGCCGCGCCGCGCCAGATCGGCGGCAACCCGGCCGGCGGTACTTTCGATGAGTTCGCCCGCGATACGCATTCTATCCGTCATGCCGATCTCCACGCTGCCCAGCAGCTTGCCACAACCAGGGCGGGCGCGCCACACGCGCCACGAGGAGGCCCGGCGGCGCCCTTGCCTTTCGGCGAATTTATGATGATGTAGGGGGCATGGGCGCGTTTGTAACTGCCCCGCGTGTGACCGCCGTTCTGGGGCCGACCAATACCGGCAAGACCCACCTCGCCATCGAGCGCATGCTGGGGCACCAGACCGGCATGATCGGCTTTCCGCTGCGCCTTCTGGCGCGCGAGAATTACGACCGGGTGGCGCGCATCAAGGGCGCGCGCCGGGTGGCGCTGATCACCGGGGAGGAAAAAATCCTCCCCCCCAACCCCTCTTATTTCGTCTGTACCGTCGAATCGATGCCGCTCGACCGGCCGGTCGCGTTTCTGGCCATCGACGAGATTCAGCTGTGCGGCGATCCCGAACGCGGCCATGTCTTCACCGACCGGCTGCTGCATGCGCGCGGCACCGAGGAGACCATGTTTCTCGGCGCCGAGACCATCAAGCCCTTGTTGAAACGCCTAGTGCCGGAGGCGCGGCTGATTGGCCGGCCGCGCTTCTCGACCTTGCGCTATACTGGCGAGAAGAAGCTGCAACGCCTGCCGCCGCGCTCGGCGGTGGTGGCCTTCGCCGTCGCCGAGGTGTTCGAGCTGGCCGAGGCGATCCGCCGGCGGCGGGGCGGCACGGCGGTGGTGATGGGTGCGCTGAGCCCCCGCGCGCGCAACGCCCAGGTCGGCATGTTCCAGGCCGGCGAGGTCGATTACATGGTCGCGACCGACGCCATCGGCATGGGGCTCAACATGGACCTCGACCATGTCGCCTTCGCCAAGCTGCATAAGTTCGACGGTCGCGCGCCGCGCCGCCTGACGGCGGCGGAGGTGGCGCAGATCGCCGGCCGCGCCGGCCGCCATATGAGCGACGGCACCTTCGGCGTCACGGCGGACGAGCGGCCCTTGGAGCCGGAGCTAGTGGCGGCGATCGAGAACCATCATTTCGAGCCGCTGACTCGGCTCTATTGGCGCAATGCCAAGCTGGATTTCGGCTCGGTGGCGGCGCTTCTCAAGAGCCTCGATGCGCGGCCGCGTCATCCCGGCCTGGTCATGACGCGCCAAGCCGACGATCACGCGGCGCTGCAGGCGCTGGCGCGCGACGCCGAGATCGCGGCGCTGGCGCCGTCCCGCGATGCCGTGCGCCTGCTGTGGGAAGTCTGTCAGATCCCGGATTTCCGCAAGGTGATGAGCGAACAGCATGCGCGGCTGCTCGGTCAGATCTATCGTCATCTGCGCGGCGCCACCCTACGCCTGCCGACCGATTGGGTGGCGGGCCAGGTCAGCCGCCTCGACCGCGCCGACGGCGACATCGACACGCTGATGAACCGCATCGCGCATATCCGCACCTGGACCTATATCGCCAACCGGCCGGATTGGCTGCGCGACGCAAATTCGTGGCAGGAGCGCGCCCGCGCCATCGAGGATCGGCTGTCCGACGCGCTGCATGACCGGCTGACCCAGCGGTTCGTCGATCGCCATTCGGCGATGCTGACCCGGCGCGGCCGCGAGCACGCCGATCTGCTGGCCTCGGTGAACAGTCTGGGCGAGGTCGCGGTCGAAGGCGAAAAGATCGGCCAGCTCGACGGGTTTCGTTTTCGGGTCGATGACGATGTGCCGAAGCCGATGCTGGCGGCGGCGCGCGCCGCGTTGCGCACCGAGGTCGCGGCGCGCGTGCGTCAGCTCGCCGCCGCGCCGGACGCCGAATTGCGGCTGGGGCCGGATGGCGGCCTGAGCTGGCGCGAGCGGCCGGTCGGCCGGCTGGCACCGGGCG